>Ga0137359_10001818_pt1 | contig 17056 bp, 14 predicted proteins | sample Mad1_40_16metaG_FD_108281 | JGI IMG/M metagenome (GOLD analysis project Ga0137359, IMG submission 108281) | Vadose zone soil microbial communities from Angelo Coast Range Reserve, California, USA - Mad1_40_16 metaG | ecosystem: Environmental > Terrestrial > Soil > Vadose zone | place: USA... | reverse complement strand
TGCCGTGATGGGGCACGCCGCGCAGGTTGGCACGATCGACCAGCTTCGGCGATACCCAGGTCTCAGGCGAGACGTCCATATCGAGCTGCTGCAGGAGCGCGGAGGCCACCAGCGTTCGGCGGCCGGCGAGGATACCCGATGCCTGCGGCCCGCCCAGAGCCTTGCCGCCAGAGAAGGCGACGAGATCGGCACCCATGTCGATGAAGCGGCGCAGATTCTCCTTGGGTGGCAGCTGCGCGGCGGCATCGACAATCACTGGCACGCCGCGCGGCTTGCACACGCCAACCACGGTCGCGAGATCGGCGACGTTCCCGATATTGACCGAAAAGCCAAAGGCCGCGACCTGGGGTGTGAGCGCCGCCTCGATTTCCCACGCTTCCAGCCCGCGCACGCCGGCACCGGTGCCGCGATCGTTATGGCCGATGTCGACAAGCCGCGCGCCGGCCGCGGCCAGGGCATGGGCGTAGCCGGTGCGGTGGGTGCGCGGCAACAGGATGTCGCTCGGAAAACCCTCGGCGTGCGGGAGAGCCGCCATGCGTGCCGGATCAAGGCCCGCCATCGCCGCCGCGGCAGCGAGCGTCAGGGCTGCGGCCGCTCCCGTCGTGACGAGGCCGGCCTCGGCACCGGTGGCGGCGGCGATACGATCGCTGGCAGCACCCTGCAGTTCGCCAATATCGACCGAAGCGCGTGCCGCCCCGGCCATGGCGGCCACGACCTCCGGGGCCATCACGGAGCCGCCGAGGCGGGTGAGCGCGCCGGCGGCGTTGATGCGAACGCGGACGCCCAGCTTCGGATAGGGATCGGGAATTGTCATATCGGACACTATAGTACGTCTGCGTGCGGATTTCGCCTCTGTTTCATCCCCGTCAAGACTTGCGTCGAGGTGGGCGAATCCTGATATAACCCCTCTCGGGAGATCGGTGCGGGCGGAGCAGTCGCCAAACCGGTCAGATCCGGAAGGAAGCAGCCGTAACGAATTCGCTTCGGGTCGTGTCGGTCTCCCACCCGCCAACCTCGCGCGCGCCGCCGCGGGGAGCGGACCGCCCGGGCGCGACGACCGCCGGGGCCTGAAGGGGCCGCGGCGCATCAGCGGGATCGGACACCTCGCCATGCCGGAAGCCGCCGCACCTGAATCCGTCGACAACGCGCTTCCCTACCGGGTACTCGCCCGCAAATACCGTCCATCGGATTTCACCACCCTGGTCGGCCAGGAAGCGATGGTGCGCACCCTGCGCAATGCCATCGCCAGCGGCCGCATTGCGCACGCCTTCATGCTCACCGGCGTGCGCGGCGTCGGCAAAACGACGACCGCCCGCATCATCGCCCGCGCGCTCAATTGCATAGGTGCCGACGGCAAGGGCGGCCCAACGGTCGATCCGTGCGGCGTGTGCGAGCATTGCAAGGCGATCAGCGAGGACCGCCATGTAGACGTGATCGAGATGGACGCGGCCTCGCGCACCGGCATCGACGATGTGCGCGAGCTGATCGAGGGCGTGCGTTACCGGCCGGTCTCGGCGCGCTACAAGGTCTATATCATCGACGAAGTGCATATGCTGTCGGAGAAGGCCTTCAACGCACTTCTCAAGACGCTGGAAGAGCCGCCGCCGCACGTGAAATTCGTCTTCGCCACCACCGAGATCCGCAAGGTTCCGGTGACGGTGCTGAGCCGTTGCCAGCGCTTTGACCTCAAGCGCGTGCCGCAGGAGACGCTGGTCGAGCATTTCGGCAAGATCTCGGCGGTCGAAAAGGTCGAGATCTCGCCTGAGGCGCTGGCGCTGATCTCCCGCGCCGCCGACGGGTCGGTGCGCGATGGTCTGTCGATGCTCGACCAGGCGATCGCCCACGGCGGCGGAGTGGTCGATGCGGCCCAGGTGCGCGACATGCTCGGCATGGCCGATCGCAGCCGCGTGATCGAGTTGTTCGAGAAGACCATGCGCGGCGACTCCGCGGCGGTCCTGGCCTCGGTCGGCGAGTTGCACGACGGCGGCGCCGACCCTGTCGTGATTCTGCAAGACTTGCTGGAACTCACCCACTGGGTGACGCGGCTCAAGGCGGCGCCGGAGGCGGCGGCCGGCCTGGCCGACACCGAGCGCGCCCATGGCCTGGCGCTGGCGAGCAAAACCTCGATAGCGTCGCTCACGCGCGCCTGGACGCTTCTGCTCAAGGGGCTCCAGGAGACGCTGTACGCGCCCTCGCCTCTGCGCGCCGCGGAGATGGCATTGATCCGGCTATGCTATGTGACGGACCTGCCCTCGCCCGCCGACGCTGTGCGCTCGTTGCAGAACGGCGCCGCGGCGGCCACGATACAGAGTGTTCCGTCGGCCCCGCTTCCACGCGGCGGCGGAGGTGGCGCGGCGGCGCAGTTGGCTCCTCAGCCGATGGCAGCACCGGCCGCGCAGCCTGCGGAGCCGCCGCCGGCGCCCCGCAACTTCACCGAAGTCGTGGCACTGTTCGAGACCAAGCGCGAGGCACGTTTGGTTCATAGCCTGATGCATCACGTGCACGAGGTGCGCTGCGAGCCCGGCCTGATCGAATTCCGGCCCGAGCCGCAGGCGCCGATCGACCTCGCGTCCAAGCTCAGCGATCTTTTGAGCAAATGGACGCGCCGGCGCTGGATCGCCTCGGTGTCGTCGGCCGAAGGCAAGCCGACGCTGACGGCGCAGAAGATGGCCAAGGCCGGCGATCTGCGCAGCGAGGCCGAGAACCATCCGCTGGTGCAGGCCATCCTGAAGACCTTTCCCGGCGCCAAGCTCGATGCCGTGCGGCGACGCGGCGACAACGCCTCGCTGCTGGCCGGGCTCACCAGTGAGGAAGAGCCGCCACCGGCTGAGGACTATCCCGTCGACGACATTCCCGAGAGTGATTTCTGATGTTTGACAAACTCAAGGATCTAGGCGGCCTGATGCAGCAGGCCCAAGCCATGCAGCAGAAGATGCAGGAGCTGCAGTCTGTGCTCGAAGGGCTGGAGATCATCGGCTCATCGGGCGCGGGCCTGGTCAAGGTAACGGTCAACGGCAAGAACGAGACGCGCCGCGTCGAGATCGATGCCTCGCTGTTCGTGCCGGCCGACAAGGGTGTGGTCGAGGACCTGATCGTGGCCGCGGCCAATGACGCGCGGACCAAGGTCGAGCAGACCGTGGCCGAGCAGATGCGTTCTCTCACCGGCGGATTGGCCTTGCCGCCGGGCTTCAAACTATAGATGACTGGACCTGAGATAGAGCGGCTGATCCAGCTGCTGGGACGACTGCCCGGCCTCGGTCCCCGCTCGGCGCGGCGGGCGGCACTGCATCTCCTCAAGAAGCGCGAAGCGTTGATGCAGCCATTGAGCGCGGCCCTGGCCGATGCCGCGCGCGCCATCCGCCCCTGCTCGATCTGCGGGAACCTCGACACGACCGACCCTTGCTCGATCTGCGTCGATCCCAAGCGCGATGTCAGCTTGCTCTGCGTCGTCGAGGACGTCGGCGACCTGTGGGCGATGGAGCGTGGCCGGATCTTCCCCGGTCGCTACCACGTGCTGGGCGGCACCCTGTCGGCACTCGACGGCGTGGGACCGGAGGAACTCAACATCGCTGCACTGGTCCAGCGCGTCGGCGCGGGCGAAGTGCGCGAAGTTATCGTCGCCACCAACGCCACGGTCGATGGCCAGACCACGGCGCACTATCTCTCCGATCGATTGGCCGATCTTGGCGTGCCGGTGTCGCGGCTGGCGCATGGCGTGCCGGTGGGCGGCGAACTCGACTGGCTCGATGACGGCACCTTGGCAATGGCACTGAAGGCGCGCCGCGCCTTCTAATGGACACTCTGGCGACCATCGCCATCGCGCTGGGCGCCGGGTGGGCGAGCGGCCTCAACACCTACGCCACCATCCTGGTCCTGGGCAGCGCCCAGCTTTTCGGGCTGGTGACCCTGCCGCATGATCTCCAGGTGCTGGCGTCGCCCTGGGTGCTTGGTGTCGCGGGCGTGCTGTTTGCGCTCAATTTCCTCGCCGACAAAATTCCCCTGGTCGACAGCGCGAACGACCTGCTGCAGACAGTGGTGCGCGTGCCGGCGGGCGCCTTGCTGGCCTATGGCGCGGCCGGCCAGCTCAGCCCCGAGGTCGCGGTCATCGCCAGCCTCCTTGGCGGCACGCTGGCGGCCGGCAGCCACATCGCCAAGACCGGCACGCGCGCGCTGATCAACACCTCGCCCGAGCCGTTCAGCAACATTGCAGCCTCCCTGACAGAAGATGTCGCCCTATTTGGTGGCCTGACCCTGGCCTTGTCGCATCCGATCACTTTTTTGTGCTTGCTGGCGGTGTTCATTGCATTGCTTGTGTGGCTGCTGCCGCGGCTGGTCCGCCTGGTGATGGCGTCCTTCCGCCGCTTGACGGCCAGGAAACAAAATCCTTGACTTGAAAGGCTCCAGAGCTTCCGAGGTGCTTCACAGGCCACTTTCCTTCACAGCGGCAAGCGGTACACTCCTACCGTACCGTCATGTTCATACGCCAAAATATTCAGACCCTCCGGTTCTTCCGCACGACGCCGGCGATGCGGTGCCCTTACTTGCCGCACCGGCTGGAGACCAAGCTTGTCACCGAGCTGAGCGGGCCGGACGCGATCTCCCAGCACGACACGCTGACCGACGCGGGGTTCAGGCGATCGCACCATTTCGTCTACAAGCCGTTATGCGACGGCTGCCGCGCCTGTGTGCCGGTGCGCATCCGCGTTCGTGATTTCGAGCCTAGTCGCATGCAGCGCCGCATCCTGCGCCGCAACGAGCATGTCCATGCCGTGGAAGTGCAAGCGCTCGCCACCGGCGAACAATACGCGCTGTTCTCACGCTACGTGCTGGCGCGCCATCGCGACGGCGACATGGCCGACATGGATTTTGACGACTATCGCGCCATGGTCGAAGAGAGCCCGGTCGAAACCGCCATCATCGAATTTCGCGACGATTCGGCCACTGGCAAGCTGGTTGGCGCCTGCCTGGTCGACTGGCTGTCGAGCGGCGTGTCCGCGGTCTACAGCTACTTCGATCCCCAGAACCCGCGGCGCGGCCTGGGCACTCACATGATCCTGTGGCTGGCCGAGGCGGCGGCTCGACGGGGCCTGCCCTACGTCTATCTCGGCTACTGGATCGCCGATTCCAGCAAGATGAGTTACAAGCGCGCCTTTCGGCCGCTCGAAGCCTTTGGGGCCGGGGGATGGACCGAACTGCCCACGCCTTAGGCAACTGTCGCAGGGGTGGAGCGACTTGCCGCACCCCCTGCCCTTATCGACAGGGAGCTACCCCTAGCGTGGTTTCGCTGGTCGCGTTATGACGGACTGCCTGCAGGCGGGAGCAGGGCAAATAAAAGCAAATAAACTCGTCCGGGGGGATGAATGAACCTACTTCTGCGGTTCAGCACGCTCATCGACACGATGAACGAAAAGATCGGGGTCATCTGCAACTGGCTGGTGCTCGTTGCCTGCGTGGTCAGCGCCGGCAATGCCATGGTCCGTTACGCGTACGACTACAGCTCGAACTCCTGGCTCGAAGTCCAGTGGTACATGTTCGCCGTCATCGTGATGTTCGGCGCGGCCTACACGCTCAAGCGCAACGAGCATGTGCGGGTCGACATTTTCTACATGACGCTGACCCGGCGCGGTCAGCTCTGGATCGATATCCTGGGGACGCTGGTCTTTCTGCTGCCGACCTGCATCATCCTCGCCTGGCTGAGCTGGCCTTTCTTCGAGCAGTCGTTCGCCACCAACGAGCACTCTTCCAACGCGGGCGGCCTGTTGCGCTGGCCCATCAAGCTGGTCCTCCCTGTGGGCTTCGCGCTGCTTGCCTTGCAGGGTCTGTCCGAACTGATCAAGCGCGTGGCCTTCCTCAACGACTATCCGGTCGAAAGTCTCGAGATCCACTACGAAAGGCCCACCCAATGATCATACCGTTGGAGTGGATGCCGCCGGCGATGTTCGCCGGCCTGGTCGTCTTCATGCTGATCGGCTACCCGGTGGCCTTCTCGCTCGCTGCCGTGGGCTTTTTCTTCGGCTTCCTGTCGATCGACTTCGGCTACTTCACCATGCCCTTCATGCAGGCCATTCCCGGCCGGGTGTTCGGCAGCATCCTGTCGAACGAGCTGCTGCTCGCCATCCCGTTCTTCACCTTCATGGGCGCGATCCTGGAAAAGTGCGGGCTGGCCGAGGACATGCTCGAATCGATGGGCCAGCTGTTCGGCCCGATCAAGGGCGGGCTGGGCTATTCGACCATCATCGTGGGCTTCGTCCTGGGCGCGATCACCGGCACGGTGGCGGCGCAAGTGATCGCCATGGCGATGATCACGCTGCCGATCATGCTGCGCTACAAATACGATATGCGCTACGCCACCGGCGTGCTGGCGGCCTCCGGCACCATCACCCAGCTGGTACCGCCATCGCTGGTGCTGATCGTGCTCGCCGACCAGCTCGGCAAATCGGTTGGTGATATGTATCTCGGCGCCTGGGGCCCCTCGCTGCTGCAGATCGCGCTGTTCGCCATCTATACCTTCTACGTCACCATCGTGAAGCCCGACGCCCTGCCGCCCGTGCCGCGCACCCTGTTCGGCAAGGCGCTGCTGATCAAATGCGCCTGGGGCATCATCCCGGCCGCGGTGCTGATCTTCCTCGTGCTCGGCACCATCATGATGGGATTGGCGACGCCGACCGAAGCCGGCGCCATGGGCACCATCGGCGCTATCGTGCTGGCGGTGGTCCGCAACGCACCGCTCACGACTTTCGACCGCTGGGCGTTTGGTGGCGGCTGCGCGGCCGCGGTCGTCGGGGCCCTGATCGGCATTGTCGCCTTCAAATCGGTGCCGTTCACGATCGCCTTCACGATCATGTTCGCCTCGATCATCTGGCTGTGCTGGCGCGCCTGGGAGTTCAAGGAACTGCGCGAGCTCATCGTACAGGCCTTCCAGGCGACGATGCGGATCACCGCGATGGTGGCGTTCATCCTGGTCGGCGCCACCTGCTTCTCGATCACTTTCCAAGGTGTCGACGGCAACAAGTGGGTCGAGCATCTGATGTCGAACCTGCCGGGCGGTGTCTGGGGCTTTCTCATCGTCGTCAACCTGTTCATCTTCTTCCTGGCGTTCTTCCTCGATTTCTTCGAGATCGCCTTCATCATCGTGCCGATGCTGAAACCGGTGGCGCAGACCATCCTCACCCCGGTGGTCGGCCCCGACGCGGCCCTGATCTGGTTCGGCGTCATGCTGTGCGTGAACGTTCAGACCTCGTTCATGCATCCGCCCTTCGGGTTTGCGCTGTTCTATCTGCGCAGCGTCGCGCCCAAGGAGGTCAAGAGCTCCGACATCTACTGGGGCGCGATTCCGTGGGTGTTCCTGCAGCTCATCATGGTCATCATCGTGATTGCGCTACCGCAATCGGTTACCTACTTCCTCGACAAACCATCCAACATCGACCCGAGCACGATCAAAATCGACATCCAGGCGCCGTCGGTCGATGAGCAAACGGCGCCCGTCTTCAAGTAGCAGCCAAGCCGACGTCGAACGCGAAAAGCCCCGCCTTTCGGCGGGGCTTTCTTTTTTGGCCGATCGGCGAAGATCTAGTGACCCGCGGCCGACATGGCGTAGTTGAAGTTGTCGAACGAGTTTTCAGCGACCCGGAACCACAGATTCTCGTCGCTGCGGAACGCTTTCAAACTGTCGTAGATCTTCTTGAACTTCGGGTCCTTCGCCGCAACCTCATCGTAGTATTTGTAGCACTCGTTGAAGCACGCCTCGAGCACCGGACGGGGGAACGGCCGCAGTTCGGTGCCGTTCGCGACCAGGCGGCGCAGCGCCGCCGGATTGGCGCCGTCGTACTTGGGCACCATCCAAGAGGTGACCAGGCCCGCCGCCGTCTCGATCATCGCCTGATATGGCTTGGGAAGCTCCGCCCAGGCTTTGTTGTTGATGTAGAGAGAGCCGACTGACGCGCCTTCCCACCACCCCGGGTAATAGTAGTACTTGGCGATCTTATTGAAGCCGAGCTTCTCGTCGTCGTAGGGGCCGACCCATTCGCAGGCGTCGATCGTGCCCTTTTCCAGCGCCGGATAGATGTCGCCGCCGGCGATCTGCTGCGGCACGACACCGAGCCGGGAGAGGATCAGGCCGGCGAATCCGCCGACCCGGAACTTCAACCCCTTCATGTCGTCCATCGACTTGATTTCCTTGCGGAACCAGCCGCCCATCTGGCAGCCGGTGCCGCCGAACACGAAGGATTGGAAGTTGTACTCCTTGTAGAACTCGTTGATCAGTTTGGAGCCGCCGCCTTCGCCGAGCCAGGCATAGTACTGGCGCTGGTTCATGGAGAACGGCAGGCCGGTCTCGAACACGAAGTTAGGATGCTTGCCGAAGAAGTAATAGGCTGCCGTCTGCCCAGCCTCGACGGTGCCGTTCTGGACGGCATCGGCGACTTGCAGGCCCGGCACGATTTCGCCGGCGGCGAAGACACGGATCTGAAACTTGTTGTCCGACATCTCGCCGATCATTTTGGCGAACAGCTCGGAGCCGCCGTAAAGCGTGTCGAGCGACTTGGGGAAGCTCGACGTCAGCCGCCATTTCACTTCGGGCATGCTCTGCGCAATGGCGGGTGCAGCGACAATACTCGTCGCCGCAACCGCACTGGCCGCGCCGACGCCGGCGTCAGTTAGAAATCGTCTACGTTTCATGTGTTATTTGCCTCCTGGATCGTTTGCCTCCTTGGCGCGAAAAGACTGACATGCAATCAAGGGTTTGGAAAGTTCGTCCTCCTTCACGCTCCGACCCGGACCTGCCCGGAGGGCGTCTCGTGTTCACACGGCAGGATGATCAGAGCTTTCCCGCGCCGTACATGCGGGCCATGAATCCGTCGAAGCCGCCTTCAGCGATGCGGGACCACAGCACCTGGTCCGCCCGGTACGGCTTCCACATGTCATAGACCTTCTTGAATTTGGGGTTCTTGGCCGCGATCTCGCCATAGAGTTCCGTTGCCGAGGCGAAACACGCTTCGAGCACGGGCGTGGGAAACGGCAGCACCTTGGTACCGCCGGCCACCAGCCGCCGCAGCGCCGCCGGGTTGCCGTTGTCGTATTTGGCCAGCATCCAGAGCGTGACCTCGTTGGCTGCCACTTCGACGGCCTTATGGTAGAGCGGCGGCAGCGACGCCCACGATTTGGCGTTGATGTAGGCCGTGCCCATGCCGGTGCCCTCCCACCAGCCTGGATAGTAATAATACGGCGCGACTTTGTTAAACCCCAGCTTCTCGTCGTCGTAAGGTCCGACCCATTCAGCGGCGTCGATCGTGCCTTTCTCGAGTGCCGGATATATGTCGCCGCCGGGGATCTGCTGCGCGACGACACCGAGCTTGCCGAGAATTTGGCCGGCGAAGCCGCCGACGCGGAATTTCAGCCCCTTCAAGTCGTCGAGCGTCTTGATCTCCTTGCGATACCAACCGCCCATCTGTGCACCGGTACCGCCCATCAGGTGGCCGACCACCCCATAATCGACATAGAACTCGTTCATTGCCTGTTGGCCGCCGCCGTGCATCCACCACGCCACATGCTGGCGGCTGTTCAAGCCGAACGGGACAGCGGTGTCGAACGTGAAGGTGATGTCCTTGCCAATGTAGTAGTAGGCGGCCGTCTGGCCGATCTCGACGGTGCCGTTCTGGCAGGCATCGAGCACCTGGAACCCCGGCACGATCTCGCCGGAGGGCATGCCTTGCGCGAGCGCCGGCGCGGCAACTGTCGTGGCGGCGGCTCCCATGCCCGCAGACTTCAAGAACTTGCGTCGTTGCATGATAATTCCTCCCAGAGTGTTTTTTGAGCCGAGCTGTTCATTCCACTCAGCGGAATTACCCTGCCACGGGCAACCCGGCTTGGCAAAGTCGCGCGGACAAGGAAAAGCCCCGCCGAAGCGGGGCTTTTCCATCCGTTGGACCGTGGTTGGACCGTGTTCGCTAGAGCTTGTCGGCAGCCGACTGGCGCGCCATGAAGTTGTCGAAAGTGTTCTCGCAAACACGGAACCACAGGATCTCTTCGTTACGGAAGGGCCTCCACGCTTCGTAGACCTTTTTGAACTTCGCATTCTTCGCCGATATTTCGGCGTAGAGTTGGTTGGCCGCGTTGAAGCTCGCCTCCATTACCGGCTGCGGAAAGGCCATCAGCTTGGTGCCGGCGGTCACCAGTTCGCGCAGCGCCCGGGGATTCTCCGCGTCGTATTTGGAGACCATCGAGGTATGCGCCTTCGCCGAGGCCGCCTCGAGCACGGCCTTGTAGGCCTTTGGCAGCTCGTTCCACTTCGCCAGATTGATGTAGGCGGAGGTCTGCGGGCCGCCCTCCCACCAACCCGGATAATAGTAGAACGGCGCGATCTTGTTGAAGCCGAGCTTCTGGTCGTCATAGGGACCGACCCACTCGGCAGCGTCGATCGTGCCTTTTTCCAGGGCCGGATAGATATCGCCGCCGGCGATCTGCTGTGCCACGGCGCCGAGCCGGTTGCACACCTGGCCGGCCAGGCCGGCAATGCGGAACTTGAGGCCCTTCATATCCTCGACCGTCTTGATCTCCTTGCGGAACCAGCCGCCCATCTGGGCTCCGGTATTGCCGCAGGCCATGCCGTGGATGTTGTAGTCCTTGTAGAACTCGTTCATCAGCTCCCGCCCGCCGCCCCAGTTGATCCAGGCGTCCTGCTGACGCGCGTTGGTGCCAAACGGAATGGCGGTATCGAACGCGAACGTTGGGTCCTTGCCGACATAGTAAGCGCCAGCGGTATGGCCCATTTCGACGGTGCCGTTCTGCACCGCGTCGGCCACCTGAAGACCGGGGACGATCTCGCCTGCCGCGAAAACACGGATCTGGAACTTGTTGTCCGTCATTTCGGTGACGTAATTCGCGAAGGTCTCGCCGGCGCCGTACAGGGTGTCGAGCGATTTGGGGAAGCTCGATGCCAGACGCCATTTGAGTTCGGGCATCGACTGGGCAATCGCCGGCGCGGCGAGCACCGTAGAGGCGGCAATGGCGGCGCCACCGACGCCGGCGTCACGCAGGAATTTGCGTCGTTGCATGGTGTGACCCTCCCTGATGTTTTTACACTGAGTGTATTCCACTCAGCGGAATCAGCCTGACACGCGGCCTGACGCTTGCAAAGGGCCGGGACAAAAAAGAGCCCCGCCGAAGCGGGGCTTTCTTCTCTCGAAGGGATGGCTCTTGTGAAGACTCAGAGCTTGTTCTGGGCCGACTGGCGGGCCATGAAATTATCGAAGCTGCCTTCGGCCACGCGGAACCACAGGACCTCTTCCTTGCGGAAGGCCGTCATCGAGTCATAGACCTTCTTAAAGGCGGCATTCTTGGCGTTGGTCTCGGCGTAGACCTCATTGGCCGCGTTGAACGAGGCCTCCATGATCGGCTGCGAGAACGGCGTCAGCTTGGTGCCGTTGGCAACCAGCTCACGCAAGGCTTTGGGGTTCTGGGCATCATATCTGGTGAGCATCCAGGTGTTCGCCTCTGCGCACGCGGCGCGGACGATGGCTTGATAGGGCTTGGGCAGCTCGTTCCATTTGTCGAGGCCGATGAAGGTGTGGAGCGTCGGACCACCTTCCCACCAACCGGGATAGTAATAATAGGGCGCGATCTTGTTGAAGCCGAGCTTCTGGTCGTCGTAGGGGCCAACCCACTCGGCAGCGTCGATAGTCCCCTTCTCCAGCGCCGGATAGATGTCGCCGCCAGCGATCTGCTGCGGCACGACACCGAGCTTCGTTAGCACCTGGCCGGCAAATCCGCCGATACGGAACTTCAGGCCTTTGAGATCCTCGACAGTCTTGATCTCCTTGCGGAACCAGCCGCCCATCTGACAGCCGGTGTTGCCGGTGGCGATGGCGAAGATCTTGTAGCCCTTGAAGAACTCGTTGAGCAGCTGCTCGCCGCCGCCCTGCGTCAGCCAAGCGTCCTGCTGGCGGGCGTTGAGGCCGAAGGGCACCGCCGTCGCCAGCGCAAAGGTCGGATCCTTGCCGAAGAAATAGTACGACGCAGTGTGGCCCATCTCGACCGTGCCGTTCTGGACGGCGTCGGCGACCTGCAGGCCGGGAACGATTTCGCCGGCCGCGAAAACCCGGATCTGGAACTTGTTGTCGGTGGCCTCCGCCACGACCTTCGCCAGGTGCTCGGAAGCGCCATAGATCGTGTCGAGCGACTTGGGGAAGCTCGAGGTCAGGCGCCACTTGAGCTCCGGCATCGACTGCGCAATAGCGGGCGCAGCGACCGCGGTCACCGCCGCCGCGCTGGCCGTGCCGACGCCGGCATTCCTCAGGAATTTCCTGCGATTCATCTGTTGTTTCACTCCCTTACGCGATTCGCCTTCTTAGCGGGCGAGACAGTGCCATGCGGAAGGGTATTTGGAAAGCACGCATGGACACAGAAAACCCCGCCGAAGCGGGGTTTTCCATGGTGCCGCCGGTGCGGCGTTAGAGTTTGTTGGCCGCAGACTGGCGCGCCATGAAATTGTCGAAAGTGTTCTCTACGACGCGAAACCACAGCACCTCTTCGGCACGGAACGGCTTCCACTGGTCGTAGATCTTCTTGAACTTCGCGTTTGACACCACGGTCTCGGCGTAAATGTCGTTGGCGGCCGTGAAGCAGGCTTCCATGATCGGCTGCGAGAACGGCGTCAGCTTGGTGCCGCCGGCGATCAGCTTGCGCAGCGCCTTGGGATTCTCCGCATCATACTTGGCGAGCATGCTGGTATGGGCCTTGGCGGAGGCCGCCTCTATGATGACCTGGTAGGCCTTGGGTAGCTCGTTCCACTTGGAGATGTTGATGTAGTTGGAGAGTTGCGGACCGCCTTCCCACCAGCCGGGATAGTAGTAATAGGGCGCGACCTTGTTGAAGCCGAGCTTCTGGTCGTCGTATGGGCCGACCCACTCGGCGGCATCGATCGCGCCCTTCTCCAGCGCCGGATAGATGTCGCCGCCGGCGATCTGCTGCGGTACGACGCCGAGCTTGCTGAGGACCTGGCCGGCAAAGCCGCTGGTGCGCATCTTGAGGCCCTTGAGGTCTTCGACCGTCTTGATCTCTTTGCGGAACCAGCCGCCCATCTGGGCGCCGGTGTTGCCGCAGGGGATCGAGTAGATGTTGTACTCCTTGAAGAAGTCGTTCATCGCCTCGCGGCCGCCGCCGAAATTCATCCACGCGTCCTGCTGGCGCGCGTTGAGGCCGAACGGAATCGCGCAGTCGAGCGCGAAGGTCGGATCCTTGCCAACATAGTAGTAGGATGCGGTGTGTCCGCATTCTACGGTACCGTTCTGGACCGCGTCGGCAACCTGCAGGCCAGGGACGATCTCACCGGCGGCAAACAAGCGGATCTGGAACTTGTTGTCGGTCGCCTCAGCCACATACTTCACGTAGAGCTCGGCCGCGCCGTAGATCGTGTCGAGCGACTTGGGGAAGCTCGAGACCATGCGCCACTTCAGCTCGGGCATCGACTGGGCGATCGCTGGCGCCGCAAGCGTGCTTGCAGCGGCCGCGCCGCCGACCCCGGCCGTGCGGATGAACTTGCGACGGTGCATCGAAAAGGCTCCTGATCATCGGTTGGTGCTGCGCGACGGCGGCACGCTGCACGCCGTCTGAAAGGCGGCGGTTTATGACATGCCGATGAACGCGTTGAAAGGCTCAGCGGCCAAGCAAAAGAACCAAGGCTACCATGCCAATTATGATGCGATACCAGGCGAAAACGGCGAAGCCATGACGGCTGATGAAGCGCACGAAAGCACTCACCACCAGCAAGGCCGCCACAAACGCCACAGCAAAGCCGATGGCGATCAAACCGGCGCCCTGCCAGCTCAGCGTCGACCAGTTCTTGTAGAGGTCGTAGACGGTCGCTCCGAGCATCGTGGGCATTGCCAGAAAGAAGGAGAACTCGGCAGCTGTCGCACGGTCCACGCGAAAAACCCGCGCGCCCATGATGGTGGCGCCAGCCCGTGAAACACCCGGCACCATAGCCAGGCACTGGCAAAGACCGATCTTCAGGGCTGTCATGCGATCGATTTCATCGAGGGATTTCAAACGCGGGCGTTGCGCGAAGCGCTCGATCGCCAGTATCCCGATGCCGCCCAAGACCAGCGAGATCGCCACCACCATTGGATTGAACAGGTGTTCCTTGATGTAGTTGTGCGCGATCACGCCGACGATGGCGGCAGGCAAAAAGGCAATGAGCACCGCCGAGGCGAACCGCACGGAGGCGGCATCGCGGGCCAGCGCACCGTTCGTCGTGGCCAGGATCTTGGCGCGATAGAGCCAGCACACAGCCATGATCGCCCCGAGCTGGATGACGATCTCGAATACTTTGCCTGGAGGCCCTTGGAAACCCAGCACGTCCTCGGCCAGGATGATATGGCCGGTCGAGGAAACGGGCAGGAATTCGGTGAGCCCCTCGATGAGGCCGATCAGCACGGCCTTGAAGATCATCGTCAGATCCATGGCGATCATTCCCTGAAGCGCAACGCGCGCGGCCAACCTTTTTCGGGCATGCGACCCGCCTGGGCGCGCTCGCCGCGCCAGAATTTCAGCTCGCCCGCCTCGAGCGTGCGATTGCCCCACGGCAGTCCGCCGGAGAGCTTGAACGCCTGCGCGTCCGAGAGGCGATCGCCTTTGGACTTCTGCAGCGTCACGCCACGGCCGCGGCCCATCTCGGGCACCTGGTCGAGCGGGAAGATCAGGAGCTTGCGGCCTTCGCTGAGGGCCGCAATCGCATCGGCACCGGCGGGCACGATGGAAAAGGCCACGGCCTTCTCCTTGTCGGCGAGGTTGAGCGCCTGCTTGCCGTTCTTGGTCTGCGCCACGACCTCGTCCTCCGGCACGATGAAGCCGCGGGCGGCGTCCGACGCCACCAGGAACTTGCGCCCACCCTTATGGACCAGGACCTGGACGATGTCGTAATCGTTGCCCAGCTCGATCATCAGCCGAATCGGCTCGCCATGGCCGCGCGCGCTCGGCAGCCGGTCGCAGCCCAGCGTGTAGAAGCGCCCATTGGTGCCGAACACCAGTATCTTGTCGGTCGACTGGGTATGTACGGCGAAGCGCGGGCCGTCGCCTTCCTTGAACTTGAGGTCGGCCACCGCCTTGTCGTCCAGATGTCCCTTGGCCGCGCGAATCCAGCCTTTCTCCGAGCAGACGATCGTCATCGGCTCGCGCTCGACGAAATCGTCCACGGTCGCGGCGATCTCGGCCGGCGCGTCTGCGAGCTCGGTGCGGCGCTTGCCGAGCGCGGTCTTGGAGCCGAACTTGCGCCTGGTTTCCTGCACTTCAGCGGCGATCGCCTGCCACTGCAGCGGCTCGTCCTTGAGCAGCGCCTTCAGCTCCTTGCGCTCGGCCGAGAGCTTCTTGTGCTCGCCCTTGATCTCGAATTCCTCGAGCCGGCGCAAAGCGCGCAGGCGCATGTTGAGGATCGACTCGGCCTGCAGATCGCTCAGCTTGAACGTCCGCATCATCACCGGCTTGGGCTCGTCCTGCTCGCGGATGAGCTTGATCACCTTGTCGATGTTCAGATAGGCGATCAGGTAGCCGTCAAGAATCTCCAGCCGCTTTTCGATCGCCGCCCACCGGAAGGTCGAGCGCCGCACCAGCACCACGCGGCGGTGGTCGAGGAAGGCCTGTAGCGCCTCGCGTAGATCCATCACGCGCGGCGTGTTGTCCTTGTCGAGGACATTCAGGTTGAGCGGAAAGCGGATCTCGAGGTCGGTCTGCTTGAAGAGCTGCTCCATCAGCAGCTCGGCCGGCACATTGCCGGTGCGCGGCTCCAGCACGATGCGGACATCGTCGGCCGACTCGTCACGCACATCCTCGAGGATCGGCAACCTCTTGCTGTTGATGATCTCGGCGATGCGCTCGATCAGCTTGCCCTTGAGGACCTGGTAGGGAATCTCGGTGACGACGACACGGTAGAGGCCGCGCTGCAGCGGCTCGACCATCCAGCGTGCGCGCAAGCGGAACGAGCCGCGGCCGGTGCGGTAGGACTCGACAATCGACTCGCGCGGTTCGACCAGGATGCCGCCGGTCGGAAAATCCGGTCCCAGGACCATGTCGACCAGCGTCTCGATGCGGGCGTTGGGCGTCTTGATCAGGTGCAGCAGGGCATCGCACAGCTCGCCGGCATTGTGCGGCGGCACCGAGGTCGCCATGCCGACGGCGATGCCGGCCGAGCCGTTGGCCAGCAGATTGGGAAAAGCCGCCGGCAGCACGATCGGCTCTTCGGTCGAGCCATCGTAGTTGGGGCGGAAATCGACGGAGTCCTCGTCGATGCTGGAGAGCAACGCCTCGGCCACTTCGGTGAGGCGCGCTTCGGTGTAACGCATGGCAGCGGGGTTATCGCCGTCGATATTGCCGAAATTTCCCTGCCCCTCGATCAGCGGGTAGCGGACGGAGAATTCCTGGGCGAGGCGCACGAGGGCGTCGTAGATCGATTGGTCGCCGTGTGGGTGATACTGGCCGATCACGTCGCCGACCACGCGCGCGCTCTTCTTGAAGGCGCTATTGGGGTCGAGCCGCAGCTGGCGCATGGCGTAGAGCAGCCGCCGGTGCACGGGTTTCAGCCCATCGCGCACATCGGGCAGCGACCGCGCCATGATGGTCGACAGGGCGTAGGACAGATAGCGCTCGGAGAGCGCCTGACCAAACGGCACCGGCTTGACCAAGGCCAGCGGAACGACGTTGTTGCGTTTTGCCATAGACTGGATTGGCGAGGGAAAACTGAAGAGGGAGGAATGACTGCGGTTCGAGCGCCGCTGCCGTTGTTGCTTCTAGCGCTGGAGCGTTTCCATAAGTCTCACCCGCGCGGGAGGCAAGGGCTTGTTGTGTGGCCAAAAGACGTGCCGCTCGAGGAAATAGCCCGTCAAATCGAGCCCCTGCCGCAGCTCGTCGCCGTCGGCCGGCAATCCACTGGTGGACAGAAAGATTGGCAGGGCCAGCAGCTTTTCCCGGTAGGGACCCGCCGCCGCCCGCGACACGGCACGTCCGGTCTTGGGCGAGACATAGCCGAGATCCTCGGTCGAGCCCGTCGCGGCGCACTTCTCGAGGTCGA
>Ga0137359_10001816_pt1 | contig 17058 bp, 14 predicted proteins | sample Mad1_40_16metaG_FD_108281 | JGI IMG/M metagenome (GOLD analysis project Ga0137359, IMG submission 108281) | Vadose zone soil microbial communities from Angelo Coast Range Reserve, California, USA - Mad1_40_16 metaG | ecosystem: Environmental > Terrestrial > Soil > Vadose zone | place: USA... | reverse complement strand
TCCTGGCGACGCATTTGTACCTTTCCGCCGATCCCTCGGAGCGGCAGATTGGCATCAATTTTGACGTGCACCGTGCCCTGATCGCCGCTTTCCGTCGCGTCCGTGACGGTGAAACTCACGACGTCGAACGCGAGGAGGCGTTTTTTGAGGAATGCATCCTTCGGCAAGGTGTCTTTGAGCGCAGGATCGAGATACCCGTCGTACACCTCCTCCCAACGCTTCTGCTGCTTCAGCTGCCAGTATTGACTGGCCCGCTCCGTCAGCGTCGCATTGGCCGCCCGATTACATCCAACCAGCTCCAGACCCAGTGCCACAGCCACGACGAGCCCGCCGACGGCGCGGGTGACCCACCGCCGACGGAAACGTGGCGGCCGTAAATAGTCGTGAGCGTTCGCGTTGTCAACAGCTTCCGATCCCATCATCCGTGCTCCTCTCCCGCTACCGGGCAACCCCTGAACCTGCATGACGATTCGGCTGCGGCGTGGAGTCGGTCGCCCGGTCCGGAACCCAGCGGTGGGGGATCCGCATGACGCCGTACTCGTGCGACGGGTTACGCACCCGGAATGGACAGAGCCGCTCCCGAGCGTCGTAGGCGAGGAGCCCGCCCCGTTTGTCGGTCGTCGCCACGTTCACGTAGTAGCCGCCGCCCAGGAGGGGCAGCCCCGGCAGGTGGAGTCCGATCGTGAAGCGCCCGTCGGGGAGGCGGTCCATCAGGGCGTCGTCCATCTCGGTCGAGACGCAGTAGCAGACGAGGCCGTCGTTGCGCACGAGGGCGATGCCGACCCCGGGGACGACGTCGGCACGCGGCGCGCGCTCGACCCATACCCGCACCGTCAAGGGCTCGCCGGTCGTGAGGGTGTCGACCGTGCGCCCGTCGGCGTCCTCGAGCACGACCCGCTCGACGCGCAGCACCGTCCCCCCGGAACCCCGCTCCGCGGCGCGCTCCGCCGCCTCCGAGTCGTCCTTGGCGCGCGTGTATTCGAGGTAGGCGTCGACGACCTCGTCGACGGGCCCGAGCGCGGCCGGGCATCCGCCACGCAACCAGAGTGCCCGGTCACAGAGCTTCTTCACCTGGTACATGTTGTGCGAGCAGAACACGATCGTCCGTCCACGGCCGCGAAACGCTGCGATCCGGTCGACGCACTTCGTCTGGAAGTGCTGATCGCCGACCGCGAGCGCCTCGTCGATGACCAAGACCTCGGGATCGATGCTCACCGCGAGCGCGAACGCGAGCCGCAAATACATGCCCGACGAGTACGTCCGCACCGGCTGGTCGATGAAGTGGCCGAGCTCGGAGAACGCGACCACCTGCTCGAGGAGCGCGTCGGTGTCGGGCAGGGCGAAGAGGGCGGCATATATGCGCGCGTTGTGGCGGCCGGTGAACTCGGGATGGAACCCGGCGCCGAGCTCGAGAATCGCCGCCACGCGACCGCGCACGGCGAGCCGGCCGGTCGAGGGCATCGCTGTGCCGGTCAGGAGCGCGAGCAGCGTCGATTTTCCCGCGCCGTTCTCGCCGATCACGCCGACCGCTTCGCCCGCCGTGACCGTCAGGTCGACGTCGCGCAGCGCCCAGAACTCCTCGTGCAGCGATCGCCGCAGCAGCCACTCGCGCGCGCGGTCCAGTGGTCGCGCGTACATGCGGAACGCCTTGCCGAGCTTCTCGGCGGCGATGACTCGTGTCGGCTCCATCGCGATCAGACGAGATCCGAGAGCTCGCCGCGGGCACGGGTGAAGATCGTCGCGCCGAGGCCGAAGACGGCGACGCTCACCGTCGCGAGCCAGAGCTCGCGTGCGCCGAGCGGTACGACACCGTGGAGCAACACATCGCGATAGGCTTCTACCAGCGCCGTGAACGGATTCAAGGCGAGAAGCGGCCGCAGCCGCTCCGGCACGAGCTGGTAGGGGTAGATGATCGGCGTCAGGTAGAACCACATCGGAAACACGACCCCGAGCACGTGTGCGGTATCGCGAAAGAACACGTGCGCCGCGGCGACCGCCCACCCGATGCCGATCGTCAACAGCAGCTGCACCAGCAAGAGCGCGGGGAGCGCCGCGATCGAGGCGTGCGGCGGCACGCCGAGCACCACCATCAGGACGAGCAGCAACGCGAGCGCGATCAGCTGGTGGACGAGCGCGGACACCGCGATCTGCACCGGCAACACCTCGATCGGGAAGACGACGCGCTTCACCAGCACGGCGTTGTCGACGAGGCAGGTCGCGCTGCGCAGCACCGATTCCTGGAACGCGAGCCACGGGAAGAGCGCCGCCGCCAAGTAGAGGACGAACGGCAGGTCGCCGGAGCCGAAGCGCACCGACAGCACCGTGGAGAACACGAAGGTGAAAATCGCGAGCTGCGCGAGCGGATTGACGACCGACCAGAGGAGACCGAGCGACGAGCCGACGTACCGTCCGCGGAGATCGCGGGCGACGAGCGCGCGCACGACGGCACGTGCGCGCCAGACCGCCACCGGCAACGTCGCCGCGGTCGGGCGCGCGTCGCTCGGCGCCGGCGCGGTCACCGCGCGCCTCCGGACGCCGGCGCGACCGCGGCAAGCGCCTGCGCGCGGCCGAGGCGCGCGCCTTCCGTCGCCGTCGCGCGCGCGCGCGAGGAGCGTCCGCGCTCGCCCGCGGCAGGTGCGTGCGCCAGCGCGGCGTCGAAGCGCGGTAGCGCGCGCCGCGGGTCGCCCGCACCGAGCGCGATCCAGCCGGCGAGGGTCAACGCCCGCACGTCGTCCGGATCGCGGGTCAAGGCGGCGTTCGCCCAGCGCTCGGCCTCGTCGAAGCGCGCTTGGCGATCGTAGAGCGTCGCGAGCGCGAGCAGCGTGTCGAGGTCGTCCGGCGTGATCGCGATCGCCGCCCGCCACTCACGCTCGGCGTCGTCGAAGCGCACGCGCTCGAAGTACACTTGACCGAGATTGAAATGGGCGCGGGCACAGTCCGGCACCGTGGCGACGGTCGCCGCCCACAAGCTCGCGCCGTCGTACCAGTCGCGGTTGCGGACGATCGTCCGCGCGATCGCCGCGAGCGTGGCGACGAGCGCGACGGCGAGGACGATCCGCCGCGCCGGAACACCCGCGACGGTCGCGCGCCTACCCGCGGCGTCGACGACACCCGCCACGACGACCGCGACGCCCACCATCGGCAGGTAGAGATAGTGCTCCGCGAGGAGCTCGCGATACGGCACGAGGTGCGACACCGGTAGCAACGTGACCGCCCACCACGCGGCGCCGAAGCCCGCGAGATCGCCGCGCCGCCAACGCCAGCGCGCCACGGCAGCGAGCGCGAGAAGCAGCAGCGCCGCACCGAGCGCGCGCGCGTCGAGGAATCCCGTCGAGACCGGGAACGCACGATAGCTGTAGTCGGCGGAGAGGCGCGCCGGCCAGACGACGAGCGCCAGGTAGTGCGCCCAGATCCGCAGCACGGTCGCGACATTGCTACCGACGGAGCCGCCGTGCCAACCCGTCACCGCCACCACACGGCGCACGAAGGTGCCGTAGACGGCCCACGTCACGCCCACGCCCGCTATGGCCGCGAACAGCCGATACCGGCGCATCTGCTGCGTTGCTCGGTCGCTCGCGCCTTGCAGCTGCACCGGTCTCGGCTGTTCGCTGCGTCCGTCGGGCATTGGACTCGGCGCGCTGGCGCGCGCCATCGAGAAACGATCATACAGAAAACAGACCAGGGGCAGCGTTATGGCCATTTCCTTCGCGAGTATGGCGAGGACGTAAGACGACAGGGCGGCGACAAGTGCTGAGCTGCGCCTTGTTTCGCGATACCGCAGATACGCCAGGAAGCCGGCGGTGAAGAAGAGGCCGCAGAGGACGTCGCGGCGGCCGGAGGCGTAGGTGACGGAGTCGGTTTGGACGGGGTGGACGGCGAAGAGGAGGGCGCCGGTCGTGGCGGCGACGGGGGACGCGCCGACGCGTGTCAGGACGGCGGAGACGAGCACGGTCGTCGCGGCGTGGTACACGAGGTTCATCGCGTGGAAGATGCGCGGATCGAGGCCGCCGACGGCGTAGTCGACGCGGTACGAGAGCGTCCGCAGGGGGCGGTAGAATGCGAGCGCGTGCAGGTCGGTTAGCGGAGCGCGGACGGCGGGATTGTCGACGATCAGCAGGCGATCGTCGTAGACGAACTCGTTCTGAAGCGCGTTGCCGAACGCGACCGCGACCGCGGCGACGAGCAGCGCCGCGACGAGGAGCCGCCGCCACGCGCCGGCGTGTACCGCGATACCCGCCGACGGCGCGAGCGTCGCGGCCGCGTCCTGCGCGGTCGTCATCGGCGGGCGGTCAGCGCCGGTCGAGCGGTCGGGGCGCCGGCGTGTCCAGCCCGTGCGCCGCGGGTCCGCCGTAGTCCGGTCGCTCTTGCTCGTTGCGAATCAGGTCGTGGTGCATGCCTTTGAGACGGCTCAGGAACGCTTCGGTCGCGGAGCGCGACTCCTGGCGATCGCGGACGACGTGCGGCGTCAGCAGCACCACCAGCTCCGTGCGTTTGACGCTGTCGGTGTCGACCCGGAACGCGCGGCCGAGCACGGGAATGTCCATCAGAAACGGGATCCCGGTCCGGCTGCGGTCGACGGTGTCGTCGATGATGCCGCCGATCACGATCGTCTCGCCGCTCTGCACGACGACGGTGGTCTCCGATTCGCGGGTCGAGAACGTCGGCGAGGCGATGCCGCCGGTCGTCGCGCTCGCGATCTGACTCACCTCCTGGCGGATCTGCATGTTGACGAGACCCTCGGAGTTCACCTGCGGCAAGACGGTCATGATGACGCCGGTGTCGCGATACTGGATGTTCTGCAGAATGTTGGTGTTGTTGTTGGTCTGGACGCCGATCGCGTTGCTCTGCGTCGTGATGATCGGCACCTCGTTGCCGACGAGGATGTGCGCCTCGTGGTTGTCGGCGGTCATGAGGTGCGGCGACGACAGCACCTTGAGCTTGTTCTTGCCCGCCGCCGCGTTCATCACCGCGGCGAAGTGGCGGTCGTCGCTGATGACGCCGAAGATGCCATTCGCCGGCACCGGCACGATGTCGGTCGAGCGCAGGCCGAGAGCGCTGCCGATGTCGAAGATGCTGGAGGTCTGCGTGTTGCTCCCCGTCGTCGTCGTGGTCGTGCTGGTCCCGGTGGGCGACGTCGTGCTGCTGCCGCTCGTCGTCGTCGACTCGCCGGTGATGCGGCCGAGGGCGTCTCGGCGGCTGCTTTGTGCGAGGGCCCATTCGAGGCCGAACTTCAGGTCGTCGCCGAGATCCACCTCGGCGACCAGCACCTCGATGAGGACCTGCCGCGGCACGACGTCGAGCTTCCGCAGCACTTCGAGGATGTCCTCGTAGTCCTTCTTGGTCGCCAAGACGACGAGCGAGTTGCTGACCTGATCGGCGACGATGTGGACCTCCTGGCGGAAGATGTCGCCAGGTTGTCCGCCGGCGAGCACGTAGCCCTGCGCGCCTTGCGTCGCGCCGAGGCCGCCGCCGCCGATCCCGCCCGTGCCGCCGCGGGCGCCGCCGATCCCGCCGCCGCCGAGCGAGCCGGAGCTACGACCGCCGGTGGTGCCGCCGCCGAACGTCCCGCCCGTGCCGGTGGTACCGCTGGTGCCCTGGAACTGTTGCAGCGGTTCGAACTCGCTGAAGTCGTCGAAGCTCTGCAGCGCCGCCCCCGGCGCCGCCGCACGCGCGCCCGCCTGAGCCGCACCGGCACGCCCGCCCGGCGCATTCGGCCGCCCGCCGGGCGCGGCGCCGCCGCGCTGCCGGTTGCCGAACGGCGTGTACCCGGCGCGGCCGAGCGAGGATCCGGTGCCGCCGCTCGTGCCGCCGCCGTAGAGCTGATTCAGGATGTCGGCGAGATCCGCCGCCTTGGCGTTCTCGACCGCATACACGTGCACCAGGCGTCCGGCGCCCTCCTCGGGCGGGACGTCGAGGATCTTCATCCACCGGTCGATCTCGGCGAAGGCCGTCGGATTGAACGCGACGACGACGACCGAGTTCAAGCGCGGCAGCGGGATCACGTAGACGCCGCGCTCCTCCGCGCTCGCCGGCGTGACACCGTAGGTGTCGAGGATCGCGAGCAGCTCCTCACCCAGCTCCTCGATGTGCGCGTGCTCGACCTTGTAGACGCGCGCCCGCAGGTCGCGGAACGCGTCGCGGTCAAACGTCTTCACCAGATCCTTCAACCGCGCGACGTTCGAGTCGAGGTCGGTGATGATCAGGAGGTTGGCGCGGGTATACGGGATCACGTCGCCACCCGGCGTGACGAACGGCTGGATGACGTTCACCATCTCCTGCGCCGCTACGTGCTCCACGGGGACGACCTCGATCACGAAGGCGTCTTGCTGCCGTACGCGGCCGCGCTCGCCGCTCGTGTTCGGAATGATCGCCTTCGTCTTCGCCTCGGCGACCGGGATGATCTGGTAGATGTCGCCGACCTTCACCGCGGAGATCCCGTTCGAGCGCAGGATCTGATTGAACACCGGAAAGAGGTCTTGCTTCGCGATCGTGCCGGTCGTGCGAATCGTCACCTGACCCTGAATGCGCGGATCGATTTGATAGTTGATGGCGAGCGCGTCGGCGAGGCTGTGGATGACCTCGCGGATGTCGGCGCCCTCGAAGTTGAGCACGACGGAGTCGTCGGTGGCGGGCGCAGGCGTGGCAGACGTGGCCGGGGCGGCGCCCGCGGGCGGCGCGTTCTGCGCGTAGGCGACCGCGGTCGCCCATAAGGCGGTAGCCGCCGTGACGCTCGCGAATACTCGACCCATCTTGCCCTCCCTAGCTACTGCTGCCGCTGCTGCCGCCGCTTGCGTGCTTCCTCACGCAAGCGCTCGATCTTCTCCTTGATGTCGTTGGGGGTCGGACCCGGACGCGGCGTCATCCCCGGTGGATGCTTCACCATCACCGGCGCCGGTGACGGCTGAATCCCCCCCGGACCGAGCGCCGGGGCGCCCGGGTGGGCGCCCTTTTCGACGTTGATCACGAGGGTCGTGTGGTCGCCGCCCGCCGTCGTGAGCTCCACGGACGTCGGGTCGATGCGGTTGATCTTGTAGCCGTTGAACTCCTCTCCCTCGCGCAGCCACAGGGGTTTCGGCTGACTCGGATCCTTGAAAAGGGCCTCGCGCCCACCCGCCGCGACGGTCACGCCGAGCAACGTGAGGTTGAGCGGTGGAGGCGGTGGCGCCTCGCCGACCGGGACGGTTGGAGCCTTCTCCGCAGCGCGCGACGCATCGAACAGGTCCTTCTCCGCAATGTGATTCGCGAGATCCAGCGCGGGGGGTCGGCGCGGCGGCAGTGGCGCGTCGGGACGTTGCGCCTTTTGTTCGCGGGGGGCGACGGTCTCGACCTCCGCTTCGGCGCGCCACCACAGCGACACGATTTGTACCACGAGGCCCGCGATGATCGCTAGCAGGAGAACGTTGAGTATCAGAACCCGTCTCACGCCGCGTTCCTCGGATGACCTTTGTGATGGGAGCCGCCCTCCTTGCCTGCCCGCGGCGGGCGCGGTGCTAGGCCGGGCGCCCCGGGCGACGCCGCCGCGGCCGGGCTCGCCTCCGCGTTCGTCCCGCCCGCGGCGGCGGCAGCGCCGGCCGCGGGGGTACCCGCCTTCCCCTCGTCGCCGTCGCTGCCCTGCAGGAACGCGTTCACCTCGATCGTGGCCGCGAGCGAGCGCGCGCTTTGGCCACGCAGCACGGCGCCGCGTCGGCTGATCTCGAGGAACGGAATCGAGAGCCGACGCGGCCCGAATTCGACGCCGTTCAGAAACTCGGCGAGCGGGCGCAGCTCGCCGGAGACCACCATGCGCACGGCGATGCGCCGGAAGTCGCCGACCGTTTCCTCGCGCATGACCTGCGTGCTCTGCACGTTGATGTTCTTCTCGCTCGCGAGACTGTGCAGGGTGTCTTGCAAGCTCGCGGCGGCGAGCGTCGGCGTGTCGCCGGGAACGAGCTGGGCGCGCACCTCACGATAGCGCGCGCGCAGCGTCTCCAGGTGGCGGCTCACCTCGGCCGAGCGCGCGAGATAGGCACGGTCGTTTTGCAGCATCTCCTGGTGCGAGAGGATCTCGTCGCGTAGCCCCTCGCGATACACGAGAAAGGGCGACACGATCACCATCCGCAACAAAAGGAGCGCGAGCACGCCGCCTGCCGCGCCGATCAGCGTCCGCTCGCGGCCGCTGAATCGCTGCCACCGCTCGCGCCAGGTCATTCCTCGATCTCCATGACGATCGAGAAGCGTTCCTCGCCCGCCTGGCCTTGCGTCGTCGGCGACGTGAACTGGACGTTGCGGAACATCGACGAGTTCTCCAGCGCCTGAATCAGCTCGGAGGCGCGCTTCGCGAAGCCCTCGATCTCGATGCGGCCGTTGCGGTAGCGGAACGTCTGCAGATACGCGTCGGTCGGCAACCGATCCGTGAGCTCGTTCACGAAGAGGATCATGCGCCGGCTCTGGTCGGCGGTCAGCGTGTCGAGCTTCGCTTGCAGCGCGCGCCCTTCCCCCTCCTGTTTCTTCACCGCCACGACCTGCGGCTCCAGGGACTCGACCTCGCGCGCGAGCGATCGCCGCGTCATCTCGTCGCGGACGATCACGGCGCCGCCGTACACCAACGCCAGCACGATCGCCGCCACCAGCAGCACGAGCGGAAGGAAGAGGCCTTCCTGGAGACCCGGACGGTGTTCCTCCGGCAAGAGGTTCAGCTCGACGACACCCTCACGCACCGCGCCGAGCGCCGCGCCGACCGCGGGCAGCACGCCGGGCTCCGGATGGCTGAAGAACTCCGGCGGCGCGTCGAGACGGCCGTTGGCGAGCGCGAGCAGCTCGCCGGCGCCGTCCGCCTCCTCGGCACCTCGTCCGTGCGCCGTCGCGTACAGGATCTCGACCGCCACTTGCGACGGGTGGAACACCTCGGCGAGATCGCGCCGCACCATCTGCTGCAGCTCGATCGCCGGCGGCACCCTGCCGCCGCGCAGCGCGTGACTCGCGACCAGCTGGCGCTCGGCGAAGAGCGCGACCTCGAGGTCGGCGCCGCTCTGCACGACCACGCCGAGCGGCGCCTCGAGATTGCCGCGGCAAAACGCCGTGTAGTCGCCGAGCGCGGAGGCGGCGATCACGACCGCCTTCGGCCGCGCGCCGGCGGCCTCGAGGGCGTCGACGTACTCCGTCACCACGCGTCGCGGGACGCTGACGATCAGCACCGCGAGACGGCCGGCCTCCCCGCCGCCCGACTCGCGCACCTGGTAGTCCCAGAATACCTCGCCGCGCGGCAGCGGAATCACCCGCTCGATCTCGTACTCGAGGACCTGGCGGAGATTCTCCCGCGTCGCCGCCGGCAGGACGAGGCGGTTCAGGAGCAGCTCCTGGCGGGCCAGACAGAGGTGGACGACGCCGGACGAGATGTTGCGCTCGTGGATGAAGGCGCCGACCGCCTGCGTCAACGTCTGCACGCGCTCCGGACGGCGACTCGTCGGCGCGAGCGGGTAGGTGCGCTCGCGGCGCAACGCCACCTGCAGGAGCCGCTTCGTGACGTGGGCGATCGAGACCTGCTCCGCCTCGACGTAGATGCCGAGCCCGTCGAGGAAGTCGGCGCGCCGAACGCGCTGTGCGAACCTCGTGAGATCCATCGTGCTCAGACGGCGGGGAGACGGTCGAACCAGCGCACGACGACGAAGCCCTCGTTGTCGTCGGCGAGGTCGACCACCGCGCCGATCCGCGCTTGAATGTCGGCGCCTTGCATCTTCGCGCGCGCGTCGATTGCCATCGTTTTCGCGTGACGGTCGACGAGCCGGCGGGCTATTGCCTGATCCCCCACCTTGGCTTGTACGAGCGTCAGGGCGCTGCCGGGATCGCTGGCGCGCGCGTCGATCACCGCTTGCACATCGTCCTCCTCCCCTCCCATCACCGCCCGCAGCACCGGAGCCGGAGCATAGCGCACGTTGATGTTACTCGTCTTGTTGAAAACGGAAAAGATGTCGCGGAGGGCGATCGGCGGTTGCTGGTCGCGGTCGATCTTCAGCCCGCCCTTCGCCGCCGCCGGCCGCTCGCCGGTGCCGTAGAAGAGATCGCGGGTCACGCCGCGGACGAGGAGCAGCTCCTCGACGGCGTCGAATTTGCCGTTCTTCGGCATGTACGGCTCGGGAAGGCTCATGTAGTAGTCGGCCTCGGCGCCGTGTAGGCGCTTCATCGAGTCCGCGTCGCGCCAATCGAGGATCGCGTCGGTCAGCTCCTCCTGCTCGTCGCCGGTGACGCCGACGTTGGTCAGCACGCGCCGCAGCATCGCCTCGTCGACACGGTTCAGCGGGATCTTGCCGTCCTCGTCGATCATCCGCACCGAGAACGTGCCGCCGCCGTACTTGCCGTCGTACCAGGTGCCGTCGGGGCGCCACTGGTCGGGGTCGACCTCCGCCGTCTCGTCTTCGGTGTTGTCCTGGCGGGTCTGCAGCGTGCGGTAGAGTGCCTGCCCGATCCCCGCCATCGCGACCCCGCGCGCCTGCACCTCCTCGGCCATGTTCTGTGTCGCCACCGCCTCGTCGCGCATGCCGCGGCTGAACTCGGCGACGAGCACCGTCAGCACCATGAAGATCCAGAGGACCATCATGAGGGCGACGCCGCGCTGGGAGCGCAGCGGGCGAACAACGGCGCGCACGCGACTCATTCGTCGCTCTCGTCGGACTCGGCGTCGTTGTCCGCGTCGGCGTCGGTGTCCTCGTCCTCCTGATCCTGTATGTCCTCGTCGCCGATCCGGTACGACTCGCTCATGATCGGGATCTCGCGCACCCACGGGTGGCCGAAGAACCGCAAGCCATCGACGGTGACGCGAACCGCGACGGGCATCCCGTCTTCCTCACGCGCATCCCACTTCCCGACCCAGCCGTTCTCCCCCTCCTCGCGCGACAGGTACTCGAAGCGGATCGCGCTGAAGCCGCTCAGCAGCACCGCGTGCTCGACGTGGACGTCGGCCGGAGGATGATACAGATCCTCGGGCGTGAAGCCGACGCGCTCCTCGAGGACGAGCTGCCCGTCGATCGCCTTGTAGGTGACGGCGGCGAGCCCGGTGCCGCCGCGCGCTTGCGGCGCCGCCGTCACGAACGTGAGGCCGTCGCTTTGCCCGAGAAAGTACGGCGCGGTCTCGTCTTTGTGCTTGGTGATGTACCGCACCGCGGAGCGCACCTCGCGCCCGAGCACGTCCTCGGCGACGCGCATCCGTTGGTTCTCGTCGGCGTCGCGCTCGCCTTTCAGGACGGCGCGATGGCCGACGAAGAACGCGCCGTACACCATCAACGTGAGGAAGCTGAAGATCACCAGCGAGAGGACGACCTCGAGCAGCGTGAAGCCGGCGGTCGGCATCGGCGCGGCCGCGGAGCGGTCCGTGCGCCGGCTCATGTCGTCGCCCGCGGCGCCAGGCGCAGCGTCCGGATCGTATAGACGCCCTCACGATTCGCCGTCTGCGACCACAGCACGGAGACCTCGATCTCGTACATGAGGAAGTCGCTCTTGATCGTGAGATCGTGGGCCGGCTTGTCCTTGTCGTTGCCCTGGCCGTACTCTGGCGCTTCGCGCACCACCACCTCCCAGTGGTACATGTCGTCGAAGCGCCCACGATCGCTGCCCGCGCGCATCTCGGGGAGCGCCATCGTTTGATCGAGGAGCCCGCGCGCATAGACGACGGCCCGCGAGCGCACGCCCGCCCCGCTCTCCATCCGCAAGGCGGCGGAGAAGAGCTCGAGCACGGTAACGACGCCGACGCCGAGAATCGCGAGCGCGATCGCGACCTCGAGCAACGTGAATCCGCGCGCGCCGCGCCTCACCCGCTCACCTCGCGGATCGTCACCTGGCCGAGGAGCGGCTCGACGTCGACCGCGAACTGCAATCCGACGCCCGAGCGGTCCGCGACGATGACGCTGAACCCGTTCGAACCACCGTTCGGATAGAAGCTGACGCGAGCGGAGCCGTCCGGATCGCGCCAGCCGCCCTTCACGCCGATGAACGCGACGCCGTCGGGCAAGGTCGTTTCCTGGCCGTCGGCCCAGCGAAACGTCTCGCCGTCGGCGTCGAGGATCAGCACCTGCTCGACGCCGCGACGGACGGCGCGCTCGCGGAGCGCGCGCATCACCCCAGCGACCTTGCGCGTCCCTTGGCGGATCTGACGCGAGCGCCAGCCGCCGGAGATCGCGGGCGCGACGAACGCCGCCGCGACCGCGATCACCAACATGACGACGATCAGCTCGAAGAGTGAAAAGCCGGCACGCGATCGCGCCACGGCGCCGTCAGTGGATGGAGCGCGCAACGTCAGCCTTGCCAGCTCCCCACGTCGCGGGCGTCGCCCTCACCGCCGGGCGCTCCGTCCGCGCCGTAGCTGTAGAGATCGTATTCCCCGTGCTGGCCGGGGCTCTCGTAGAGGTACGGCCGCCCCCACGGGTCGGGCGGCACCTCCTTCTTCAAGTACGGCCCGTCCCAGCGCGGCAGCCCGGGAGGGGCGGCGCGCAGCGCCTCGAGTCCTTCCTGCGTCGTCGGGTAGCGTCCGACGTCGAGGCGGAACGTGTCGAGCGCGGTCCCGAACAGCTCGACTTGCGTCTTCGCCACCTGCGCGCGCGCCTTACGCTCACGCCCGAGGTAGGCCGGCACGACGAGCGCCGCGAGCAATCCGAGAATCACCATCACCACGAGCAGCTCGACGAGCGTGAAGCCGCCGTCGCGCCACGCGCGCTTGCCCATGATCCGTCGCATACCGTTGATCCTTTCGCACCTCATACGTTGATGTCGTTGATGCTGAAGACCGCCATCAGCATCGAGATGACCATGAACCCGACGATCAAGCCCATGACGAGGATCATCAGCGGCTCGAGCAGACTGGTGAGGCGCTTCACTTCGTTTCGCACCTCGCGGTCGAAGTAGTCGGCGGTCGAGAGCAGCATCTCGTCGAGCTTCCCGGTGTCCTCGCCGACGGCGATCATTTGCAGCGCCAGCGGCGGAAACGTGCCGCTGCGACCGAGCGGCGTCGCCATTCCCGCGCCCTCGCGCACGCCGACTTGGACGTCGCCGACCGTGCGCGCGATCACCTGGTTCGTCGCCACCTCGCGCACGATGTCGAGCGCCTGCAGCATCGGCACCCCGCTTCGGAGCAGGGTCCCGAGCGTGCGCCCGAAGCGCGCGACCTCCATGCGCCGCAACAGGCTGCCGAGCACCGGCATGCGCAGCTTGAAGGCATCGAGGGCGATGCGTCGCTTGCCGGTGCTGACGTAGCGCCAGAGGCCGTAGCTCCCGCCCGCGATCGCGACGAATGCGGGAATCGTCCACACGCTCGTGAAGAAATCACTGATACCGAGCATCATGCGCGTCGAGAGCGGCAGCGCTTGCCCGAGGTCGGCGAACATCGTCGCGAACTTCGGCAGCACGAAGACCAGCAGCACGGTGACCGATACGGCGCCGACGCCGGTGAGCAGGATCGGATACGTCATCGCCGAGCGCACCTCGTCGCGCAGCTCCTGTACGTTACGCAAGTAGTCGACGAGCCGCGCCAGCACGTCGTCGAGGACGCCGCCGATCTCGCCCGCCTTCACCATGTTGACGTAGAGCGGCGGGAACGCCTTCGGGTGCTGCGCCAGCGCCTCGGCGAGCGACGACCCGCCCTTCACCGAGTTGAGCACCTCGCCGGTGACACGCTTCAAGTCGCCGGGCGCGAGCTCGGTGAGCGTCGTGAGGCTGCGGTCGAGCGGCATGCCGGCGGCGAGCAGCGTGCTGAGCTCCTGGGTGAAGACGAGCACGTCCTTGTTCTTGACGCGCTTCGCGCCGAACGACGGCAGGGCGATCGGCATCCGCGCCGGGGCAGCCGTCGTCGCGCCGGCGCCGATCCGCAGGGGAATCAGGCCGCGTTCCTGCAAGCGGAGCACGACGGCGCGCTCCTCGCCCGCCTCCATCGCGCCCTCGACGATCTTCCCCTGGTAGTCCGTCGCTCGGTATTGATACTGGCCCATCGTGTCTCTGATCGGCGATTCCGCAGCGTTTTTGCCGTGCTTTCGCCCGCTCGGAAACCTATCGTGTTCTGCCCCGCTTGCCGAGTCCCCCGATTCCTGGGTCGATTTGCGTCGCCATACTTCGTTGCTCGGTCGCCGGGATGCTCGGCGTAGCGCTGCTACGCCTGCGCTCCCGGCTCGCTCGCGCCTCGTCTGGCTCGCAACTCGACCCAGGTCCCCCCGCCGCCGAGAACCCGCTCTGCGCGTGTCGAGCTGATCGCCGACGTGCTCCGCTACGAGCGGGCGGCCCGAGGCGTGGCCTCGGGGGCATCTGTCGCTGGCTCGTTCTCGGAGGACGCCGCAAATTGTTGCTCGTACAGACGGCGGTACTCGCCGCCGCGCGTCAGGAGATCGTCGTGCGTCCCCTCCTCGACGACGCGACCATCGGCGAGCACGACGATGCGGTCGGCTCGCTGCACGGTCGAGAGGCGATGCGCGATCACGAACACGGTGCGGCCGGCCATGAGGCGCTCGAGCGAGCGCTGCACGCGCGCCTCGGTCACGGTGTCGAGCGCGGAGGTCGCCTCGTCGAGGATCAAGATCGGTGCGTCTTTCAAGAACGCGCGCGCGATCGCGAGCCGTTGGCGCTCGCCGCCCGAGAAGCGCGCGCCGCGCTCGCCGACGACGGTGTCGTAGCCACGCGGCAGCCGCTCGATGACGTCGTGGATCTCCGCCATCTCCGCCGCACGGACGATCGCGTCCTGGTCGGCGTCGGGTGCACCGTAGGCGACGTTAGTGCGGACGTCGTCGTCGAAGAGGAAGACGTCCTGGGTGACGATCCCGATCCGGGCGCGCAGCGACGCCCGCCGGACGCAACTGACGTCCTGGCCGTCGATGAGAATGGCGCCGGACGTGGGCTCGATGAATCCGGCAAGCAGGTCCATCAGCGTCGATTTGCCGGCGCCCGACGGGCCGACGAGCGCGATCGTCGCGCCCGCGGGCGCGGTGAAGCTCACGTCGACGAGCACGGGCTGCGTCTCGTACGCGAAGTGCACGTGGCGGAACTCCACCGCGCCGGCGTCGACGACGAGCGGCGGACGGTCGTCGCGCGGCGGCTCGGTCGGCTCGTCGAGCACCTGCGCCGTGCGGTCAAACGCGCCGAGCGCGCCCTGAATCTCGAGATTGCCGCGGCTGAGGCGCTTCACGGGCTCGTAGGACAGCCCGAGCGCGACGAAGAACGACGCCAGCTCACCGAGCGTCATGTGTCCGGAGAGCACCTCGCGCCCGCCGTAGCCGACGATCGCCGCCGCCGCGAACGCGAGCACCATCTCACTCACCGGACTGCTCGCCGCGATGAGATGCCGTGCCGAGCGGCGCATCGTGTAGAGCCGCTGGTTGCGCTCCTCGAATCGCGCCTTCTCGTACGCGGTCATGCCGAACGCTTTCACGATCTTGTTGCCGGCGATGCCCTCGTGCGCGACGGCGCTCAGCTCCGCGAGGCACTCCTGCTCGAGACGCACGCGCGTACGGCGGAAGCGGCCGAAGCGCACGAGCGGATACACCGCCACCGGCAGGAGGACGAGGGACATGAGCGCCATCCGCCAGTTCTGGTAGACGAGGAGCGTCCCGAGGGCGACGACGCTGAAGGCGTCTTTCAGCGTCGTGAGGAGCGTCGTCGCGATCATGCTCTGGATCATCCCGACGTCGGCGACGATGCGCGCCACCAGGGCGGCCGCGGGCGTGCGGGCGAGCGTCGAAAGCGGCAGATCGACGATGTGCTCCTGGAGCGCGCGCCGCATGTCGCGGCAGATCGCGTCGCCGGCGACACCGATCCAGAACGTCTGCAGGTACTCGAGCGAGGTCTTGCACGCGTAGAACACGAGGACGAGGAGCGGCGCCCAGCGGACGATCGCGACGTGCTGGCGCAGCAAGTGCTCGTCGAAGATCGGCTTCACCAGGTACGCGACGCCGGCGATCAGCACGGCCCGCAGCGCCATCACGGCGAGGGCGCCGGCGAGCATCGGCGCGTACGGCCGGGTGAACGTCCAAAGCCGGGCCATCGGGCCTTAGATTTACCAGGAGCCGCGCGCGGCTGATACCGTCGCGGCGAGCTCCTCGACGGCGGCTGCCGTCGTGTCCCACGTGAGCGTGCGCGCCGCCTCTGCGGCGGCGGCGGCGCCGAGGCGTGGCGCATCGGCGAGCGCGCGCGCGATTGCGTCCGCGAGCGCGGCGGGATCGCGCGGCGGGACGAGGAATCCGGTCTCGCCCGAGCGAATCAGGTCGGGCAGGCCACCGACGGCGCTCGCCACGACGGCGCGGCCGCAGGCCATCGCGAGCGGCGCGACGCCGCTCTGGCTGGCGCTCCAGTACGGCAGGGCGACGACGTCGGCGGCGCGCAAGCAGCAGCCGACCTCGGCGCTCGCGAGAAAGCGGTCGAGCAGGACGACACGATCGGCAATGCCGAGGCGCTCCGCCTCGGCGCGATACCAGGCGGCATCGTGGTGGTAGATCTCGCCGGCGACGACGAGCTGCACGTCGGCGGGCAGGTGGGCGACCGCCTCGAGGAGCGTCGGCAACCCCTTGTAAGCGCGGACGTAGCCGAAGAACAGGACGCGGCGGGGCGCCGGCGGAATCCCGAGCGCCGCGGCGCACGCCGCACGGACTGGTTCGCCGGCCGCCGACTCGTGCGGACACAGCGGTCGCTCCGCGGGATGCGCAATGCACGCGACGGGCCGTCCCGGATATCGCGCGCGCAGGACGGCTGCCTCACTGCTCGACTGGACGACGAATGCGTCGGCGCGGCCGAGCGCGAGACGCGCGACGACGCGTCCGGCGGGCACAGGCTCGTGCGGCTCGAGGTTGTGACAGAAGGCGATCATCGGGACGCCGCGCCGGTGCACGAGACTCGTGATCGCGACGAACGCAGGCGCGAAGAACGGATGCCACCACTCGAATACCGCCGCGTCGCAGCCCGCCGCCGCCGCGGCGACGCGCGCCCAGCTGCGCGGCCCGATCGAGTCGAGGAGCGGCGTCGCGGGTGGCACCACGCCCGTCGCATCGCCCGTCCCCGCACGCTCGTCATCCGTACCGCCCGGCTCGTACTGCGTGCGGCCGGGAAAGAAGAGCGACG
>Ga0137359_10001815_pt1 | contig 17059 bp, 13 predicted proteins | sample Mad1_40_16metaG_FD_108281 | JGI IMG/M metagenome (GOLD analysis project Ga0137359, IMG submission 108281) | Vadose zone soil microbial communities from Angelo Coast Range Reserve, California, USA - Mad1_40_16 metaG | ecosystem: Environmental > Terrestrial > Soil > Vadose zone | place: USA... | reverse complement strand
TAGCTAAAGGCCGTTGCGAAACCCAGGGCTCAACCCCTTGACTGACGCGGGTCGCTGATGTAGCGGCGTGGCAGATCTGCAGATTGTGGTCTCACCCCCCAAAAAAAAGCTGATCCGCTCATTACTTTCTTGACAATGTAAATCTTACTCGATATACTCGAGTACATATATGATCGCCCCCTCCTCTCACCAAACCTGGCTCTTCTACTCCCCTCTGGCCCAGCAAGCCGCCCTGCTCAAAGACGATTTGCTCGATCCCGTCGATCTACTCTTAGACGATCCTGCCTTAGTCGACTTGGTTCGCCAATGTTTGACCAAACGTAGCCCCAGTTCTACTCGTACCGGTCGCCGGGGCATGGCCCCCGATCGTCTGCTGCGCTGCTGTGTCATGAAGCACCTGAAAGGCTGGAGCTTCCGCGCTCTGGAACGGGAACTGCGCAGCAACCTGGTGTACCGCCGCTTCACCCGCTTCGATGCCGACATCACCCCTGAGTTCACTGTCTTCAGTCGCAGCTTTGCTCTGCTGAGTCCGGCCGTCACCGCCGAGATTCATCAGCGCGTGGTCCGCCTGGCCTGCGAGCATGGCATAGCCCAGGGCGAAAAAATTCGAACCGACACTACGGTTGTGGAAAGCAACGTTCACTATCCGACCGACAGTTCGATTTTGGGCGACGGCATTCGCGTGCTCAGCCGCAGCCTGCAACGCATTGCCGACGAGTGCAAGACCGGAGCTCTGGAAGTGGTCGATCGCGGGCGCGCGGTGAAACATCGTCTGCTGGAAATCAGCCGTGCCGCCAAGTCCCTCACCGAAGCCAACCAGAAGCGGATGCGCCACAGTTACCAGAAGTTGTTGGCTCTGACTCGAGGCGTCGTGCGACAGGCCAGCGAAGTGGTGCAACGGTGGGGGAAGGGACGGCTGAAAGTGGTGGGCACAGTCCTGGGAGTAGCAACCCAGATTGGCCAGCTGCGGCACTTTCTTCCTTTGGTGGAGAACGTGATCCGGCAAACCAAGGAACGAGTGGTGAAGGGGAACAGCCAAGTGGAGGACAAAGTGTTGAGCCTGTTCGAGCCCCACACCGAAGTCATCCGCAAAGGCAAAGCCCATAAGCCCAACGAGTTTGGTAGGCTGGTGCGGATTGACGAGGTGGAAAACGGCATCGTGAGCGGCTACCAAGTTCTGATCGGGAATCCGGCCGATACCACGTCTTGGATGCCGGCGCTCGAGCAACATCAGGCTAGCTTCGGGCGAGTCCCAGAGATGGCCACCGGCGACCGCGGATTTTTTTCCGCAAAAAACGAGCGCGAGGCAGAAGCTCTGGGAGTGAAGAAGGTGGCGCTGCCGGCGCGGGGACGGCTCTCGGCCAAGCGGGCCAAGCAGCAGAAGCAGCGCTGGTTCCGCCGCGCGCTGCGCTGGCGGGCCGGGATTGAAGCCACTATCAGCACCTTGAAACACCCCTTCTCGATGGCACGCGCTACCTATAAAGGAGGGCGCGGCTTCGAGCGCTATGTGGGCTGGTGTGTAATAACCAAGAATCTATTTTCCATCGCTCGCTATCAACAGCGTCGGAGGGACCATGACCAAGTCAGTTGAGGGCACAGCCCAACGACGCAAGCTGCTGAGCGAGATCGAACGCCTGGCCGAGATCGCTGTCTTTGGAACGCTCTCGGAAACGTACCGCACCTGCGGACGAGCGGGCTGCCATTGTCAGGGCGATGGACCCAAGCATGGTCCGCATCTGAATGTGAGTTACCGCGGGGAGAAGGGGAAGACCACGGGCTACTATGTTCCCAAAGCAGCCGAGGAGGCCACGCGAGATGGAGTCGCGGCCTGGCAACAGATGCAACAGTGTTTACGCGACCTGGCGGAGTTGAATAAGGAGCGCAATCTGCAGCGCGCGCGTGAGGCCGATTCGCAATGACGACGGGGTTTCGTCTCACTCTCCTCTGCCTGATGATGCTGTGTCTGGTACTCTGCCTTACTCAGCCAGCCGAGTTCGACCACCTGTTACCGATTGTCGGCGCGGGATCATGGTTCGCCCCACACACAGAATCTGCAACCGACGCGCTCACCGTTTCGGTTGCCAGAAGCATGCAATCTTCGGCGCGCGCTGGAGCGCGGCAATCTCTGGTCTTCAGCGGTACATTGACTGCGGTCAATACGGGTCCACCCGGCTGGGGGAGAGTTGGGCCACCGGCTGTGATCGCCGTCTTGGCGAGTTGCCGGTCCGGCGGTAACGCCGGCAACTCCAAAACCAACACCCTCGGGCACCATTCGCCGCGAAAATACTGGCTCAAACCACCAATTTCCAAAATTCGGGGTTTCACAACAGCCTTTAGCTAGATACCGCCTTCGGGCTGGGAGTCAAGGAGATCGGCTTAAGAATCGAAGTCCACCTACGAACGCCGCCCACAAAATCTCGTCTCTCTTGGGCCTCTCCCAATTCGGCTCTGGACGCGGCGTTTGCTTTCACCAAACTCTAGTTTTGTCTTGACTTCCACAGTCTCCTCCCTCTAGAGTGCCCGAACAGTTTTCCTTGAAGGGGAATTCTGGTGTAGGAGGAGCAGCCAATGGCTCGCTTCGTCCATCATGTTTGCGTATCCTATCTGACCAAACTCTTGCAGTCCCGAGCCTTTTGGTTGGTACCTCAAAGTCTACTCGGGTCGTCGCGAGGCCGACGTCGCTATGTCATCAGTTATCGCTCAGCTCGAAATTCGCTGGTACGTGCTTTTCCGCGCAGATTTAAGCTCCATGTATGAGAACGACGATCGTCCTTGCCAGTATTCTGCTAACTTGCTGTTCTATCGGTAGTGTTCAGGTATCCTCAAAGGAACCTGCAAAATCGGTAGTCCCAGTTTATGTCAACCACACAGGGCAGGACGCGACAGGAGAGGAGTTCGTCGCAGCTGTGAAGCGGGGGTTGTCGAAGTCGCACAAGTATGAGGTTGGGGAGCCGAATTCCTCCGCATACCAGCGTGGTTTTCGCCTAGATTGGTTGAGCTTTGCAAGAGTCGCATCCGAGGAAATCCCCAAGCGCCGAGTCCTCGCTCGGTTGAAGTTGGGGACGCAAGATCGTTATCGCAACCGGACGGGTCATGTGATGCGGTCTTGATGTTTGGGCCGCTGTATCACCTGACTGAGCGAAGCGAACGGGTTCGAGCCATTCGAGAAGCCCGCCGAGTCTTGAAGCCGGACGGATACGTTTTCGCCGCTACAATCTCGCGAGTTGCGTCGTTCATGGCAGCAGTGTGCGAGAATCTGCTGAATGACACGACCTTCCTATCCATCGTCGAGGTAGACCTAGAAACTGGGCAACATCGCAATCCTACCGATAATATTTCGTTCTTCACTGACGCTTTTTTCCATCGCAACGTCGAGATTCGAGCCGAGTTGGAAGAGGGCGGATTTTCGATAGTCAAACAGGTTCCGATCGAAGGATTGGGCTCTATGGCTAGAGACTTCGATTCCATCTGGGCTGAGCCACATGGCCGAAAAGTGCTGTTGAGCCTGTTGGAGCGGACAGAAATGATCGAGGAGGTCAGCGGCAGTTCCTTCCACATCATGACTGTCGGGCGAAAAGCGGTCTAACGGTTATCTCGGCCTTCAGCATGCACTGATAGTCATGAGCTGAAAGCCTCTGTACGAGTGGAATGCCTAAGTATTTGAAGGGAATGCGGTATGAACTGGGCGCGACTCGCTGCGATCATTGTCGGCGCTGGTGTCGTCTCGTCGCTCACTGACTGGTTCTTTGCAGGCGATTGGCTTCATCGCCGTTACACTTATCCCGAAATCTGGCGTCAGGGCGGCGAAGGAAGAGCGATTGCTCTGACCAGCCCGCTACCGTTTCTGACCTGCGGGGTGTTTGCCTATGTCGCCGCCCGGCTGGGTGTTCATTCGGCATCGGGCGCAGTCAAGCTGGCCGTTGCTGTGTGGCTGATCGGCCCGTTGCCGCTGATCCTCACTAACGCCGCATTTATGAAGCTGCACCGGGTGTTTGTAGCGTCCTACGCGACAGGGTGGTTGGTAAAGCTTGTGATCGTTGCAGTCGCAGTTGGCTGGTTCCTTCATTGATGCCGATAGGAGAATCCATCGTGTCGTTTGGCTTCCACCGACTTAACCACGCCTGCTAAGCGCAGGTGTGCCCCCTTCTCCCGTGCGGCGCATCGCAGGAGAAAGTCTCCGAAGCTACTGGCGGACGTGTTACGGTAAGCTCATTCCCGGTTTCTCGATGTGCGCGGAACCGGACACCTCGGGGTGACCGGTGGGGGATGGGACTTGCCCGGACTCAGTGCCCTGGACAAGCTGCAGCTGTCACGTTGTCCTTTCTGGCAAATATCGCTAGCCTATCGGCTCTTATAGTTGAACGTCACCTTCGTTTCTTCATCGAGCACCAGTGCTCGGGCAAACTCGAATGAAGTGCCTGTTCGCGGCACGTCAATCGCGACCGGCAGCACTCCGGCCACCCGACGCTGCAGGTTCATCACGTTCGCGGAAGCGGTATTCATGGCTTGTTTTTTCGCGCTGCTCTCGAGCCGTTCCAGTTGTGGGAAATTGCGCCCGTTTAAGGGAACATTCACGGCCTGCGCCACGATTTCCACGGTTTCTGTCGCAGACCCCACACGCAATGTACTCACGTATTCCGCCGGCCTGCTGGCGTCGTAGTCGAGTTGCTGAACCAGAGTCTTGAACCCGTTGGCATCGACCCGGAGTTTGCCCTCCCCGGAAGGGAAGTTCGAAACGACCCAATTGCCACCCGCATCGGTAACTGCTTTCATCGTGAGACCGTTTGCCACACTCGTAAGCGACACCTGCGCGCCGGCAATGGCGGCACCAGACGCGTCCACCACTGCGCCACCCACCTGTCCCGGAAATCGCTCACGGTAGCGGTCTCCAGAACCCGCGAAGACCGCGCCCCCAGTGCCTGCACCTAAGCCCGTGAAGCCGGCGACCATCTCCTCCCGGGACGCCACTGGCCAAAGGCCCGCCGAGATCACGTCACCGCCAAAGTCTTTCACCTGGTAGCGTTCCGGCAGAAACAACTCCCAATGCAGGATGCTGATCGGGATGTCCATGCTTGGCAGAGACAGCTCCGAGCCGCCCTTCTTGGCAAACGGTACGCCCGAGTGCATGAAAACGAAGGAGACTTCGTACGAGCCGGCAGGCCGGAACCCAGGCCTCAGCAACGGCACACGGCTGCCGTCCGGACCCTGTACGGGCTTCACTTTTTCGCCTCCTACATCCGCTGACAGAATGCTCGCGCCCGAGGGTAGCGCCACCTTGAGAAATGGCTGCGCCTGGTTCTTGATCATCAGCTTGATTTCCGTGAGCGTTTTTCCTTCGGAGGTCACCAGCGTGGTAACGACGGCGCTCTCGGCCACCGCGGCCAGCAAGCTGCTGTCGGGAAAGCGGGTCCACTCCAGCGCAAGAGTGGGCTGTTCGTTGGGCTGCCTATGAAAACGAAATGCGGCTTGCAGCGAAGAGTGCGCCAAAGAACGAAGGTAAATGCTGGTCTCCTTGACGTCCATGCGCTTGAGACCGCCCCCTTCTGTGGCGGTGAGCTCCATCGTGCCCGTTCCTTCCACCAGCACTTCTCCGGTTTCCCGTTGGGCATTCTCGAAAGTCAGGAAGGGTGCGCTGGCCTTGGAATCACTGATCGAACGTTCCATGGAGATCAGGAACTGATAACGCTGACTCCGGGCGCTCACCTTCAAAACCAGTGCACCGCCGCGCTCCTCGGTGGATTCGAGCGAGGCTCCCGTGACGCCCGTTACCTCGTAACCCGCCGGTACCTCAACTGCAAATTCTGACGGCTCGCCCTGTACGACCGTTATGTCCGCCAGCGCGGCCACACGCAATTCCGACTCACTCACCGACAGCAGGGTCATCACGTCCGAGAGAAAGCGCACCTCCTTGGGCGCCTTTTGGGTATCGGTCCCGCGCGTTGCCCACCAGATGTTCGCAGACTGTCCGGGCACCAACGTCGCCTCGACCGTCGTGTTGCCATTCTGGGAGCTTCGACTGGTGATCAGGCCGGGACTGATATTGACCCAGATATGCTCGCCCGGAACGATCATGCTAAGTTGTGCGCTCCCCGAGGCCGGCGCCAGCAAACTAAACGACGCCCTTCCCTCCTCGATGCGAAGTGGCAAGCCGGTGTTCAGAGTGATCGAGAAATCCGATGGCCCACTCAAGACCGCAAACTGGGTGCCATTGTCCTGCTGCAGCGGCACTGCTTTGTTATCCTGCCGCGCGTCCAGGATCGTCATGTCCTTGAGCAAGGGCACTTTGGTTACGCCTTTCTTGAATACCTCTCCTTCCAACCGCACGCTCCCTAGCACTGCTTCGTTCTCGACCCGAAACTTCAATTCTGCGCACTGAATCGAGTAGTTCTGGGGTGGAACCTCCGGCCTCTTGGCCGGCTTGCCCGCCAGTTCGAGCAGTTTGTTATATTCATCGAGCGGCAGCGTGACGTCGCCCGAATCTGGCAGGGGCAAGCCGCTCTTCGGTTGCGCCATTGCGACCGCCGAAAGAATCAGCACGAAAACAAACAGAGTGTTTTTCATCGCGACCCCGCCTTTTTGTCTCGCTGGTAGTTGAGATCAGCCGCCGGAAACTGGCCTTCGCTGGTGAGCTCGGAGACCAGATAAGCCGAGGGACCAAGCGCCGGAAAATCAATTGCGATGGGAAGAATGCCCGTGACTCTTCCTGCCGTCGACTGCGCCCGAAATTTGTCGATCAATGCCTGAGTGGATTCTTCGTCCTTGTGGTCCCTGAGCTCCTTGTGCAGAGCTCCCATTTCTGCTCCATTGACCGGAGAATCCGCAGTCGATGGGGGCGGCAGAGGTGGCGGACTGAACGCGGGTGAGGTTGGGCCTGCGTAAGCCTCTGTTCGGAACGAACCGGGTTCCGCCGTTACGCGAAACAGGGGTGGGTAATACAAAAGGAGTCCGGTTCGTGATACCGGCAAATCCAGCGCAGGCAGGGCAAGCCGCGTCTTGCCCTTATCGTCCCATGCGGTTCCGCGAAGCAGGTATACAACTTCAACAACGAAGGGGGGCGCATCTTCGCCGCCTCGCGCCTTCTCCAGGGGGAGCAGCAAACTGCCATCCGGCCATTGCCCCGGCCGCACCGGTTTCCGAGACACCGAAGCGCTCCACACCACGCCGCCTGCCGGCAGAGTGATTTTCATGAAGTTTCGCTGATTGTTCCGCACGGCATAGCGCGCCTGCACCAGCGTCTTCCCTTCCTTGCTCATGAGAACCTGGTAACGCGCTTCCTCGATGTTGGCCATCAAGACTGCCTGCTGCGTGTACCGTGCCACGTTGACCGTGAGAGCACGGACTGTCGAGGGTTCCCCAGAGCGAAAGCGAAAAGCTGCCAGCGAGGGCGATTGCCGGCTGGCGACGGTCTCGCTCAGGTCACTCGCATCCGCCTGTTCCAGTCCTTGCGTCTTCAGATCCTTGATTTCCCCCGCCCCAAGGACTTCGACCGCCAGCCCGCCCGTGTCCCGCTCGGTTTTCAGAAGGCGCAGAACAGGAATGCTGACTTGACCGTCGCGTGCGAGACGTGTTTCTCCATAGATGACAAACTTGGCGCTCTGCTGCACCGGTTCAAGGAATGTCACGACCAGTTCGCCACCCAACACCTGCCAGTCCGATACCATCGCGCCCAATACCTGGTTGACCGTAACGGTCTCGGGAAGCTGGAGCCGGACGTCACTCGCCACGCCCTGCACGATATCCACGCTCACTTCAGCGTAAATCGAAGTCGAGTCCTCTCCCAGGCTGACCAATTCGGTGAGCGAACCGCGCGATCGCAAAGGCTGAGTCGTTCGGTGGTCTTCGGTCTTGCGGCGCCACGTGAAGGTGAGCGGCTCGTTACCTTGCCCGTACGCCACCCACCTGCTGTTGGCGGTTGCCTCGGACTTCTCCGAAAGGAGTCCGCCTGCTACCTGGACGTCGACGCCCTGCCGCGGGAGGTCCACCGAAGCTCGGGTCACTCCTGAGTTCGCTGCCGGCAATGTGATACTTTCAGTTCCCGCCGCGGAGGTGACCGGCAAGACGATATCGAGAACGAGCACCGACCGCCCTTGATGCGACAGAACTGCATTCAGCGGGGCGCTAGCTTTGCTTGCAGAACTCGGCACCAGAGACACCAGCTTGTTATCCAGCCGCGCCTCTCGCACCAGGAGCCCTGCCGGAATCGGAACACTCACCCATCCGCTCTTCAGCACGTCGACCGTGAGTTCTACGCGGCCTTTCGCCAAGTCTCCGCTGATATGCACGGCGTAGTCGATCCGCGTGAGTGTTGCCTGCACCGGAGATGTTTCCGGTTCTGCTTCCGCGGGATACGCTTGGCTGTGAAGTGTTCGATACTCTGCAACCGGAATGACGACCCACCCGAGTGAGCGGGCCTCCTGCGCCAACGACGACGCAGCGATCAAAACCGCCGTACAGAGCCCGAGCAGTTCGAGTCGCAATTTTTTGCACTGCCGAAATGTTTGTTCACGCAACGATTTCATGGGCGCCTCATTTCTGGACCTCAGAATTGACTCCAACCGGTCCCCGGCAGGCCATCTCTGCAAGCCAGGGACCCTCTCAATGGAACGCAGGTCCCTCGCAAAGGTTGCACTCCCAGTGTGCGAACACCGTGGAAACCGGGGATTCCGTGCCCCACGGAAGAACCGGGGAATCACGCCGCCCCTTAGAAGGCTCGCTCCCAAAATGCCATTTGACATTTGAAAGTCCTGGTACTAGAGTGCCTCGCAATTTGTCCTAACCGGATTCATGAGGGGGACAGCATGTACAAGTACGAGCCGAGCGACAGGATTCTCAAGGAACACCAGTTTCTGGCGATTCAAAAAGCGATAGCGCAGATTGCAGATGCTTCGAAAGAGCTCAGTAAAGGCGTCAGTGCTCTCGAAGACGCGTATCGGGGCTGCTGCATTCACGCACCGGCACCGGATCCAGCACCACGCCCAAGCCCGCAGAAGGTCCCGGACAAACGCGCTTCCTGAGAACGCCGGTAAAGTAGTTCTCTCACCTCTCTCATTGGTCAGGAGAGCGCGCAGTGTTGTGTGCTATTGGGAAGGACCACAGCTGGCGGTCAGTAACTATCGCACCCGCGTTACAATTACCGCCACCCCCGTGATGGTTCTGTTGCTGAGCCTTCTGAATGACTGGTTGTCGACTGCGGAAATAACGCGACGGCTCCCTCAATTCAAGGACCAAAACGTTCTTAGGGCGCTTCGCAAATTGTTGCGGCACGGTGTTCTGGTGCAGAAAAACACCGCCGCGGCGCTGCAGGATGAAGCCCTTCAGAAATCATGGTCGCCGTGGCTGCCGCATGCCGGCTTCTTTCACTTTGGCACCAAGGATGTGCGCTACGAATCCCGGCCAAGGCAACTCCTGAAAATTCAGAAACAGCTTCTAGAGGCTAGCCCCCAGCCACCTTTTTATAAAGCATATCGCGGCAGCGCCAGGATCCGCCTGCAACGGCCCCAGCCCGAGCCGGGATTCGCTCAGGTCCTCATGCAACGCCGTACCCGGCGAGAGTTTTCCCAAAAGGAGCTGTCGTTTGAGGCGTTGTCGAAACTCCTCTTTTATACCTGGGGCGTAACCGGCTTTTTGGAGATCCCGGTTTTGGGCCGCCTACCTCTGAAGACCAGTCCCTCGGCGGGAGCGCGTCATCCGGTTGAGGCCTATCTGCTCGGCATGCGAATTGAAGGGCTAGAACCGGGCCTCTATCACTATGGCGCGCGGGCTCACTGTCTCGAACGACTGCGGATGATGCGCAATGTTCCGGACAAGGCCGGTCAGTTCTGCGTAGGCCAGCGCTGGGCAAGGGAAGCAGCTGCTTTGTTTATCATGACGGCCGTCTTCCCGCGTGCAATGTGGAAGTATCCGACTTCTCGGGCCTACCGCACCGTTTTGTTGGATGCAGGCCACGTATGCCAAACATTCTGCCTGGTGGCTACGTGGCTTGGACTGGCAGCTTTCTGTACCATGGCTTTGAGAGATTCCCTCATCGAAAGGGAACTCGGGATCGACGGTGTTGCCGAATCGGTAATTTACATCGCCGGAGTCGGAACGCCGGTTCTCGATACCGCTGCTGCCAGACGCCGCAACCTCACCTTGGCGTCGCTGTAGATCCTCGAGTTACCTTCTGGATGCGACCACCAGGTCAAGAATTGCTCAAGGTGTGTGCGGGCCTCGTTGGCTTGGCCCATCCCATCGTAGAGAACGCCCAAGCGATAGTGTATCTTGATCAACTCATGGTGTGCGGGAGAATCATAGCTTTGGCTTCTCTCCGCCGCTCGACCTAGGACTCTCTCGTAGGCATCGATAGCTTCCCTTGGCCGCCGCGCAGCATCGTTTGCCTCGGCAAGGATCTGCAAAGCCAGAGTAGATTCTTCGAAGGCCACGGCATGTTTGGCGGCTTCTACCGCTGCATTTGGATTGCTGTCCAGGAGAGCCAGCCGGGCGCCTAGCATCTGGCGGAAGGACTGCAGGGTTCGGACGTTATTCTCTTTGATGAAGCCATCCAGACGAGCGCAGGTTTGCGCGACCTCAGGCCGCAAGTTCGCACTTGTGTAGAACAAACCTGCTAGGAAGAGCAGCTCGGGGTCACTCTCACCTTGGTCGAGTTCATGATCACTCCACGATGAACCACCAGCAGATCCCAGGGAGCTGGTTACCATCAAGATCTGTTTTTTGCTTGCCGCGAAGGAGTTTCCTAAGCGTCGATCCACTGCGATTCCGGCGTCGAGCTGCCGTTTCGCCTCGCTATAGTGCCCCGTGGATAGGGAAATATCGGCAAGAGCAGACCTTCCTCGTGACTCTGCGTCATCGCCGAGCTCAACCATATGTTCAAAAATGCGGCGCGCTTCGGACAGCTGATTGTTCAAAAGGTAGGCCCATCCGACATTCTCCAAACCGCGGATATTCCTTGGGTCCTTTCTCACAACCCCTTCTGCCGTAATGAGAGCATCGCTAATTTTGCCCTTCAACAGGTAGATTTCTGCGAGATTGTTCTCTGGACCCGCCGCGGGCTCCAATTGCAGAGCTACCTTGGTTTCCGCAAGGGCAGAATCAAAGTTCCGCTTCTCCATAAAGCATTGCGCCAGGTTCAAGCTGGGCGCCGAATCTCGCGGGCGCAATTCTTTGAGGCGCTGGTAGTAAACGATTGCCTGGTCGAAATCGCGACGCAGAAAATTGTAGTCGCCTAGTATCTTTTGCCTTTCCTGCTCGGTGACGTGGTCGATGAGGGGCAGGGCTTTCTTAAGTTCTTCTTCCGCTCGTGCCCGATTCCCCTGATGAAGATACGCGATCCCCAAATATTCACGCGCCATCGCAAACGAGGGATCCAGTCTGACTGCTTCATCAAAATAGACTCTCGCATCCTGCACCGATCCCGCATAGAGCCAGTGTTTTCCGAGCGAGAAACTGTGAATCGCCTCGAGGGAAGAGGATGTTACCTCGGCCACGGGAATCGAAGCCCGGGCGATTTGTCGTTTGGATTCCCCCAGGGCATTGCGCAAGTGTTTGGAAATCCTGTCCAGAGCTGCCGGCAACTCTCCTGCATCTCCCACGACATCTTCGGTACTTGCCAAACTCTGGCCCTCCGGGCTTATGGCATGCGCGGTTACCACGTACCGGCTCCCCAGTTTCGTGATCGACCCGAGAATGACCGCGTTCAACGCTTCTCGCTGGCAAATTTCCCGACCCGTGGCCTCATCGATGGAACCGGTGGGCGCACGTTGCATCAGCCTCAAAACTTCGGCCGTTCGGCTCAATGAAAAAACGGAAATGTAACCTGATTGTTCCAAATTAACCGTGAGCAACTCGGAGATGGTGTTATCGAAAACTCTTTCGTCCGTACGATTCTTAAAATCGCCCATGAGCACAACCTGGTGCTTTCGGGGCATAATCCTCGAGTACCAAACAACCGGACCAAGCGAGGCGAACAGGGTGGCGATTCCGACGATGGAAAGGACGAGTCTCAGGGAAGAAGTTCTTCGCTCCGCTAGGTGTCCTTTGGTTGGCACCTCATCAGGAACGCTGGTCGGCAATGCCAATCGCCGGAGATCGACAGCCAGTTCCTTGGCAGACTGGTAGCGATTATCGGGGTCCTTCTCCAGGCATTTCAGGATTGTGTCTTGCAGCCTGAGTGACACTGCGGAATTGAATGGCGCCAGCGGTGGAGGCAGTTTGTTCAGGATGTCGTCGATCAGCGTCGCCGAGAATCTCGCCTCGAAAGGTCGATGTCCGGTTGTCATCTCATACAGAACCGTTCCCATGGAATAGATGTCGCTGCGGGAGTCGGCGGGGTGACCACGCAGCTGTTCCGGGGACATGTAAGGTAGTGTCCCGGCAATTTTTGAGACGTCGGGCACACTCACCGTGGTCATTGTCCCACTGATCCGGAGCAGCTTTGCCAGACCAAAATCGAGCAGCTTCACTTGCCGATTTGTGGTGACCATGATGTTGCTGGGCTTGAGGTCGCAGTGGATGATCCCGTGCTCGTGGGCATCCTCCAGGGCCTGGGCAATCTGGATGCCCAGAGCCAGGGCGTCTTTCTCTGGCAACGCTGCTTTCGCAAGTTTGTCCGCAAGTGTGACTCCTTGGACGTACTCCATTACCAGGAAATCGAGGGCGTCCTGAGTATCGAAGTCAAACACTGTAGCAATGTTGGGATGGTTCAGCTTGGACAGAGTCAGCGCCTCGCGTCGGAACCTCCTGCGAGCCGTTTCATCGGCAAATCCATCAGTCGGAAGGAGCTTCAGGGCAACATCCCGATCCAACCGTTCATCATGGGCGCGATAGACCACTCCCATCCCCCCCCGCGCCAATCTTCTCCAGAATGCGGTAATGGCCGAGCATTTCGCCGATGCGCGATGTGGACCCTGACATTTGAGAGAATGTTAGGCTGGTTGCTATTTGCGGTCAATCTCGGCGGGCCATCTCCGCGGGCCGTGCAGACTGTGAACAACCCCGTTCTGTGATTTGCGGAAGCTGGGTTGGCAGCGAAGTTGGCCGCGCAGAACGCCCTCATGCTCCCGCTGGCACGATTGCACCACCTGCCGAACATGCGAGCCCGCTGCAGGACGTCGCGGCCGCGGCCGTTGAGGCCACCCTTGCGACGTTACCACCCCCGAGGCAACTTCCGATGGTGGTCCCGACCCGGTGGTCGGAAAGGATTGTCATTCCAGTCATCCGGAATTGAGACGACCTGTTCGCGGCGTATCACCCCCCAGCCTGAGTGAGAGGCTGGGTGCGCAGATTGAATGAGAAAAGCACGTTTCTCGCCTGCGACCGTCGAGCCCCCGGGTAAAAGAGCCTCGTGGAGGGAGAAAGGGAAAGGCACGAGTTCACTTGTGCCGACAAACGGTTGGAAATGTCTTGCGCTTGAGGTTCGTTTTCCCGCGGCACCATGCGTTCTTTCCGCACCCTGCTACCGCGGTTCGATCCACGGACTCGGATCGACGATCGCTTGCGCGAGATCGTCCAGAAAACGGGCGGCACGCGTACCATCTGCCACCCGGTGATCGACGGAGAGCGTAAGCGAGATCATGGACCGAACGACCGGCTTGCCCTCCACCGCGACCACCCGTTCGGCGATGCGCCCGACCGCCAGGATCGCCGCTTGGGGAGCGATGATGATTGCCGTAAAGGCGTCAACGTTGAACATCCCAAGATTGCTGATCGTGAAGGTCCCACCGGCGAGATCCTGAGGACGCAGCTTGCCCGCACGCGCCCGATCGCTCAGATCCCCGCGCTGGGTCGCAATGTGACCGAGTTGCGCCCTGTCGGCGTTCGGAACGACCGGTGCGACCACGCCGTCGTCGACCGCCATCGCCAATCCGATGTTGATGTCACGGTTGTCGCGAATGCCGTCGCCCACCCAGCTCGCGTTCAGCCGCGGGTGCTTGGTGAGAACGCGCGCCACCAGGAGCACCAGCAAATCGGTATGCGTGATCCGCACTCCGTCGGTTTTTTCGGCAGCCGCGGCCAGTCGTTGCCTGGCCTCGTTCAATGCACCCGCATCGACTTCGCGCGTCACAAAGAAATGCGGCACGCTCGTCCAGCTTTGGGTGGTTCGCTCCGCCATGAGACGCGCAACGGGTGTGAGCGCCTCCGAGCGCTCGCCGGGTTTGGACGGTGCGCGAGCGACCTTCGAGGAAGCGAAGGCGAGAATGTCGGATGCGAGAATCTCGCCTCCGGCACCGGACCCGCGAATCTGCGCAAGATCCACGTCTTGTTCCCGGGCGAGCCGACGCGCCTTCGGGGAAATCTTTGCAGTCAACGCAGGCGGATTTGCGGGCGCTTCGACGGGAGCACCCGAGGAAACCGCCACCGTGTCATGCCGCCGGCCTGATTCGGCGTGTGCTTGCTCTGCAGGAGCGACCTCGCCCGGCCGCAGAATCCAGGCGATGGTCTGCCCGACCGGAATCTCCGCGCCGGCGTGCGCCTTGACTCCGGCCAGCACCCCGTCCCCGGGAGACTCGATCTCCATCACCGCTTTGTCGGTTTCAATCTCGAGGAGAGGCTCGCCCTTGGCAACCCTCTCTCCTTCTTTCTTGAGCCAGGAAACGAGCTTGCCGGTGTCCTGCGCCATTTCAAGAGCGGGCATGACGACACTGATGGGCATGGGGATGGGGGCTCAGGCCCGGGTGTTCAGTCTCCGACTGCTACGCGTTCGGTGCGCGCGCTCGCTTCGATCATCTCTTTGACGTGCTGGCTCGGCTCCGCCTCACTCTCGCGCGTGGTGGGCAGCGGGCCGTTCACGGTGTGGTAGTGTGCGCCGGCGACCAGCAACTGTTCGGCGGGGAAACGCGTGATCACTTCGTGGCCGGCGGGCGTGACCACAATTTCTTCCTCGATGCGCGCCGCGCTCCAGCCGTCCTTGGAAGGCCAGAATGTTTCGAGCGCGAACACCATGCCCGGCTTGATCTGGCACGGATGATCGAACGACACCAGGCGGCTGATCACCGGCTTCTCCCAGATCGCGAGCCCGATGCCGTGGCCATACTGCAGCGCAAACGCGGCTTCTTCATTGGGGAAGCCGAAGTCGGTCGCCTTCGGCCAAACCGCGGCGATTTCTGCAGTCGTGCGCCCGGGACGAACCAGATCAATCGCAGCATCGAGATAATCGCGGCACCTCTTATATGCGTCCACCATGGCGTGCGACGCGTATCCGATGGTGAAGCACCGGTAGTAGCAGGTGCGGTATCCCATGTAGGAATGAAGGATGTCGTAGTACACCGGGTCGCCCGGTCGCAGCACGCGATCCGAAAAAACATGCGGATGCGGATTGCAGCGCTCGCCGGAAATGGCGTTCACTGCCTCGACATATTCAGAGCCCAAGTCATAGAGAACCTTGCTCACCAGGCCGACCGCCTGGTTCTCGCTCATGCCGGGTTTCATGGCTCGATACAACTCGTCGTAGGCGGCGTCGACCATCATCGCCGACGTGTTCAGCAACGAGATTTCGTCCTGCGTCTTGATGACCCGCGCTTCCGACATCAGCGCCTGCCCATCGACAACGTCGATGCCTTCCTTTTGCAGGGCAAAAAGAACCGGAGGCTCGATGATGTCGATGCCGACCGGTTCCTTGTGAAGCCCACGCATCTCCAGTTCGATGCGGATCTTCTTGGCGACATCCTGCGCGCGTCCCATTTCCGGCGTCATCGCGCCCCGCAGCATCGAGATGCCGGGACGCGACCGCTCGCCCAGCCACGGGCAATGCAGTTGATGATGACGGGCAGCCGAGCCGAAGTCCCAGAGGATCGGCTCGTCGTTCTGGGGGAGTAGCGTGAAGCGGTTGGCCTTGTCCTGCGCCCACGTGCCAATGTGCGTCGAAGTGAGGTAGCGCACGTTGTTCATGTCAAAGCAAAGCAGGGCGCCCATCTCAGACGCGGCCAGCATGTCTTTGACCCGCTGCAGGCGCTCGCGGCGCAGGCGATCGAAGTCGACCCGCTTTTCCCAGTCGACGGCCATCGTTCCGTATGTTGGCAATGCCATGATGAGCCTCCTAGTGCGGGTTCAGGACCGGTTGCAGAGTGCCCGGGCCGCTTCGAACACGGTTCGATCCGTGGGAACGGTGACATCTTCCAGGGGCGGAGAGAACGGGATCGGAACGTGCATCGCCCCCATCCGCTTGACGGGCGCGTCCAGGTCGTAGAATGCGCCTTCCGCGATGACGGATGCAATCTCTGCCGTCACACCGTAGCGCTCGTAGCCTCATCCAACACGATCACACGGGATGTCTTCCTGGCCGACTCGATCAGTGTTTTCTCGTCGAGCGGCCAGGTGGTACGCGGATCGACCACTTCCGCGCTGATCCCGCTCGCTGCCAGCAGCGTCGCCGCACCCAGGGCCACCTGCACCATGCTGCTGGTCGCCACCAGGGTGATGTCGTCGCCCGCGCGCTTGATGTCGGCAGCTCCCAGGGGAATGGTGTACTCCTCGCTGGGCACGTGGCCTTTGAGCTTGTACATCATCTTGTCTTCAAAGAACACAACTGGATTCTCGTCCCGGATGGCGGTTTTCAGCAGCCCCTTCGCATCATACGGAGTTGACGGCAACACGACTTTCAACCCAGGCACGTGGCTGAACCAGGCATGCAGGGATTGCGAATGCTGCGCGGCCGAGCGGCGTGTCGCTCCGAGCGTCGTCCTCATCACCATCGGAACCTTCCACTTCCCGCCCGACATGTAGTGAACCTTGGCTGCCTGGTTCACCATCTGGTCCATGGTCAGGGTGATGAAGTCGCCGAACATAATGTCGACGATCGGACGCAGTCCCGTCATGGCAGCGCCCACCGCCAGGCCGGTAAAGCCAGCTTCGGAAATCGGGGTATCCAGAACGCGATCTTTTCCGAACTCTTCGACCAGGCCGGAGAGCACCTTAAAAGGCGTGCCGGCCTCGGCAACGTCCTCGCCCATGATGCAGACGGTCTGGTCGCGGCGCATTTCTTCCGCCAGCGCTTCGCGGACGGCCTGCCCGAACGTCAGTTCGCGGCGAGTGGTGTCAGGCATAGACGTCTTGCTCCGCTTCTTCG
>Ga0137359_10001810_pt1 | contig 17092 bp, 9 predicted proteins | sample Mad1_40_16metaG_FD_108281 | JGI IMG/M metagenome (GOLD analysis project Ga0137359, IMG submission 108281) | Vadose zone soil microbial communities from Angelo Coast Range Reserve, California, USA - Mad1_40_16 metaG | ecosystem: Environmental > Terrestrial > Soil > Vadose zone | place: USA... | reverse complement strand
CCGCGTAGTCGGGCTTTACGCGCGTGGCTTTCGTGAGTTCCTCGATTGCGCCATCGGCGTCGCCCATCTGCCAGAGTGTGACACCGAGAGTGTAAGGAGAATCTGGCTGCGACGGATCGATGGCTTCGGCGGCGCGCAGCTCGGCGACTGCTTCGGGAAGTTTGTCTTGAAGTTTTAGCGCCAGGCCAAGGTTGTAGTGCAGCAACTGGCTGTTAGGAGCCGTCGCCAGTGCATCGCGAAACACGGCTGTCGCCGCGGCGTAGTCGGCCTTCTGCAAATAGGCCGCTCCGAGATTGCCTTGATAGCCGGGATCGCCGGGATGCATTTGCAAGGCGGCGCGAAAAGCCGCGATCGCTCCGTCGCCGTCGCCAGATTGCAGAAGGGCCAGGCCGAGATTATTCTGGGTCTCGGCATTTTGCGGCTGCATGCGAAGCGATTCACGAAAAGCCGCGGCGGCATCCGCGGGATTCCCGACACGCTGCAGCGAGAGCCCAAGCAAGTTGAAAATGGCCGGCTGGGCGGGCTGAAGTTTGAGTGAGGCCTGGAAAGCGGAAATGGCGTCCGGCAATTTTCCCGATTCGCGCAGGCTCCTTCCGAGAAAATTTTGCGCGAGATAATTTTGTGGATCGAGTTCGACGGCACGAGCCAGATATTTTTCGGCCGGTTGGAATTGCTTTTGTTCGAATTGCAAGACGCCTAGATGGAAAAGTCCTGCGGGCAATTGCGGATCTAGTTCGAGCGCTTTCTGAAATTCCGCATTGGCGCCGGAAAGATCATTTTGCCGGACGAGCAGTGTGCCGAGATTGTCATGCAGATCGGGGCGCTGTGGAGACAATTCCAGGGCGCGGCGAATTGCGGCAACGGCGGCATCGAGCTCGCTTGCAGCTTCCAGAGCGCGAGCCAGAGCGACCTGCGTGTCGGGCTGATTAGGAGCAATGCGCACGACGGCGCGTGCTTCCCTTACCGCGCCTTCGACATCGTGCGTTTGCAGCAGCGCACTAGACAGGTTGATGCGTGCATTTACAAATGAAGGCTGCACGCGGAGCGCGGTTTGGAATTGCGGAATCGCGGAAGCCGCATCGTTTTGCGCGAGCATCACGAGACCAAGAGCATTGGCGGCCCTGGCATCGCGAGGATTTTCGTGAATCGCTTTGGTAAAAGCGGCGCGCGCTGCGGCAAGATCGCCTCGCTGCAAAGCCGCGGTGCCGTCCGAAAATGCTTTGCTATTCTCCGGCGGACTGGCGGAAGAAGGGGTCTGCGCGGCGAGCAAAATCGGAACGAGCAGCAGCGGAAGCAGGCGAAGCAAGCGTTTCCCATAACTCATGCGCGCGTGTGTGTACAACGTTCTTCGCCTCCGGCTGCTATGCGAACTGAGAAATTTCATACTAGCATTAAGCTAGGAACCAGCACGTCGCGCACGTTGGCATGCAGCAGCAAATCATGGACGGGAATCGGGGCACTGGTTGACGAGAGTTCGTGTACGGCTCAAGAGCGTGGCGTCGTGCTTGACGATTCTGGCGAGCACGGTGGTTCCGCCGGCGTACGCGCAAATATCGGATCGTTCGAGCAAACCCGAACCCAAAAGGATCGCTTACTTCGTGGATGAAGCCGCGAAAGCCGGACTAAGTGCGACCAACACCTTTGGTGGAGTGGATGCCAAGAAATTCATTATCGAGACGACCGGAACCGGGGTGGCCATCTTCGATTATGACAACGACGGATGGCCGGATATTTTTGTCGTGAATGGAACGACTCTCGACCCGTTGCCCGGAAACAAACCGCCAACGAACCATCTGTATCACAACAATCACGATGGAACATTCACGGAGGTGACGGAAAAAGCTGGGCTAGCGCATACCGGATGGGGACAAGGGGTTTGCGCCGGAGATTACGACAACGACGGATATGAAGATTTATTCCTCACGTATTACGGAAAAAATGTTCTGTATCACAATAACGGCGACGGAACCTTTACGGACGTGAGCGAAAAAGCGCAAGTCGCGGGAAATGGCGCGTGGAGCACCGGATGCGCGTTTGTGGATTATGACCGCGACGGAAAGCTCGATCTGTTCGTAGCGACCTATGTGGATTTTGACGTGAAAACGGCGCCGGGTCCGGGCGAGCGGGCGTCGTGCATGTGGAAGGGCGTTCCCGTGATGTGCGGGCCGCGCGGATTGCCGTGGGGGAATAATGCGCTGTACCGCAACAACGGCGACGGCACGTTTGAGGAGGTGACGAAGAAAGCGCAAATCGACCGGACCAACGGCCACTATGGATTCAGCGTGTCAACGTTTGACTTTGATGATGACGGCTGGCCGGATATTTTCGTTGCCTGTGACAGCACGCCGAGCATTCTCTATCACAACAATCACGACGGAACATTTACGGATGTAGCGGTGGTGGCGGGGGCAGCGTTTAACGAGGACGGAAAAGAACAAGCGGGAATGGGATCAACCATCGGCGATTACAACGGAGACGGACGACTGGACATCTTCAAAACGAATTTTTCAGACGATACCGCGACGCTTTATCGCAACAACGGCGACGGCACATTTGATGACGTGACGTTTGCTGCGGGATTGGGGTTGTACACGAAATATCTTGGCTGGGGCACAATGTTTATCGACGTGGACAACGACGGCTGGCCGGATTTGCTCTTGGTTAACGGACACGTTTATCCAGAGGTCGATAAGCAGCATCTCGGCAGTGACTATCAGGAGCCGCGGATTTTGTATCACAACAAAGGCAACGGAACGTTTGAGGATATTTCGGCTAATGCGGGGCCCGGCATCAGTACCGCTAAATCAGGGCGCGGACTGGCGGTGGGAGATTTGTGGAATGACGGAAGAATGTCGGCGGTGGTGAGCAACATGAATGCCCCTGTCAGCCTGCTGGTGAATCAAGTGAAATCGGGAAATCACTGGATTGCGTTCAAGACCGCCGGAACAAAATCAAATCGCGATGGGATTGGAGCGAAGATTCGCGTCAAAGTAGCGGACCGAGTGTTGCTGGACGAAGTGCGCAGTGGCTCCAGCTATGATTCGAACAACGATATCCGTGTGCACTTTGGGCTGGGGCGAAACGAGAGCGTGGAATGGGTCGAGGTTCGCTGGCCAAGCGGATTGGCGGAAAAATTCACGGGACTGCGCGTCGACGGAATTCGGAATTTGCAAGAGGGCTCGGGCGCGGCAATCAACAAAGCCCGACAGTGATGGTGGTTTGGGGGTTGGGCGAATTTACCGTCCGGAGATGGAATGCTGCTGTCCGGACAACGCTCGCAGCCGGGCGGTGGCGGCGGCAAACCGGATCCGCATGCGCTCTCCCTCGCCGCCGGTAAAGAACAGGTTGCCGCGCACAGCCTGCCGCAACTCCGGATCCTGCCAGACGGCGGACATCAAGCCGTTCGGGGAATGCGAAGCGGTGCCGAGCAAAAGGTGTCCTAGTTCGTGCGCCACCACGCATCCGAGCAACTCGCCAGCTGGGACAGTGGTAGTCGCCCTAAAAGCGGTGATGCTAGCGTAATAGACCAACACATAATTTCCTTCGCCTGCGGCGTCCTGAAATGCTTGCCCGAAAATGTGTCCGTTCAGCGGACTGACTTTAGGCACTACCCGAACTGACAAATGTGTCGGGTAAGAAATCGCGCTGCAATTCGGATCTGGCATTCGGCTGGCCGGAAAGCCGCAGTCGAGCCAAGTCAACGATATTCCCGAGCGCCGCATGATTTCGGTGGCGCGGCTTTGCGCCTGTGACCAGACGGATGGCTCAACGCCAGCGTCATTGAAGACGGATACGGCGAGGCTTACGGTGGAGGATTGCGGGTGCTCCCGGGCCGAGATCGCTGGTGGAAAAACGCTGCATGCCAGAGCCAAGAGGCTGAATATTGTATTTTTCATGAACGCGCTCCTTGCGGGAATGCGCAAAACTGCGGCGAGCGACGGCGTGCCTCAAGGCCTGACGGGTTACGCGATACTGAAACGTAGGTGACGAGCTAAGAGCTGTCTTTGCAGGACGTTACGGGGCTGGATGACACGGAAAATGAGGCGTTTCATGAGCAGGTAACGGAACCAAGCACAACGGCGTACGTAGAAGTAAGAGAGATACCAAGCAGCGAACGTCGAACGTCTAAGTAGTCGAACAGGGTGAATCCGAGTGGCGACTGGGCTCAACGGGAATTTGCGAAGCGTGGTGCGGTTTGGGGTGTACGAAGTGGACCCGCATGCCGGGGAGCTTCGCCGGAACGGAGTAAAGATCAAGCTGCAGGAGCAGCCGTTCCAGGTGCTGACGATGCTGCTGGAGCGTCCTGGAGAAGTGATTTCCCGGGAAGAACTGCAACGAAGGCTTTGGCCCGCGGACACCTTCGTTGATTTTGACCATAGCCTGAATGCAGCCATCAAGAGGTTGCGGGATGCGCTGCGGGATTCGGCGGACAATCCGCGTTTTGTGGAAACACTGGCGAGGCGCGGATATCGGTTTGTGGCTCCGGTGGCTGGCACGCTTCTGAACGACCGAAAAACCGAGGTGCTAGCTCGGCCCGGTCCCGGCTACGTCGCGCGCTGGGTTGCAGGCACGCTGCTAATCGTCGGAGTCTGTATGGTCGTAGGTTGGCATGTCGTTCGCAGTACTTCCGCCACGCCCGCGTTGCGGGAGAGGCGGCTAACCGCCAACTCTCCGGATTTGCCTGTTTACAACGCGGCCATTTCGCCAAACGGAAAATTCCTGGCGTATTCCGACCCGCGGGGAGTTTTCCTTCGCGCACTAGATACCGAAGAGTCGCATCCCCTCTCGGTACCAGAAGGATTTCGCGTCCACGGATTGTCCTGGCTTCCTGACGGAGCACACCTGCTGGTGACGGCAGTGGATGGGCCAATGGAAAGGCCGAGCTTGTGGAATGTTTCGATTTGGGGCGGGCCGCCAAAAAAAATAGCCGAAGGCTCAGAGAGTGGAAGCGTCTCCCCAGACGGAAAGACGATTGCTCTGGTTCGCAGCAACTGGTTCAGCCGGACGGATTTGTATCTGACGAACGCCGAGGGAAACGAAGAACGGAAGGTGGCCGAAATCTCGGGGTACGTGTTTGCGCCTCCTGCGTGGTCGCCGGACGGCCTGCGACTGGCCTATCCGAAGGCAATTTTCTGGCCGGGATACAGAGACGAAAAAGTTGAGCTGGAAAGCTACGAACTGAAGAGCGGAAAGACGAAAACCATCCTGTCCGACTATCGGCTGGAAGAAGGTGTGGCTTGGACGAGAGATGGCAGGCTTCTGTTCTCGCTCTCCGAGGAGCCACCCAATCAAGTGGAATCCAACGTCTGGGCGCTTCACATCGATGACCGCACGGGGGAACCGGTGGGAAAGCCAGAGCGGATCACGAGCGGACCCGACGCCAAGCCTCTAGAAAGCGTTTCGACGGATGGGAAGCGCATGGTTTTCATCCGGACCAACATCGTTCCCACGGTGTACATCACGGAAGTGAATCAGCGTACCAAGCAGATTGCCCCGCTGCGGCGATTAACGATGGATGAACTGAACAATCGCCCCTATGAGTGGACGCCAGACGGCAAAGCGGTTTTGTACGTTTCGAACCGTGACGGTTTTCACATTTTCCGGCAAGACATTGACGCGACCACGCCGGAAGAGCTGGTTGGCGCACCGTATTCCACAATCATCCTGCGCCTGAATCCCGAAGGTACGGAGATTTTCTTCACAAGCGAATTGCCAGTGGTCGAAAGCAAAGCCGGCCGCGGCCAGGCACAAACTCAGGCAGCAGTAAAGGCAGGCGGAGAGAACCCGGCCGAGCCGGAAACAGAGCACGCATTTCGCTCGCGCATGGTGCGTATGATGCACGTACCGCTTTCCGGAGGAACGCCCCAAGTGCTTTTCGAAGAGCCGGGAATCAATAATTTTCAGTGTGCTCGAGCGCCATCGCATGTGTGTCTTTTCAGCAAGTTCGTGGAGGGCGCGATGGTATTTTTCAAGTTCGATCCTGCGAGGGGAGCGACAAAGGAATGGATCCGCGTGTCCGACGCGAGTCCGGAATGGGAAGGATACAACTGGACGCTATCGCCCGACGGCAAAATGGTCGCTCTGTCCAAGGGAAAGACGCACGTTTCGACGGGCGCCGATATTCGGTTGGTGCCTCTGGAAGGAGGCGCCGAGAAAGTGCTTCATGTTACAGGATGGGCGGGACTTTCGACGATTGATTGGGCCGCGGATAGCAAGAGTCTGTGGGCCAGCGCAAGACTGCGCGGGGAAACCCGTACGCTGGTGAACATTGATCTGCAGGGCCATACCAAGCCGGTGCTCGAAGAGAAAACGCCGCACGTGGGCTGGGCTATCCCTTCGCGAGACGGAAAACGGCTGGCGATCCTGGAGGCGGCGGGCGGTTCGAACGTGTGGCTGATGGAGGGATTTTGAGCGGGGCGCGCGACGTCAGGCGCGCTTTGCTGGCGGAAAAACTTCAGCGCGTGTAATTCCCTGGTTTTCTGTGACATGGTAGAGCCGGTTTGGCTTCAGGTCTTTCAGCGTATCGAGCTGGCCGCTGGGCCAGCGGATTTCGAGTACATCGACCTTTTCAGCAGAGCCGATGCCGAAGTGCACGCGCAAATCGCTCTGAGAAAAATAGCCGCCGCCGCTGCGCACTTCGTCAATTTGCTGATGCGGTTTCGCTTGGCCCGCGACGCGGGTCAAGCAACGTAGCCGTGCGCCGATGCCGCTGCGATTGGATTTTGTGCCGATGGTGCGAATTTTGATCCAATTATTTTTTAGCGAAGAATCGCAACGCAGAAGTTGTGGGTAGTCGTTGACGCAGTTGACGACCACATCGACGTCGCCATCGTTGTCGAAATCGCCGAAAGCGGCGCCGCGTGAAGAAGAAGGCGTGGAGATTCCGGGGCCGGCGTTCAACGAGACGTCTTCAAAGCGGCCGTCGCGCAAATTTCGATACAGCAATTTGCGCTGAGGGTAGCCGGCTTCGGTGGTAAGTTGCTCGACTTCCGGATATACGTGGCCGTTGCAGATTAAAATGTCCGGCCAGCCATCATTGTCAAAATCAAAAAAACCGCAACCCCAGCCGAGATATTGCGTGTGCTTGCCGAGACCGGCGTTGAACGTGGTGTCTTCAAACGTTGCGTCGCCGAGATTGTGGTAAAGCGAAGGAGTATCACCGGCGAAATTCGTTTTGACGATATCGAGATTGCCATCGAGATCGTAATCTGCAGCGGAGACGCCCATGCCAGCTTGCGGTTTGCCGTCGGCGCTGAGGGCGCAGCCCGCTTCCATGGCGATGTCGGAAAATTTTCCATTTTTCAGATTTTGATAGAGGGCGCTGGCGGTGGAATCGTTGGCGACATAAATATCTGGCCAGCCGTCGTTGTCAAAATCGGCCGTGAGAACCCCGAGGCCGTAAGTGCCGTTGGCGGAAAAAATTCCCGCGGACTCGGAGACGTCTTTGAACGTGCCGTCGCCATTGTTGTGATAGAGAATATTTTTGCCGCCGATTAGGCCGGGTGGTCCGCACGCAACCATTACACCTTTATATAAGCAGGGGCCGGACTCGGGGACCGGCGCGGTGGCCAGATCCATATCAATGTAGTTCGCGACGAAGAGATCGAGTTTGCCGTCGCGATCGTAGTCTACAAAGGCGCAGCCGGAGTTCCAGCGCTTGCCGTTGCCTGCAATGCCCGCTTTTTCGCTCACGTCGGTGAAAGTGCCATTGCCGTTGTTGTGATAGAGAACGTTCTTGCCGAAGCAGCTGACGAAAAGATCGTCGAAGCCGTCGTTGTCGTAGTCGCCGACGCAAACACCTTGCCCCCAACCGGAATGTAGGAGACCGGCGGCCGCGGTGACATCGCTGAACGTGCCGTCACGATTATTTTTGAAGAGATGCGAATGCGGTTCCTGGCCTTTTGGAAAACCTTCCAGGCGCCAGCCGTTGACCAGAAAAATGTCCAGCCAGCCATCGTTGTCATAGTCGTAGAAAGCGACTCCGCAGCCGGTGGTCTCAAGCAAAAATTTATTTTTGTGTTCGCCGCCGAAGATCGTTTTTGCGTTGAGCCCGGATTCTTTGGCGATGTTCAGGAAGTTGACGCCGAGGGATGGCCCCGGTGCGGCCGGCTTTTGTGATGCGACTGGTGATTGCGTTGGTCCGGCAAGGAGCGGACGCACTCCTGCCAGGATATTTTCCAGCGACAGGACAAGCGCGGAACGGCTGAGAGACTGAAGGAAGCTGCGGCGTGGAAAAAACAATCGAGCGATACCTTCCCGAAGCGGACTGGCTATTGTCTGGCCATGTCGCGTGCTACACTCTGGCCGTTTCGTTTATAGATAGTGCAGCGAGGCTCTGCAAGCGAGGCACGCTGTTCAAAAGTTTCTCATGCAAATGAAAATGAGACCACTCATTCACCGCTCTGGTTCGACGACTGTTCGTCTCCTGATATTGACTTTAGTTCTCCTTCCATGGGGCTCGGCAGTTACCTTCGCTGGGCAACACTCGGCGCAGGCTGGCGCAGCCCGGAAAAAATTAGAAATATCGCGCACGGCGCGGCCGTGGGAATTTCTAGCGGCAGTCGGGAAGCGCGCAGGTCTGCTGGGAAACGAATCCGGAAAAGTGGAAGCGTGGGCTTATCCGCTGAAGATTTTGCGTGACTTGCGCCTGATCGTGCTTACCGAAGGGCGCGAAATTCCCGCTGAGACGCTGGTTCGAACGGTGATCGCGCGTCCTGAATCGACGACGCTGGTGTACACGGGAGACACATTTTCGATTCGCGAGACTTTTTTTGTGCCGGTGGATCAGCCGGGAGCGGTGATTGAGATTCAAGTGGAAACCGAGCAACCTCTCGAACTGGAAGCCAGCTTCATACGGGATTTTCAGCTGGAATGGCCGGCGTCTATGGGCGGGACCTACGTTGGCTGGAGCAGCGAACTTCATGGATTCGTGTTTGGCGAGGATCAGCAAAAATTTGCAGCGCTTGCCGGATCGCCGACAGGGGCCGAACCACAACTCGAATACGAGACGAATTATGGCGGAACGCACATCAGTTCGATGAAGCTGGGGGTGACCAGCAAGGGCCGCGACACCAAAATCATCGTGATTTCCGGTTCGGTGAATGGCCGCGCCGAGGCGGAAAAAAGTTATCGCTTGCTTACATCTGATTATCAGCGGCTTTGGAAAGAGTCTGCAGAGTTTTACCAGCAATATTTGCTGCGTACCACCAGCGTGGAACTTCCGGACGCGGAGTTGCAGAGCGCATACGACTGGTCGCGCGTGAGCCTGATTCAGGGTTTGGTCTCAAATCCGACGATGGGAGATGGATTGATTGCCGGCTATCGGGCTTCCGGCGAAAGCTATCGGCCTGGATTTGCATGGTTTTTTGGCAGAGATTCACTCTGGTGTGGGCTGGCGTTAAACAGCGAAGGCGATTTTGCCACGACGAAAACGGCGCTTGAATTCATTGCGAAATTTCAGCGGGAGGACGGAAAAATTCCGCATGAGATTGCGCAAGGCGCAAGTTTTGTGGACTGGTTCAAGGGCTATCCGTATGCGTTCGCATCGGCGGATGCAACGCCACTCTATATAGCTGCGGTCGATGATTACGTTACCAGCAGCGGCGATGTGGCATTTGCGAAATCGAACTGGGAACACATCGCGAAGGCTTACGAATTCCTGCGCTCCACATACGATGCGAACGGATTTCCAAAAAATCTGGGTGTTGGGCACGGCTGGATCGAAGGCGGACCGATGTTGCCGATCGAGAGCGAGTTCTATCAAAGCGGCCTGGCGGTCGCGGCGATTCGGGGGCTCGCTCATCTTTCGCAACTCACGGGAAAGGAGGCCGAAGCGAAACCACTGACGGAGGAGTTTGCGAAAGAACAAAAGCAACTGAACGAAACATTCTGGTCGCCGGAAAAAAAGTTTTTCGCGTTTGCGTTGGATCGCGACAACAAGAGGGTAGACGAAGCGACGGTTTTGACGACCGTTCCGATGTGGTTTGGCCTGACGGATGAAGCAAAGTCGCAGCAGACGATCGAAGAGCTTGCGAAACCGCAGCACGAAGCCGATTGGGGCATGCGCATCATTTCGAGCAGCGCTCCGAAGTATAGCGGCGGCGGATATCACTACGGTTCAGTGTGGCCGCTCTTTACTGGGTGGGCGTCGGTCGCGGAATACCGCTATCACAGGCCGCAGCCCGCATACGATAATTTGCGCGCGAACGCATTGCTGGCGCTCGATGGATCGCCGGGACACGTGACGGAAGTGTTGTCGGGCGATTATTACCAGCCCCTTTCGACCAGTTCGCCGCACCAGATTTGGTCCGCGGCAATGGTAATCAGCCCGATGCTGCGCGGACTCCTTGGACTGCAATTTGACGCGCAGGCTCACACGCTCACTTTCACGCCGCACCTTCCAGGGAACTGGAAAGACTTCGCCGTTCAGCACATAGCGGCGGGGAACGATTCGCTGGACTTGCACTTTTCGCGGACGGCCGATTCGATAACGGTGACCGCCGACCGCATAGGTGGCGCGGATCTGCAGATGGATTTTCGCCCAGCTGTCAGTCCGAGGACGGAAGTCCTCGGCGCTACGCTAAATGGCCGGCGGGTACCGTTCCATCTCGACTCGCACGACCACGACCAGCACGTGGTCGTGGGGACAAGTCTCGGGTCGGGCCGGAATACTCTGAGGATTCTCCTTCGAAACGATTTCACGGTCACGTATGAGGCGGGCCTTCCCGCACTCGCCAGTGCGAGCCAGGGTCTGCGGATCGTCTCTGAAACATGGAGTGATGCGCGCGACGTTCTCACCCTGCAGACGACCGGACTTGCTGGTCACACCTATGCGCTAGCGGTGTGGGGCAAAGAACAGATCAGGACTATCGACGGAGCAAGACTGACGGCTGATGGTTCAATCGAAGAGATTTTTCCAGCGGCCAAGGAAGCCGCGGAACGGCAAAGTCAAGCGATCACAATTCGTTTCATTAGCGGGGCGAAAAAACAGCAGCAACAGGGAAACCGGCACAAATAACACGGGTAATTGAAACCCGAGGAGGGGCCATGTCCGCACGCGTAAAATTATTTGCACTTCTGGCGTTGAGCGCTGCTTTACTGTCGCGGCAAGCGAATGGGCAGAAACCTCAGTTGGACGCGGAAGGGCATCCCTGGTGGCAGCACGCTGTTTTCTACGAAATCTATCCGCGCAGCTTCGCCGACAGCAATAACGACGGCATCGGCGATCTGAACGGAATTAACTCCAAGCTGGATTACTTGAAAAATCTCGGTGTGGATGCGATCTGGATTACCCCCTGCTTCCCTTCACCGCAAGTGGACTTTGGCTACGACGTTTCCGACTACGAAGCGATCGATCCGATGTACGGCACGATGGCGGATTTCGAGAGGCTTTCTGCCGAATCCAAGAAACGCAACATCCGCGTGATTCTGGATTTTGTGGTCAATCACACTTCCGACCAGCACAAGTGGTTTCTGGATTCGAAATCATCGAGGACCTCGGCGCATCGCGACTGGTACATCTGGCGTGACGGCAAGAGCGACGGTCAGCCACCGAACAACTGGCTCTCCACGTTTGGGCTTTCCGCCTGGAAATACGATTTCGTGACCAAGCAGTATTACTACCACTATTTTTATCCCGAGCAGCCGGACCTGAACTGGCGAAATCCCGTCGTCGAGAAAGCTATGTTCGATACCACGCGCTTCTGGTACCAGCGCGGGGTTTCCGGTTTCCGCCTGGACGCAGTAGACACTCTCTTCGAGGATCCGGCGCTAAAAGACAACCCCATTGTGCCCGGCAAGGACAAATTCGGCCGACCCAATATGGACGAGAAGTACAACAAAAAACTTCCCGAGGTGCACACCGCCCTGATGGGTCTCCGCAAAGTTGCCGACGAATACAACGCGGTGCTCATCGGCGAAACCTGGACTTCTGACGTCTCGCAGCTCAAGGAATATTACGGGCATCATAACGACGAACTGCAGCTGCCCATGGACTTGTTGCTGAATGGATTGCCGTTTTCCGCGGGAACTTATCGCAAACATGTGGCGGCTATGGATTCCGCGGGCGGCTGGCCGGTGTACGTGATCACCAATCACGACATCACACGCTCTTACACCCGCTACGCCGACGGAAAGCATAACGACGAAATTGCGAAACTGATGGCGGCGTTTTATCTGACGCTGCGCGGCACCGCAATCATGTACTACGGCGAAGAATTGGGAATGGAAAACAACGATCCCAAGTCGCGCGACGAGGTGCAGGATCCGGTTGGAAAGCTAAGCTGGCCGACGGATAAAGGTCGCGACGGCGCACGCACGCCGATGCAATGGACCGACGGCAAGAATGCCGGATTTACACAGGGCCAACCGTGGTTGCCAGTTCCGCCTAGCGCCAAGACGCATAACGTGGCGACGGAAGAAAAAGATCCAAATTCGATCTTCTCGGTTTACAAAACAGTTCTGGCGATGCGGCATAGCGAGCCGGCATTGATCGAGGGCGATTATGTTTCGGTGAACAACGACGACTCGAATGTTTATTCATACTTGCGGCGCTACAAGAACGAAGCGTTCCTGATGGTTTTGAATTTCTCGAACGCAAAACAGACGGCGAAATTCGACCTCGCGCAGCACGGTTTTGCCGCAGCGCAAACAAAGCCAGCGCTGGCGAGTGGCGCGTCGGCAGCGGATGGAAAAACCGTCACGCTCGAGCCGTTCGGTTTTTACATCGAAAAGCTGACGAAATAAACGGGCTGAGTGCGCGCCCGAGATTTTCGTGGGATGTGGACTACACGATGCCAAGTTTTTTCTGCATGTCCTCAAGCGTGATGCCCTTGGTTTCCGGATACCAGAGCAGCACCACAAAGAACTGTACCGCCATCATCGCCGAGAAAAAGACAAACGGGTAACCACCCGACTTTGCGGCAACGGTTGGAAAACCCAGGGAAATAATTCCCGCCATCACCCAGTGCGTGAAGCTGCCCAGGCTTTGCCCCGACGCTCGCACCCGGTTCGGAAAGACTTCTCCGATATAAACCCAAATCACGGCGCCCTGCGAAAACGCAAAGAACGCGATGTAGCAGACCAACAGCGCCACCAGAATATTTTCGTGGCTGTGCGACAGGAAAACATAGGCGACTCCTGCCAGGCATAATGCCGTTCCCACTGCGCCCGTAAGCAATAACTTTTTCCTGCCAATGCGGTCGATCAGGGTCATGGCGATGATGGTGAAGATCAGATTGGTAGCGCCAATCGCAACGGCCTGCAGATCGGAAGAGACCTTGTTGAACCCAGCCTGCGCAAAAATCTGATTCAAGTAGTAAAGAATGGCGTTAATTCCGGACAATTGATTAAACATTGCGATAGAAACCGCCAGAAAAATGGGAAAGCCATACTTACCGTTAAACAGCGAGTCACCGGCGTGATGCTCTGCGTCAATAGAAGTCACGATGTCCTGCAACTCTTGCTCGTAATCTTCCTCGCCGGTGATGCGCAGCACTTCGCGTGCTTCGTCAATGTGGCCTTTTTTTGCCAGCCAGCGTGGGCTGCGCGGAATACCGAACAACATCATCAGGAAAAAAGCCGCGGGCAGCGCAGCAATGCCCAGCTTCCAGCGCCATTCCGTAGCACCGAGATTCAACGTGCCAATCATGTAGTTGGAAAGATAGGCAAGCAAAATTCCGAAGACCACGTTGAACTGAAACAGCCCGACTAGCCGTCCACGATATTTTGCCGGCGCAATCTCCGCGATGTACATCGGGCCCAAAACCGAAGATCCGCCAATGGCCAGGCCGCTGATTACCCGGAAGACGACTAGCGCACTCCAACTCCATGCGAAGCCGCAGCCAATCGCCGAAATGAAATAGAGAACCGCGAGAATTCGTAGACTGTCGCGGCGGCCGTAGGCGTCGCCGGGAATTCCCGCGAGCATCGAACCGATGATGGTGCCGGCCAAGGCGCTTGAAACAGTCAGGCCCAGTGCAAGCGGAGTCAGGTGAAACAAGTCCGTGAGCGCTTGCGTCGTTCCCGAAATTACTACGGTGTCAAATCCAAAAAGCAATCCTCCCAGCGCGGCGACTACCGTGCTGCGAAGCAAGACTGAATTCAGTTGCATGGCCGGCACCCTTTCGGCAGGAGCATACCTTCCGCGCTCGTGCGTCGCGCTGTGCAACAACGAACTGACAAAATGGACATGCGGTTGGACTTTGCCAGCGCGGCATTGTATTGGATTCACGGCCGCGTAAGGAGAGTTATTTTCAAGCGATCCTTGGCGCAGAACCGCGGCTGCAATGGAAACGCTGAGGCTGGTGGAGTATCGTTCAGGGTGGCGCGGGCAATTATTTCTTACTATTGCAGAGGCTGGCCGTCAGCTATAAGCAATTCAGAGGAACATGCGCACTCAAATCGGAATTGTCGGAGCTGGTCCCGCCGGGCTTTTTTTGGCGCTGTTGCTGCAGCGCCTGGGGATTGAATCTGTCGTCCTGGAAATGCACACCCGCAAGTACGTCGAGGAAAGAATCCGCGCCGGCGTACTGGAACAAGGCACCGTCGACTTAATGCATGAGCTTGGAGTGGGCGAGCGGCTGAAGCGGCAAGGCCTCGAGCATGGTGGAATCGAGCTGCGATTCGGCGGGCGCGGACACAGGATCGATTTTCGCGAACTGACCGGCGGCAAGTGCGTCACCATTTACGCGCAACACGAAGTGATCAAGGATTTGATTGCCGCTCGATTGGCGGCGAACCGGGCGATTATTTTCGAAGCGGAAAATGTCAGCGTTCCCGGCCTCGGCCGCGCAACGCCGACGATTCATTTCCGCGCAAATGGAGTTGCCGAAGAGTTGCAGTGCGATTTTATCGCCGGCTGCGACGGATTCCACGGCATTTGCCGCACGTCGATTCCGAGCGGCGCGTTGCAAATTTACGATCGAGACTATCCCTTCGGATGGCTGGGAATTCTGGCGCAGGCGCCGCCTTCCTCGCATGAGTTGATTTATGCTCATCACGATCGCGGATTCGCGTTGCTCAGCATGCGTTCGCCGGAAATCAGTCGTCTTTACCTGCAATGCGAGCCGGACGAAGACATTGCGCTCTGGCCCGACGAACGAATCTGGCAGGAATTGCATCAACGGCTGCGAACAACGGATGGATGGCAGCTGACGGAAGGCCCGATCATGCAAAAAGGCGTGACCGGCATGCGCAGCTTTGTCACCGAACCAATGCAATTCGACAAAATGTTTTTAGCGGGAGATGCAGCGCACATCGTGCCACCGACAGGTGCAAAAGGACTGAATCTCGCTGTAGCTGACGTGCGTGTGCTGGCGCGGGCGTTTGCGGAATTTTACGCGAACGGCAAAACGGGGCTGCTCGATCGTTACTCTGAAATTTGCCTGCGCCGCGTTTGGAAAGTACAACGATTTTCCTGGTGGATGACTTCCATGCTGCACCGCTTTGCGAACGACAATCCATTCGACGAACGCCGCCAAATCGCCGAACTCGATTACGTCACCAGCTCCCGAGCGGCAGCGCAAACGCTGGCCGAAAACTACGTTGGTCTGCCCATGGACTCCATTGCATTTTCCGATTCGCGGTGAAGACAGGAAAATAATCCGCCGACGGAGTTCGCGGCAAAACATTCCCTGGTCATTCGTTCTTGATCACGAGGAGACCCGCAGCACGGCCGCTCCCTCGATCGCATCATTCTTCAGCGCGTTGAGCGCTTGGTTTGCCTCGGCCAGCGGATACAGCTGCACCCGCGTTTTGATAGGGATCTCCGCGGCGACACGCAGGAAATCTTCGCCATCCTGCCGGGTGTTGTTGGCCACGCTTCGTATGATCCGCTCCTGGTACAGTAGTTCGTAATCGAATGAGGGGATCGCACTCATGTGAATTCCGCCGAGTACGAGCGTGCCGCCCTTGCGCAAAACCCTCAGCGCCGCCGGCACGATTTCACCGGCTGGGGCAAAAACAACGGCGGCATCGAGTTGCACCGGAGGCTCGGCAAAGGTTTCGCCAGCCCACTTCGCGCCGAGTTCCATAGCCAACCGTTGGTGCCGCGCGTCACGCGTTGCCGCGTAAACATCCACACCCCAATGGCGTGCCACCTGAATGGCAACGTGAGCCGCCGCGCCAAATCCGTAGAAACCAAGTCTTCCTCCAGGTTTAATTCCAGAAAGACGCAACGATCGAAAGCCGATGATTCCCGCGCATAAGAGTGGCGCGGCCTGTTCGTCCGCAAATTTCTCGGGAATCGTATAAACAAATTGTTCCGGCGCAACCGCATATTCCGCGTAACCGCCGTCCACGGTGTAGCCGGTAAATTCGGGATGGTCGCACAGATTTTCCGCGCCATTCAGGCAGTAGGAGCATGTTCCATCCGTGCTGTGCAGCCAGGCGATTCCGACGCGGGAACCGACAGGAAATCGAGTGGCGTTACGTCCGGTCTTTTCGACAAGCCCCACAATTTGGTGCCCGGGAATAATCGGCGACTTTTTTGGCGCGAGTTCACCTTCGACGACATGCAAGTCGGTCCTGCAGACTCCGCAATATCGCACGCGTACCCGGACCTCCTGCAAATCCGGTTCGCGGACCGGAACCTCAGTGTACTGCAGGGGTTGCGTTTCAACTGGAGCGGGACGGACGAGGACACATGCTTTCATCGAAGCAATCGCAGAGTCTTGTTTTAGTGGGCCCGCCAAGATTCGAACCCGGGACCAACGGATTATGAGTCCGCTGAAAATACGACCATTTCCTTGATTTCATACATTTTTGGTGCCATAACTTGGAGGTCACCCCAGCCTATGAGACCACGCCACCAGACGGGCCAAATCCGCAAACGCGGATCAAAACTGGATATTACGATACTACGAAGACCGCACTCAAGGCGGACAAATCAAACGCATTCGCACGACCAAGGCGCTGGCGCCGTACAAAGCATTCTGCGACACGCGGACGTATCAACGACTATGGCCTATGCCAAATCTGGAACGCGCGAAAGCTGGAATGAGGAAGCTCGGCCAGACCTTGCGTCGAAAGTATGGTATTAAAGAATAGGGGCTCATAGCTCAATGGTTAGAGCAGCAGACTCATAATCTGTTGG
>Ga0137359_10001809_pt1 | contig 17102 bp, 24 predicted proteins | sample Mad1_40_16metaG_FD_108281 | JGI IMG/M metagenome (GOLD analysis project Ga0137359, IMG submission 108281) | Vadose zone soil microbial communities from Angelo Coast Range Reserve, California, USA - Mad1_40_16 metaG | ecosystem: Environmental > Terrestrial > Soil > Vadose zone | place: USA... | reverse complement strand
TCCTCCAGAAGATCGGCACTCCCTTTGGGTCTGGGCATAGGTGTTCTGGCGGAGAGCAGAGCACCTATAGTATGGGATTCTTTTTAGAGGAAAGATATTACATTCTTTATACGTCGCTCAATAAGACTTTCGAGGCAACGATCAAGCACGCTGCATAGCCGATCGGGGAATGCATCTCCGGATAGACTCTTTCGAAGGTGCACTGTGTGCCGCCATGCCCACAAGAGCCGGATCACACGATAGATGATGAATGCCAGGTAGCAGACGAGAGCAATGCGACTCACCGGGTGGATAACCGAAATGGACCACTCACGGTGCTGTACACCAGACCAGATTGCACTATGCGCGGCAAGAGCCCGATCTGCGGCCACAGGTGCGTTTTTCGAACTCGCTTGCGCCGAACCCGATACGTAGGTCATGTCATGTACGATTCGAAGACTCCAGACAGGCAGCAGAACGCTCAGGAACATGGCAATGACCCATAGCAGGTGCCGTTGTCCCGAGGGCAACCGGCGTATGAGTTTCGAACACAAAACCGTAATCGTCGCTATGATTGGAATTTGCCACAGCGCGTTGACCACGTAGGTCAGGAGCATCCGGCAGATGAGGTCGATCATTTCCCCTCTCCTTCCCGCTCATGCCGGTGATGCTCTTCAATCACCTTGTTCAATCGACTTAGCTTTTTTGAATCCAGCTGCTGGGTCTTTATCAGGCTCATCACCAGAGCCTCGACGGAACCACCGAACAATCGATCCACCAAATCGCTTACAGCGCTGCTCGCCGCTCTTTCTCGGCTCAGCACGGCGTCGTAGAGATACGCTTTCCCTCGCAGGGTGCGTTTTACTCTACCCTTCCGATGCAGGACATTCAGCATGGTCTGCACGGTGGTGTAGGCTAACTTTTCACCGGAGAGGCCTTCTTGAACCGTTTGAACATTGGACGAGCCGCACTCCCACAACACTTTCATGATTCGGAGTTCCAGAGGAGTCAATTGTCTCGAATCCTTGCGAGCACTTCGCACAGGTCCTCCTAATATTTTAGGAGTGTAGGACGGTTTTCTAGTGCTTGTCAACTAATTTCTTAGGACTTGTTGGGCGAACCACGCCGCCGGGGTGTGCTCATACGAAAAATGATCGGTCCCAAAGTTTACCTAGAGTGTGGTTGGGTACACAGCGGGCGATAAAATGTATTCCGCCGCAACTCGTGAGGCCGTTTTATGAAGACGCTCGTTGTTCTGTTGCTCTTGTCTCCAGCGTCGTTTAGCCAAAGCCCTTTCGATGGCACTTGGTTGACTATCGCGCCGCTTCCGCAGAAACCAGCAGTCTATTTACTTGCCAAAGGTATGTTTCGCTGCTCTGGTTGCATGGCAGACATGGAAGTCAAGGCCGACGGGTATGACCAGAAGGTTGCGGAGACAGCCTACTGGGACACATTGAACGTTCAAATGGTGGATGCACACACGGTTCAAATCATCGCCAAGAAAGCCGGGAAAACGATGTTCACAGAAGTCGATGCGATTTCGCCCGATGGAAGGACGCTGACACAACTGGTGAAGGACACGACTGAAGCAGAGACCGTCACGATTGAAACTCGCAATCGACGAATCGAAAAAGGGCCTGACGGCTCTCACGCCATTTCCGGTTTCTGGCGCGCCTACAAAACCAATCGGTCCAGGAACGGTTCGATAATCAAATACAAATGCACTGCGGAGGGATTTAGTGGGGAGACTCCTCCTGGCGAAAGATTCAACGCAAAGTTTGACGGTAAGGACTATCCGGTCGAGGACGACCCTGGTCGCACGATGGTCTCCGCGAAGCTGTTAAGCCCAGACACAGTCGAGCTAACCTCCAAACGCAATGGGGAAGTAGTTGCGATTAAGCGCATGTCAGTGGTGCCCGGCGGAAAATCGATCCATGTTGTTTTCAAGAACAAGGAAGGTAATACCATAATGGCCTTCGACATGCAGAAAGAGCCGTAGTACCGCTGGTCCCGTTGGCGATGGGGACCACAACATCCGACCGAATGAGACGGAGTTGTCCGGACAAACTGGAACTATAGCGACACTTGGTGAAAAATCGCTGAGTCGCTCATTGACGGGGTTCTGAGCGCCGAGACCTGTTTGCGACAACAGTGAAGTCTAAATCAGAACGCGGTCCATCGTGCCAGGATGCGAGAACGTACATCAATCTCGAAATCACCGAGTTTCGTGGCGTTGATCGTGGTGCTGGCTTCGGCGGCGATCATGGTGGGACAGTCATCTAAAGGGGCCATTCACCGGAACGACATCGATGCCCGGATTAACCGGATCGTGGACGGACTTTTACCGGCGGCGATCATCAAGGGACAGCCGCTCGCGACAATGACACTCGCAGACCGGATGAAGTATTACCACGTCCCAGGTGTGAGCCTTGCGTTTTTCGATCACGGGCAAGTCGCGTGGGCACGAGGCTACGGTCTTGCAGAGGCGAAAACGCCCGTTACGACGGAAACGCTTTTCCAAGCGGCATCAGTCAGCAAGTCGGTAACGGCTCTGGCGGCCCTCCGGCTGGTGCAGGATGGGAAGTTAAATCTCGATGAGAATGTGAACCTCAAGCTAAAATCTTGGAAGGTCCAGACAGCGAGTCAACCAAAACTGAAAAGATAACTCTACGTCGATTGCTAAGTCACACCGCGGAATTAACTATCGATGGATTTGCGGGTTACAAGGCAGGCGAACCCCTGCCTACAACAGTGCAAATACTAAGCGGTGAAAAACCCGCGACCAATGAGGCTGTTCGTGTAGACAGGACGCCCGGAAAAGAATTCCAGTATTCCGGCGGGGGCTATGTCGCGATACAACTTCTTCTGATGGATGTTACCGGTAAGTCTTTCCCAGCACTGATGCGCGATCTCGTGTTCGAACGCTTAGGGACCTCGCAACAATAAGCTTACATTGACATGGTTAACTACAACATCTGGAGCCGCCCAATCAAGCCAGGAAAATCCAATCCTCAGCCTCTGAGATGGGCTCCACAGGCTCGAAAGACGCGATCGACATTTCCAGCCAGTGCCCAGTTGATTATGTTATAGTTCTCACTATCCCACGCAAAGAGTGAGAACTATAACATTATGCGACCCACTTCCTTCGATCCATCCGTCCTGCGCCAATATCTCCGCCGTAACAAGATCGCCGATCTGCCCGAGCTGAAACGCGTTCTCGGCACAGACACCGATCTCACTGTCTTTCGTAAACTGAAGCAGCTTCAATATCTCGCCAGCTACACCCATCGTGGCCGCTTCTACACCCTGCCCGAAATCACTCGTTTCGACGATCGCGGACTGTGGTCGCATGAAGGGGTTTGGTTCTCCCGCCACGGCACGCTGCTGGCTACCCTAGAAGCCTTCGTCCACCAGTCTCCTAACGGCTATTACGCCTATGAATTGGCCGACGCCCTGCACGCTGAAGTGCAGCAGCCTCTCCGCCATCTGGTCGAGCAACAGCGCTTGGTGCGAATGGAGATCCAAGGGCAGTTTCTCTATACCGTCATCGAATCTGTCCCTCGCCGCCAACAGATGCTTTCCCGGCGCAGCGCTCAGGCCGTTCCGGTAGCCGTCCATTCCGCCGCCCTCCAGGCTTCTCCCGATGAACTCAAGGCCGCCATCCTTTTGTTCTATAGCCTGCTCGACGAACAACAGCGCTGATTGTTTGCCGGGCTGGAGTCCATCCGCCTGGGCCACGGCGGGGACACTCTGCTCGGCGATTTCCTGGGCTTGGACGTACATACCGTAGCCCGCGGTCGGCAGCAACTGCTGGATCAGAATGTGCTCAGCGGCCGATCTCGCCGCACGGGCGGGGGTCGTACTCCGGCGGAAAAAAAACGCCCGACCTAATCGCCGTTCTCCATTGCCTGCTCGAACACGATACCGCGGGCGATCCCATCACCGGCTTACGCTGGTCTCGTCGTACTACTACCACCATCGCGGAAGAGCTGGCTAAACTCGACATTGCCGTCTCCCCGAATACCGTCGCTCGCCTGCTCCATGACATGGGCTATTCTTTGCGGGTCAATCAAAAGCAGATCTCCACCAGTTCGAGTCCCAACCGGAATCTTCAGTTCGAATATCTCGCCGAGCTGCGCGACCGCTGCCAGCGCCGTCATCTGCCCATCATCAGCGTCGACAGCAAAAAACGTGAGCTCGTCGGCAATTTCAAAAATCCTGGCCGACGTTGGGAACCGGTCCCACGTTGCGTCTATGATCACGACTTCCGCACCGATTCCATTGGGGTCGCCATTCCTTATGAATCCCACCAAATCCTCACTTCTAGGTCGCGCACCTGGCAGCCTTCGCCTTCGGCCAGGGCTCCGAGACGATCAGCCAGACGCTCGGGAAGATCGCCGAAGCGACTTTGCAATCAATCGCACAAGTGGCCGAGGTTGAGGGTGGGAAGCAGCTCGCTCTCGCCTTCGCTGCAATGTCGCCGACGTCCCTCGACACACCCGGACCGCATTTCTTGTCAGCCGCGGAATGGTTCGGGTTAGCTGGCGCGATCTCCGTGGGTGCTGGCGCCATGTCAGGAGGCGGATCAGGCGGTAGTTACGGAGGCGCTCCGCGCGGCTCAGCACCTACAGCTCTCTCGTCTGGAGGCACAGTTGCAGCCGGTCCGGTCAACAAGCAAAACGTCCAGCGCTTTGCGACCGGCGGCCTGGTGACCGGTCCGACGATGGCAATGATAGGCGATAGCTACAACAAGAGCGCCGGACAGAATGAGGCCGTGATTCCGCTCGATGATGAAGGGTCGATCTCGAAGATTAAGGATGCGCTGGGAGGCGGAGGGACGCACATCCACGTCAACGTCAAAGGGCTGATCTCCGGCGACAACTTGAACAAGGTCGTCCAGCAGATAAATAAGCGAGTTAACAAAGGCCAATCACGGCTGCTAGCTTCAGACAGTCAGAGAGTCACGCGGAGGTCACAATGACGAACGGGCAACGTAGTCTGGACACAATTGCGGAAACATGGTGAAGGGGTTCACGGCCGGCATAGCACAGTGGCCAGATGAAGTCCTTGCAAATCTCATGGATCAGATTGATTTCTACGGCGAGTCCAGCGAGCTGACGGACGAGCAGGTGCACGAGATGCTGCGCGCAGCGGTTACAGCGTTGATTGTTCGCCACGCACGGGCCGAGGCCGCAAGGCGGGGTGTGAATTTACCAGATGCTATTTTGCTCCCTCCGTCCCTAGCCTGTTGGAAGCACGCCTCTTCGCTGCCGGTAATGTGGGTGCAGCTCACTCGTAATTTGCCGCGGTTTCGCAGTGCTGGCACTCTGCGATTCAGTTGCCGCGGAGGGCAACAGGCATGGCAAAGGCTCAGCAACCCAAGTACACCGCGTTTCTACTCTTCAAGGAGATCGTTCCCGAGGCAGCCGAGATGATGCCATTTCTCAGCCAGGCGCAGCTCGAGGGCCGTGCTCCACTGGACCCGGACGATGTGGCCTTTATCGAAGAGCTGATGCAGGCGGAGGAAGAGCATGTGCGGATGCAGGATGAGGATTGAGTGCGGCGCGGTTTAGCAACCAGTGCAGTTAAGCTCAGGCGCGGGAGATCGAGCAGCACCGAGGAGGGCATCTAGGTAGTTAACTTTTGGCAAATATTGCGAACTACGTATTTTCCCAAACTAAGAAAGAAAAGCATTATGATGTAAGTGCCTGGAAACAACCAACTTGGGAAAAAAGCGTTCGCGGCACGAAACCATTTCCCCCTAACCACAATCTCAATGGTGTAGACGCTTATGGGAAAAAAGAGTCTGAGTAGCGACTTCCTCTTCGCCCAGCCCTCAGCCGTGGCTGGGATCTCGCGCTTCTTCGACTTCGGGGGTTGCTTTGATGACTACAACATCAGCGCGACGCCCGACGAAGCGGACGCCAAAGCGATGTACGCGGATTGGGCTATCGTGGGAGAGGCCATCCAGTTTGGGATGTGTAAATTAAAGCCCGAACTGGACGAAGCGGAAAAGGCCGCTTGAGCCTAGACCCCTCGGGTAACCAACCCAGGTAGGTTACTTACCAACGTTTGTGGACTAGGTCCTCGCTGGATTGCTATACTTCCTCGCTGAATCCAATAATCCTTATCAGCATTGCAAGCTGCAAAAGTATGAAAACGCGCGCTGACTTTCTATTCGCCCAACCATCCGCCATTGCGGGAGTGGCGCGCTTCTTCGATTTCGCGGGCGTTTTCGACGACTACAACGTCAGCGCCAACGAAGGAGAAGCCGATCTGAAGGCGGTATACACGGATTGGGTCTGCGTAGGTGATGCGTTCCGCACGGCGATCGTTAAGGCCCTGCCAGACAACGATAGGTAATCCGCTCAGGTGAATAAGCAGGAGAGGAAACGGCTCCGGAAGCGCGCCGCTCGCTTAGCTGCGCAAGCTGCTCAACAGCAGCAGGGGATAGTGCCAGGGGAGGCGTCCGCTGAACCCGTAAACGTGGATGCTACCAGAATGACACCGAACACCCCCCAAAGAGTTAGCCGGCAAATGCAGATGTCGGCGTCCGCCTCCTTCAGCTTCTCCGGGCCACTCCCGCCGCCAGAGGTACTTGCAAAATACAACGACGTCATCCCAAACGGCGCTGAGAGAATCATGAAGATGGCGGAGGGGCAGCAGTCTCATCGGCAAGGGCTCGAAAAGACTGTGGTCGAGGGCAATGTCAAGTCCGAGCGTCGGGGCCAATGGATGGGTTTGTTTATCAGCACGATTGTCATCGGTGCGGGTACGTACCTTGCGGCCACGGGGCATCAGACTACGGGCGGGCTCTTGGTTAGCGTTAACGTCGTGGCGTTGGCGGGCGTTTTTGTTTACGGAAAACATCAGCAACGCCAGGAGCTCGAGGGCAAGAAGGAACAATTCAAACGCAAATAGCACGCGAGTCAGGCGAGCAATAGGCGATAAACCTATCGCCTGGTCAAAGTGATTCCGGAAATCACATCTTGGTTTTTCAAGTACTTGCAAGGACTAAGATTTGTCAGCCGTGCTCGTTAAGTCCTTTGTTTGACGTCATCTGGTGGATTCGAATCCTATAGCGCCCACCATCTAACTCATTGCAGTGTGACAGCTTCTGTTTTCGTGCTTCCCGCACCAATGGCGAATTCGTTACCATTCGTCACCAATCCGGAGAGTTTTTCGACCGCTGCCCGCTGATGGGCGGGAACTGGAAGGGTGTAAATCCCGAGGGGTTTCGTGATCTGCGGGTGTCCGAGCTGGGCTTGCGCATCCTTCGCCGAACGGCCCGCCAGCTGGAGCAAGGTGGCATGGGTCCGCCGGAAGGTGTGCCAGCTCAACCAATGCAATGGTTGCGGAGCAGATGACGCTTGAAATCGCTGGCAAGGTCTTCGCGGATTTTGCTAGGCAACTCCAGGCCAGGTTTAGCGGGCAATGTGGCTGCAATTCGGAAGACGTCACTTCGATCCGTCCTTCAACAATATGATTCCGATGGATCGGGATTGTTGAATGTTTCAACCACAACAGACCCCCTCGACCCCGCCTCCCCGATGAAACATGTGTCAGACAGTGACTGTTATCGGAGGGTCTGTCGTCCGAGCCTCGCCACGTATCGTAGCTGTGGGAAAGAAAGTCAAAGAGAACTAGAAGCGTTTCGTTCGAGAGGGAGATCGTAACCTGCTCATCTAAGCTGTTGCTCACGTCCCGCACCTCGCCACGATTTTGTTGCCGGCCCAAATTGTCCCATTGATCCCTCCACCCGCAAATGCTCGATCCTCAGCGCCCTTCTGTTGCAAACACACTTAGCGGAATACAGCAGAATCCCTGTGATGAAGTCGTGGCGAATCTTCGCAGTGGGGATCACCGTGGTGATTGCCGCCCTGTTTTTGCAGTCCTACGAGTCGGCCATCGCCGGGGTCGGAGCACTCGTAATCGTGGGGATGGTTGGAGCATCCAAGTTTCTGACCTCGCCGCGCTGATAAGGTCGCATCGGGTTTCAGATTCCGACGCTTTGATCGAGGGAGCAATGTCCGCCGCTACCCGTTGTCTCCCCCAAGCTACTAAAATCACAGACTGTGCTTATTTTCGAATCCGAATAGCGCAACCAACTATTTTTCAGAGGGTTGGCGGTTAGGTGCCGGTCTTCCGAGTTTCCCACAGTAGCCCATTGGAGCCATTCCCATCTGCTGGTTGAAACGTTAGGGTAGTTGTGAGCAGACTTCGGGGGAGGGCTGTTCGACGGACGTCCCACGACTCGAAAGAGTTTGGGGCGTTTTGTTTTGGACGCAGTCTAATACCTGCGACCTGGAGCGGCCGGTGTACGCTGGATCCATGGAGAATTGGTGTTAAAGTTCCAGACGCGGCCCCGTAGCTCAATTGGATAGAGCATCAGACTTCGGATCTGAGGGTTGGGGGTTCGACTCCCTCCGGGGTCGCCAGTTCTCTGGGGACACTTGGGCGTTGCCGTCCTGCCCTTCGACTGCTCGTTGGTGGGCTAGGAAGCCTGCGCCTGCTTGACGAGATGCATCCGGGAACGGTGTTTTTCTTTCATCGTTTCCACGGACTGGACCTTGCGGCCAAGAGCAGCCAGTTGGGCAAGCTCTTGCTGAATTGCTTGTAGCCGCTCATGTCTCTGGCCATGGGCACCCTGGGCCTCGGTTCCATTCCTGTCTTGACGCCGGTACTCCTCATTCAACTCTTGAATGTGAGCGATCTCCTCCCGGAGCCGCGCAATCTTTTCCCGAAGAACTCCTAAATGATCCATGCACTCAGAATACCTCATCCGGACGGCTTGCGCGGCGGTTGTCGCCGATACAGCCGCCAGATTTGAGTTTCGGAGGGTTATCGGGACCAGGGGCGTCATGAACCCGAGCTCTCCAAACCAGGTGAGATTGAATCTGGGCGATGCTTTCTGAGCGGTTTCCCCGGAGCTCTGGCTATTCCAGAGGACTAACCGCTAAAGAATTCCGACCCTCTTCCGATGATTTTCCGAGTGCGCGAAAACACCGCGCTCGAACCCATTTTGCCTGGGTGTCGATCCACCTGAAGGGCAAAAAACCCAGCCTGCTCGGGTCACGCTCAGGAAAATGGTCAGCGCGGGATCGCGCAGCCACTCCCACACCAGACCAACGGCTGGACGCGGCGGCTGCTTGCTCTGGACCGAACCCTTCTCGTACATGCACTTGGTTGCGAGCACGGTCATCAGCAGTCGTGTCCAGTCCGCGACGGGGGTGCCGAGGAACGAACCAGGATGCGGATCAGGTCTATAGATAGCACGATCAGCAATGCCGCGATTCCGGCTGTGGCAAGACTCAGCGAATGTCGCGCCCCGGAAAGTCTTCTTGGTTTTTCCCGCAGGTCCCCAATCACCGTCCGCCCGACGGATCTTGAGATGCTGCCGAGTCCAAATCCACGAACCACTGCCTCCCGTTCGCTTGTCCGGGGGCATAACAATTTCCGTCCCGGGCATAGTTCGCCGGGCAGCCACGCGCTACGTCGCGACGCTTGGGAGATTGCGCAAATTGCCACACGTCTGCAAATTCCAGCCCACTCCTTGAGGGCGTCGGCACGCGCCCCGGAAAGGCACATCCGGGTGAGGGCGGGCACGCGTCGTTCGTGACCCAGTACGTGATGCTTCGTCCGCCGGCATTTTTCCTGAGATCCTCGGCCGTGATTACCGTAACGCCGTTTCCCTCCTGAGCGGGAATGCCTGAACAATAGACTCCGGCTCGAAACCCGCTCGCACTGATGCCATCGACCCACGCGTAGATATAGGCTTTCTGCTCGGGCAGCATGCGCCCGCCCTCTTCGACGTCCAGAAAGATGATCGTGCCAACTGGGAACCCTTCGTGCCGGGCGGACGCCGTGGCAACTGCGGCATCGGACTTGCCCAGTGTGCTCGGGTCACTTTTTTTTTTCAGTTCGGCATCCAGGCGCCCATTGAACAGAACCAGAAATCCAAATCCTGCTGCTCGCGCTGCATCCCGCTTTCCCGACCACGAATTGCCGGTCGCACCCGGAGGCGTGTTCAGCCAATACCCGGTGAAGGAGAACTTTCGGCGCAGCGCGACCAGAGTTTCGTCTCCAGGATATTCATTGCGATCAAAGCCGAGATAAGCGGTCTTCCCTTCGGTTTGCGAACGGAGCCGGTCACTGCAGCCGCTAAGGGTAGCCAGCATGATGATCAGGATTGCAGCCTTTTTTTTCATCTTGTCAGCGTATACCTACTGATCGGAGCCTCCCGGCAGCCGGCGGGTAAGATGAGGTTTTTCCGCCGAAGGGACTGATACGCATTGCCCCGGGAGTTCATCACCATCCGGATTCCCCGCGATCTGACAAAGGCCGAGCCCGAAGGAGAACCGACCTCTCGGAACGGTTGAAGCTGTGGCAGGAGGACGGGAGAGAGGCTACCCGGAGTGCCTGTCCAGCAAATCACAGGATCGCGGCGCGCCGGAGGATCTTTCTTGCCAGACCGGTCAGGGGCAGCGAGGCCAGGCGTGAGGTGGCCACCCACTTCCCGGAAGCGTTCTCCGGAGCTGCCATTTCCATCACGCGCACGGTATAGTCGGTGATCGTAATGGAGTGACGCAATGACAGGAGTTCCTCCGCCTTGCCCTTGGGCTGCGTGAGTTTTGGTAACTCCCACATACCTGGCATCAGGGACTCTTTCTTGTTTCGGTGGACCAGAAGCACCTTTCCGTCCAGGTGGGCCAATCCAAAGTGGATCTCCTGCTTCTTCTGCTTTGGTTTTACTTCCAAGTTCCTCAATTGGCCGCGCGTTGCACAAAGGTCCGACACCGGACACAGCACGCACAGCGGTGCGCGCGGCAAACAGACCGTGGCGCCCAGTTCCATCATTGCCTGGTTGAAGTCTCCGGGTCGGCCGCGATCCAGCGTATCCCCAGCGACGCGCCAGAGTTCCTCGCCTGACAGCCTCTGTCCGAGCACCCGTTGCAGTACCCGCTCGACGTTCCCGTCCACGACCGCCGCCGCTTCGTCATAGGCGATGCTCGCAATGGCCGCCGCTGTGTAACGACCAATCCCGGGCAGTTCGCGCAGGCCCTCCCGGGTGCGGGGAAACGCTCCGGCGTTTTTTTTAACGACTACCTTGGCCGCAGCGTGCAGCATCCGCGCGCGACGGTAATATCCTAACCCGCTCCACGCGGCCAGCACCGATGCCTGGCGGGCAGCAGCCAGCGTCCGAACGTCAGGAAATTTCTCGAGGAATCTTCGGTAATGTTCGAGCACTGCAGCAACCCGTGTCTGTTGCAGCATGATTTCTGAAAGCCAAACCCGGTAAGGGTCTCGGTCTGCACGCCAGGGCAAGTCGCGTTTGTGTTGGTCATACCACGCCAGCAAACGCTGTGCGAACACCTTGGGATCGAGATGAGATCTATTGCGAGCCTTGCGTTTGATTCCAGCCATATCAGAAAGGAACTGGTCTTGCCGATAGCTTGCTCGTATCCAGACTGTTGCAGACGGATCGTCACACCCGCCACCGGCATGTTTACTTGCCCTCGGTCCTCAGCACCGAATGGGCAATCGCCACCCATCCAGCCTTTTGCTGCTGCCACACGGTCATGTGACGTTGCGGCTGATCCGGGAACCCACCCTCGCCCGTGCTCCCGCGCAGCGTGATCGTGTAGGTGACGATGAAGGTATCCCCATTCATCTCGGTTGTGAGATCACCGATTGAGTACTCGAGCACTCGCATTTTCTCGATTTCCGCGAGCGCCGCGACCCGATCCAATCGGCCGGCGGGCGTGACGTACATGAAATTGGCCGCGATGTGGCGGTCCAGGTCCTTCCAGTTCCGCTCTTGGATGTCGCGCCAGAATGCCTGCTCGAACCCGGTGCCGCCGGTGGCGTCCGCGATCGTCTTGACGGGGCGTTTGGAATACACCGTACAGGCGCCGGACGCCAGCAACGCCACCAGCAAGAGAACGATCGCCCCGGAGCGAAACATGTGGCCGATTTTACCCCAACGGGGCAAAATGCCCGGTACCGCCTCGGGTGCAAACTCGTTGACCCTCCGGTCGTCCCGCGAAATAATGAAGCAGGCTGTAGTTCAGCGTGGAACCTTTCACGCTTATTTGCTTGAGGAACCGATGAACGATTTCAACCGCAAGGTGGGAGAAACCACGGCGCGCGTCAACCGGACGGTCTCCGAGGCCGCCGAGCGGCTCGAAAAAGACGGCGCGGAACTGATCGATTACCTCAACCGCGAGGTCGTGCCGGCGGTTCGCGAGCAGTCCACCAAGGCGCTGCGCGTCGCCGCCGAAAAGCTGCGTCGGCTGGCCGACTACATGGATGAGGCCAAGAATAAGAACTCTGAGGCAGACAAGCCCTGACCGTGCGCTCTTCCGGCCTGCTCGTTTTGGTTCTGCTTTCGCTCGCGTGGCTCACCGGCTGCGGCGGTCACAGACAGGCTCGCGTCGATGTTCCTCCTCCCCCATCGGTAGGGCCGACGGTCCCTACCCCTCCCGCGAAGATCGAGCCCGACACTACCTCCAAGGGCGCGTCAGCCGGAGAACAAGACGAGGAAATCGTCATCCCGGCCGACGCAAAGCCGCTTTTCACTGAAACCGGAATGGCCAGCTGGTACGGCGCGCCCTACCACAACCGCCGCGGATCGAATGGCGAGGTCTACAACATGCACGCCATGACCGCGGCCCATCGCACCCTGCCGCTCGGGTCGATTGTTCGTGTCACCAATCTTAAGACGAATCATGCCGCCCTGGTGCGGATCACCGATCGCGGCCCGTTCGTCGAGGGGCGTATTCTCGATCTGTCCTATGCCGCAGCGAAAAAGGTGGACATCTGGCAGCCGGGCGTCGCCAGCGTCAAAATCGAAGTCATGCAGACGCCGATCGCCAGTGCCAGGGGTGGCCGCTGGGCTGTGCAGATCGGTTCCTTTGAAAAGCAGAGAGACGCAAGCGAACTCGCCGACCACCTGGCGCGCCGTTACAGGACCGCCAAGGTGATAAAGTTCGTCAGCCCGGTGGGGGAATGGTGGGTGCGGGTGCGCGTGCTCAACGATGATCGCAAGCGGGCCGAGGATCTGGTCCACGAAACCGAGACCTCTGAAGGGTCGGTGTACCTGGTTCGCCTGGACTGAACACACCCGGAGTCAGGTCCCAGGTTCCAGGTTCCGGTCTGCGGTCGGCCAGGAGAGTCGACCGCGTGTCGAGCTTGCAGCCCGGGGACTTGGCTGGGTCGGTCTCAATCCGGAATCGTCAGCTGGGGTTGCCATGTTGTAGGACGCCGTGAATACTGAGTACAAAGCGTAAGACCAAGTCCTGAGACTTGACCATGAAAGATTGTCTGTTCTGCCGGATCGTGAAGGGCGAGATTCCTGCGAAGAAGGTGTATGAAGATGAACACACGTTCGCTTTCGAGGACCTCAACCCGCAAGCGCCCACCCACGTGCTGATCGTGCCCAAAAAGCATGTCCGTGGTCTGAAGGAAGCCCAGCCAGAGGACGCCGAACTGCTTGGTCGCCTGCATCTGGCGGCTGCCGAAATCGGCCGCCAGCGTGGTATCGAGGATGGCTACCGTACCGTGCTGAACGTCGGACCGAAGTCCGGCCAGTCGGTCTTTCACATGCACGTGCACCTGATCGGCGGGCGGGATCTGCGTTGGCCGCCCGGATAGAAGCCAGCCTGGTTACTCTGCAGCCCTGGCCGTGGGAACCGCAAGCGGGAAATTCCAGCCAAAGCAATGCCGTGTACCCAACGAGACAGACGGCCGTGCACTCAGTTCTACTGAACGCCAGCCTCGTCTTCAGCCGCGCCGTGGCGCCGTAACAACTGGGGTAGGTTCTGCGAGAACGCGGACCGTGGCAGGACCATGTCGCAGCCGACTTCGTGTGCCTTCTGCTTTAGATCCCCCTGCACATGCGACAGGAACCCGATGATTGAGGTGCCCTTCTTCAGCTTGCTCTTGAGTTTCGGAATCAGCGTGAGGGGCTTGGCGTTGACATTATTGAGATCGAAAATGATCAGTGAAGGTTTTTCTTCGCCATTCTGTTTCATGCGGTCGAGCAATTCCTTGTCGGTCTTTACGAACTCGACCTTCACATTCATCTTGCGCGCGGTCTCCTGGATTTTCGCCAGAAAGAACAAGTCGTCGACGAAAGCGAAAATCCGCGAGTTCGCGTCTTCCCGGACCGGCAACGGTTCCGGATCGGCCGGATGATAGGTGGCAGCAAATCCCGGACGCTGACCACGGCCAGACCTGTGCCCGTTGTTATCGCCGTTGCCCTGGGCGGCACGGTAGCTGTGGTCCATGGGCGCGGTGTAGATGCCACCAACATTGTTATTCTGGCGTTCGCGACCTTGTCCGCCGCCCGCACCACCGCTGCCGCGATGATTGGGCGGACGACGACCGCGCCGCCGCCTGCTTCTTCCTCCGCCACCGGAGGAATGTCCCGGTCCTGCGTTCATAGGTTTTCTCTTGTTGCGATCCCCAACTTCAGCGATGAAAGGTTGGCGTTCTCGTCTGCCCTGTTGCCGCTACGCGGGTAAGCACCCTACTCTCGCGCTTTTTCGATGCGCGGAAACCCCGATGCGACTGGAAAAATCTTGAATGATCTTTTCCGTTTAGGCGCCTAGAGTCAGTCGGCGCAGAGGGCCAGCACGGAAAACGTGGCCGTTGGGAACAACATAATGCTACGCGCGATTGTGCATTATGTGCAAGTGCAAACTCGCGGCAGTTTTGCACAGAGGTTCCTGGAGACACCCCGCACTTCCGCACAACCGTCGTGTTTAGACACGCCCCGCGGCAATGAGTTCGACGCCCGCAGGCCGGAAGGTCAGCCTAAAAACCGCAATCCGAAGCCTCCGGGATGTCATCTACAATGGGCAGGAACCAAGCAAGTTCGCTCGGAGGACGAAACAGAATGCCCGCACTACCGGCCGGTAAGGTCGCGCCCGATTTTCAGCTCGCCACACTCGATGGCAGGCCCTTTCACCTCAAAGATGCGCTGACCCAGGGTCCCGTGGTGCTCGTGTTTTTCAAGGTCTCGTGCCCGACATGTCAGTACGCCCTGCCATTCTATGAGCGGATATTTCAAGCCTACAACCACGCCCCGGTCGCGCTGGTCGGCGTCTCTCAAAACGATGCCAAGGACACCGCGGCGTTTGCGCGGCAGTTCGGAATCACGTTCCCGATCTTGCTGGACGATACGCACCGCTATCCCGTGTCGAATGCCTTCGGTTTGACCCATGTCCCAACGATTTTTTGGGTGGCCGGTGACGGCGAGATCGAGATTTCTAGCATGGGCTGGTCGAAGGCGGACTTTGAACGGATCAACCGCCAAATCGCCGAACGGGCGAGCATAGCGGCCGCCCCGGTTTTCAGACCCGGTGAGGACGTGCGCGACTACCGTGCCGGGTGAGGGTCCAAAAACTGATCCCGCGGTCTGCGGGACAAGGGAAACAGGATCTTTGAACAGCCCGTTAACGCGGGCGGGTGTTGGTTGAACTGGCCTCCGCTGGGTCGCGCCATTCAATCGCCTGGCCGCGGAGGCGGTGACCGCGGTCGTAGCACTCCGGTCTCAAGGGGCCGGGCTTAGGTCGCATTCTGATTCCCGTACAATAGAACGTTCCCAACACCTTAAGCCCGAATTTTGAGGAGCCCTGATCGGATCATGCGCAAGCCCCCTTTTCTGTCCTTATTTGCCCTCACAGTCCTGGCCGCCGGACAAACAGCCGCACCACCTGCGCGTTCCACCGCGCCTCCTGCGCGCCCGTCGTCGGCGGCCTTTGCCGCCATGGAGACCATTAATCCCGACCGCATCCGCGCGCACGTGCGCTTTCTTGCGCACGACCTGCTCGAGGGCCGCGGCACAGGCCAGCGCGGTGGCGACGTCGCCGCTGAATACATCGCTACGCAGTTTGCTCTTTATGGATTGAAGCCCGCCGGAGATCACGGCACCTACATGCAAAAGGTCCCGATGGTCGGCATCACGCCCGGCGCCGAGACGACCTTCGCGCTCACACCCGCCAGTGGCGAGGCCATGCCCCTTAAGGTGCTCGACGAATATGTCGCCTACGACCAGGCGCAGCAACCACAGTCGGACATCGACGCTCCCGTCGTATTTGTCGGTTACGGCATCCACGCTCCCGAGTACGGCTGGGACGACTACAAGGACGTCGACCTCAAGGGCAAGGTTCTGCTCATGCTGGTAAACGAGCCGCCTTCTGACAATCCCAGGTTTTTCAAGGGAAAGGCGCTGACCTACTACGGTCGCTGGACCTACAAATACGAAGAAGCTGCGCGCCGCGGCGCCGTGGGGGCACTGCTGATCCACCAGACCGAAATGGCCAGTTATCCGTGGGAGGTGGTCCGCAATTCGAACTCCGGTGAGAAGGCGTACCTGAAGCTCGATGGCAGCCCCAGGCTGAAAGCGGCCGCTTGGATCCACTATTCAGTCGCCAAGCGACTCGCGGCCGCCTCCGGGCTCGACCTCACCAGACTCATGAACGACGCGCAATCACGCGACTTCAAGCCGGTCCCATTGTCGGTAAGATTGCGGGCGCATATCGTCAGCAAGATCCGTCCTTTTGAATCGAACAACGTCCTTGCCATGCTTCCCGGCTCGGATGGCAGACTCAAGGAGGAAGCGGTCATGTATACGGCGCACTACGACCACCTGGGCATTCGTCCGGATATGCCCGGCGACAACATTTATAACGGAGCCGACGACAACGCGACCGGCTGCGGCATTCTGCTCGAACTGGCTCGCGCCTTCAGCCAAGCCGGCCAGAAACCGCGCCGTTCGATCCTGTTTGCCTCCGTGACCGCAGAAGAACAAGGGCTGCTCGGATCGGAATACCTGGGCAAACACCCCCCGATCCCCGCCGGGAAAATCGCACTCGATTTGAACTACGACGATATTCCGCCATTGGGTTCGCCGCAGGAGGTTGAGGTTGCCGGAGCCGAGCGCACTACTTTTTATCCGACGGTCACGGCCACTGCCAAGGATTTTCGCCTCACCATCCGGCCCGATGCGCATCCCGAAGCCGGCCACTACTACCGCTCCGATCACTTCAGCCTGGCGCGTGTCGGGATTCCCTCGTTCTCGGTCAACGAAGGTGTCAAGTACAGGGGGCACGACGAAG
>Ga0137359_10001798_pt1 | contig 17148 bp, 14 predicted proteins | sample Mad1_40_16metaG_FD_108281 | JGI IMG/M metagenome (GOLD analysis project Ga0137359, IMG submission 108281) | Vadose zone soil microbial communities from Angelo Coast Range Reserve, California, USA - Mad1_40_16 metaG | ecosystem: Environmental > Terrestrial > Soil > Vadose zone | place: USA... | reverse complement strand
TTTTGGGGTGCAGTCGTTTTGCGATGAGGAGTTGAAGGCGGCGGGGCGGATGCATCGGAGGGCAGATGTTTATCGGGCGGCGGCGATCTTGCGCGAGGCGGGGATTGCGAACATTAGTTTCGATTTGATTGCGGGGTTGCCGAAGCAGACGCGGGCGAGTTGGAGAGAGTCGCTGGATTCGCTGGTGGAGTTGGCGCCGGAGCACGTTTCGGTGTATTTGCTGGAGGTGGATGAGGGGAGCCGGCTGGGGTCGGAGCTTTTGCGCGGGGGAAATCGATACAGTGCCGGCGATGTGCCTGGCGATGACGAGATGGCGGAGTTTTATGAGACGGCTTGCTCGCTCTTGGAGGCGGCGGGGTATCAGCATTACGAGATTTCGAATTGGGCGAAACCGGGATATGCTTCGCGGCACAATTTGAAGTATTGGAGACGCGAGCCGTATTTGGGATTTGGGGCGGGGGCGCATTCGTTTTCGGGGACGGAGCGGTGGGCGAATGCGCACGATGCGGCGGGATATGTTGGGGCGGTTACGGCGGGACGGCTGCCGGTGGAGCAGCTTGAGAAATTGACTGCGGAGAGTGCGTTGGAGGAGGAGTTGTTTTTGGGGTTGCGGCAGCTGGAGGGGATCGATGTTGGGCGGATTGAGCGGGAGTACGGAGTGTCGTTGGATGCGCGATTTGCGCGGTTGACTTCGGCGGGGTTGATTGAGCGGGAGGGGAGTTTGGTGCGACTGGCTCCGGGGCGGATTAGCGTTTCGAATGAGGTCTTTGTGGAGTTGATGAAGTGAACGAGACGAAGAGAGAGAAAGAAAAAGATAACGCAGAGGCGCTGAGGCTCGCAGAGGAAGAAAAGGCTTAACACAGAGTTCACAGAGGGCAGAGCACAGAGGGCACGGAGAAGAGAGGAAAAGCGACGTGGGTACTGATACTAGGACGGATGTGGTGATGGATTTGAATCGGGTTGGTGGGGCGACCGAGGGCGTGGTGGAATTGCGTAGCGATACGTTTACGCGGCCTTCGGCGGAGATGCGGGCTGCGATGGCGTCGGCGGAGGTTGGCGACGACGTTTATGGGGAAGACCCGACGGTGAACCGGTTGGAGGCGCGGGCGGCGGAGATTTTTGGGAAAGAGGCGGCGCTGTTTGTGCCTACCGGGTGCATGGGGAACCTGATCGCGATCAAGGTTTGGACGCATCACGGCGACGAGGTGATTTGCGAAGAGCGCAGCCATGTGAATTTGTATGAGCTGGCGTCGATGTCGGCGATTGCGGGATGCATGCCGAGGATCGCGCGGGCGGAAGACGGGCTCTTGAGCTGGAAGCAGATCGAGGCGGTGATCCGGCCGAAGATTTATTACGACTCGCAGACGGCGCTGGTTTGCCTGGAGAACACGTTCAACATGTGGGGCGGCACGGCGTATCCGACGGCGCAGGTGGACGAGATTTGCGATGGCGCGCACGAGAGGGGATTGAAGGTGCACATGGACGGAGCGCGCATTTTCAATGCGGCTACGGCGTTGGGGGAAAGCGTGGCGTCCATGACGCGCAAGGTGGATTCGGTGATGTTCTGCTTGTCGAAAGGATTGGGTGCGCCGGTGGGGTCGATGATTGTGGGGACCCGGGCGTTTATTGAGAAGGGGCGCGTGTACCGGAAGATGTTTGGAGGCGGGATGCGGCAGGCGGGGGTGATCGCGGCGGCGGGATTGATTGCGCTGGAGAAATCGCCGGCGCGGCTGCATATCGATCATGAAAATGCGCGGCGGTTGGCTGAAGGAATTGCAGAGATTCGCGGGTTGCGGATTGATCCGGCGAAGGTGCGGAGCAATATTGTGATTTTCGATTGCTCGGGAACCGGGAAGACGGCGGTGGAGTTGTGCGAGGCGCTGTACCGGCGCGGAGTTTGGGCGCAGGATACGGCGCCGTATTCGGTGCGTTTGGTTACGCACGTGGATGTGGACCGCGCGGGGATTGAGCGGGCGCTGATGGTCTTGAAGGATTTGGCGGTGGATTCGTCAGCCGTAAAAGCGGCGGCTAGCCGCCGCACTCCATAAAAGGCAGGAGCGTGAGACGCATGCGAACTCGGTTGACGATTGCTATTGCGATTTGCGGATTTGCGGCGGGGGGTGTGTCGGCACAGGAGCCCAGCGAGACGGCGCCGCCGGGGCAGAAGCTGCACAACAACCTGCGGAAGGCGAAGGAGGTCAGTACTGCTGCGCCCACGGTGGAGCAGGCGAAGGCGTTCCTGGACGATGCGGAAAAGCAGTTGGAAGAGTTGGGTGTGAAGCAGTCGCGGGCGTCGTGGGTACAGGAGAATTTCATCACGTATGACACGGAGGCATTAGCGGCGGATTCGAGCGAAGCGTTGAACACGCTGAGCGCGGAACTGGCGAAGAGCGCGGCGCGGTTCGATGGGTTGACGTTGCCGCCGGTGATGGCGCGGAAGATGAAACTGCTGAAGCTGGCGGCGAGTTTTCCGGCGCCGAATAATCCGCGCGAGCAGAAGGAACTGGCGGAAATCCTGGCGTCGTTGGATGGAGATTACGGGCGCGGGAAATGGTGTCCGAACGGCGAAAAAGGCAAGTGCCTGGACGTGACGGCGATTGAAAAGCTGATGGCGGAAAGCCGCGACCCCGTGGAGTTGAAGCGTGCGTGGATTGGATGGCATGCGGTGGGCGCGCCAATGCGGCAGCGGTACGCGCGCATGGTCGAACTGGGAGACAAGGGCTCGCGGGAATTGGGATTCGCGGATGCGGGGGCGCTGTGGCGTTCGAATTACGACATGCCGCCGGACGAATTTGCGAAAGAGCTGGACCGGTTGTGGGAGCAGCTGCGGCCGCTGTATTTGTCGCTGCACGCGTATGTGCGCGGGCAGCTTGCGAAGAAATATGGGAAGGAAGTGGTGCCGCCGAACGGTCCGATACCAGCGCATTTGCTGGGGAATATTTGGGCGCAGGAGTGGAACAACGTTTATCCGCTGATGGATTCGCCAAAGCCGGAGCAAAGCTACGACCTGACGAAAATCCTGCAGGAGCGGAAGACGAACGCGCGCGGCATGGTGAAGTACGGCGAGGGGTTTTTTACTTCGCTGGGATTTGCGCCGCTGCCGAAAACATTTTGGGAGCGCTCGTTGTTCACGAAGCCGGCGGACCGCGATGTGGTGTGCCACGCAAGCGCGTGGGACATCGATTCCAAAGACGATTTGCGCATCAAGATGTGCATTCAGGTTCGAGAGGAAGATTTCCGGACGATTCATCACGAACTGGGGCACAACTTTTATCAGCGCGCGTACAGCGGGCAGCCTCCGCTATTTCAGAACAGCGCAAATGACGGATTTCACGAGGCGGTGGGAGACACGATTGCGCTGTCGGTCACGCCGGACTATTTGAAGCAGATCGGATTTATCGAGCAGGTGCCGCCGGCTTCGGGAGATATTGATTATTTGCTGGCGCAGGCGCTGGAGAAAGTGGCGTTTTTGCCATTTGGGCTGACCATCGATAAGTGGCGGTGGGAAGTGTTCTCCGGGCAGGTGAAGGCGGAGGAGTACAACAAGGCCTGGTGGGATTTGCGACTGAAGTATTCGGGAGTGGCGCCGCCAGTGGCACGCACGGAGGCGGATTTTGATCCGGGCGCGAAATACCACGTGCCGGGAAATGTTCCGTACATGCGGTATTTTCTGGCGCGGATTTTGCAATTTCAGTTTCAGCGGGCATTGTGCCGGGAGGCCGGGTTTTCGGGGCCGCTGGATCGCTGCTCGATCTACGCTAATAAAGCGGCCGGGAAACGGCTGAACGATATGCTTGCGCTGGGGCAGAGCAAGCCATGGCAGGACGCGCTAGAGACCCTGACCGGCGAGAAGGAAATGGACGCGAGTGCGCTGGCGGATTATTTCGAGCCGTTGAAAAGCTGGTTGGATCAGCAAAACACAGCCAACAACTATCCGGTGGGTTGGTAGCCGCCCTGCGCTACAATGTCTATAAGCCAGACTTTGTCTGGATATAGATAAAACTTAGCCTGCCGAGGGTCCCGTGGACTTCTCTTTTACGGAAGAGCAGCAGCAATTGCGGCACAGCGTACGCGAGTTTGCGGAGGGGGAAATTGCGCCGCATGTGATGGAGTGGGACGAGGCTTCGCATTTCCCCATGGAGATCATGCCGAAGCTGGGGGAGATGGGGCTGCTGGGCGTGATTTTTCCGGAGCAGTATGGCGGGGCGGACCTTGGATACATTGAATATGCGACTGCGATCGAGGAGTTGTCGCGGGTTGATGGCTCGGTCGGATTGATCGTGGCGGCGCACAATTCGCTGTGTAGCAATCACATCTTCAAGTTTGGCAACGAAGGGCAGAAGAAGAAATACCTGACGCCCCTTGCGCAGGGCAAAAAGATTGGCGCGTGGTCGCTGACGGAACCGGAGGCTGGTTCGGATGCGGGCGGCACGCGCACAACCGCGAGGCGAGACGGCAAGCACTGGGTGCTAAACGGGGCGAAGACGTTTACCACCAACGGGCATTACGCGGACGTCTGCGTGGCTATGGCGGTGACGGACAAGTCGAAGAATTCGCACGGCATCAGCGCGTTCATCCTAGAAAAGGGGACGGCGGGATTCAAACCAGGGAAGAAAGAAAACAAACTGGGGATGCGGGCGAGCGACACCTCCGAAGTGATTTTCTCTGATTGCCGGGTACCGGAAGAAAACATGCTGGGGGCGGAGGGAGAAGGATTCATCGGCAGCCTGAAGATTCTGGATGGCGGGCGAATTTCGATCGCGGCGCTTGCGCTGGGAATGGCGCAGGGCGCATTGGAAGCGGCCACGAAATACGCCAAGCAACGGAAACAGTTTGGCCAGCCGATCAGCGAGTTTCAGGCTATCCAGTTCAAGCTGGCGGACATGGCCACGCAGGTGGAAGCGGCGCGGTTGCTCGTGTATCAGGCCGCGTGGCTTGCGGATCGCGGCGATGGGCGGTTCACGCGCGAATCGAGCATGGCCAAGCTTTTCGCCAGCGAGGTCGCTGTGCGAGTGGCCAATGAATGCGTGCAAATCCACGGGGGGTACGGATTCATCAAGGACTATCCGGCGGAAAAGTATTATCGTGATGTAAAATTGTGCACGATCGGCGAAGGGACGAGCGAAATTCAGAGATTGGTGATTGCCCGCCAGCTACTTGGCAAGACAAAATAGGGTGATGCGCCTGGCCTTCTCGAACGCTCCACAGGAAAGCAATGTCGCAGTCGATTGAGAATTGGGCGCAGCGGGTGTGCGCCGGCGAGGTGCGGGCGCTCTCGCGAGCGATCACCGCGATTGAGAATCACCATCCGGAAGCGGAGGAGTTGTTGCGGCTGCTGTTTCCGCGGACCGGCAAAGCGTACTTGACTGGCGTGACGGGAGCGCCGGGGACGGGGAAGAGCACGCTGGTCGACCGATTATCCGCGCACTATCGCAGCCAGCAGGAGCAGGTCGGCGTGATCGCGGTGGACCCGACGAGCCCTTATTCTGGGGGCGCGATTCTGGGCGATCGCATTCGCATGCAGGGGCACGCTGGCGACGCGGGGATGTTCATTCGCTCGATGGCCACGCGGGGATTTTTGGGTGGCTTAGCGCGGGCCACGGCGGAGGTGGCATTGCTGCTCGACGCGGCGGGCAAGCAGCAGGTGCTGATTGAAACCGTGGGCGTGGGGCAAGACGAGATCGACATCGTGCGGCTGGCGGATTGTGTGGTGGTGATGCTGGTGCCGGGGATGGGCGACGACATCCAGAACATGAAAGCCGGGCTGATGGAGATCGGCGATATTTTTGTGCTGAACAAATCAGATCGCGAAGGCGCGGACCGATTGGAGCAGCAATTGAACGCGATGTTGTCGCTGGTGATGCCGCGCGATGGCTGGCATCCTCCGGTGGTGCGCACAGTGGCGTCGGAGAACAAGGGAATCGATGCGCTGGCGGGGACGATTGCGAAGTTCCGAAAACACTTTGAATCGAGCGGAGAGCGCAAGCGCAAACACGTGGAGCATTGGAAGCAGCGGCTCATCGAATTGCTGGAGTCGCGCTTGTTGCAGCGGGCGCTGGGGGGAGCGGGCGGCGAGGCGCGGCTGACGCAGTTGGCGGAGGAAGTGGCGGAAAGGAAGAAGGATCCGTTTTCCGCGGTGAACGATATTTTGGCGGGCAGCGGACTGAGCGGGACGGTGTGATGTCCTGCGCATCGATCCGCGAAGATATCTTACGTTGAGGTCCTTCGGCCGGGCTGAAAGGCGCCGGACCTCAGGATGACACTGTCCTGCAAATCCGCAGGCATGAGCTAACGAATGATGGGTGAAGCAAAAACTTTCGGGGGAGATGAATGACGGCATCGCGGGTAAAGAAGGGCGGCAACGAAGCGGCGGCGACAATCGGGGTCATTGGCGGAAGCGGTCTTTATTCCATGGACGGTTTGGAGGATACGCGTGAGATTCGCGTGAAGACGCCGTTCGGGGAGCCGTCGGACGCTATCGTGGTGGGCACGCTGGAAGGTAAGCGCGTGGCGTTTCTGGCGCGGCACGGGCGTGGGCACCGGATTCTGCCGAGCGAGATTAATTTTCGGGCGAACATCTGCGCCATGAAGCAGCTTGGAGTCGAGCGCATTATTTCGGTGAGCGCGGTGGGCTCGCTGCAGGAGGATTTGCGGCCTGGCGAGTTTCTGGTGCCCGATCAGTTTGTGGACCGCACGAAGAATCGCGTGTCGACGTTCTTCGGCGGTGGGCTGGTGGCCCACGTGGCATTCGACAAACCTACGTGCGCGCAAGTTTCGGCGGTGCTCGCCGACGCAAGCGTGCTGTGTGGCGTGAAGGTGCATCCACGCGGAACGTACGTGTGCATCGAAGGGCCGCAGTTTTCTACGCTGGCTGAGGCGCATCTGCACCGGCAGTTGCGGTTTGAAGTGATCGGGATGACCAATGTTACGGAGGCGAAACTCGCGCGGGAGGCGGAGCTTTGTTATGCCACGATTGCGATGATCACGGATTACGACTGCTGGCACCCGGAGCACGAATCGGTGACGGCGACCCAGATTATCGCCACGCTGAATCAGAACGCGGAGAACGCGCAAAAAGTTCTGCGCGAGGCGGTGCATAGCATGCCAGCAGAGCGGAGCTGCAAGTGCGGCGCGGCATTGAAGCACGCGCTGGTCACGGATTTGAAACTGGTGCCGCCGGCCACCAAGAAACGTCTTGCCGTCATCATCGGTAAATATACTTCCTAGGAGAAAATCGTGTCCTTACTCGTGGTTGGCTCTGTGGCCTTCGACGCGCTCGAAAGCCCGTATGGAAAAGTAGACCGCACGCTGGGCGGGGCGGCGACGTATTTTTCGGTGGCGGCGAGTTTTTTTACGCACGTAAGCCTGGTGGGGATTGTGGGCGATGACTTCACTTCGAAGGACGCGGAGATTTTTCGCGGCAGACACATCGACGTGGATGGGCTGGAGCGCGCGCCGGGAAAGACATTTTTCTGGGCCGGGAAGTATTCGGAAAATCTTAACGAGCGCGTGACGCTGGCTACCGAGCTGAACGTCTTCGCCGACTTTAAGCCGCGGCTTCCGGAACGATATCGTGAGTCTAAATATGTCTTCCTCGCAAACATCGCACCCGACCTGCAGCGCGACGTGCTGCACCAAGTTGCCAAGCGGCCGAAGATCGCGGCGCTGGACACGATGAACTATTGGATCGAGCGCACCAACGAGGATTTGCGCGAGACGCTGAAGCACGTCGATATTCTGATGATCAACGACACGGAGACCCGGCAGCTTTCGAATGAGCACAACCTGCTGCGGGCCGCGCGGCATATTTTCAAGATGGGACCGTCTACGCTGATAGTGAAGCGCGGGGAGTATGGCGCGATGCTGGTCGACAAGCGGGGCGTGTTCTGCGTGCCCGCATTTCCGCTGGAAGAGCCTCACGATCCCACGGGAGCCGGCGATTGCTTTGCCGGCGGGTTCATGGGCTATTTGGCGAGCGCGGGGAACAAAAGCGATGCGTCACTGCGGCGCGCGATGGTTTATGGCTCGGTGCTGGGCAGCTTTTGCGTCGAGAAATTCGGGCTGGATCGCTTGCGGACGCTGAAGCGGAGCGAGATACACGCCAGAGCACGGCATTTCGCGAAACTAACCCAATTCAAGCTCTAAATAGTAAAATTGCGTCCGGTGCGAGCGAAACGCTCGCGCGATCCAAATGCTTTCCCTTCATGAAACCTTTTTGCGTTTGAGTTTTGCGGCGGTGCTGGGTGCCGTGATTGGCATCGAGCGCGAGGTCCGTCGCCGGCCGGCTGGAATTCGTACTAGCGCCTTTGTTTGCATGGGCTCGGCGCTGTTCACGATTCTTTCCTTTGAACTGGCGAAGATGACCGGCGATACGTCCGGAACGCGGATTGCGTCAAATCTGGTGCAAGGAATCGGCTTTCTGGGCGCGGGAGCGATCCTGCGCGATGCCGGCGGACTTGTTGGCTTAACTACGGCTGCGACGATTTTTGTCGAGGCGGCAATCGGAATGGCGGTGGGCGGCGGGCTTTACGCGGTCGCGGGCGGTGCGACGGGAGTGGTGCTGTTCGGGTTAGTGTGCCTTGGGTGGCTGGCGCGCGTGGCTAATCTGAAGCCGCGGATTATGGGTTTTCGGATCACCGCGAGCCACGCAGAGGGCATTGCGGGCGAAGTTCAACAATTAGTAGAGACGTTGAAATTGAAGCCGCAACAGTTTCGGGTATCGATGAGCGGTGATACCTCGATTGTCGAGTTTCAAGCAGATACGGGATACCGGCAGCAAGAGCAGATTGTGAAAAAGCTGAATCGGCCGGGCGTGGTGGTTGAGGCTGTTCCTTTCGAGGGCCATCACGAATGACGCCGAACACTTCCGCGAGTTCCGAGGTACGGTTGAGCGCGGCGGTGCGCAAACCGAAGGCTCTTGAGCGCGGCGCACGTGTCGCAGTGTTTGCGCCAGCGTCGCCGGGAAGCGAGGCGAAGGCTGCGGCTGGCGTCGCGGAGTTGAGGCGGCTGGGGGTTGCAGCGGAATTGCCGGTGGCGCAGCAGTCTGAGGGGTATTTTGCGGCGAATGCTGAGGCGCGGCGCGCGGAGTTTTTGAGACTGCTTGATGACAGCAGTGTTGATGGTCTCATCGGCTTGCGCGGGGGCTATGGCGCGAATTATTTGCTCGACGCGAGGCTTGCATCGGCTGTCGGCGAGCCTAAAGCGATCATAGGCTTTAGCGATCTGACCTCGCTGCAGATTTTTTTGTGGCAGCAGTGTCGATGGGTGACGTTTTACGGACCGATGGCAGCGGCGGGTTTTGACGCGGGAGCGGAGGCTCCCGGCGGCTATGATGAAAAATCGCTGCGGTTGTCGATCGGCGAAGCCGGCACGGGTTGGAAGACTTCGCTGCAGGGCGAGGTACTCGTAGGCGGGAATGCGGAAGGACATCTGCTTGGCGGGGCCATGACGCTGGTGGAGGCGACCTTTGGCACGCCATGGGAACTGGACACGCGCGGCGCAATTTTAATTTTGGAAGATCGCGCGATGAAGCCCTACCAGGTGGACCGCGTGTTGATGCATTTCCAGCAAGCGGGAAAGCTGGATGGCGTGAAGGGAATTGTGCTGGGAGATTTTCCAGAGTGCGAGCCGCCGGTGGCCGGTAGTCCGACGGTGCGCGAGGTTTGCGCACGGATTCTGGGGCCGCTGGGCGTGCCGGTGGTATTTGGCGCGCCGATCGGTCACACGCTGCGGCCGATGTTGACGATTCCACTGGGCGTGAACGCGCGCTTGCATGCGCAGGACGATGGCACCTTGGAGATTTTGGAGGCGGCGGTCACGCGATGAGCGAAGCAAAGCATGTACATGTGATTGGAATTGGCGGCTCGGCGATGGCGCCGCTGGCCGGAATGCTGCGCGAGCACGGGTTCCGCGTTACGGGGTCGGATAGCGGCGTGTATCCGCCGGCTTCGACACTGCTCGAGAGTCTGGGAATTTCGTTTTACAACACGTTTGATGCGGCGCACCTGCAGCCGGCGCCGGATTTGGCGATCGTCGGAAACATCATTGCGCGCGGAAATCCGGAGCTGGAGGAAGTGCTGGACCGGAAGATTCCGTATCGCTCGTTGCCGGAGATTTTGGAGGAAGTGTTTCTGCCGGGGCGGCATTCGATTGTCGTCAGCGGGACGCACGGAAAGACGACGACAACGGCGATGCTGGCGTGGATATTTCACAGCGCGGGACGGCGGCCGAATTTCCTGGTTGGCGGCGTCGCGGAGAATTTCGGAAAGAGTTATGGGCTCGGCGGCGGAGCGGAATTTATTTTGGAAGGCGACGAGTACGAGACGGCGTTCTGGGATCGCGGGCCGAAATTTTTCCACTATCACCCGGACGATCTGATCATTACCTCGCTGGAGTTCGATCACGCGGATATTTACGCCGATTTTGAGAGCTATGAGCTGGCATTCCGGCGATTGGTGAATCTGGTGCCGCGGACCGGGCGCGTGGTGATCTGGGGCGATACGGAAGATTCGGGTCCGGCTTTGCGGCGCGCGGCGAGCAAGGCGTTCTGCCCAGTGGAAACGTACGGATTTTCGGAAGCGAACGACTGGGTCGCTAAAGAAGTTGTTGTCGATGGGGAAAAGACGAAATTCCGCGTGCTGCACAAGGGGAAACCCTTTGGTGAATTTGAGCTGGCGGCCACGGGGCGGCACAATGTGCTGAATTCTCTGGCTGCCATTGCCGTGGCACACGGCCGCGGCATCGGCGCCGACTCGCTTGGGAAAGCGCTGGCAACGTTTCGCAGCGTGAAGCGTCGAATGGATGTGAAGGGCGAGCACGGAGGCATTTTGGTGGTGGATGATTTCGCGCATCATCCGACGGCTGTGCGCGCGACGATTGAGGCGGCGCGTAGCCGCTGGCCGAACCGGCGGCTGTGGGCGATTCTGGAGCCGCGTTCGAATTCGATGCGGCGCAAAGTGTTTCAGGAGTCGCTGCCGAAAGCGCTGGCTCTTGCCGATCGCGTCGTTCTCGGCGGAGTGTTTCGCGCGCAACAGCTTGGCGATGACAACCGTATGGATCCCGAATCGGTGGCCGCGAGCGTGCGCGAATTGGGTCGTGAAGCGCGCACCTTCCCAGGATCTGATGCCATCGCGGAATATCTTTCGACTGAAGCAAAACCTGGCGACCTCTTGCTGATTATGTCCAACGGCAGCTTTGACGGCTTGTGCGAGAAGCTGGTGAAGAAGCTCGACCGCAGCGTACCGACCGAGGCGCCGGCTCGGTGATGATCCTGCAACCCCGGTGCTTTCTATTTTTCCGAATCGTTTTGGCCGCTTTCGTTGCGGCATTTGCGGCGAGCCGCGCGGGCGCCACGATTCGGTACACGGTCTCCATTGAAAATCCCGAAAAACACACTTTTCACGTGAGCATGGAAATCCCAGACGTCGCCGGAGAAGTGATCGTGCAGATACCGGCATGGAATGCGCTCTACCAGATTCGCGATTTCAGCGCGCACTTGCGCCAGGTGGAGGCGTTCGCGGGCTCAAGTGAGGCGCCGCTGGAGAAATTGGACAAACTGACGTGGCGAATTACGGGGAATGGCACGATTACGGTTCGCTACGAGAGTTATTGGGACGAGCCCGGTCCGTTCGCAACGCAACTGAATGGCGAGCACGCCTTCATTAATCCGGCGATGATCCTGATGTACGTTCCGGCGCGGCCTGGCGAAGAGGCGGTACTGAGTATGCCGGATGTTCCACTCGAGTGGCAGGCGGCCGGTGCATCTCTCAAGTTCCTTGAATCGATTGGCCGAGCGCGCAATTTTGGGTTCGCGGCGGCGAGTTACGAGGCGCTCGCCGATGCTCCCATCGAGGCCGGGAAGTTCGAGGAGTTTGATCTGCCCGGAATGAATCCGCCGGTTTCCATCGTCGTGCACGGCGAAAAATGGAAGAAGAAAGAAATTGAGGAGGAGTTGCGACGGATTTGCACGTATGAGCTGAAGCTGATGGAAGGGGCGCCCTACGAGCACTACACGTTTATCATTCACCTCGGCGAAGCGGCGGGGGGCGTGGGCGGCGGAATGGAACACGCCAATTCCACGGCGATTTCGCTGCGATCCGACGCGGACTTGCCGAATATTGCCGCTCATGAATTTTTCCATCTTTGGAACGTGAAGCGCATCCGGCCTGCGACGCTGGATCCGGTAGATCACACGAAGGAGCAGTACACGCGGGCGTTGTGGTTTGCCGAAGGAGTGACCAGCACGTATGCGGCGTATGCCGTGGTGCGTTCGCAATTGTGGAGCAAAGACCAGTTCTACCTGGATTTGAGCCAGCAGGTGAGCGAACTGGAGGCTCGTCCCGCTAATCGCTGGCAAAGCGCGGAGCAGTCCAGCCTCGACGCGTGGCTGGAGAAATATCCGCTGTATAACCGGCCGCAGGAGAGCGTGTCCTACTATGCCAAGGGGCAAGTGCTCGGCGTCCTGCTGGATATTTTGATTCGCGATCGCACGAACAACGAGAAAAGCCTGGATGATGTGCTGCGTGCGATGAACAATGCGTTTGCGAAACAGAACAAGCCGTACCGCGACAGCCTCGATGTTCGATTGACGGCGGAGCAAGTGGCAGGCGGCTCCTTCGAGGATTTTTTTCGCAAGTACGTAGCGCATGCGGAGGCGTTGCCCTACTCGCAGATTCTCTCGCTCGCGGGGCTTACTTTGCGGACTACGCAGCGCAAGCGCCCGGTGCTGGGATTTTTCACAGAGCGCGGCGCGTCCGGAGAAGTCGTCGTCCGAAACGTGGAGCCTGACAGCTCCGCCGGGCAAGCGGGTCTGCGCTCAGGCGATGTGATTCTTAGCTGGAACGGTGCGGACGTACCGCGCAATCCGGAGCGCTGGGTGTATTCGCAGAAGGCCGGCAACGAGGTGCGCTTGCGGGTGCAGCGCGACGACCGCGAGATGTCCATCGATTTTCGAATCGACGAAGCGACGGACACTTTTTATCAAGTTGGCGAGGATTCTCGCGCCGACGCAAAGGCCAAGCGCATTCGCGAAGGGCTACTGCACGGCACCACGCAGCCGGTCACGGCGTCGACTGCGGCACAGTGAAGCGCTGTACTTGACGCTGGCCGCGAGATTTGGAGAGAGTTCAGCGGAGTTATGCTGGGGACTGTTTTCATCCTGATTTTTCTTCCGCTGTACATACTTCTCGCGGGGCCGCCATTGCTTTTGTATACGCTGATTTCGCGCAATCCCGATCCGTTGTATTGGGCGGGCGTGAAGGGCGTGATGTTTTTTGTTCGCGCGATTGGCGTTAACGTGCGAATCGCAGGCCGCGAGCGCATTCCCGCGGGCGCATGTCTGTTTGTGGCGAATCATACCAGTTCCGCGGATGCGCCCGCAGTGGTGGGAGCGATCCCGCGGCGGGTAGCTATTCTGCTAAAAGAGTCCCTTTTCAAGTGGCCGATTGCCGGGCAGGCGTTTGCGCTCGCCGGGTTCATTCCCGTGAATCGCAGGGATCGCGACTCGGCCATTGCGAGTGTGGAGAAGGCAACGGCAGCATTGCGCCGCGGCCAATCGTTTTTGATTTATCCGGAGGGCACGCGGAGTCCGGACGGGCGGCTGCAAACTTTCAAGAAGGGCGCCGTGGTTATGGCGCTCAAGGCCGGTGTGCCGATTGTGCCGGTGGCCTGCTCCGGCGCGCACAAAGTGATGCGCAAGCGGTCGCTGCGGATTTATCCGGGCGAAATCCTGGTGGACTTTCTTGAGCCGATTGATGCGTCGAAATACTCTTTCGACGAACGCGACGCGCTGAATGATAGAGTACACGACGCCATGGCCGCGGGTTTGCCGCCGGAGCAGCGGCCCATTGGTTTCCAGGGAGCCGCGCCGCCGAAAGGTGCGTGAGGCTTCGCTGTCAAACGCTAGGCGTTCAAGAAAGGACTGTCTCCTCATGAAAAATGGAAGCCTCTGCGTCTGCGCGATTCTCTTCTTGGCCATGGCGATGAGTGCCGACGCGAATTCAGCCGCAGCTCAAGAAAAGCCTTTAACGGCACGGGAAGTTATTGGCCGGATTCAGGCGCACGTCGGAATTCCCTGGCAACAGGAGACGGTAGACACGTTCAAGGCGGGGAATCCGGATGAAGATGTCCGCGGCATCGCTGTAACTATGATGGCTACGTTGGATGTGCTCCAGCGGGCCGCGGCGTCCGGGCAAAACCTGATCATCACCCACGAGCCGACCTTCTACAATCACGAGGACAAGCCTGACGAGCTTCCGCAAAAAGAAAACGATCCGGTGTTGGCTGCCAAGCGCGCGTTCATTCAGGAGCACCATTTGGTGGTCTGGAGATTTCACGACCATTGGCACAGCATGAAACGGGACGGTATCGAAGCGGGAATGGCGCACGCCCTGGGTTGGGAGAAGTTTCAAGATGGCGCCAACCCATATGTGTTCGCGGTTCCCGAGACGGATCTGGAACATCTGGCCAGCGACCTGAAGAGTCGCCTGAAGATTCACGTAATGCGTGTCGTAGGCGATCCGAAGCTCAAAATACGGAAGGTTGCGCTGGTTCCCGGCGCGTCCGGTTTCGCCAGTGAGACGCGCGCGTTGGAGATAAGCGACGTCCAGGTGCTCGTCACCGGAGAGCCGCGCGAATGGGAAACTGTCGAATACGTGGCCGATGCGGTAACGGAAGGAAAGCCGAAAGCGCTGATCATTCTCGGGCACATTCCATCCGAGCAGGCGGGCATGGAGGAATGCGCTCGCTGGCTAAAGACGTTTGTCAGCGAAGTGCCGGTCGAGTTTGTTCCGACACGCGAGCCGTTTTGGGCGCCAAAGGAGTAAGCGGAGGGACGCGACGTCTTGCTTCAGCTGGCGTGCTGCTTCAGCTTTTGATCTTCAACTTCTCAATTTCGGATTCCAGCTCCCATACGCGCCTCTGCAACTCCGGCAAACGATTGAGCGCCGCGGTGGTTTTGAGCCATTGCCGATTTTCGACCGCGGGATAACCGGAATAGAGCGAGCGCGGCGGGACATCGCTGGGGATGCCGCTCTGCGCAGTAACTACCGCGCCGTCGCCAACGGAGAGGTGGCCAGCGGTGCCGACCTGCCCGGCAAGAATGCAGCCAGCACCGACCTTTGTGGAGCCTGCGAGGCCCACCTGGCCGCAGAGCATGGTGTTTTCGCCGACGCGCGATGCGTGGCCGACGAGCACGAGGTCATCCAGCTTGCTGCCACGGCCGATGCGCGTTTCGCCGACGGTGGCGCGGTCGACGCAGGCGTTCGCCTGCACCTCTACGTCATCTTCCAGCACGGCGGGCCCGGACTGCTGCATCTTGTACCAGGTGCCGTCCTTCTGCTTCGCGAAGCCGAGGCCGTCGCCGCCGATGACCACGCCATTTTGGAGAATCACGCGGTGGCCGATGACGCAAAATTCGCGGACGACGGCGTGTGCGTGCGCGAAGAAGTTGTCTCCAATTTTGGCGCCGCGGTAAATGGTGACGAAGCTGTGCAGCACGGCGTTGCGGCCGATTTCCGCGTCCTCGTCGATGAAGCAGTAAGGACCAATGTGCGCTCCTGCGCCGATGCGAGCCGTCGGCGCAATAACCGCGGTCGGATCAATGCGTGGCTCGTAACGCGGGGGCTGGTAGAAGAGTTCGATGGCGTGGGCAAAGGCGAGGTATGGATTGGGCGTGCGCAACGCGGCGATGGGGGGCGCGCCGGCTTCGCGCTCCAGGTTGATACGGTCTTCGATCAGCACGGCGGAGGCGCGCGTGGTCTTGAGCAGAGGAAAGTAGCGGCGATTGGCGAGGAAAGTGATCTGGCCGGGCTCGGCGTGTTCAATGCCGGCAATGCCGCGGATTTCCGTGTCCGGCGCGCCTTCCAGGCGGCAGGCAAGCTTCTGCGCAACTTCAGAAAGTTTCATGGACGAGGCTCCTCTTCTGAATGCGAGTCTCCCATATCCGGAGACAAGTGGCGAGCGACGCTTCGAGAGAAGCGGCTGTCGTCCTGCGGAAAGAACTAACGCCGCGCGGTAACACTTTCGCTGGACGCCCGCGGAGCGCGACGCCCAGCGACCCTACGAAGCTGCGTGCGGAGTTTCGAGGTAGGCCCAGCGCTCCACAATCTTACTGGCGGCAATGCGCCAGATTACGATGCCACGGAACTCAAGCTTTTTGCCGTTTTGCGAATCGGTGGCGGTCCAGTGATTCCGCACCACAACTCTGTCGTCTTCGGCAATCATGTCCTCGATCCGCACACGAAGGTCGGGAAACCGCTTGAGCGCTCCGGCGACGTACTGGATCGCGCCAGCCGGTCCGGGCGGCGTTCCAGGCGGAACATCGGCGCCGTGATCCACGAAATTGGGGGCGAAGTTCACGTTTCCGATATCGACATTCTTTCGGTTCACGAACTCTTCAAAATGATTGCGAATGAATTCGCGGCTTTCGGTGTGCGTCATTCCAGTCTTCGGGTTGATCGGTTCCATGTATGATGTTCAGGCCCTCGCCGCCTGACTGCGAAACTCACCGGCAGACTCGGCGAGGAAACGATCCATTGTGATCGGCGAGCGTCCGAGAAGACCTTGCAGCAACGAATCGATGGCGCCGCCTTTGCCGGACGTGTAGTATCCCTGAAGATCGAGAAGGGCATCGACCTGCCAGGCTGGCATGCCTTGGTCCAGCATCGCCTTCCCCTGCGCGTCGACGGGAATATCAGCGTACTGCACCTTGCGCCCGGCATGCTTTGAGATTTTCTCCGCCACGTCCGAGTAGGTCAGAGCCTCGGGGCCATTCAGTTCGTAGGTCTTTCCGTTGTGCTCGTCACCCGCCAACGCTCTTGCGGCCACTACGGCGATGTCGCGGACGTCCACGAAGCTCACACGCGCGTCTCCCATGGAGCTGTAGAAAACACCCTGCGTACGGATGCTCGGAGCGAAATAGGTCACCACGTTTTGATGGAAGCTATTTGGCCGCAGAATCGTGAAAGAGATCCCCGTGGTCTTGAGCTTGTCTTCGACTTTGCGGTGCCAGGAAGGAAACGATTTCGCGTAATCGCCAGCGCCCAGAGCGGAGTTCAGCACGATATGTTTAACGCCGGCGGCGACGCTGGCGTCGATCATGTTCCCTTCCAATTGCACGAGATCGGGAATTGGCGAGCAAACGAGATACAC
>Ga0137359_10001797_pt1 | contig 17153 bp, 12 predicted proteins | sample Mad1_40_16metaG_FD_108281 | JGI IMG/M metagenome (GOLD analysis project Ga0137359, IMG submission 108281) | Vadose zone soil microbial communities from Angelo Coast Range Reserve, California, USA - Mad1_40_16 metaG | ecosystem: Environmental > Terrestrial > Soil > Vadose zone | place: USA... | reverse complement strand
GACAAGATTTTCATCTGCCATCCGACGGCAGCCACCGAGGAACAGGCCTGTGCCGAAAAGATCATCGCTGGCGTCGCACACCGCGCCTATCGGCGGCCGGTTGCTGCCGACGATCTGCCGCAACTCATCGCCCTCTACCGGCAAGGCGCCGAGATCGGTGGGTTCGAGTCGGGCGTGAGATTGGCGTTGCAGAAGATCCTGGTGTCGCCCGAGTTCATTTTCCGCGCCGAACTCGAAGCCGCTGATGCGGCTCGCGGGAGTGTACACCGGCTCGGCGACATCGAACTGGCGTCGCGCCTGTCCTTCTTCCTGTGGAGCAGCATTCCCGACGACGAGTTGCTCGCTGTTGCCGAGCGTGGCGAACTCAGCGACCCGTCGATGTTGGAGCGTCAGGTCCGGCGCATGATGGCTGATCCGCGTTCGCAGGCCCTGGTGCAGAACTTCGTCGGCCAGTGGCTGTTCCTGCGCAACATTCCAAAGATGCAGCCGGACATAACGGCCTTTACGTACTTCGACGACAATTTGCGCCAGGCGCTCGAAAAGGAAACGACTCTCCTGGTGGAGAGCACGCTGCATGAGGATCGTAGCGTCGTCGATCTGTTGACGACGGATTACACCTTCGTCAATCAGCGCTTGGCCGAGCACTACGGGATCGAGGGCATTTACGGCAACGAGTTTCGCCGCGTCGCGGTGACCGATTCGAAGCGGTACGGGCTGCTCGGACAAGCCAGTATCATGGCAGTGACCGCCTATCCCAACCGGACAGCGCCGACCATACGCGGCAAGTGGGTGCTCGAGCAACTCCTTGGCACGCCGCCGCCGCCGCCGCCGCCCAATGTTCCGGCATTGAAGATCGACGAGAACCAAAAAGTGTTGACCATGCGCCAGCGCATGGAAGAGCACAGGGTCAGTCCCCAGTGTGCCGTTTGCCACCGGATCATGGATCCGATCGGCTTTGCGCTGGACAACTTTGACGGTCTTGGCAAGTGGCGCGTGACCGAAGGCGAAGAAGTGATCGATCCCTCCGGTGTTCTGCCCGATGGCACTCCGTTCGACGGGCCGGTGGGTTTGCGCGATATCTTGCTGAACAAGAAGCGCACCGTGTTCGTGGAGAACTTTACCGAGCGGCTCCTGACCTATGCTCTCGGCCGCGGCACGGAAGAGTACGACCAGCCTGTCGTTCGCAAGATTGCGCGCGAAGCTGCCGCCAGCAACCATCGATGGTCAGCCATCATTCTCGGCATCGTTAAGAGTAAACCGTTCCAGATGATTCAAACGAGAGGAGCATAAGCAATGGTTATTACTGGGAAGTCCGTAGACCGGCGTACGTTCCTGCGCGGCACAGGTGCAGCCCTTGCCCTGCCGCTGCTGGACTCGATGACACCGGCCTTTGCCGTCGACAAGGCGCGGCCGATCCGCATGGGGTTCGTCCAAGTCCCGAACGGGATCATGAACTTGAACAACGAGTTTGCGCCCAAAGGCCCGGGCGGCGCACTTACTGAATTGCCACGGATTCTCCAACCGCTCGCGGATTTCAAGGACCGCCTGCTGGTATTCTCGGGGCTCGATAACCAGCAAGCCGCGGGTCTCGGGTTCGAAGTGGCCGGCGATCATCCGCGTGCCTGCACCGCCTGGCTGACGGGAACTCACGCCAAGATGACCGCGGGTGCCGACCTGCATGCCGGCGTCTCCGTGGACCAGATTGCGGCGAAGGAATTCGGCAAAGAGACCCAGCTCGCCTCGCTCGAGGTCAGCTTGGAGTCGGCGGATGTGCTGGGCTCCTGCGAGGCCGCCTATAGCTGCGCTTATTACAACACGATCTCATGGCGCGACGACACCACGCCGATGCCGATGGAGAGCCGCCCCCGAGCGCTGTTCGAGCGTCTGTTCGGCACCACGACCGATCCGCAGGCACGTGCGATCCAGAGGCAGGAAGACCGCAGCATCCTCGATGCCATCAACGAGGACGCCAAGCGGCTGCGCATCAAGCTTGGCGCACCGGACCGCGGCAAGATCGACCAGTACCTGGACGCGGTGCGTGACGTCGAGCGGCGCATCCAGCGGGCGGAGGCGCAGAGCAAGGACCACGAGCTGCCGCAGATGGCCGGTCCCGCAGGTACCCCATCGTCCTGGTCAGACTACTATAAATTGATGACAGATCTCATGGTTCTCGCCTGGCAGACCGACATGACACGCGTCACCACATTCCAGGTCGGCCACGAGATGAGCCTGCGCGCCTATCCCGAGCTCGGATTTGGCGACTCCCACCATTCCGTGACGCATCACCACGGCGAACAGGACAAGATCGCGAAGGTCGTCCAGATCAACACCTTCCACATCAAGATGCTGTCCTACTATCTGGACAAGCTGCGCTCCACGCCGGACGGCGACGGCTCGCTGCTCGATCACTCGATGATCCTCTACGGGGCAGCGCTCAGCGACGCCAACCTGCACCTCTATACGGACCTCCCGCTCCTGATGGTTGCTGGCGGCGTTAACGGCATCAAGGGCGGACAGCATGTCCGCTATCCGACCCGCACGCCGATGAGCAGTCTGCTCCTCACGATGCTGGACAAGGCCGGCGTTCCGAACGTGGCAAGGCTCGGCGACAGCACCGGGAAGCTCGAATTGGTGGCGTCCGCTCCAAGGTCTGCGGATGCGTCTGAGCGCAAAACGCTCTAACGCGTCTATTCGCAATCGCGTGTCGCCGGGGGTCAAACCCGGCGACACCTCATTGAGAGGCGCGAGGCTTCAAAGCCGTCATGGCCGGGAAGGGCCCTGGCCATGACGGCTCGACACCAACGGAAACCGCTCCAGGTTGGAGAATGACGATGAACATTAAGGCTACGATTCTGGCGAGTGCGCTGAGCCTGCCGCTTGTTGCGGGCGCCGCCCTTGCCGCCGATACGGGCAATCGATCACTGATCAATGCGGCGAAGCAAGGGGACCGCAATGCCGTGCAGTCCATGTTGAACGGTCCCACGAAGGAAGAAGTCGTCGGCGCCCAAGGCGCAGCCGCGCTGATCGCGGCGGCGGCCCGCAACGACGTGGCGATGGTCGATCTTCTCTTGGGTGCGGGCGCAGACCCGAAAGCCGCGAACGAATACAGCGCGACAGCGCTTTATGCGGCGGCGGCGGAGAATGCGGACCCGGCCATTACCAAGAAGCTGTTGGCGGCCGGGGCCGATCCCAATGTGGCGCTGCCGTCGGGCGAGACGGCGCTCATGCAAGCGGCCCGCCTGGGCAACGTCGGAACGGTGCGTGCACTGCTGGCCGCCGGCGCCGATCCCAATGCGAAGGAAAAGAATGGCGGACAAACCGCGCTGATGTGGGCGATTGCGGAACGCCACTCGAAGGTCACTGAAGAGCTCGTGCGGAATAAGGTCGACGTCAACGCCCAGTCGAAAAACGGGGCGACCGCGTTGATGTTTGCCGCCCGGGGCGATGCGGACTCAACACGCACCCTGCTCGCGGCCGGCGCCGACCCGAGTCTTCAGATCCCCGATTGGGGGGGAACGGCCCTGATCATCGCGGCCACCATGGGCAAAACCGATGTCGTCGAGTTGTTGCTCGACAAGGGCGCCAATCCCAACCAGCGGGATAACAACAGCTTCACGGCTTTGCATGCCGCCGTGCGGGATTCCGATTACGGAGAGGACGCCGTACAACGAGCCGCCGCCGTGGCTACCGTCAAGGTACTCCTTAAGCATGGCGCGGACCCGAACGCCCGTCTCCATCAGGAAAAGCCAACTGTCCGCGCCCTTAACGAAGTGTCGTTTGAAGGCGCGACGCCGCTCGCGCTGGCTGCGGAAGTCAACAGCCTTGACGCCATCAAGGCGTTGGTGGAAGGCGGGGCGGACCCGAACATTGCGACCGAGAAGGGCACGACACCCCTGATTCTGGCGGCCGGAGGAGCCACGGACGAGCAAAGGCCGAGACCGGCCGAAGAGCGGGCACTGGCAATCCAGACGGCAAGGTTCCTGGTGGAACATGGCGCCGATGTGAATGCCGCCGGAGATTTCGGCTGGACAGCGTTACACGTGGCCTCCTATCAGGCATTGGATGACGTCGTTGAATACCTGGCCAGCAAAGGCGGAAAGCTCGATGTCAAGGACGAGCTTGGGCAGACTCCGTTGAGCATCGCCCTCTCCGTCCTCACCAAGGAGGCCGGGGCACGCCGCCTTCAGATCCCGCGCCGATACCACAAGTCCACATCCCAGCTTCTGCTCAGGTTGGGCGCCCTCCCCCTCAACCAATCGGGGGTTAACGTTGTGTTCCAACGCAATGGCGAGTTGGCCGCTCAGGACGAAGAATAGTTCCGCCGGCCCATATTAGGTCATCGCAGCGCGAACAAAGCGTTAAAAACGCGCCGGCCGTGTCAAGGACACGACCGGCGCGTTTCTTTTAGCAGCAGCGGTTTTGCCGGGCCGTGTGCGCAGTACCTCCGCGGCCGAGTTGATGACATGCGCCCCGCAACGGCGCTAGCCGATCCCGAGTCCGTCGCCGCGCCCGGCCAGTGACGCAAGCCACGTCCTCGTAACGTCGCCGGCGACTGACCACGCGCGCACGCGTCAAGATCGCCATTCCGAGCGCCGAAGCGAAGTGGCCGCGAGTCCGGAATCTATATTCACTGACCTGTGTTCATGGATTGCGGGATTGCGAGCATAGCCTGTCATTGGGCCGGCCCAACGGGTCCGGCTTCTGGCCGGCCCGATGGCAGGCTCCGGCCGGACCCGTTGGCTCGCGCCCCGAAATAACGAGTCGAGGCTAATATAATCGTCAGTTCTATAATCGTCAGTTCAGCCGGCGTAGAGGGATCCGAGGTACGCGGTCAGCCGCCCTGCAACAAGAACGATGCACCATGCCAGAAGGGAAGGGGCGACGAATTTGGCTCCGTTCGAAGAGACGGCACCCGCCGCGTCCCATGACGCTGCCTCTCGCTTGATTGCGCCATAAAGGTACCCCGTCAGAACGACGCCGATAATGACAAATAAGAACTTCAGCAGGAATGCGACGTCGGCGACATATCGTGTCGGTTTCGTCATCCAAAGCGCGAAACCGGTCAGCAATTGCAGCACAAGCGCAGCCCAGATGACGGGAAATAGTCGTTTGAGCGAGTTATAGGGAATTGTCTCGAATAACCCGAGCAGACGCAGGCAAATGATGAAAATGAAACCCATCACAAGCGCCGTCCCGAGCGCGTGGAGCGTCAGCGCCAATGGCCAACCCCACAACTCGCCTCGAACCCACGCGGAGAACTCCGAATTTTCCAACCCTGCAAGCACTGCTCAATCCTCCCCTGCCTGTTGCGTCTGCCAAGCGCGAACGGTCTCACCGGCCGCTTTGGCTCACGGCTTTGTTGAACTGATATAACGCGAAGAAGGCAACGCCGAGGACGCATGCATTGACCGCGACGACCATCAGGACAATTTGAAGCGCGTTCATCGACACCCCCCAATCAAAGATAGTTCAGCAGCCGGCCGCAGACGATCACTCCGGCCCACGCCAGCACCACGATGGCGGCGACCCACTTCGCAGCCGCCGGCGCATCCTCTCCTGGTTTGAGGTTCCAAAGCCGGTTGGACACCGAGAAGTATAGGGCCGCCGTCGCGCCGATCGGGATGAGAGCGATCTTCGGCGCGAACGTGTAGTCGTTCACGACGTACCGGTAGCTATCGGCGAGCATCATAAGCATCCCGGAAAACACATTCATCAGCACTCCCAGTACCCCCAGCAGCAGCAGCCGGTGCACGGAAGCAAACGACACGGATTTCCAGAATCCCAGCACCCGCAGCAAGACAGCGAACGCCGTCCCGAGTATCAGGCAGTATCCAAAGAAATGCACCACCTGCCATGGCACGAACCAGATCATGCTGGTCATCAATGATTCGATGGCCGTAGTTATGCCGGCCGTCGGATCAGTCGGCAGTATTTCGGTTGCTACGCGGATCTCCGGGTGATTGATCTGTCCCCCGCGGTGCCCGGTTTCGGTCATTATGGCCAGCGTGACCACTGCAAACGCCAGCACGAGGGTGAGGGACAGCTTGGAAAAGCGTCCAAAATACCGATACCGCCATAGCTCAAACCAGGAGGCGGCGCCGGTAAATCCGAGGCCAAACAGCGTCCACAACGCCATGTCGCGATGGGCGTTGATGACGGCCTTGGAAATCTCGGGGACCGGAGGCTGCGTCAACGCCCACATCGTAGCAGTGCCGGTCACATAGGTCGGGACGCCGAGGATGCCGCATATGACAAAGAGAACCAGGCTGCCCTGCTTCATAAGGTCGTTGTTCGCAACGAGTGCCACAATATAAAAGGCCATCGCGAACACGAACCCTACCGTCGGCGCGTGATTCAAGATCATGTGGACATACGGCCAAGCCGCCGGCGTCGTAACGTCGGGAATAACGACGGCCGATTGCAGTTCGCGGTGATTAATCTCCCAGCCGTTTGCTACAATCAGCACACCCAGAGTGACGACAGCGAGGCCCAACACCGCGCGGCGCGCGTAGTGGGCCTCGCGGCCTGCGCTCCCGGACAGCCCCAGCGCGACCACCGCGCCAACCCCCGTCAGCACCAGCGCGACGAGCGCCACAATCCCCCAAACGTAGTGAGTATTCATCGCGGCCTTGGAAAATCCAGGATTTCCGGACATCGAACCGGCGCCGCTCAGATAAATTGGGACGGACAGCAGTGCCACGAGAGCAAACAGGACCAAGCAGGTTCGCTTGGTAACGCTGTTGTCCGTAAGGAGGCCGGCGATGTAGAAGCCGAGCACACACACAAGCCCAAAGGATGGGAACACACTGACGAGTATGTGCAAGTGCGACCAAGACTGTGGAATGAGATGCATATAAGTCTCCCTCCCCGAGTAACTCCGCGGGTATGTTTTTGTAGGCTTTAGTTTCCAGTAAAATCCCGCTCGCGCACCTCCCGATCCGTCTTGTTATCGTATGAACCCGTCCATCGGCTGCGTCACGCGAACTGGGAAGCGCGCTCTCCGAACCGAGGAGTCCCCGATTCGAGTTTACCGAAGGAATTCCAACAAAACCAGTCGCTAAGTCTTCGGTCGTGAAAAATCTCTCTTTTCCGACTCACGGGTGAGCAGGCGCAATTTTTTTTGCATCCGTGAATTCGAAGCGTTTGGTCGATGACGTTTGGCCGGTTCGGTCGGCCGTCGAAGAGGAAGCCGGCGGAACTTTTTCCCGAATCTGCCACGCCGCAATTCGTCCGAAGCGCCATGCGCGATCCGCGCCGGCCTTGCAGGGCAGGGTTAGGAAGGGGCAGGTCCACGGCACCGCATGGAGCGGCCCGCGCGAACCAGCAGGACGACGCGTTTACCTCGGCAGCGCCAATTGGTAGACAGTGTTCGGGGTACGTCTCCCGTCATGGAGGCGGGTTGTGGTACTGCGTCCGCTCGCCTTTCAATTCTACCGCGATCACCGATGGGTTGCGGAGTAAGTTCGCACGTCATGGCAAGAGTATCGTCTGATGCTTGACATCGCGAGCGGTCATCCCGCCATCGATCTCTACCTGTCGCAGAGCTACGAGCGGGTGCGCGGCATGTCCTCCCGCTTCGCGGCGGCTATTTGCGGGCACCTTATCCGACGGCAGACGGCGCTCGGCATTGGCGGCGACCTCGTCGAAGTCGGAACTTTCGAGGGCCGCTTTTTCATCGCCATGGCGCTCGGCCTGGCGCCAGGTGAAAAGGCATTAGGCATCGACCGCTTCGATTGGCCTGACGCCGGCGTTGAAGGTCGTTTTGTTGCTAATTGCGCCGCCCACGGCGTTGCACGTGATCGCTACTTGTCTTGGAAAGCAGACAGCCGCGAGATCACTTCAGGCCAGCTGCGGGAAAAGCTCGGCGAACGGCCGGTCCGCTTCGTTCATATTGACAGCCACCATTCTCGCGAATGCCTGACCAACGATCTGGAACTGGTCGCCCCGCTTTTGCATCGCGACGGTATCATATGCCTCGACGACATGCTCCATCCCGGTTATCCAATGATGACTTCAGCCGTGTACGAATACTTCGCCCGGCATCCCGAAATGCGCCTGCTGTGCGTTGTCGACCGGGAAGATATCGTTGCGGCGCCGAAATTTCTCATCTGCCGCGGCGACGCGCTTGCACTCTACGAGCAGGACCTATTGAGTGCCTTCTCGCGGTTCCACTTCAGCCTTAATGCGGATATGGAGACTTATTTTGCGCTCGTCCTGACACCGCGGCCCCGGCTCGCGGAGGTCGGTTAATCCGGCTCGCCGGGCCGGCGAACGCATGCCGGGACGAGCCAGTACAAGAGCGACCGAGATTCCGGCGCAGACCCCCGCTCACCCCACCGGTTCACTCGACCTTAAGCAATTCCGGCAATCTCGCAAAATCGAAAGCCATCTGGCGTGCTTCGTCGAGCGTGAGGACGCCGGCCTGCTTTACCGTGCTTGGGTCCGCCCTGCCGAAAAATATGCAAAGCCGATAGCCCTCAGCATCCTCGACCGCATAGCCGCCTTGCAGTTCTGACACCTGCCAAGGCGGGAAGCGCCGTCGGGCGATCGTGCGGGCTTTGGACACGGATGTTAACGTCAAGAGGCGGCCAACGTTCCGATGCGGGTTGCCGCGTGGTTAGGATGCGTCGTAATTGCATCACCGGCTTAGCCCGCCGCCAGCGGCACCGCGATGTAGCGGGCGGTGTCCCCCGACTTGATACGCATCAAGACCGCCTGCTTTCCAGCAGATCGCGCCTGCTCGACCGCATCGCGGACCTCGAGCGGATTGTCCACGGCCTTTCCGGCGACATCGAGGATGACGTCACCGGCATGGACGCCGCGCTCCGCCGCTGGCCCGTCCGGATCAACGTCGGTCACCATCACGCCCCGCGTGCCTTCGCCCGCGATTGCCGCGGCCGGCGCAAGTCTCAATCCCAACGAAGCGGCGCCGCCGTGGGGCTCTCTGCTCGGTCTGCGGTCCGCTACCGTCCGGTCCGGCATTTTCGCAACCGACAACGTGACGGTCTTTTCCGATCCGTCGCTGAAGACCCCGAGTCTCGCGGTTTGGCCCGGGGGGATTCCGGCGATTTTCTTGGCAAGGTCGCGCGCGTCCTTGACCTCCTCTCCGGTGATCGACTGGATCACGTCGCCGGGCTTGATGCCTGCCTTGGAGGCGGGACCATCCGGCTGCAGCTCGTCGACCAGTGCCCCTTCCGCCTTTTGGAGGCCCAAACTGCCGGCGATGTCTTCGGTGACCGGCTGGACCTGAACTCCGATCCATCCACGGGTGACGGCTCCGCTTTCCTTCAATTGAGTGACCACGGATTTCACCGTGTCGGCCGGGATGGCAAATCCGATCCCGACGGAGCCGCCCGAGGGCGAATAGATCGCCGTCGTCACTCCCACCACCTTACCGTTCTCGTCGAATGCCGGGCCGCCGGAATTTCCCTTGTTTACCGGAGCATCGATCTGGATGAAATCGTCATAGGGGCTTGTGCCGATGTCGCGGCCGCGCGCGGATACGATTCCGGCCGTTACGGTGCCGCCGAGGCCGTATGGATTGCCGACGGCGAGCACCCAATCGCCGACCTGCGGGACGGCATCTGCGAATGCGACGTATGGGAAGTCGCTGCGGCCGTCGACTTTGAGCAGAGCGACATCGGTTTTGGGATCGGTTCCGACGACCTTGGCCTTGTAGGTTTTCTGCATGTCCGTCTCGATTTCAACGGACTGGCTGTCGCTCACGACGTGGCCGTTGGTGACCACGTAGCCGTCAGCAGAAATGAAGAAGCCGGAGCCCTGCGCAAGCGTGAATCTCGGATGGCCGCCCCCATCCGGGAAATTCGGAATTCCGTGCTCGCGGAAAAATCGGTCAAACGGCGGGCGCCTGAAGAACGGGGGCCGTCTTTGCTCATGCTCGTTGTCCTGCGAACCCATGTCCTCCGTGTTCGTCTCGGTTACTTTCGCCCGCACCGAAATCACCGCCGGCTTCACGCTCTGGACGATCGCGGCGAAGCTCGGCGGTCCGGACCGCTCGGCGGGCCGCGCCGGTGCTTCCGGCGGTGCTGCCGGAGCAGGGCCGGCGGCAACCATAGCGCCTGCGATCGCGGCGGCTGACGCCATCAATGCAAAACGTCGATCAAGAGGCGTTCGCCGGGACTGGAGCGAACTCGTGATGCGCATGAACATTCTTCGTCTCCTGAGATGACCGCAATCAGACGGGAGCGATAGGCGCTCGCAGACCCCGCCCCGACTGCGCAACTCACCTCGACTCGGAATTGCAAATTCAACGAGATCGGGTCTTTTCGGAGCTGTCCCGCCTCATGCGAGGCTATGAGGCGGAACGCACACACGAACTCTAACCGCGAGGATGCCTGTTGAGTTCATGGCTCACGCGATAAATCGTTCGCCGAACGGAGTTCTGTCCGTCAATCCCGAAAAGCCAAATTCAGGTCCAATGATGCGCCGGACCCGGAGCCGAACGGATTGGCCCTCACTCGCCAGAGAACCGACGCGGCCGCTCTGAGTTCCGCGTTGCGGATCGCGCCGGAAAGGCGATTGGGTCACCTCAGTATGCATTGTAAGCATCGGCATGCGCATCAGACCCGCGATGCCCAGTGACGACGAAGCCACCGGAGGGATCAGAATTGGCGAGGCTGCGACGTGTGCCCTCGCCTTGGGCGTCCATGCACTCAATTTAGGCGGCTGACCGCGAGGCCGATTGAAAAGCTAGGACAATTCCCTTGGCATGGATATTGCGACCGCACTGCCGAGTTGGTGGCTAGGGTTCCGGCCCGTTCATAGGGGCGTCTGGTCCGAGAGCTGCCGCTCGGGCGGAGAAATCGCCCGAGTGCACGGCGGGATAAAAGCCCGGGAGACCTCGATCGCCGGATTGGCGTCGATTGAGTCTCGCCAATCCTCGATCCCATGAAGTCCGATGGACCGCGAGGATTGTCCCATGAAACCAATCTCACGCCTATTACCCGTTGTTGTCGCGGCGGCGCTCGTCGCGCCGGGGTTCAGCACGGCTGCGCACGCCGCCGCGAAGAAAGAGTTCAACATCGCCTGGACGATCTATGTCGGCTGGATGCCTTGGCCCTATGCGGCCGACGCAGGGATTGTCAAGAAATGGGCCGACAAATACGGCATCACCATCAACATCACGCAGATCAACGACTACGTCGAATCGATCAACCAGTACACGGCCGGCAAGTTTGACGGCGTCACCCTCACCAACATGGACGCGCTGACGATACCCGCGGCCGGTGGGGTCGATACCAGCGCGATCATCATGGGCGACTTCTCCAACGGCAACGATGGAGTCGTGCTCAAGAACGCCAAGACGCTCAGCGACATCAAAGGGCGAAGGATCAATATCGTCGAGCTGTCGGTATCGCATTATCTGCTGGCGCGGGGCCTGGCGAGCGTTCGCCTCAGGGAAAAGGACATCAAGACCATCAACACCTCCGATGCCGATATCGTCGCGGCATTCAAATCTCCGGATTCGACGGCAGTCGTCACCTGGAATCCTCAGCTCATGGAGGTCAAGGCCGAACCGAAGGCCACGCTCGTATTCGACTCCAGCAAGATCCCCGGCGAGATACAGGATTTGATGGGGATCAACACCGAGACGCTGAAAGACAACCCCAATCTCGGCAAGGCTCTGGTCGGCATCTGGTATGAAACGATCGCACTCCTGCAGGACCAGGGCGACAAGGGCAAGGCGGCCCGCGAAGCGATGGCGAAGGCGTCCGGCACCGATCTCGCCGGTTTCGACGCACAGCTCAAGACGACGCGGATGTTCTACACCGCCAAGGACGCCCTTGCGTTCACCACGGAGGCCGATCTGCCAAAAATCATGGACCTCGTCCGTTCGTTCTGCTTCGAGCACAATTTGCTCGGCGAGCACGTCAAATCGAAGGACGCCATCGGCATCGCCATGCCCGCCGGAAATCTCGGCTCCAAACAGAACGTCAAGCTGCGCTTCGATCCGACCTACATGAAGCTCGCTGCGGAAGGAAAGCTTTAGTACAGCGTTTCGATGGCGCGAATCACACGGTTCACATCCTTCAGCCTCGTCCTGAGGAGCGCGCTCCTGAGCGCTTGTCGAAGGATGCGCGCGTCTCGAAGGACGGCCACAAGCGAGGTCGTGCCGGCGGCCATCCTTCGAGACGGCTGCGCTAAAAGCGCGGCCTCCTCAGGATGAGGTCCGAGAGTTTGATCTCGACCGTTCGATGCGCGTTCCATCAAAAACGGAGGGATCCGCCATTCGCCGCGTGATGAACATCGTTCCGAACCCACGGAGCGGCCTCCTATTGGGATTCCTTCCGTTAGTCCTGATCGCAGCCATCTATCTGCTCGCGTCAGCGGAGCGCCGTGCGGCGAATCCGAACGACAAGCTGTTGCCGCCGGTGGCCGAGATGGCGGACACGGTGCGCCGGCTCGCCACCGAGCCTGATCGCCGCACCGAGGAAATCGTACTATGGACCGACACCGCCGCAAGCTTGCAACGGCTCGCGATCGGTCTCGGGGTCGCAACCCTGAGCGGCCTCGCATTCGGCCTCGCGCTCGGCGTCCTGCCGATGGTCAATGCTACGCTCGGCACTCTGGTCGCCATCATATCCATGATTCCCCCGATGGCGGTGCTTCCGATCCTGTTCATCGTGTTTGGGCTCGGGGAATTGTCGAAGGTCGTGCTGATCATTTTCGGTGTCGCGCCGTGTCTCATTCGCGATATGGCGCTGGCGGTTTCGCGCCTGCCCAGGGAGCAATTGATCAAGGCCCAATCGCTTGGCGCGTCCACCTGGCAGGTGGCGATCCGGGTGGTGCTGCCCCAGATCATGCCACGCCTCATCGAAGCTGTGCGCCTCCAGCTCGGCCCCGCCTTTCTGTTCCTCATCTCGGCAGAGGCCATCGCGGCCGATGTCGGTCTCGGCTATCGCATCTTCCTGATGCGGCGATATCTCTCGATGGATGTGATCCTGCCCTATGTGGCCTGGATCACCTTGCTGTCCTACGCCATGGATTATGCGCTAGCGCGCCTCGCGCGTCGCGGTTTCTCGTGGGCCTATGTGGAGGAGCGGCGCGGATGAGCGCGCTTTCGATGCGCAACGTCTGGGTCGAATATGGCGACCAGATCGTGCTTGAGCGCATCAATCTCGAAATCGCCTCGGGTGCCTTCATTTCCGTGGTCGGCCCGTCCGGCGCCGGCAAGAGCACGTTTCTGCGCTTGATCCTCGGGCAGGAGCAGCCGACGCGCGGCACCATTCTGCTCGATGGTACGCCGCTGCCGCCGGAGCCGGGACCGGATCGCGGTGTCGTGTTTCAGCGCTATTCGGTGTTTCCGCACCTCAGCGTCCTGCGCAATGTGCTGATCGCGTATGAGTTTGAAGCCAGCAAAGTTCTTGGCCAGCTCGCCGGGAAGGCGCGACGCGACGCGATCGCAAAGAGCGAGCATCTGCTCGAAGGCGTCGGCCTTGCGGCCCATCGCGACAAATATCCGAGCGCGCTTTCCGGGGGCATGCAGCAGCGCCTCGCCATTGCGCAAGCGCTCGCCCGGCGGCCGCGCGTTCTATTGCTCGACGAACCGTTTGGAGCGCTCGACCCTGGTACACGCGCCCAAATGCACGCGCTCATCCGCCCGTTGTGGCGCGAGCTGGGCATGACGGTCATCATGGTTACGCACGACATCAAAGAAGCTTTCGGCCTCGGCACCCGCCTTATTGCACTCGATCGCCCGCGGCTTGATCCGCACGCGCCCGGCCGCTATGGAGCGATCGTGACTTACGATCTCGATCTGAGCCGCGGCGGCCCGGTCCCGATTCCGCGGTTTTCCAAGCCACTGGACCCGAGTGACGAGCGAGACAGGACCAGGGAGCGCCGACAGAATGCTTGATCAATACATACGTCGTTCGCGCAAGGCAGGTCTCATCCGCGCTCCGCGACGCAACCGGCGCCATCATCCTGATTTCGATCGGCTGGCAACCCAGGGCTGGAAAGCCGCCAAGGCGGAGGGGCAACTGTCGGAAGCGGGTTGGCGCCGGGAACAACAATGGGCGCTCGACATGGGCCTGCCCGGCGCCGAAAGCCTGACGGACAAGACGATACCTACCTTTGCACGCGGAGAGCTGCCGCATTTTGCCGGCATCAACACCTTTCTGAAGGCGCCCTATGTGGAGAATGTGCGCCACATCGGCAAGTATGATGCGGCGGTGATCGGCATCCCGTTCGATTCCGGCACGACCTATCGGCCCGGGACTCGCTTCGGACCTCAAGGCATTCGCCGCATCTCGGCGCTCTACACGCCTTACAACTACGAGCTCGGCGTCGACCTGCGCGAGCAGATGACGTTGTGCGATGCCGGCGACGTATTCACGATCCCGGGAAATCTGGAGAAGAGCTTCGACCAGATATCCCGGGGCGTCGCCCATGTGTTCTCGGCGGGCGCGTTGCCGCTGATGCTCGGCGGCGACCATTCGATCGGATTTCCCTGCATGCGCGGCATTGCGCAATGCACGTCCAAGCGCATCGGCATCATTCATTTCGACCGGCACATCGACATCCAGGAGAAAGATCTCGATGAACGGATGCACACGACGCCCTGGTACTGGGCAACGAACCTTCCCAATGTGCCGGCCACTAATCTGGTTCAGCTTGGCATCGGCGGCTGGCAGGTGCCGCGCTACGGCGTTGCGGAGGCCCGTAAACGCAGCACCAACGTGCTGACGATCGCGGATATCGAGAAGCTGGGATTGGAAAAGACCGCCGAGATTGCACTGGATCTCGCTTGGAAGGACGTCGACGCCGTGTACATTTCGTTCGATGTCGACTCCGTCGATTGCGGCTTCGTGCCCGGCACAGGCTGGCCGGAACCCGGGGGATTCTTGCCGCGTGAGGCGCTCAAGCTCTTAGGCCTGGTGGCGGCGGGGGGCGTTTGCGGGCTCGAAGTCGTCGAGGTATCGCCTCCTTACGATACGTCCGATATCACCGCGCTGTTCGGCGTGCGCGTAGTGGTCGAGGTGCTCGGATCGCTCATCGCGCACGGCAAACTCGGCGCTCACAAGACGCTCATCGACCAACCGGTTTCCTATTGAGGTCTTCGTGATGCACCGCGGACACCACCACGATCACGAGTCAGGCGGGAGCCCGTCGCAGCCGGACATCGCCCGTATCGGCCATAATCAGGGAAATATGCCCGTGCGACCGGCACAATGGCAGGTGCTTCACGGCGATCCCAAGCCTGGCGGCAGCGAGCCGAGCAGCGCCGTCACCGATCTCGATCTCGTCGAAGCGGCGTTCGCGGAAGGGTTTCTTGCGGCGAGCGATCCCACGAGTTTCTTGCGGCTTGCACGGGTGCCATTCCGGGCGATGACCCCCGACGGCGCCAAGCTTGCACTATTGCGCGTCGAAATCGATTCAATCGCCGATGTCGGAGCGATCACTCCACATCTCGGCGGGGATACGTTTCGCTACGATCCGTTGCCCGCCACCATGGTTTCGCGACGCCGGCGCCTTCGCTTCATCTATTTCGACGGCGCGTGCTTGCGCCCGCTCAGTCTGGCGGAAATCATCGCGCTCGCTCCGGATTGACGCAGCACGTTGATGCGGGGGCCCCACCCCCCTGGGACCGCGGGCGTCTCGCCCGCTCTTCCTTGCCCTTGGTGCGGGCGAGACGCCCGCGGTCCCAGGCAGGGTGGGGCAGCTATTCCGCGCTGATGCCGAGCTTTTTCACGACCGGCCCCCAATAGGCGACGTCGCTTGCCAGCCGCATCTTGAAGCCCTCGCTGTCGCGAGCGCCCTGCAGGCCGCCTGCCGCAAATCTTTCCTTGACGTCGGGGCTTGCGAGCACATCCAGGATCGCCTTTTCAAGCATGGTTTGCATGGAAGGTGCGAGGCCGGCAGGGGCGAGAACGCCGTACCAGTTCTCCATCACGACTTCCGGGTACCCGAGTTGCGCGGTCGTGGGCACATCCGGAATGAGCGGCGAGCGTTCGGCCGCAAACAACGCCAGCGGACGCACCGCATTGGTGTTGACCAGCGGCAACAACACCGGCGTATCCGCGATAATCATGTCGAGGTGTCCGCCCAACAGGTCATTGAGCGCGGGCCCGGCGCCGCGATACGGGACATGGGTTGTCTTAGTCCCGGTAACAGAGCCGAACAGCTCGGCGGCAATGTTCATGGTGGTGCCGGGCCCGGCGGATCCGTAGCTCACAGCCTTGCGCTTTGCCGCGGCGAACAGATCCGGAAGACTGTCGATCTTCGCTTGCGCGCTCACGACCAGCAGCGACGGCACCACGCCGACGAATACGATAGGGGTGAACGACTTGATCGGATCGTAGCTGAGCTGCGGCCGCAGTGCGGCGCTCAGCACATGAGAACCAAGGCTCGCCTGCAGCAGGGTTCGGCCGTCCGGTGGGGCTTTTGCGACCAACTCGGTGCCGATGACGCCGCCGGCGCCGCCGCGATTTTCTATGATCACGTCGGCGCCAAGCTTCGCCGGCAGGCCGCCCGCAATCGTCCGCGCAATAAGATCGACTGGTCCACCGGCCGCGAAGGGAACCACGATCTTGATTTGGTCGGCCGCAGCGGCCGGGAACACGGACGCGAACAGGGACGCCGCGGTCAGCCAGCGTTTCATGGGTAGCACCTCCGAAGCGCTTGTTGCGCAGGCGCGTAGCCTCTCTTTCATCACGATGATTGGTGTTTCGCGGATCGTCAATCGCACCGGATCGTCATGCCGCCATCGACTACGATTTCGGTCCCGGTGATGAAGCGCGCTTCATCCGAGGCGAGAAACAGCGCAGCATGCGCGGTATCGCGTCCGTCACCCATGAATCCGAGCGGGATGCGGGCGACGCGCTGTTTGAGGAGGCCTTCGACGTCGCCGCCGGTGCGCTGTTTGGCGAGCCGGGCTTCGACCATTGGCGTATGCAACTGGCCAGGAATCACCGTGTTCACCCGGATGCCGTGCTTGGCGTACTGCACTGCGACGACGCGGGAGAATTGAATGACGCCGGCTTTGCTGGCGGCATATCCGACCTGCGGTGAGCCGCTGAAACGAATTCCCGAAGCCGAAGATATATTGACGATGGCGCCGCCGTTCTGGCGGACCATGACCGGCAGGACGTGTTTGCAGGCGAGGAACACGGTGCCAAGATTGTAGTCGAGCT
>Ga0137359_10001794_pt1 | contig 17158 bp, 10 predicted proteins | sample Mad1_40_16metaG_FD_108281 | JGI IMG/M metagenome (GOLD analysis project Ga0137359, IMG submission 108281) | Vadose zone soil microbial communities from Angelo Coast Range Reserve, California, USA - Mad1_40_16 metaG | ecosystem: Environmental > Terrestrial > Soil > Vadose zone | place: USA... | reverse complement strand
TCCTGACCCCCCGGTCGGTCCTGGCCTGGAAGGAAGGCGGCGCCGCCGGCCTGCGCCGCCAGGCCATCCGGGACGCGCTGCTGTTCGGCGCCGCGATGGCCCCCTTCTGCATTCTGGTCATGCTGGCCGGCGATGACGTGATGCGGGTCCTCTACCATGGCGTCGACTACGAGGGGCACGGCCACGCAGTGGCCGTGCTGGCTTTCGCGGCGCTTGCGTCGGCCATCGGGCTGCCCGCCTCCAATGCGCTGGCCAGCATGGAGCGCCCGCGCGAGATCTTCGTCGTTGGCGCGGTGGGGGCTGTTCTCACCGTCATCCTGGTCTGGTGGCTGATGACGGAGTGGGGCCTGCTCGGCGCCGCCTATGGGTTGCTGTCGGGCAACGTGGTCGGGTCCGCCGGACTATGGATCGCTTTCCTGGCGCGCGCGCCGCAGGCGCCCGATCCCGCGCCCGCGTTTCGGGTGCTCGAGACACTGACCCGATCCTCCGATTCCGGCCGCTGGGCCATGACGCGCCTCGGAGAGGGCGACCACGCGAATGTCTATGCGGCCCGCTCGACCGACCACGCGCCGATCTGGGGCACGCACCGCGATCTGGTGATCAAGCTGTACAAGCCGGAAGCCGCGCTGACGCTCGGCATGGTGCAGGCGCAATTCGAGTCGCTGTCGCGCCTGCATGCGGCGCTGCATGGCCGCACGGTCCATGGCTGGACGATCTCCACACCGCAGCCCTTGCGGGTGTGCCAATCGCCGCTCGCCCTGGTGATGACCGCGGTGGCCGGAAAAAAGGATCTCAAGTCGTGTGCGGCGGCCGACGACGACCTGACGCCGGACGTCTTGCAGGCGATCGGTCGCGTGTTCATCGCCGCGATGCGGGAAAGCTGGTCGCGCGGGCAGCTTCACGGCGACCTCGGGCTGCAAAATGTCCTCTACGACGTGCGCACCCGGAGTCTCTCGTTCATCGATCCGGGCACACCCGAGTGTTGCCTTGTCTGCAATGACGGCACCGGACGGTGGCGCCCGGCCGCGCTCGAGCTTGGCCACATCCTGCGCGACCTGGGAACCGACGTGCGCGACATTCTCGGCAACCCGATCGCGCGTTTGCGCCGGCAGATCTTCGTCGAGAGCGCCTTGCGGGCTTTTATCGGGACGCTCGGCGAACGGGAAGAAAAGCAGCAGGCTTTGCGCGACATCAGGGCCTGCGCGCTCGGGCATCTGGGCAAGGTGCTCGCGCCCTCATGGTCGATCCGCGGACTAGGGCACTGGCTGCTCAGCCAGATCGTGGTCCGCCGCATGGACTTCATGCTCGACCGGCTGGACATCGAACCCGGCACCGGCGGCGGCCTGCCCGAAAAATCGAGTGACGTCGCTTCGCGCCCCCAGGGGTTGAAAGCGTGATTGTGCGATCAGCGGAACCCACATGAGCGTTTTGGATCTTGGGGATGCGCCGGGCGTCGTGGCCGCGCCGAACGCGGCCGCGGATGCCGGCATGCGCGCGGATGAGGTGGCTCAGCCGCCGCAAGCGCCGTTGGCCGCGGAGCTCGCTTTCTATGAAAGCTATGCCTGGTGTCTCAACCCGCATCTGACGGTCGGCCAGGCCATCGATCGCCTGCACCACGAAATCGACCGGCTGGCGGCCGTGCCGCACGGCTGGCAGACGGACGAGGTCGTCACCAACGTTTATCTGCTGTCCTGCGGGTTGCTGAATTGCGTCGACGAATATCTGCGGGGGCCGGGCCTGCGGCTGCCGTGGCGGCTGGCGGCGATGCGCCTCGGGCGCGCCGCCCGCTGGGCGGCGGAAAACATTCTGGGCAACCTGCGGCCGCCTCCCCAGGCGCGCGTGCGGCGCTGGCGCGAGCAGTGGCTCGCCGGCCTCGACGACTTTCTGTCGCTCATGGTGGCTGGACAGGCCGCCCATCCGGCGGCTTTTGCCGCGGCGGGCGGCCGGCTTGCGGCGCTGTTGCGCGCGCCGCTGCCGTCCGGTCTGCAATCCGCGCGCCTCGCCGTCCCGTCGCCCTTCCGCCGGCTCGACCTGACGCATCACGATGCGCTCGCGCTCGGCCGGTGCTATGAGCGGCGCTTCCCCGACCGCGCGCAGCCGATCCTGCTGGTGGGATTGCGGACCTCGGGCTCCTATTTCGCCCCGCTGTTGCGGGCGTTTCTCAAGACCGAAGGTTTTGGCACGGTCGCGCTACTCACCATGGTGCCGGGCAACGGCCCGGGACATCGGGAGCGCCGGGAGCTCGCGCGCTATGCCGAGCAGGGATATACGGCCGTCATCGTGGACGACCCGCCGCATACCGGCGGCACGATTTTCACCGCCCTCGACATCGCGCGGCGGGCCGGATTCGGGCGCGACCGGCTGAAGGCCCTGATCCCGGCGCACCCGGCGCGGCAAGACTGGTACAAGCCGCTGCCCGATGACGTCGTCGTGTCGCTGGCACCCTCGCAATGGCACAAGCGCGCGCTGCTCGATCCGCAGATGGTGCAACCCCGATTGATCGAGTATTTCGGCGGCCAGAATTTTACACGCGCGCGCGTGGTCGAGAGCCGCCGCGCCGAGGAGATGAACGCTGCGCTCCAGGGCGCCTCGTCCGACGCCCGCGGCGCGCGGCTCAAGCGCATCTTCGAGGTCCACCTGGAGACACCGCAGGGCCACAGCGAAATCCGCTACGTGCTGGCCAAGAGCGTCGGCTGGGGATGGCTGGGTTACCATGCGTTTCTGGCGGGGCACCGGCTGTCGGGCTTCGTCCCGCCGATCCTCGGGCAGCGCGACGGCATTCTCTACATGGAATGGATTCCGCAGCTTGGGCCCGACGGGGGCGATCAGGCGCGACGCGACCAGTGGATCGACACGGCCGCTTCTTACGTGGCGGCGCGAGCCCGCCGCCTGAGTCTCGGCGCCGGGCTGGCGGCCGGCGTCGACCTGCAACGCCAGGACGCCGGCGTCCGGTTGCTGGCGCAGGCGCTGAGCAGGGCCTACGGCGCCTTTCCGGCCAGCATCATGATGCAGCCGCGGCTCGAACGGTTGCTGCGCCGGCAGCGTTGCCCGGTGCCGGCGCTCATCGACGGCAACATGCAACGCGCCGACTGGGTTGAGGGACCACAAGGGCTTCTGAAGACCGACTACGAGCACCACGGCATGGGCAAGGAGGAGCTCAACGCCGTCGACCCGGCTTACGATCTCGCCGACACCATCCTGAGCCTGGGCCTCTCGCCCGACGAGGAGAGCCGGCTGATCGCCCGCTACGTCGCTGAGTCGGGCGACGCCGGCGTGACGCAACGCCTCTTCCGCAACAAATTGCTCGCCGGCCTGTGGGCCATGAAGCAGGCGCGCGCCCACATCTTCGGCAAACCGCAGGTCGCCGCCAGGCAGCAGGCCTTGCATCAGCGCTTCATGAAGGCCTGGCACTTCTTGACCGTCGCGGCCGCGCGCCAGTGCGGCGGCTACCGAGAGCCCCCCGCGGCGCCCAGCTGGCGCTCGCCGCTCGTCGCGCTCGACATCGACGGCGTCATCGACAGCCGCCGGTTCGGCTTTCCCTGCACGACGGCGGCGGGCATCGAGGCCCTCGCGCTGCTGCGCGCCCACGGTTTTTCGGTCGCGGTCGACACTGCGCGCTCGGTCGCCGAGGTGAAGGCCTATTGCGCGGCCTACGGTCTCGCCGGCGGCGTCGCCGAGCACGGCAGCTATGTGTGGGATGCCGTGAGCGGGCGCGGGCGCGCGCTGATCAGCACCGAAGCGGCGCGCCAGCTCGACGAGCTGCGAAAGGCCTTGCGGCGGATCCCCGGCGTCTTCCTCGACGACCGCCACCAATATTCGGTGCGGGCTTTCACCTACCGCGACAAGCCGCGCGGCTTGTTGTCCATGCTGGTGAGCGCGTTGCGCAGCTCCGGGGTCGGCGACGGCGCGCTTGCCCCGCTGCCGGACCTCGTCATCAATCACGTGATGGCGGATTTGGGTCTCGACCGGCTTTGCTTCCATCACACCACGATCGACACCACGATCGTGGCCAAGGAGGCCGACAAGGGCAGCGGGCTGGCGGCGCTGCGCGACTGGGTGTTGCCGGACGCCGAGACCGTCGCGGTCGGCGACCAGGAACCGGACCTGGCGATGTTTCGCGTGGCCACGCGCAGCTTTGCGCCGGCCAATATCGGTTGCGCCCGCCAGGCGCAGATTCTCGGTTGCCGGATTGCCCGCCACGCCGATCAGCGCGGCCTGCTCGAGATCGCGCGCGCGCTCGCGCACCCCGATGGGGGGCGATGCCGGCGCTGCGCCGAGGCAACCAGGGCGGCGCGTCGCCCCGATCTGTTCATGGACGTGCTGCGCGCGGCGGACCGAAGCTGGGCCGCCAACCTGATGGGCGCACTCATCGGGCGCAGCCCTTTTCGCTAGTTATCGTTTCAGATTATTTCGTCATGGCCGGGCATAGCCGTTCGAAGAACGGCGTCGCTTCGCTCGCCTATGTCCCGGCCATCCCGCTTAGGCCGGCACCGTGCCTCCCTTGCCGGGAGGCCCGGGACAAGCCCGGGCATGACGGAGGGCGTAGTCCTTGAGCGCGTGACGAGCCGCCCGTCGGGCCGCCCGTCGCGGCAAGCCGCCCTACGCCGCCGCCGCGGGAGCCGCGGTGGCGGCGCCGTCGAGCACCGCAATTTCCCTGAACCCCGCTGCCCCGAGATGCTCGCGCGCTGCCTTGGTGGGCGCGGCGTTCTGGTCGGCCGTGACCAGCACGGCGCGCGGCGCCAGCCGGTAGAGCCGCTCGACCGCCGCTTCGAAGGCAGCGCCCGCGTCGATGATGACGTGGTCATAGGTGCGCGACAGCCCCTCCACCAGCATCGCCAGACGCTGCGAGGCGACGATCGCGGGGCCATCGGCGCCGATCCTTCCCGCCCCGACCAGATGGACGCGCGAGAGCTTGTCGCGCGTGATGACGTCGCCGAAGGACGCCGTCCCGCGCACCACGTCGGCCACGCCCGGCGCATGCGGATCGCTCGAGATCGCCGCCAGGTTGGGCGCCCCGACCGCGAGGTCGATCAGCACCACGCGGGCGTCGCGCGCGAGCGCGCGCGCCAGCGTGACCGCGCTCAAGGTGGTGCCCACATTGCGCACGGCACCGAAGACCGCGACGCGCCGCCCGCCCTCCCCGGCTGTCCGCAGGCTGCGCGCGAGCTCGTCGATGGCGACCAGCGGCACGCCCAGCGCCGGGTGGGTGGCGACCGCGCTCGGCCGCGGATGCTCGGGCGGCCAGGCCGTCGCACCGGCGGGCGAATAGCGCATCAGCTCGCCGGTCGCGACGAAGCCCGCGCATACCACCATGGTGGCGAGCGCCGCCACCAGCACGATCGGCATCTTCTTGGGGAAATACGGCGTGTTGCTGGCGACCGCGCGGGAAATGATTCTTGTGTCGGACGGCGCGTTGCCGATCGTCTCGCGCGCATTCGCCTCGCGATATTTGGCGAGGTAGGATTCCAGCAGCTCGCGCTGCGCTTTCGCCTCGCGGTCGAGCGCGCGCAGCTGCACGTCGTCGCCGTTGGCGGAGGCCGCCTGGCGCTTGAGCTGGTCGAGATTGGAGCTCAGCGCCTCGACCCGCGCGCCCGAGAGGCGGGCGTCGTTCTCGAGCGAACGGATGAGCTTTTCGGCCTCGCCCGTGATCTGGCGGTCGAGATCGCCGATCTGGGCTTTCAGCTCCTTGATGCGCGGATGCCCGTCGAGCAGGGTCGCCGACTGCTCGGCGAGCTGGCCGCGCAGGGTGACGCGCTGCTCCGACAGCCGGCGGATGATCTCCGAATTGGCGACGTCGGAGGTCTCGAGCGGCTCGCCGCGCCGCAGCATGTCGCGGATCAGGCGCGCGCGCGTCTCGGCGTCGGCTTTTTGCGCCCGCGCGGAGCCGAGCTGCGTGTTGAACTCGCCGAGCTGCTGGTTCGACAGCGAGGTGTTGTTGGTGCCGACGAATAAATTGGTCTTGCCGCGGAATTCCTCGGCCTTGGCTTCGGCTTCCGCCACCCGCTTGCGCAGCTTCTCGATCTCTCCCTGCAGCCACTGGCCGGCCGCCTTGGTCTGCTGCTGCTTCACGGTCTGCTCGAGCGCCAGGTAGGCGTCGGCCACCGCGTTGGTGGCGCGCGCTGCGAGATCTGGATCGGACGACATGAATTCGATGGTGATGACGCGCGAGCGGTCGAGCGGGAAGGCCGTGAGCCGCTCGAAATAGGCTTCCAGCACCCGCTCGACCGGGGTCATGCGCAGCGGATCGCGCGACACGCCGGCCATCACGAGCGCGTATTTGAGCGGCGCGATTCCTTTGAGCACGGGATCGAATTCCGGCAGCTCGGCGAGATTGAGCTTGCGGATCACCTCGGTTGCCACGTCGCGCGAGAGCACGAGCTGGACCTGGCTGGTCAGCGCCTCGAGATCGGCCGCCGCCTTCTCGGCATTGGCTTTGTCGGCCTCCGGGCGCAGGAAGATGTTTTCCCGGCCGTCGAACAGGATGCGGGATTCCGATTTGTAGAAGGGCGTCAGGACATTGACCGCGATGGCGGCCAGCACGGTGACGATCAGGGTCGGCAGCACGATGGCGCGCTTGCGCCGCCACAGCGCGCGGCCGAGCGCGCGGATGTCGAGCTCGCCGTCCGCCCCCAAGGCCGGCTTTGCGACCGGTGCGCGCTTCGCGCCCGGCGCCGCCTTCGCGGCCTTCGACTTGAAGAACATACCCTACTCCGACTCCGGCACGCGTCCCGCCCCATCAAGACATCATTAGGGTTGCCAGCCGGTTAATTCGGGGGCGGCAGTCCGGGACGCTGTTACGGCTTTGAATGAATCGCGGACTCGTCATGGCCGGGCTTGTCCCGGCCATCCCGCTTAGGCGGGCACCGTGCCCCTCCTTATCGGGATGCCCGCGACAAGCGCGGGCATGACGCAGAAGGATTAAGACCGGCAACGCTCGATCATCGGCGCAGAAAGATTCCGTTAACCCAACGCGGTGTCTACTTCAGGCCCATTTGCAGCCGGGCCGCGCCGGCGCGGCAGCTTTTCGGGTGCCCATATGGCGCAAGCCCGTCTCAGAATCGTCCATGTGGTCCGCGCCCCGATCGGCGGGATATTTCGCCATATCGTGGATCTCGCCACCGCCCAGGCCGATGCCGGCCACGCGGTCGGGATCGTGTGCAATTCGCTCGAGGGCGGCGCCTTCGAGAACGCGACAATCGCGGCCCTCGCGCCCCACCTGACACTCGGCGCCATCCGCGTGCCGATGCGCCGCCAAGTCTCGCTCTCCGACCTGCGCGCGACCCGCGACCTCCTGCGCCATCTGGCCCGGCTCGCGCCCGACGTGGTCCATGGCCATGGCGCCAAGGGCGGGGTTTACGCCCGCCTGATCGGCACCTGGCTCGGCCGCAGGCGGGCGGTCGCGCGGGTCTACAGCCCGCATGGCGGCAGCCTGCACTATTCGGAGACCTCGACCGAGGGACGGATCTATTTCGCGGCCGAGCGGCTGCTCGCGCGGATGACCGACGCGTTGGTCCATGTCAGCACCTATGAGGCGGAGACCTATCGCCGCAAGGTCGGGGTTCCGCGCTGCCGTGCCGTCATCATCCGCAACGGGTTGCGCGCCGAGGAGTATCTGCCGGCCGTGGCGGCCCCCGATGCGCGCGACCTTTTGTTCCTCGGCATGATCCGCGACCTCAAGGGCACCGACGTCTTTCTCGACGCGCTGGCGCGGCTGCAAACGAAGCACGGCCGCGCCGTCACGGCGCATGTGGTGGGCCAGACGGATGACGTCGCGCCCTGGCGCGACCGCGCGCGCTCGCTCGGGGTCGCGGACCGCGTCGCGTTCCACCCGCCCAAGCCCACCCGCGAGGCCTCTGCCATGGCGCGCGCGCTGGTCGTGCCGTCGCGCGCCGAGTCCTTGCCCTACGTGGTGCTGGAGGCGGTCGCCGCCGCCCTGCCGGTCGTCGCGACGCGGGTCGGCGGCATTCCCGAGATATTTGGACCCCGTGCGGACGAGCTGGTGACGCCGGGCGACCCGGATGCGCTCGCGGCGGCGATTGACCGTTTGCTGGCCGACCCCGCGCGCGCGGTCGCCGACGCGCAAGCGCGCCGCGACTGGCTGATGCCGCGCTTCAACATCGGCCTGATGCAGGACCAGGTCGGCGCGCTCTATGACGACATCCTGGCAGCCAAGGCCGCCCGCGACGGCGCGCCCACGCCGGCGGATGCGCTGCGGACACGCGCTTGAACCCCCCTAGGGTGGGTTGAGCGCAGCGAAATCCACCGCTTTCGTTGTCCGGCGATTTGGTGGGTTACGGCGCACCGATCTCGGGCTTGCCCGAGATCGGCATCAAAATATGCGCAGGTCGGGCAGGCCCGACCTGCGTGCGCCTAACCCACCCTACATTGCCTCCATGGCACTCCGTCATGGCCGGGCATAGCCGTTCGAAGAACGGCGTCGCTTCGCTCGCCTATGTCACGCAAGTCGGATTTATCCGACTTGCGCATTTATGAGTGCGGAACTCGGGCAGGCCCGAGTTCTGATGCCATCCACGCCTTTGTCCTCGCTGATGCCGTGAAGACGTGGATGCCCGGCATAAGGCCGGGCATGACGGGAGCGGTGGCCCGCTCCCGATATTTACCCGGCATTTACTCTTTTGAGACGAATTGCCCGTAAATTTCAATGATCCATGCCGGGTCGAGGTTTGCCCAATCAGTTGGCGGGTCGTTCGCGGAGCGTTGCGTTTTACCATGCCCAGGGGGAGTGAAAATCCTGCCGTCCATGCTGAAGGCACGCAGAGCGCGGCCGCGTCGGCGGTGGCGGCGGCACGCCGCCGCGCCAGCACGCGCGAGCTCAGCCCGCTCGCCCGCGCCATCGCGGCCGAGCCGATCTCGCACGCGATCTCGCCGGTCGTGCTCATCGGCTTCGTGCAGGCGATCGAGTTCCTTCTCATGGTGGCGGCCGGCGGCGCGGTTTACGCTTACACGGCCTATCCGATCGATGGCTTCGACTGGCGCTACGTCTTCGCCGATCTCGGCGTCGCCTTCGCGGCGATCATCGCCTTTTCGACCTTCGAGATCTACAGCACCGCCGTCTTCCGCACCCATGTGCACCAGCTGAGCCGGCTCGGGCTCGCCTGGACGCTGGTCTTCCTGCTCGCGATCGCGCTCTCCTTCTTCATCAAGTTCAACGACACCTTCTCGCGCAGCTGGGCGGCGGGCTGGTACCTCGCGGCGCTCGGGGCGCTGTTCGCCGACCGGCTGGTGCTCACGTCGCTGGTGCGGCGCTGGGCGCGCGCCGGGCGGCTGGTGCGGCGCGTGATCATCGTCGGCGGCGGCCGCGAGGGCGAGGCGCTGGTGCGCGCGCTCGAGCACGAGGCCGATTCCGATCTGCGCATCTGCGGCGTGTTTGACGACCGCGGCGGCGATCGCAGCCCCGAGGTGGTGGCCGGCATTCCCAAGCTCGGCACGGTCGACGACCTGGTCGAGTTCACCCGCCGCACCCGGGTCGACCTCATCCTGGTCTCGCTGCCGCTGACGGCGGAAGACCGGGTGCTCCACATGGTGCGCAAATTGTGGGTGCTGCCGGTCGATGTGCGCCTCGCCGCTCATATGAGCCGGCTGCGTTTCCGCCCGCGCGCCTATTCCTATATCGGCAACGTCCCGGTCCTCGACATCTTCGACAAGCCGATCGCCGACTGGAACATGGTCGTCAAGTCGGCCTTCGACCGCGTCGCCGGCGGCCTGATCCTCCTCGCGTTGCTGCCGCTGATGGCCGCGACCGCGCTCGCCATCAAGCTCGACAGCCCGAGGCCGGTGCTGTTTCGCCAGCGCCGCCACGGCTTCAACAACGAGGAGATCGAGATCTTCAAGTTCCGCTCGCTGCGCCACGATCACGCCGATCCGGACGCGCGCCAGGTCGTGACCCGGGATGATCCGCGCGTCACCCGCGTCGGCCGCTTCATCCGCAAGACCTCGGTCGACGAGCTGCCGCAGCTCATGAACGTGCTGCGCGGCGAGCTCTCGCTGGTCGGGCCGCGGCCGCACGCCGTCGAGGCCACCACCGCCAACAAGCTGTGGGAAGAGGTGGTCGACGGCTATTTCGCGCGCCACCGCGTGCGGCCCGGCATCACCGGCTGGGCGCAGATCAACGGCTGGCGCGGCGAGGTCACCACGCCCGAGAAGCTGCAGAACCGGGTCGAGCACGATCTCTATTACATCGAGAACTGGTCGATGCTGTTCGACCTCTACATCCTGCTGCGCACCCCCTTCGCGCTGCTGCGCACCGAGAATGCCTACTGATGGGTGCGCCCGCCGGATTTGCTGACGGGCGGTACGGGCGCGCGGGCGCCCGTCCGGGCGCGGTTGCGTTCATCGACCGGCTGCGCCTGGGATCGCTGTGGCTGGTCGGCGCCATCAGCGGCTTCGTGGTGATCGAGCCCGCGCCCTATGAGTTCATGGTGATGCTGGCGGCGATCGTGTTCGCGGCGACCGGGCTGACGATCCGCACCGGACATCTGGCGCTGATGTTCGGGCTCATCTTCTGCAACATCGGCTTCGCGACCTCGCTCGTGCCCGTCATCGACCTCCCCGACACGGCCAGATGGACCGCCATCTCCTGCTTTCTCTCATTCACCACGCTGTTCTTCGCCGTGGCGCTCACCGAGGACACTGCGCGCCGGACCGATATCCTGCTGCGCGGCTATATCCTGTGCGCGGTGATCACCTCGACTGTCGCGGTGGTCACCTATTTCCGGCTCGTCCCGGGCTGGGAGCCCTTCATCTACGCGTCGCGGGCGCGCGCGACCTTCAAGGACCCCAACGTGTTCGGCCCCTTCCTGATCCTGCCCGCCCTGATCGTGCTGCAGCGGATCATGTTCGGGGGCCTGCGCGCCTTCGTGCTCAATGGCGCCGTCGCGCTGCTGATCGCGGCCGGCCTGTTCCTGAGCTTCTCGCGCGGCGCCTGGGGGCACTTCGTCCTGTCCGCGCTGGTCATGCTGGGTTTCACCTATGTGACCACCCCGTCCGCCGCGCAGCGGCTGCGCATCGTCGTCGTGGCGGGGGGCGGGGCGGCCATGATCGCGGCTTTCATCATGGCGCTCTTGTCCTTCGACCTGGTGGCGGACCTGTTCAAGGAGCGCGCCAGCCTGGTGCAGAATTACGACGCCGGCCATCTCGGCCGCTTCGGCCGGCACATCCTGGGCGCGCTGCTGATCTTCGACCATCCGCTCGGGGTCGGCCCGCTGCAATTCTCGAAATATTTCCCGGAGGACCCGCACAACTCCTTCCTCGACGCCTTCATGGCGGGCGGCTGGCTCGGCGGCTTTACTTTTTTGGCGCTGGTGCTGGTGACGCTGTCGATCGGGCTGCGCCACGTCTTCATGCGCACCCCCTGGCAGCCGACCTATATCGCGGTCTACGCCGCCTTCGTGGGCGAGGTCGGCGAGAGCTACATCATCGACGTGCAGCACTGGCGGCACTACTACCTGATCATGGGCATGGTCTGGGGGCTCCTGCTGGCCGGGCATGCGGCGCGCCGGGTGCCGGCCGAACCGCCCGGCCACGCCGGCATCGTGGCGCAACCGGCCAGGTCCTAGCGGACAAAGCCCTGGCGGTTGCTTCCCCCACCCGCGCTCACTATAGTCCGCCCCCTTCGGAGCGTAGCGCAGCCCGGTTAGCGCACCAGTCTGGGGGACTGGGGGTCCCGAGTTCAAATCTCGGCGCTCCGACCATTCTCAAGCTTGAAAAATAAGCGCTTTCGCGCTGCCTGGGCGCCACAGGGCGGGCGTCCGCGTCAATCGACCTGCGCGCCCGCGGCCTTGATGGCGGGGGCCCATTTGGCGATCTCGCGCCCCAGAAAAAATGCATACCAGTTGGTGACGTCGACATCGGCGAGCCCCTGCTCGCCGTTGTTTTTCATATAGGCGATGGGCTCATGATCTGGCCGACGCCCGCGCTTTAACACCGATTAACGGAGATTAACTTGCTCCGCCAAGGGCAACTCTCGCATCAAAGGGATCGCAACGCGCGCGGCACCGCTCCGACGCAAGGAGACAGAATGGTGCAGGTTCTTGGTGTCGACCATGTGATCATCCGCGTCAGCAACTACGAGCGGTCGCAGAGATTCTACGGCGCCTTGTTCGCCTTTCTCGGATTCGAGGCGATCGGCGGCTTCAGCGACATGACCGGCTGGCGAAACGGACGAACCGCATTCTGGATCGCGGCATGCGATCCGTCGACGCAAACGAAGAGGCATCGCGGCGACGAGGTCGGGCTTCATCATTACGCCTTGGAGCTGGGAAGCCGCAACGATGTCGACGAGCTGGAAGCCTTCCTCAAGGCCCATGACGTCGACATCGTCGATCCGGCGGGCGCGTATTACGAAGACTATTATGCGGTCTACTTCGTGGATCCGGACGGCATCAAGCTCGAATGCATGACGTTCGGGCCTCGCTACCTGCACGGGGCACGGGCGAAAAAGTCCGACTAGCCGGCCCGTCATCGCGCGGCTCGCGAGAGCAACGAGTCTCGAACCTGTCACCAGAACCGACCCATCTTTGATCGTCAGCGAACGAGCCAGACGGTCATGCCAGGCTCGAGCCGGTCGAGCTTCGTGGTCGGCTCGACGCGCAGACGCACGGTATTGCGATCATGATCGCCGACGGCCCGCTCCGCCTGCCAGACCGCGAATGAACCGAGGCCCATGAGCTCGGTCACCTGCGCCGGCTCGGGGGCCGCGCCGTGTGGGATCTGCACGTGGACGGTCTGGCCGACCGACAGGCCGCGAAGGCTGTCTTCGCGCGCGTTGAACGACAGCCACGGTTTCGCGGCCGCTTCGATCGTCAGCACCGGCTGGCCGGCCCGAACGGCCTCGCCGACCTCGGCCGCGATGACGCGTATGACGCCATCGGCGGGTGCTTTGAGCACCGCCTTTGTCTGCCGCCGCTCGATGACGGCAAGCGCGGCGGCAGCGAGCTCGACCTGTGCGTCGGCTATGGCGAGCGCTTCCTTGGTGGGGCCCGCTTTTGCCGCGGCGTGGTCGGCTTGCGCCGCAGCGAAGTCGGCGCGTGCCGCCGCCGCATCCGCTTCGGCCTGATCGAGCGACTGGCGGCTGGCGTAATCGTCGCGCGCGAGCTGGCTGGTGCGCTTGAGCTGCGCCTGGGCATAGTCGAGCCGCGCTTGCGCCTTGGGGATTTCGGCCGCGAGCGACGCGAGCTCCTCGGCGCGCGTACCGGCATAGACGTTGTTGCGGGAGGCGGTTGCGGCATCGAGCGCGGCGCGCGCCTGCGTGACGGCCGCCGCCAATTCCGGCGCCCGCAGCTCGGCGAGCACGTCGCCGGCACGAACCTGTGCCCCGCGTTGCACCCGTATGGCGGCCAGTTGCCCGCCGACTTCCGGAGCGACGCGAATCTCGGTCGCGCGCACGATGCCCACGATCGGCGGCACGGGCTTGGGACGCACGATGATATAGATCGCGGGGCCGGCGAGCGCGGCGAGCATGATGGCGACGACCGCCCGACGGCGTCCGATCCTAGTCATGGGCGAGGCTCCGCCGCGCCCGCCAGGCCGACAGCCAAGCGAGCGCGAAATAGCAGGCCGTCAGGATCCACAGTCCGTGCCAGTCGCGCGCGACCTCCGACAGGCTGGCCCCCATCTGGTTGAGACGGACAAGGCCGTCGATCGCCAATTCGGACGGGATGACGCGCGCCGCCGCGAGCACCGGGGCGGGCATCGCCTCGCGCGGCCAGGAGTAGCCGACGAGAAAGAACAGCGGAAGCCCGAAGGCGAGGAAGGCCAGCAGCGACGACTCTTGCCGCCGGAAGAAGGCGCCGACGGCCTGGCCGAGGAAACTCGTGGCCAGAACGAACGGTACCGCGAACAGGAATATCTCGGTCGCGCTTCCCAGCGTCGAGAAGCCGTAGAGATGCGGCAGCACGATGAGGAAGAGCGCCAGCGCCGGCAGGTAGATGACGAGATGCGCCACGGCGCGGCCGGCCACGGTGGCGAAAGGCCGCGCCGACGCGGAGGCGAGCGCGAGGCCGGTCAGCATCGCCGCGGCCATCAGCAGCGGCTGCTGCAGGATGAGCGCAAAGGCGGCCGGTACGACGTAGCTCGCGTAGCCGCCGACCGGATTGAAGATCGGCTGGATCAGGATGTCGGCCGGCTGCAGGGATGCGAGCGACGCGCGGGAAAGGCTCCCCTCCGCGCGCGCCCCGCCGGCGGCGAGATCTGCCGACAAGGATGCGAGCGCGGCCGCAATCCCGGACGAGGCCGCCTTGAACACCAGCAGATAGGTCGCATCGGCGTAGACCGGCAGGCGGGCGGTGACTCCCTTGAGCACATCGCGCTCCGTTCCGGGCGGGATGCCCACGATCGCAAAAACCTCGCCGCGATCGATCGCGCGCTTCGCTTGCTCGAGCGTGTCGGCACGCAGCACGACCTTGAGCGTGCCGCTCGCGTCGAGCGTCTGGAGGACGTCGAGGCTCATATGGCTCAGGTCGTTGTCGACGACCGCGATCGGAATCTCGCGCAGAATTTGCGTGAGGTAGGGTTGCGGGTAGAAGGCGCCGTAGATGGGAGCGGCCATCACCAGCAGGCCGAAGGCCGGACGAAAGCTCAGGACGCGCCGCCACTCCGCCACGAAAGCGCCGGCGATGCCGGGCGCGGCCTCTATCGGCGCGGCTTCCTCGCGGCGCCCGGCCGGGATTTTCCTGAAGGCGCGCTTGAGCAGGAGCAGCGCCAGCAGCGAATACAGCAGGCACAGTCCGGCGAGCGCGGCGAAGGACGGCGCGGAATCGGCCGGCGGCAGGCCGCGCGCGGCCTGTCCGAACAGCACCGCCAGGTACCAGCGCAGCGGCAGGATCGCGCTCCAGCCCTGGGCGAAGGCGTTCATGGTGAAAATCGGAAATCCGACGCCCGCATAGCCGAAGGCCGGCGACGCGAACAGGCTGGTCATGCTGAGGCCGGCGAGGAGGTCGCGGGTGACGAGCTGGAAGAGCGCACCTACCGCCAGATAGGCGATGATGAACAGTTGCGCCGCGGCGAACATCATGGGCAGGTCGCCACGGAAGCGGATTCCGAACAGTCCCTCCAGGATCAGCGCCAGCAGCAGCATCATGCCGGTGAACACGAGATGTAGCGGCGCGAGCTTGCCCGCCAGCGCGACGATCGGGCGCCCCCCCGCGCAGGCCAGCCATGCACGCATGCTCCGCCGGCGGAATTCGGATCCCACCGAGTAACCGGCGCCGAGCGCGATCACGATATGGAGCACCGTCGGCAGCACCGCGCGTAGCAGGAACTGGGCATAGTTCCGCTCGGGATTGACCAGCGCGATCTGCTCGACGCCCAGCGATCCGATCTTGCGGGCGGCGGGCGCGGCGCGAGCCGCCGGCGCCACGCTGTCCGCCGCCGCCTGCAGCGCGTCGCTCAACGACGACGCCGCGATGCCGGCCGCGGTCAGAAGCTCCTGATTGTAGAAGGCGACCACCTGCGGCCGCCGCGCGGCCGTCAGGTCGCGCTCGAAATCGGGGGGAATGTAGACCGCCGCGATGGCGTCGCCGGACCGTATCGTGCTCGCCGCAGCAGAAAGGTCGTCCGACCGCCGGACGATGCTGAGGCCGGGCGCGGCCGCGAGGGCCTGGACGAAGATCGAAGACGTCTGCGAGCGGTCATTGTCCACCACCACTACGCCGAGGCCGCGGATGACCTGCTGACTGAAGACGGCCGAGAGGATGATGAAGGCCAACAGCGGCACGGCGAAGATCAGGATGGGCGCGGCCCGGTCGCGCGTGATCCACCGCCACTCGCGCCGGACGACGAGCCAAAACCCCGGACGGGCCGGCCGCCTCATCGGCGAGCCCGCCAGTCGGTATAGACGCTCATGCCGGGCCGCAGCTCGGGCACTTCTTCCACCGGATAGGCCCGGATCTCGAACGTGCGCAGGTCGAAGTCGCCGGTGGCGCGGGTGGCCCGCCAGCTTGCATATTCGCCCTTGGTCGCGATGAGCTTCACCTCGGCCGTAATGGTGCGCTCGTCGAGGGCGGGCACCCGCACCGTAAACCGGTCACCCACCTTCACGGTCCTGACCAGATCTTCGCGCAGATCGAAGTGAAGCCAGACGTCGCCGAGATCGATGAGCGACAACAGCGGCGCGCCGGGAGAGACGAACTCTCCCGGCTCCACGTTGCGCTTGTAGACCTGCGATGCGACCGGCGCGTAGATGGTCATCTGGTCCACGATCGATTGAACGCTCTCGATGTCGGCGGCCGCTTTTTGCACGTTGGCGGCGGCGATCTGGCGCTCCTCGCGCGTGTAGCCGTTGACGGCCTGATCGTAGGCGGACTTGGCCTGCTCGACCGCTCTTTGGCTTTCTTCGAGCTTGTCGGTCATCTGATCGACCTGCGCCTGCGGGGAATGGCCCTGCTGAAACAGCTGGTATGTCCGATCGTAGGTTTTCTGCGCCAAGACCTGGTTCGCCTGCGCCTTCTCGTAGGCGGCCTTGCGCACGGCGATGAGCTCCGGCCTGGTGCCCGCATCGACATTCGCGAGCTGCGCCTCCGCGACGAGCTTTGCGGCCAGCATCTGCTTGAGCTTTGCGGTGGTTTCCGGATTGTCGATCTGGATCAGCACGGCGCCGGCCGCCAGGTTCTCGCCGCGCACGACCCGGATGTCGCCCACGCGCCCGTCGACCCGCGCCGCGATATCGATCCGGGTTGCATCGACTTCTCCCTGCACGAGCAGGGGCGCCGGTCGGACGAGATACCAGATCGACAGACCGGCGACGGCCCCGGCGACGAGCGCGAGGACGATGGCTGGCGCTCGTTGCGAGGGGGATTTGCCATGGTCCCGCTGTTTCGTCCCGGGCGTCGCCTCGGGTCCGGTGCTGCCGGCCGGCTTTTCGGCGGCAGACCCCGGCTCACGCTCGCGTCGCACCGCTGGTTCGCCCTCGGCAGTCGGATTCCGCATGTCCATGACGTCACGCCCCGCTTCGGCCGCGCCGGCGTGCTCTTCCAATTGGAGACCCGCATCTCGGGCCGCGATTCAGGGGTCTGAGACGACGCGTGGCACGCCACGCGGAAGAATAGAAGAATAGCTGCCGGAGCCGCAACGGGGATTGGAGGTCCTTGCGCTCGATTGTCTGTTCTTGCTCCGTGTTGCCTCGTGCGAAGGGAGCGGTTCG
>Ga0137359_10001793_pt1 | contig 17176 bp, 14 predicted proteins | sample Mad1_40_16metaG_FD_108281 | JGI IMG/M metagenome (GOLD analysis project Ga0137359, IMG submission 108281) | Vadose zone soil microbial communities from Angelo Coast Range Reserve, California, USA - Mad1_40_16 metaG | ecosystem: Environmental > Terrestrial > Soil > Vadose zone | place: USA... | reverse complement strand
AGATCACGGCCCTGCTGATCGGTTTGAACATCCGCCACAAGGGACACGGCGGTGTGCGCATCACGGGACTGCCGGAGGCGGCTTACAAATCCGCTTCGCCATCGTCTTAGGATGCCAGTTGTCCGCGTGACAACCGGCCAGGCGCCGGCGCTACTCATGACACCTCCCGCCAGCGACGGACCCGCAATCACCTTCGATCACGTTTCTTTCCGCGTGAATGGGCGGGCGCTGGTTCAAGATCTGGTGCTGTCTGTGAATCAGGGCGAGACTCTGGTTCTGCTGGGCCGCAGCGGATCGGGCAAGACCACCTCCCTCAAACTCATCAATCGCCTGCTCGTGCCGAGCGCGGGCGAGGTGCGAGTCAATGGCCGGCCGACTACCGAATGGCACCCAATCCGTCTGCGCCGCAGCATTGGCTACGTCATTCAGCACGGAGGGTTATTTCCCCATTTCACGGTCGCGCGGAATATTGCGCTCGTGCCGCAGATCGAGAATTGGCCGAAAGAAAAAGTAGAGGCGCGAGTCCAGGAAATGCTCACCCTCGTGGGACTGAGTCCTGAACTACTCGACCGCTATCCGCAGCAACTTTCTGGAGGCCAACGCCAGAGGGTCGGCGTGGCGCGGGCATTGGCGGCCGATCCCCCGATTCTCTTACTGGATGAACCCTTCGGAGCGCTCGATCCGATTACTCGTTCTGAGATGCACCTCGAATTCCACGCACTCCAGCAGCGCCTGAAGAAAACTGTGATTTTTGTGACGCACGATCTGCGCGAGGCGCTACTGCTCGCCGATCGCGTTGCGCTGATGGAAGGCGGCCGCCTGATTGTCAGCCTTCCCGTGACGGAGTTTCCCCATTCACAAGAGCCATTGGTACGAGCGTACATGGAAGCTTTTTCGACAGAACCGAGGTGACAGAGTGAACTTCTGGCATTTCATGGTTACACATCGTCAGCAGGTGCTCGATTTAACGCTGGAGCACATTACGCTGGTCGGACTCTCGATAATATTTGCAGTGTTGATCGGCATTCCTCTGGGTATCCTGATCACGCGTGTTCCTCAACTCAGCAAAGCGGTGATCGGGGGCGCCAACGTCATTCAGACGATTCCAAGTCTGGCGCTCTTCGGATTTCTTCTGCCTGCGCCCTGGATCGGAGAGCGCGGCGGCCGCCTAGCAGTTCTTGCTCTGACGTTGTACGCGTTGTTGCCGCTCATCCGCAATACCTACGCAGGGATTCGCAGTGTCGATCCCGCCGTGGTGGAGGCGGGACGCGCCATGGGCCTGACCGATCGGCAGTTGCTGTTTCAGGTGGAATTACCGCTGGCTTCCGGCGTGATTGTCGCCGGGGTTAGGATCGCGACCGTACTTTCGGTGGGCGTGGCGACGATCGCGGCGGCCATCGGAGCGGGCGGCCTGGGCGAATTTATTTTCCGCGGGATCGGCATGGTCGATAACCAGGTGATCCTCGCCGGAGCAGTTCCAGCAGCCCTTCTTGCCCTCTCGGCCGACGTAGGGCTGGGCACGCTAGAGCGGCGCTTGGGAACCCTGCGTTTGAGATCATAGGCGAGAGGCCGCTTGGTAAGCACGTCACCGAAAATCCGCGCGAAACAAATCACCTGCAACCTGCTGGTACTTCTGTTCCTCCTGCCGGTCTTTGGCTGCGGTCGTCGTTCTGGTCGCATTGTCGTCGGCAGCAAGAATTTCACCGAGCAGTTGGTTCTGGGCGAGATGTTCGCGCAGATCATCGAAGGGCGTGCTCATCTCGAAGTGGAGCGCCGTTTCTATCTGGCGGGCACTTTCATATGTCACCAGGCAATCCTGGCCGGTCGGATCGACCTCTATCCTGAGTACACCGGCACGGCCCTCACCGCCGTCCTCAAAGAGCCGCCCGGCCGCGACAAGCAGGAAGTCTATCGGAGAGTCAAACAGGGGTATGAGAGCCGCTTCGGCCTCACACTCGGTCCACCGCTTGGGTTCGACGACACTTTCGCGATCGTGATTCGCGGCGAAGACGCGCGCAAATTGAATCTGCGCACGATCTCCCAAGCAGCTGCCTACACGCCAAAGTGGCGGGCCGGATTCGGTTACGAATTCATGGAACGACCCGATGGATACAAAGGCCTGGTCGCAACCTACGGCCTGCGCTTCGCAGAAGCGCCGCGCATCATGGATCTCGGCCTGATTACGCGCGCCCTCAAAGAGCATCAGGTTGACTTGATCGCCGGCAACAACACCGATGGCCTGATCCCCGCCCTCGACCTTTTCGTTCTCGAAGACGACCGCCACTACTTCCCGCCTTATGAAGGCGTCGCGATTATCCGACAGGAACTGTTGAAGATTCATCCCGAAGTCGGAGTCGCTTTGAACGCGTTAGCGGGCACGATGTCCGATGAAGATTTGCGGCGGTTGAATTACGCCGTCGATGGCGAACACAAAGACGTAGCAGTTGTCGTTCGGGACTTCTTGAGGGAACGCAAGTTGATCAACTGACGTCGTACTGACGCTACCGTTGACGTCAGAGCGATCGAATCAAACCGTTACTCCTCCACCGCCTGCGCGTTCAGTTCCTGCACCGGCTCTCCCCCGGCCATGCCCTGAGCGACGATCAGCCGCCGAGCTTCGATTCGCAATTCAGGCAGCTGGCGTCCGAACCAGATTGCGCCGATTATGGACGCGACTCCTCCGATTGCAATCGTAGCGGGAGCACCCACGCGATGGGCGATCGCTCCGCCCAGAAGTGCGCCGAACGGGGCCATCCCCATGAACATCATTGAGTACACGGCCATCACGCGACCGCGTAGCCGGTCCGGGACCATAGTCTGGATCAGTGTGTTCGAACAGCCCATTTGCAGCATCATGGAAAATCCCGCGGGCAGCAGAAATGCCACCGAGAGCCAGAAATGATGGGAGTAAGAAAACAGAATGAGAGTGACGCCGAAGCTGGCGCAGCTCACCGCGACCCAGCGGCCGAGTCCTGTGACGCCGGTCTTGGAGGCTAGAGTCAGCGCGCCCAGCAGAGCGCCCACACCGGTTGCGCCCATCAGGATGCCGAGTCCGCGCGCGCCCCCGTGCAGAATCTGGTCGGCGAAAATAGGCATTAATACGGTGTAAGGCATGCCCACCAGGCTGACCAACCCGATCAAAAGCAGCAACGCTCGAATCACCTTGGTGCGATTGACCCAGCGAAATCCTTCGACGATATCCGCGAGCGGCGAACTCTTACTGGTACGCCGCCGAGACCGCACGTTCATCAATAGCAGTCCGGCAATCACCGCGCCGTAACTGATCGCGTTCACTGCGAAGCACGATCCCTCGCCGATCCTCGCCACCAGAATTCCGGCCACCGCCGGGCCAATGGAGCGCGCGCCATTGAAGATCGAGGAGTTCAGCGCGATGGCGTTCATCAAGTCTTCCTTGCCCACCATGTCGACAAGAAAGGACTGGCGTCCAGGAATGTCGAAGGCGTTCACCACGCCCAGCAAGGTCGCCAGAACAAAAATGTGTGCAACCTGGACTCGGTGACTGAGCGTCAGCCAGGCCAGAATGGCTGCCAGAATCATGGAGGCAGTCTGAGTCGCGACGATCAGACGATGCCGGTTGATTCGGTCAGCGGTTGCGCCTCCGAGCGGCGCAAGCAGAAAAACCGGGATTTGGCTGGCGAAACCAACCGCTCCCAGAAGAAATGAGGACTTCGTAATGCTGTACACGAGCCACGCCTGCGCGACACTCTGCATCCAAGTGCCGGTCAGGGAGATGATTTGTCCACCAAAGAAGAGTTGGAAGTTGCGATGACGCAGGGCGCGCAACGTAACGGCCCATCGGGAAGTGGGTGAATTAGTTTCTCGGGGCTTTCTTGTGATCGAGTCCTCCGTTTCAGTCACTCTAAAACCTTGGCACAAGTTAAAGATGCGGGCAACTGGCGCCAGGATGCGATTACCGCAGTCCGACCGTAACGGTGTGGGAAGTGAACCAGATTTGCACACCCGCGCTACCGACCGCGAGTGAGTTCATCAATTTGGAACTTCCCGTGGCGCTCGAATCGCGATAGAGTAGTCCTCCGCGGCTCTCTCATGGCCCCGCTCGGGGAAGGATTAATTATGAGTACAGATCCCGTCCACATTGAGCGTCGTTGTGGCCAGCGCTTCCAGTTTCATCTTCCATTGACAATCCATTTCGACGGAAAAACTGTTCCTGGGTTTACTCAGGATGTGAGCTCTCGCGGACTCTTCCTCTACACCGAAATGCAACTGGCGGAGGGTTCAGTGGTGGAATTGACCTTCACCATGCCGTCGGAGATCACTTTGGGGGAGAGCATGCGCGTGCGAGGCCACGGCCGGGTGCTGCGCGTCGGTCCTTCGCAGGCTGGTCCCCGAACCGGGGTGGCCGTACAACTGGATTCTTATCAATACCTTCCCTCCCTCGAATGCAAGCAGACAGCACTGTTGGCAAGGACTGCAACGCCCGATGCCAGACCGAGAACTCCGGGCGCGATTTCCCATTGAAGTCGCACATCCGCGTTTGGCGTGGCTTTTCAAAGTGTGGCACCTGTCTTACAATGTTTTAGACCAGCAGTCGGTTGGAGTTTTGTCCGGTATGGCCTTCCGTGTGCCCCTTCGAGTGCATCCGACGCCTCCCATTGATTACGAAGGTCACTTGGTTGCAGTATAAGAAGTTCCTAGCATGGCCATGAACAGCGAGAATCGATTCATGCACGGAATCGCCGTCGCCATTCTCACCGAGGAGCGCGAACAGTCCGTCGTTCTGAATACACGGGTCGAAACCACTCACATGGCCCGGACTGTGTTCAGTCACGTCGGATTTCCGGTCGCTCCCAGCGACGCCGTGCTCCGCCAGGTGCTCGATCAACGGGCCGAAATCGTGCTGGTGGATATTGATCCTCAGAATCCGCAGCGTGCCATTCGCGCCATTGAAATGATTCATGCCGCCGCTGGGGACGTCACGATCTTCGCAATCGGAGAAATGGCCCAGCCCGCGAATATCGTCTCTGCGATGCGGGCGGGCGCGCGCGAGTTTCTGGACCGCGGGTCCAATCGCGAGTCGATGATCGAAGCCTTTACACGATTCACCGCTTCGCTGAGCCGGGCGCAGCGCAGTGCGGGCAAGGCCCGAGTCTTTACTTTTTTAAACGCGAAAGGTGGAGTCGGCGCCACGACGACCGCTGTGAATACGGCTGTCGCACTGGAGCAGGCGCACGGACGCGTGGTGCTCGTGGATTTCGCGCCCATTGGTCATGCGGCGCTGCAGTTGAATTTACGGCCCCAGTTCACCGTCGTCGACGCCCTGCAAAATCTGCATCGGATGGATGTGTCTCTGCTCGAAGGGTTGATGACGCATTATCGCAGCGGACTTCATCTTTTGGCGGGCGCGCAGCAGCCTCACAACACTGTGCCAACCGCGACCGAACTCGCTCGCCTGTTCGACCTGTTGGTAAGCCAGTACAACTTTGTAGTGGTTGATTGCTCCGGCCGCATGGACGCCACGATGCAGATGATTTGCGATCTTTCGAATGCCGTGTTGATGGTCGCGCAGTCCGATGTGGTTTCGCTCTGGAGCGCCGGCCGCATTCAAACGTTCCTGCAAGAAGGAGCGGGCCGCGACCGGCTTCGGATCGTGCTCAATCGCTACAAGAAGATTCCCGGCTTCACTGAAGAAGACGTAGAAAAGGCCACCAACTGCAAGGTGCTCTGGAAGATTCCCAACAACTTCCAGGTTATCGGCCCTGCCATCGACAAGGGCAATCCGGTCGCGTTACACGACAGTGAAGTAGGCCGGTCCTACCAGGGACTAGCCGCCGAACTCGCTGGAGCATCCTCCGCTGGCAACGACGTTCTCTCGCTGGTCTACCGGCACGATAAAGGCGAAGCAACGAAGCGTCCCGCCAACCGACTGGTCGTCTCTCCGGCACGCGCAGGGCAGTAAATCCATTGCAGAGGTTTAAGAGGTCAGATTGCAGAGGTAACCACCTCCAATCTTCGCCCGCGTCGGTGACGCCGTGAGATCTCCACCTCTGCAATCTGAGCGCTAACCTCTTTGTTAGAATCAATCCTCACCATGCTGTCCAACTTGCCCGACATCCTGTTCCAGATGATCGCGTTTTTGTTCGCCATCAGCGTGCATGAGTCCGCGCATGCCTGGACTGCATCGCGTTGTGGAGATCAAACCGCACGCATGTTGGGAAGAGTTTCGCTGAATCCGATCAAGCACATCGATCCGATCGGTACAGTCCTTCTGCCGCTGGTGGCCGCGATCAGTCACATCCCAATGCTGGGGTGGGCCAAGCCCACGCCGGTTGACCCGCGGAACTTTCGCCATCCAATGCGCGACGATATTCTGACGTCCGTAGCCGGCCCGGTGAGCAACTTCATTGTCGCCTCGGGCACGGTCGTACTGCTCTGGATCATCTCTTTCAGTTCGGACACGGGCCACACGCTGGTTCGGTCGGTCGCGTCCGGAATCGGAGGGTTTTCGGGATCATTTCTCGATCCTGTCGTTCAGTTCCTTTACGAAATGATGATCATTAATATCGTCTTGGCCGTGTTCAATTTGATTCCAGTTCCTCCGCTCGACGGGAGCCATGTAATTCGACACTTTTTATCGGAGCCCGTACGCCGAGTGTATGACAACATCGGCATCTTCGGACTGCTCGCGCTTGTATATCTCGGAGGTGGCCTCCTCTCCGCTCTGATCCGGCCATTCATCTTCTTCTACCGTTCGTTGCTGGTGAATTTCTGAATGAGTGATTCATCGAACAGGAAACGCGTGCTGAGTGGAATGCGCTCCACCGGCAAGCTTCATCTCGGCAATTATGTCGGCGCGCTCGAAAACTGGGTGCGCATGCAGGAGAAATACGATTGCTTCTTCTTTATCGCCGATTGGCACGCGCTCACGACTGACTACGCCGATACGTCTCGGATTAAAGAGAACTCGGTCGAGGTGCTGCTGGATTGGCTTGCCGCAGGACTCGATCCCGAGAAGTGCGTGATGTTTATCCAGTCCCACATTCCAGCCCATGCGGAGCTGCATTTGCTGTTTTCCATGATCACTCCACTGGGCTGGCTGGAGCGCGTTCCCACATACAAAGAGCAGCGCGACAATATCAAAGACAAAGATCTTGCTACGTATGGATTCCTTGGCTACCCGGTGTTGCAGTCGGCGGACATTCTTCTCTACAAGGGCGATTTTGTGCCGGTGGGAGAAGACCAGGTGGCGCACGTCGAACTGACCCGCGAAATCGCGCGGCGCTTCAACGGATTCTATAAGGGGAAATTTGGGGATGTCTTCCCCGAGCCTCAAGCGCTCCTGACTCCGACACCGAAACTTCCCGGCACCGACGGCCGAAAAATGTCGAAGTCGTACGGGAACACCATCATGCTCACCGATCCCGAACCGGTGGTCCGGCAGAAGCTAAAGACCATGGTGACGGATCCGGCACGCGTGCGGCGCACCGATCCCGGCAACCCGGACCTGTGTCCGGTGGGCGACCTGCACAAAATATTCAGCGACCAGGCGACGATGGCCAAGGTCAACGAGGGCTGCCGGTCCGCAGGCATCGGCTGCATCGAGTGCAAGGGTTGGGCAGCCGACGCTCTGGTAAGAGTTCTCAATCCCATGCAGGAGCGGCGAAAAAAATACGAGGACAATCCGCGGCTGGCGTGGGATATTCTTGAAGCTGGCACAGCGCGGGCCGCCACCGTTGCGGCCGCAACCATGGACGAGGTGCGGGATTCCATGGGCATGTCGTTGGACTACGAACCGCCGAAAGGCATCGTGAAGTGACAGACGTATCTCAACTCGCAGCGGACAAGACTGAGGTACCCGTTTCAACGCCCGGTGCCGAAACAGGTTCTCCGAAAACCATGCACCGCGAAGAGAACGATTTCCCGTTCGCGGTCGATCTGGACGGAGTCTACGAAGGCCCGCTCGATCTTCTGCTCGACCTGATCCGTAAGCAGGACATCAACATCTACGACATTCCGATCGCGAAGATCACCGCGCAATATCTTGTTTATGTGGAGCGCATCAAGGAACTCGACGTAAACGTCGCCTCGGAGTTCATCTACATGGCTGCGGTGCTGATCCACATCAAATCGAAGATGCTGCTGCCCCGCGATCCGCTCGCTCCCGCAGGCGTCGAGGACGACCCGCGCAGCGAATTGGTCAACCGTCTTCTGGAGCACGAGAAATTCAAGTCGGCAGCGCAGATGCTTCACCAGAAGCAGCAGATTGAAGACGCGGTGTTAAGCAATCCGGCGCTCAAGGAGTTCATGGATGCCGAAGGCACCGAACCCGAATTAGCCGCCGACGTCATCGACCTGGTGAAAACCTTCCAGCAGATTCTCGACCGCGCACGCAATCGCCCGATTCTGGAAGTGAATGAAGAGACCGTAACCGTCGGCCAAATGATCCAGTACCTCCATCGGCGGCTTTCTATTGAAGGCCGGCCAGTTCGTCTGAAACAGATGCTGCGTAATGTGCCCTCACGTCAAGCCCTAGTGTGCATGTTCCTGGCCCTGCTCGAACTAGTGCGCCTGCAGGCAATCCAGGTGCGGCAAGATCACGTGTTCGGCGAAGTCCTGGTCCGCAAGCACTCACACTTCGATGAAGTGATGACGGAGCAAGCAGCGATCCGGGACGATTGGCGGTAAGAGGTCGTTGGTCGCATCGACCAACGACTAATGACTACTTATGAGCCTTAAAGCACAACTCGAAGCCATCATCTACGCGACCGAAATACCGATCACGTTGGATCACCTCGTCCAACTCGTGAGGGCCGAAGTTCTTGCGGCTGGCGCCGCCGATGAAACTGAAGTCAAGTCGCGCGTCCGCGCCACGTTGGAAGAACTGCTGGCGGACTACTCCGGCGCCGACCACGGTATCGAAATCCGTAATCTTGCCGGCGGGTATCGAATGTCCACGAAACCGGAGCAGCACGACGCAGTCCGCGCCTTCGCCAAGAGCCTGAAGCCGCCCATTCGGCTCTCGCTTCCCGCGCTCGAAACCCTGGCTGTAATCGCATACAAGCAACCGGTGACCGTGCCGGAGATCAGCGAAATTCGTGGTGTGGATTCGAGCGGCGTCATCGCTACTCTGCTCGACCGCAAGCTCATCACCACAGCGGGCCGCAAAGCGGTGATCGGCCGGCCGATCCTTTACAAGACCAGCCGCGAATTCCTTTTGCGCTTCGGACTGAAAGACGTGGGCGAACTGCCCAGCATGGAAGAGTTCGAAAAACTGCTGTCGGAGTCATTCCAGAGTGATCTGCCGACTGAACCCGGGATCCCGGAAGCGCCGGCGGAAACGTCCGAATCATTCGAAACGGCGGAAGCCAGCCAACGTGAATGAAAGCAACACAATGAAATTGCAACCAACTGATGGGAATTGAACCGATGAACCGCTGATTTCTAGAGCTCTTCCACCTTCTCTTGCAACTCCCGCGCAATTTCTCCCGAATCCCTCTCCGCCGAAAATTGGACTGGCTTGCCGATCCGGACCTGAATCATTCCCGGTGCCGCGAACTTCCTCCCGGTCTTCTTAATATCAAATAGCCCGTCAATTCGAATGGGCACGACAGGAATCCTAAGATTGTTCACAAGCAAGCCAATTCCAGAATGGAAGGGTCGAAGTTTCCCATCGTCGGTGTGTCGCCCTTCCGGGAAAACGAGTACGCTGTAGCCGTGATCCACCGCTTCTCCGGCATAAGCAAAGCTCTTGCGGAAGCCGGCCTGCCTCGGAAGTGGGAACAGGTTCAGCAAAGCTACGCCGAGTGTCCACTGCACGCGATCATAAATCCGCCGCCACCAGGAACGATCCATGCCGGGGGACCGTAGAGCTTCCAACGCTTCTCCACCGGTGGCCGTCGCCAGCTTGTGCCGAATCCCTGCCGGAAGTGCCGTCTGAATGAAACCCACATCGACATCGCCGATGTGATTCGAGATCACCAGCACCGGCCCGCGCACTCCACACAGACTTTCCCGACCCAGCACGCGCGGCCACCCCAGCAAGTACACCGCTGGACGCACGAGCAAATAATGCGCTGCCAGGCGCAGCCACGTCGTTGGCCATCGCAAGGCCCATCGGGGATAATGGAACTCGCGTCGCTCGCCACGCTCTCCTTGCAACAATCGTTCCAGATCGCCCAGCGTCGCAGCACTGGCGAATTTTGTCTCGCTCAGATCGACTTGATAGCGGTCTTCGAGAGCACCCATCAACTCAACGCGTTCCAGAGAACTCAACCCCAGGTCGCTTTCGAGAGTCGCGTCCGGCGCCAGCGTCTGTGATGGACGTCCGGTCACGCGCGCGACGAGTTCCGAAAGCGCGCTCGCTGAGCCGGCCACTGCTTTACCCTTCATACTTGCTTCGACCGCATCGCGAATCACATTACGCCTTGGCTTGCCAGTAGAAGTTCGTGGAAAATCTTCCTCCGGCCATACAAACCACGACCGCACGCGCTGATATTCAGCCAGGGACTCGTTCGCGCGCGCCACGATATCCTTTGCGTCTGCGTTGCGGTCGCGCAGAATCAGCACTGCGCAAGGTTCGGCATTGCCGCCGCGCTCCAGTCCAATAACCGCGCAATCGCGAACTTCTTTCTGTGCTCGCAACGCTACTTCAAGATCCTCGGGATAGACATTCATTCCCGCGGGCGTGACGATTACTTCTTTCTTGCGTCCTTTGAAAAGCAAGTTGCCTTCAGAATCGAGCGCGCCCAAATCACCAGTGCGATACCAGCCTTCTTCTCCGATCACAGGATGAAGTCCCCCGCCACTCCAATATCCGCTGGCCACGCCGCCACCGCGCACGAGGATCTCGCCATCTTCGGCGAGCTTCATTTCGCGGCCCGGCAAGACTCTACCGATCGAGCCGCGGCTGGTTCGAAAGGGATGATTCAAACTGATCAGCGATGTCGTTTCCGTCAGCCCGTATCCTTGGATCACGGCGTATCCCAGCCGATGCCAGAATTCTTCGGTATCGCGGTCGAGCGCTGCACCCCCGCTGATCATCGCCCAGAACTTCCATCCGAACTGCCGGCGGATGTCACGGAATGTCCACCAGCGGCGCAGGAAGTGTTGGCCCGCGGCTGCGGCGTAGCGCTCGGCGAATTGGTCCCGACGGCCGCGGTCGTCAAGATCGCGCTCGATTTTCTGTTTCAGAGACTCGATCATCCGCGGCACAGCCACCAGTACGGAGACTCGCTCGCTGCGGATGGTGGCGATCACTTCCGTTGGATTGAGAGTGTTTTCAAATGCGACCGTCCCGCCTAGGAGCGGCGGCAGGAAGATTCCGAGGAATTGTCCGAATACATGGCTGAGCGGCAGCAGATTCAGGAAGCGGATCGGATGCACGAAGCGCTCGTACTTTAAGTATCTTCTGATTTCTTTTTCGAGCGGCGCAATATTGGCCAGCACATTGGCGTGACTGAGCACAACTCCTTTTGGCTCGGCTGTCGTCCCTGAGGTGAAGACAATCTCCAGCACATCGGAAGGCTGAATCTGCAACGGGTTAAAGGGATCGGACGAATGGAGGGAAATCGCAGATTCCATTCCGCTAGGTTCGATCGAAGGAATCGCGTCGAACAAAGGTCCGCGATCGCGAGCACAAAAGACGAGCTTCGTGTTTACCTGAGTACTGATCCGGCGCGCGAACTCTGGGCTCGCACCGTCGTCAATCGGAACGGCGATCACTCCGCATAGAGCGCATCCCCAGAATGCCGCGACCCACTCCGCGCTGTTCTGCGACCACAAGAGGACCGCGTCGCCCTTGGCGATATTTCGAGCCTGCAATTCGCGAGCAAATTGACGTGCGGTCTCGGCCACTCGCCGATAGCTCCAGCGCTCGCGCCGGTATCCACGCGGATACACATAGGCCCTATTGTTTCCAAGTAGCGCAAAATCCTCGAAATAGTCGAGAAGAGAACGACGCTCCATCGCCCCGATAGTAGCGTGTTATGCAGTCTCAGCGGTGGCGTACAGCCGATTCATGTGCTTCGGCCCCTCTAACGTAAGAAGATTCAGGAAGTCGGTCATATATGCCGTCTGAGGCCGATTGCGTAGCGTGACCGCATACCAGCTTCGGCGAAATCCCGGATTTCCCAACGTCCGGCCGACGATTTTCTGGCTTTGCAGGTGCGGCGAGACCGACCAGCACGCGAGAAACGCCACCCCAGCGCCGGCTGCGACCATCTCGACAATGGCTTCAGTGAGGGGAATCTCCATGACACGACCCAGTTCCACGCCGGCCGGCACCAGAATTTTTTGGATTAGAGTGCTCTCCTGCCGTGGAGGATAGACCAGGAGCGTCTCCCCTGCCAGATCCGACGGTTGGATGCGACGCCGCGCTGCAAGCCGATGGTCCGGGGACATCACGACCAATAGTTCGTCTTCACACAACGGAGAGAGTTGCAGATTGTTGTGCTCTGGAGGACAGTACATGACCGCAACGTCCAGCTTACCGGCCAGCAACTGCTCCGCCGGATTCTGAGTTGCATCCATGTCAATCGAGATTTCGACGTTGGGAAAGCGAGCGTGAAAGCTGGACAAAACCGGCGGCAGCCAGTGATAGCAGGTATAGCACTCTGTGCTCAACCGTATGACGCCGTGCGTATCGCCGTTCAATCCTAGAACCTCCAGCTCCGCGGCCTTGAGATCCTGCAAAATGCGGCGTGCTGCCTCGAGCAACTTGGTGCCTGCGGCGGTGAGCGCCATGCGCTTGCCAAGGCGCAAGAATAGCGCGGTCCCCAACCTTTCTTCGGCGTCCCGCAGTTGATGGCTGAGTGCGGACTGCGAAAGGTGCAGCCGTTTGCCGGCGGCCGTCACGCTCTGCTCTTCCGCGACAGCAGTAAGTAACTTCAGGTGGCGAATTTCCAGGTTCACATCCATGAGCTATGACCAGCTTTCATCGCTGCGATGAAATCAAACCACGGTTCCGCTGAGTTTCTGCGGCGTCCAATCCCCAAATGCTCTTACTGCATTTGACGGCAAGAAACGGAGTGCGGACTTAAAACATTCGCGTCAAGCTTGCCACCAGTGAAACCAAGTCGGGAACAGCCTGAGGAGGCAGTATGAAACAGCTGATTGCACGCACCTTGACATCACTTTTGCTAGTTGTTGTGTGGATTGGGACGGTCCAAGCGCAATCCACGCCCTGGGTCATCAAAGTCAAGATTCCGTTTGAATTCAACGTTGGAGAACAGACTTTTCCAGCGGGCGATTACTCCCTAACACAGCCCCTCCAGCACCTTCTCGTGTTGCGAGACGCCCGGGGACAAACCATCGCCTCCGTATTTACCGGAGGGATCGACTCCTTGGCGCCAGTGGCTAGCACAAAACTAAAGTTCGATTCCTTCGGAGGGCGCCACACTCTGACGGAAGTCTGGCAACAACAGAAAACGACGGGCGAACGCATATATCCGGCCAAACAACGGACCACATTTGCGAAACGCCGATCAGCCGAAGCGCGCGAGACTGCGGAAGGAAGTCAACCGTAACGAAACAATATCGGACAGGGGAGGGATCGCGTGAGCACTGCAACTACTGTTAGCACCGCGGCGCAGCCATCGAATGGGCACGTTCAAGAGGTGATTCGCTCGGCGCAGCATGAGCTTGACCAGCTTCTTCGGCAGCGAGCTGACATCATGAAGCGCATTGGCACGGTCAAACAGACTCTGGTGTGTCTGGCGAAAGTCTTTGGCGATGATGTTCTCACTGCGGACGCGCTGCGGCTTCTGGGACGTGGCGCAACACGCAAACAGCCCGGCTTCACCCGCTCATGCCGCCTCATTTTGATGGAGGCAGCTACGCCGCTGGATGCGCGGCATGGTTTACGGGAATTGCAACGTCGATTCCCGGAACTCGGGGCGCGCCATAAAGACCCGCTTGCTTCGGTCACTACAGTGTTCAATCGCCTGGTTGGATATGCCGAGGTGCGATCCTTTCAGAACGGAAAAGGACGAAGAGTCTGGGAATGGATCGCCGAGCCCGGCAATAGCGAAGGTAAGGACCTGGTAGCGGCGACAGTAGCGATCACCCGGCAGTAGAAACGGCCGCACTCGCGGTGCCGTGGCCGCAGTGCTTTCTTCAACCGAGGACGGCGTCCCCTGCCGTCCTTCACCGTCTTTTTTAAATCGCGACGCGCGCACGCACTGATGAACATTTCAACACTTGACATCGTGAACAATCCAAGGGAAAATTCCCGCCGTCGCACGAGACAGGACTTTTCCCAGGCATGGATCGGACGCAGATTAATCGGCTCAGTGTGGCCGACCAGGTTGCAACCCTTCTCCGGCAGCGCATCCTGGAAGGCGAATTCCGCCCTGGCACTCAGCTCCAGGAATTGCCATTGGCTTCTTCACTGGGCGTTTCGCGCAACACCATGCGCGAGGCCATGCGTATTCTGTCGATTGAGGGTTTGCTGCGGCGCAGTCTCCATCGCGGAGTCGCAGTTTCGCAACTCGCTTTGCGCGATGTCCACGAGATCTATCAACTCCGGCGGATGCTCGAGATTCCCGCCGTGCTCTCCGCCCGACGTCCTGATCCCGATTTACTAAAGGAAATTCGCCGAGTGGTCGAGCAGTACGAAGAGGCAGTAGAGGCCCGGGACTGGTCCCGCGCTGTCAGCCACGATTTGCATTTTCATAGTCTCTTGATCCGGTTCCATGGCAATAAGCGGTTGGACTCTTTCTATAAAAATATGATTGGGGAACTTCGGGTTGGAATGGTGCTCGTGGATCGCAGTCATGACGACCCCGGCGCCCTGATTCCAGTCCACCGGAAGATGTGTCAGTTGCTCAGTACCGGAAAGCTCAAGCAGTGTGCAGCTCTACTAGAGCAGCATCTGGAAGATTCCGAATCCAGGTTGACACGGGTCATGACCGCGAAGGCAGCGAAAGCGGCATTATCAGCTCAGACAGAACAATAGACAGGCGAGGGAGCTACATCATGAGGGGAGAATCCCGATGACATTTCGACTTCCTGCACAACGAGTTGCTGGAACTTCCGGCTCAGTACGGACCGCGTCGCATCGGCCTTTGGGATTGGCGGCGTGCCTTTGTCTCGCAGTGATCTTGATCGCATCGACCTGGCTGGAAGCCCAGACCGTCACCAGTTCCATTCAGGGGCGAGTCTATGACTCAAGCGGCGCTGCTATCTCGGGAGCCGCAGTCACGGCCGTAAACGCCGATACCGGCGTTTCACGAACCAACGACGCCACATCCGGCGGTGACTACCAGATCACTCTCTTGCCTCCCGGCGACTACACCGTAACCGCCGAAAAGAGCGGCTTTCAGAAATCCGCAAAGAAAGTGCACCTTGACCTGGGCGCAGCTGGAACCGTCGACTTCAACCTCCCGGTCGGTCAGGTGACCGAGCAAGTGTCGGTACAAGATGTAGGCGAGGTTGCCGAACCGACGCGCACGATGGTGAGTACCGTCATCGACGAGCAGAAGATCGAGAGCTTGCCCGTCAATGGACGCCAGTTCATCGACTTTGCGTTGCTAGCGCCCGGGGTGACAATCGGCGATACCACCTCCGGTTCGACGGACGTAATTATCGAGCCCGTCACCAAGCTTTCCTTCGCCGGCCAGAACATCCACTACAACTTCGTGGCGATCGATGGCACCGACAATATGTCGACTGCTTCCGGCATTCAGAAGACCACTCCCTCGCAGGAGGCCGTCCGCGAATTCCGCGTGATCAACAGCAGTTACTCGACGGAATTCGGGCGCGCCGTTGGCGGCATCGTTAACATCATCACCAAGAGCGGCACCAACCAGTTTCACGGCTCGGTCTACGACTACTTCCGCAACGACGCGATGGATGCCCAAAGCATTCTGGCCTCCCCCGATTTGCCGACCTGCCGAACACCGGGAGATCCCACTTCAGGTGGCTGCCGATTCCTCAAGAAACTTCATCAGAACCAGTACGGCTTCACCATGGGAGGACCGATCAAGAAGAGTCAGACTTTTCTGTTCGGCAACTACGAGGGGCAGCGTCGCAGCGAGTCACCCTTCTACAACTCCGCCATTCTCGGCAACATTGCGTTGATCAATCAGTTAAAGTGCACAAATTTTGGGAGTCTCGGTACCGCTCCCACTTGCCCGGCCGGCAGTCTGCCGCAGGAAAACCTGAACATCACTCGGGTTTCCAACTACGACAACTTCCTGGTTCGTCTGGACCACACGATTAACAGCCGTCATTCGTTCTTTCTGCGCTACTTCTTCAACGATGAGCGGCTGACCCAGGTTTCGCCACTGAATGACGGATTCGATCTACCATCGGGTTACAAGCAGAATAAATTTCGTGATCAGACTCTCTCTGGAAATGTGAGCTCTCTCTTCAAGAATTCTCTCGTGAATGAACTGCGTGTGCAGTACGCGCACCGATTCTTTGACTTCCCGACCAACACAACTCAGCCGCACCTGGAAGTGACCAACATCTTTACCGTCGGCGTGAATCGCGGAAATCCCGACATGTACGAGGAGCATCGCACCGAAGTGGTCGACAGTCTGACGTGGGTGAAGGGCCGTCATACCATCCAATTCGGCGGCAATACGAACTTCGTCTCCACTACTGAGTCGTTCCCGCTCTTCTATCCTTTTGAAGCCGATTTCGGCTGTATCGAAAATTGCGTGTTCTCGTTCGGGAACAGCGTTATCCCTGGTCTCCAGGGAGCGCCCAGCGTGATTTTCTTTGAACGGTTCGATGCCGCCAGCAACTTTCTCGAGCCCTCGCTCGATCCCGCGATCTATCAGGGCACACACATCGCCAACAGCATTCGAAATCAGGCGAAGGGTACGCTCGATCACACGTACAACGGCCTGTTTGTTCAAGACAAGTGGCGCGCCACCGACAATTTGACGCTGAACTATGGATTACGCTGGGAATCGGAAACCTGGCCAAGCCGCGCCATCAATAACGTCACCAAGAATTTCGACCCGCGGGTTGGCTTCTCCTACGGTTTAGGAGGCAGTCGGAACTTTATTCTGCGCGGCGGGGCCGGAATCTTCCACGGCACAATCCCGTCTCCGTTGCTCATGTGCCAGGAGCCCAGTTGCGGGGGAACGATCGGTCCCTATCTGGGACGCGAAAACAAGCAGGACTCGCTCAACGCGCGCCGTCGCCTGTTTGCTTTCGCCGCAGGCCCTTTCCGTATGAATGAGGCTCT
>Ga0137359_10001791_pt1 | contig 17180 bp, 15 predicted proteins | sample Mad1_40_16metaG_FD_108281 | JGI IMG/M metagenome (GOLD analysis project Ga0137359, IMG submission 108281) | Vadose zone soil microbial communities from Angelo Coast Range Reserve, California, USA - Mad1_40_16 metaG | ecosystem: Environmental > Terrestrial > Soil > Vadose zone | place: USA... | reverse complement strand
GGCTTTGCACCCCGCCGTCTTAGCGCAACGTCAACCGAAAGGTTCTGGCAATCCTCGTGCCCACAACAAACCAGAATTCGGACCGGGTGCGCCGGTTGCTGCTACCTTACGGACGGATTGGGGCCAAGGTTTTTCCGCTTGACAATCCTGTGCTCGGGTGTATTGTGGTGCGACTTAGCCAAACGCAGAAATCTCGATCCACGTAGTGAAGCAGGCTGAGTCGGCCAATCCCTCGGTCTGTAACGTTCCCAGGCGTCGCCTCCCTTAGTTAACACTAAACCAAAGGAGAAGCTGACATGACTTTTCGTGAAACATACACGCGGGGATCAGTACTGACGGCTATCCTCGGGGTTGTTCTCCTCGCTTCGGTGAATGGCAAGGCGTTAGTCATCCCGGTCATTCATTTTCAGTCAAATGGAGCCTTCGGTCAGGTTACTTCCTGTGACGCAAGCACCTGTGTCTTCGTTAGCGTGACCATAGGCGGTCCCTCAAATAGTCCGCAGACATTCTTGTACTACGATCTCTCCAATTTCGTCACTGGAGCTGAGTCGTTCGGTTATGGATTCATTCCCAACGCTAATGTGTCCGTTGGGGCGCTCGGCGTCGTCACTGTTAACGCCGACACCAGCACGATTGCAGATTTTACCAACTTAGTCTGCGACGTTAACGGTTGCTCCCCAGGCCGAGGCGGGGTGATAAGTGGAACTTGGCAAAAAGTCAACTTCTTTTCCCAACGCAATACCAGCGAAGCGCAGACCACGTACCCCAATGCCCGTTATATAGTTAACGGGACTACCGACCAGATTTCTGCCATTGCGCAAGGAACCGCATTAGGAGTTGCTTTTAGTGACGCCGGAACAATTGGTACGAACCATAACACGACAGTAATTGTCCAGGCGAAGTAGCGCCCAGTCTGGCTTTTTAAAGCGCCCAGTAAGCCACTTACATATGACACCGGGTTACCATCTGCGCGTCTGCGCCTCGCCCCTACGAGAAAAAATTCAGAAGAAATACGCGAAGGGGATACTTGACGGATTAGCGGCACGTGGAATCTCGAAGTAGATCAACCTTCGGGACCGTTCATTGTGTTCAATACGCCAGCTGCAATCCTCTCCAGAAATTCACCTGTATTCTAGTTGGCTGGCAACTGGCTACTTGTGATCGCAAGAGCCATATCCTTCTGAGCCTCCAGCTTCGACGCGTCAATCGCTTGCGAATAGAGATCAAGAGCGGTGCTGGCCTCTGTACCCGAAGCGGCCAACCTCAACATATGTAGCCGTGTAATAACGGAACAGGGTGTATTCGATTCCAGCTTTCTCTAACTTGCCGATGAATTGTTCATAGTTCACAACCTTGGTCTACGGCAGATTGAGCGGAAGGGTTAGCCTTTCCGCTCACGCTCTCAGTAGAAAATAACCATGCGAATCGGAATATACGCACGCGTCAGCACGAAGGACCAAAGTTGTGAAATGCAACTCCGCGATCTGCGCAGCTACTGCGCGGCGCGAGGATTTGAAGTTGTCCGCGAATACATTGATGTAGGCCAATCGGGCGCGAAAGACTCACGCCCCGAACTTAACAAACTTATCGACGACGCTCGCAAGCGGCAGTTCGACGCAATCGTGGTGTGGCGTTTTGATCGGTTCGCACGCTCGACGAAGCACCTGCTTTTGGCGCTGGAGGAATTTCGGTCCCTCGGCATCCAATTCATCAGCTACCAGGAGAATATGGATACGAGCAGTCCGTTGGGGCAGGCGCTTTTCACCATTGTGTCAGCGGTCGCGCAGCTGGAGCGTGATCTGATACGGGAGCGGGTGAGCGCCGGGATTCGGAATGCGCGAGCGAATGGCAAGAAATTGGGCCGTCCGAAGAATGCGGTAGACCGCGAACGGATTCTGGAGTTAAAGGCGCAAGGTGCTTGCCTATATTCCGTGCTGGGAGATACGGAGCAAGCTTTTGCCTGGCTTGTGAAGGCTCATCGTGATCGTTCGGATTGCACGACGAATAAGCTTTGTCGGAATCAATGTGGATTCCCTTTGAGTTCCCCCAGCAACAGTATTTTTTCACCCCGACCCCGCCATGAAACTTGTCGGGAACCACGGTAATGCGAGAGCCACTCAGCCAGCGACGCGCACGCTCAGAGAGGGGAGAAGTCTTGGCCAAATCTTCCACCGTGAGTTGGAGTGGATGCGCAGCATCCAGGTTCGGGGTTCCGGGTTGGATCTTCTCAATGGCCTCATGGGTCTCACGGAACAGCGTCCACATTTGTTGTCTTCCATGGTCCGCGAAGTCTAAGAGCGCCGCGCCCAGAAAGGTCCACATGGATGCAGTAATGGCCAGAGGTAACAGACGTCGGACCACATGAATTGCATTGTCCTGGAGTTGGATCCGAAAAAGCCGGCGGCTTTGGATCGCCGCGACGATTAGCATCGGGGCCAGCCACAGCGCAACCAGCGCCTCCGGCGGCACGCTGGCTGCCGCCCACGCGTTTATATTTGAAACCGCGTTCGTGAACCGAAAATTCTCGAAAAATTCGAACCTCGAAGTAAGCAGCGTCGCCAATCTGGGACCTATCCAGCCCCCGAATCGACCGGCAATAGCCAGAGCAATGATCACCGGAAAGACGCAGATCGCTGCGCGCACAGTCCCATTCACCGCGGACGCGCACCAGAAGGAAGCAAAGCTCAGGAGGAGAACTAGCGCCACCCAGCCCGCAGCGGTCTGCGCATCCACGAACGTAGATGGAGAACCAAATAGTCGTCCGCCCTCAAGCAACACCACAATCGGGAGCACTGCTGCACAAACAAGGCCGGCAAGCAGCGCCATCATTAACTTGACCAACCACTGTCGACTGGCTGGCACCGGCTGAGTCAGGTGCCACGAATGCGTCCCTGAGGACCTTTCTTCCCCCAGCGAGAGGCTTCCGGCGAGAACTGCAATCAATGGAGGATACGCAACAACCATGATCATCGCTAGAACCGATCCTCGTTCCGGCATCAGCCTAAACACCGGCAGGCACACCCAGGCGATCAGGCCCAGCAGACTCATCAACCAGACCGGGCGCAGTAAACGAACTTCCTTGCGGATCAAGTTCAGGGTCGCTCCCGTAGGTCGACAGCGAAGCCACCGGCCCATCACCGAAGGCGTTGCGCCTGAACCCGCGATCAATAGATCGTCGCCCGCCATCCCTCCTGTCGCCTGGAAACGCAGTAACATCCGTCGTCCAAGCCAAACCATCACGCTCGTGTAGCTCACAAATAGAAAGATTCCGACAAAGCGGGACATCACGGATTCGGGAATCCAGTCCCGCCGGTTCGCCCAAAAAATGGGGATGAAACTATTGACCGCGTTCAAGGCCAGTCCGCCTAGCGTGGACCTTGCTAATAGCGTCCAAGCTGCCGCCGAAGCGATCATGGCAATGATCGATGCTCCGGCCGTCACCCAAAGCTGAGTGTCATTCCGAAACTCTGTCCGCCAGCCGAAGCAGAAAACGAGGGCCGCAGACAGGCAGGCAACTATCGTCACGATCATCTTCTCGGCCCAGATTTCCCTCCGGTCCGCGGGTTGACTGAGCAGCAGCGGAATCGTCCGGTATTGGAATTCATTTCCCAACGGGAGAGTCGCTAGCAGTGGGATGCCCAGGAAGAAGCCAAGAAAACTCATTGCCTCAACATAGTTACTTCCCCAAAGGCGGCCGCTCCCTATCAAGGAGGGATATAACTGCTCAACCGCCCCTGGCGCGCCCGCGAAGACCACCACACACCAGGGCCAGAACAGGGAACGAGCTTCTTTCAAGATTCTCGTCGTTTTATTTCGCACTCTGGTCTCCTACGACTTCAAGGTTGCGACAAAGATCTCCTCAAGCGTCAGCGCCTCCGTCGTCACTGCTTCTGGATTGTGCTCGCGAAGGCGTTCCAGCAATTCTGGGCCTGTCCCGTTCACGATTAATTCCAGTTCACGCCCCTCGCGATGTACTCGCAGCGCCGCTCCAAAATCGAGTTCCGGCGGCGCTTGTGCAAAGCGCGCGTGAATTTTCTGATAACGCTGGCGGGCATGGTCGGAGTCGAGCGTCGCCACCACGCGGCCGCGGTCGATGATGGTGAACTCATCAATCAATCCCTCGAATTCGGTGATGAGGTGGGTGGAGACAAATATCGTGCGGTTGCCGAGATTGCCTTCCTGGTAGGCCCCAATCACCGTTTCAATGAACTCGCGGCGGACAATAGGGTCCAGACCAGACGTGGGTTCGTCCAGCACCAGCAGATCCGTCTCGGGACAAATCGCGGCTATCAACGCGACCTGCGTTCGTTGGCCCTTCGACAGACTTCCGGTCCGCTGCGCGGGATCAAGCTGGAATCGCTCCAGCAACTGGTGCTCCGTCTTCCGGTTCCAGCGCTCCCGAAATGACGCCAGGTAGTCGAGCGTCTCGCGCACATTCATCCAGGGATAGAAAGCCACCTGATCCGGCACGTAAGAGAGGAGGCGCTTTACCCCAACTTCCTGCTTTGACGGATCAAGGCCGAACACTCGCACGTGACCCCGCTGGGGACGGAGGAGATTCAGCAGGCACTTCATCGTGGTGGTTTTGCCGGCCCCGTTGCGGCCGAAGAGTCCGTAACATCGGCCGGGCTGCACCGTCAGGGTCAAGTCATTGACGGCCTCCGCGCTCCCGTAGGAGTAGGAGAGGTTCTCAATTTGGATGGCAGAGGCAGAGGAGGTCATTGCCGGTCATCCCTCCTTCTTATGGTCTTTGCTGGCTCGTCGTTTGACGTCCAGTACATCCATTCGTTCATGCAACAATTCGAGGAATTCATCACGAGCTACCTGCAGATGGTGCGCTTGAACAATCACCTGGTCGATCTCCGCGATCAACAACTTGCGCCGGACTTCCTTGCGCAATCCTGAGTGATTCTCTTTCAGGAAACAGCCCCGCCCGGGAAGCGTCTCGATCACCCCCAGGCTTTCAAGTTCCGAATAGGCTTTGGCGATCGTGTTGCGGTTGACGCGAAGTTCCTCAGCCAGCGGGCGGATGGATGGGAGCATCTCGCCGGGCCGCAGCGCGCCCGATGCTGCCGCAGCCTTGATCTGATCCACTACTTGAAGGTAGATCGGCATGCCAGACTTGAAATTGATTTGGAGTATCATGCCCGTCTCTCTGTCATAGGACACTAGGACAGTTGGACGGCATTGTCAAGCGGAATCTTCGACGCGGCAGATTGATTTGAAAGGGTGGCGACTTGGGCTGGCGAGCGTCCAGAGAGACAGGATAGTCGAGAGGATCAAAGATTCTGGAGTCCAGCCAATGGCCCGTAGAGAAATAGACCGCAAGCGCCACGAAAAGCAAACTTAGCCCTAATCGACATAGCGTTTTAGTTAGTATTACCTCTAAGTATAGTTAGACACCAAGGGGTTGTTCGTTGGTTGCCTGTGATTGCCAGAGCAATGTCCCTTTGTGCCGCCAATTTAGACGCGTCAATCGCTTGGGAATAGAGATCAAGAGTGGTGCTCGCCTTGGCATTTCGAAGCAAGCCCTGAATTGCCTTAACGTCCTTGCCCGCGTTAATCAGAAAAGTCGCAAGGCGGTGACGGAAGTTGTGGAAGCTGAATCGCTGACCAGGTTTAAGCAGGATGCCAACCTTAGTGGCTGCGGGACGAATTCTATCTGCGGCCATCATGCTGGCACTCAGCGGTGTTCAGCTCACAAACCCCAACGGTTCAGAAGTAACTGGAATTACATGATCACAAACCTCTGTGGAAGTTTTTTTGGCGCCAAAAACAGCCTTGACACGTCGCTGATAGTTCCTCCATTATGGAGGAGTTTAGGAGTAACCCTATGGCAGTACTGAACATCAAGAACCTTCCCGACTCTCTCTACAGGAAGCTCCAGGCTAGAGCGAAGCGCCAGCACCGATCGGTCGCTCAGGAGGTTACTCATCTTCTTAGCGATGCTCTTGAGACGCCGAAACCTCTTTCGATTCTTGATCTCAAGGGGTTGGGCAAAGAGCACTGGAGAGGAGTTGACCCGTCGAAACATGTTGCGCGAGAACGGGCCTCATGGGATTAATGGCCGATCTCGGCGGCGGCCCTGTAGGGGTGGACACGGCCATCTTCATCTACTTCATCGAAGAACATCCCCAGTTTCTTCCCCTGGTTGAGCCGCTTTTCAGAGAAGTGAATGAGGGCCGCAAGGAGTTGGTTACATCGGCGCTTACCTTGCTCGAAGTCTTGGTCGTTCCCTACCGTTCTGGAGACCATCTGCTGGCCGGGCGCTATGAAGCTCTTCTCACGCAGAGTCGCGGCGTCCGCGTTGCAGATATTTCTCGTGACCATCTGCGCGCCGCCGCACAGCTAAGAGCCGCAACGGGAGTCAAGACGCCTGATTCTCTCCAGGTTGTGGCGGCATTGGCAGTCGGCTGCACAGCTTTTCTTACCAATGATCGCGACCTTCCGACCATACCCGGTCTCCGTATCCTGCAATTGTCTTCCTACGTTAGGTGATCCTGCACGCGCTCAGCATCCTTTTCATTCCCTCGTCCATGTTCTCTCTCCATTCCTGATCCTGGACGCCTGATACAAATGCGAATTGCGATCCGAGCGGAAATTTCTCACCTGCAATTTCACCTGTAAGAAGTCCGGCTTGGCCGTGTCTTCGCGTACTAAGGCAGTCCCCAACGCCCTTGAAGTTGTTGGCAGTACATAATCACGCCGCTTTGACATGGTAGAGGTCTGGGGTTCGAGTCCCCACGGGCCTACCATATTTTTCAATCACTTGGATAGAAGCCACAGAAAACTTCACCTGTAATTCTTCACCTGTAAGTCGTGGCAGGGGCCAGGGTCGCTTGGTCCAGTTTTGAATTGCCCAGCGTAAGAGCGATGGCTTCTCAGGCTTCCTGAGTAGATCCGCGAATCTTAGTTCGGTGGCGGATAAAAATCTTCGATTGCGAATGGGAAGGCGGCATCCACTCCCGGCCCCCCGCTATCGGGCGTAGTCCAAAACGATACGCGCTGGAACCGGGCATTCTGCTTTGCTTCATTAGCAAAGGCCTGCCCCAATGCGAGGCGCAGTGCGGGGTCCGCGAAATAATACGTCTCGACTGCACCATACGATTTTGGAGCGCCAAGGGAAGGTAAGGTAGCGTCGGCATCATTTAACGCTCTATCTGAACATCGCGAAAGGCTCCGGCAAGTGGATCCAGGTAGCAGGAAAAATCAATCCTGGCGGGAAGCGGTAGGCCGTTGGAAACCATGAAGTTCAGACTGCGATATATTCAGAACATGGTTCGATGACCATTCAAGATGGGAAAATCGGAGTCTACGTATCCGCCTGTCAGCGGCTGATCGCTGGCCGAAGTCGCGGTGATGAAATAGACGGCAGGCTTGAATCCCGCGGCGGAAACGCGCGACACAAATCGTGGATAATGGGTTGTCAGAAACCATTCTTGATTAGCTTTGGCCCCTATCATCACTTCCGCTTCCATGTAAATGGTGTCCACAACCGGAACTCCGTCGGGCCTCAACACGTTTGTCACGGCGTCAAGCAATTTGTCGGTGGTCAACTCTACACGCGACGTGAACACGTCTGGAGTTAGAGGTGTCCATCCCAGCCCACTGGCCAGGTCTCCGCGTGTATAGTCGGCAGCTCCCAGCCATAGCATTCCGACATCGAGCCGCAGGCGGTTTCTACCGGAACCAACAATTTTCGCCACGTCCTGAACATAGGTCCTCAAATTTGTTTCTTCCTGGTCGGCCATTGGAAACGTTGCGCGCCAGCTCTCACCAAGATTCGTCGTCCCTGGCTCGGTCACAAACCAGATTCTGGTCGAAATGAATGTGGCTCCGCGATCGGCCATACCTTGTAATTGGGTGAGCACGGCCTGCGCGCATCGGGCTGTTGGTAAGTGGTAATGAAGTCGGTATGAATGAAATCGGTGCCCGTCGAATGATAATCCACACCGACGTCATAGCCCGGGATGTGACCCACAGGGATTACAACTGGAACAGGTGCGGTCGCCGAGGCTGTTGCATCTGCGGCGGATACTGCCTTGACTGTGAATGTTCCTGGCAAGGTCGGCGCTGTATAAACACCATTCTGAGTGATCGTTCCGCCGTCAGTTTCTACCAATGACCAGGTCACCGCCTGGTTTGTAGATTCATGAACAATGGCTGTAAACGTTCGCGTCGCCCCCGTGTTCATCGGTGTCGTGTCACCTTGAATGCCCGTGATCAGCCCATGATTCCGCGTACTCAGTGGAAAACTGTCGCATCCGGCTACCCAAGATCCATCGCAAATACGATCATCGTGTCAGCGCTGGGCGCTTCTGTTTCGTTGTGTGTTCAGGTGAGGCGCAATCAGATCCCGGCCACGATTGCCAGTACTCGTTTCCCCGCACTAGATATACGCCTTTTGTTTGCCTAAATGATCGAGTGCTCAGTTGACAGCTCCGGTCTTTCGTGTTCACGCGGACATCACTCCCGTCCCATCTTCAGAACAAGCTCCATTTTCCTTTTCTATTCTTCTTGACTTCACTGTGCCTCGGGAGGACAATCCGCCACAACGGGGTTGACAGCCCCGCGTGTGGGAATAAGGACAACCCCATGCCGATCGATCAATTCTCGCCTGTGAACAATTTTCCTGTTGACAACTGCCTTTTGGGATGTAGGCTACCGAAAAATTAGTGTCTATTTTTACTGTTCCACTCGCGAGCTAGTTTGACTTAGTCGAACTCCATCGGCCCATCGGCCCATGCACTCCACGCAGTTTTGAAGCGAACCGAAGGTTAGGCTTTTTAAACGGCCCTCAGTATTCAGGAAGGGGATTCAGTGTCTCGCTGAGTCGAGAAGGAGGAGTGTTTCCCTATGCGCACTCGGTTCCTGTAAGTTTTGACACTGTTGAGCAGAACTCTAGCATGCTCGCTTTGATTGAGTATGACGTGTACATAGGTGGAAACGGCCAGATGCAGATCCTGCAGCAGGGTAAGCCGATACCTCCGGTGCGCATTGTGAGAGCAGCAGGATTCGGACCATTTCCGAATTCTGTGACTCGACATCTGATGGCCGAGCTGCATGTACCTTTAACCGCAGGACCGCCGGCTTTGCCTTATCGACACGTGCTCAGTCGGCTTTAAGAGAAAGGGGATTCATCATGTCGCACATGCAAATGAGCGTACAAGCCAGTAAGTGTGCAATAGCGGTGGGATCCAAGCGATCTCGGAGTTGTCTTATGTTGAATTCGCTTCTTGTATTTGTATGCGCTTTGGGGCTTTCTGCTCAAGCGTACGCCAATACTTATTTCGAAGTAGAGCCTAATAACACGTGCGGTAGCGCGCAGGATTTGCGATCCGCATCCAGTCCTTTGCAAGTCGAAGGGTTCAAAACTCAACCCTTTGGTAATGCCGTGGATTTCTTTGTATTCAGTGGGGTAGCGGGTACACAGGGGCGCGTAACGTTGAATGGGGATTTCTCCAAGCCACAGCCCCTCACTGCTTATGGACTTGGAGTTTTTACGTCGAACTGCCCCGCTTCGCCGACGGGCAGCGCATTTTCTATATTCTCTGAAGCGGCCTTGGATTTCACCATTCCTGACGATGGCATTTTTGATATCGGAGTGACTGCTTGCTGCGATCTCGGTTTTTCCGGAAGCGGAACGGTCGAAGGTTCATATGTGCTATCTGTCCAAGGCGCGATTGCTGCCCCCGTCGCCCCTGCCCCTATTAGTTCCGCGCCCGCCGGGCGGACCTACGGCCAGTGGGCCGCTGCGTTTTGGCAGTGGGTGCTTGGGGTTCCGGACAATAATTACCCGGTGCAATCACAGCACCGGCGGGTAAACCCGCTGAAGGATGTGACCGGCGAGCATTGTGCCGAGCATCAGATCGGCGACGTCTGGTTCCTTGCCGGCTCATGGGTCGGCAATGTCAACCGCTCCTGTACAATTCCGGCTGGGAAATCGCTGTTCTTCCCGCTCATCAACAACGTGTACGTAGGCTTCTTGAGCGATCCTCCAGAGCAGCGTACCGAGAAGTGGGCCCGTGATAACGCAGGCTGCACGGAACCAGCGGTGATTTCCGTTTCGCTTGACGAGATCGCAGTCAGCAATCCAACTTCCTACTTCACTGGTCCTTCGGGTAGCCAGTCCCCTGTCTTCAGCGTACAGATGCCATTCGGGATTGCGGACGATGGACCCGGCAACCTGTTGGAGTCGCTCGGGTATAAAATCAAGCAGATCCCGGAGTGGTTCCTGAGCCCGAGCGCGGAACAGGGTTACTACCTCTTCCTCAACCCGCTGCCACCTGGTCCCCACAGACTGCAATGGAGCGCGTCAGGCTGCACCGCCGGCTCGACGCAGGACGTCACCTACAATCTGACCGTGCTCGGTCAATGAGCCCGCGGCAAAGCGACGCGCTTTCCGCCGGATGGATCGAATAACATTCGGGTCGGGGGACTGACTGGCAGAGCGGGTGATTCTAGGGGACGCCGCCCTAGAACTCCGGGTCTACTTCGGAAACGCGTTATCAATCTTTCTTATTATCCGTTCCGCCACTGAACCGCAGCGACGACCAGCGATTCGGTCCTTGGACTGGGGCGGCTGTCGTGTAGGTCTTCTGAATTCTTCAGGTGACGCGCCACAAGGATTCCCGCAACGATTGCCAGCACGTTTGCGGCCTTCATCCATGAGGCACCGTATCATATTCGCTTTTTCTTCGTCTAAACAGTACGGAGGCGACAGCGAATTCCAGCCCGTGATTCCAGCCCGTGATTGGCCCGTGTTCCGCGTATTTAGAGGGGCTTAGCAGTTTCCCCGCGAACATAGAAGTGGTTGGAGGTGTTGGTTAACTGAACCTTAACACGGTAGAGGTCTGGGGTTCCAGTCCCCACGGGCCTACCATCGTTTTCAATCACTTAGCCGAAAGTCACAGAAAACTTCACCTGTAATTCTTCACCTGTAAAATGGCTCATGTCGTGGATTGACTATGTCCGATTAGCTGGCACTGCATTACTTATCCCCCGAGTGGATTTTCGGGTCGTAATTAACCGTAGATTGAAAATGGAAAGGGTCTCTCCTGCTGAGGTCAACAATTCTTGGGGCGGCGGACCGCTGAGCTAGCAGGCTGGGAATCCAACCGACTATTGGGCTGCCGGGTAGCTTAGGGGCGAGCCGATGTTAGCTGGTTATTTGAATGTTGATCCCATGGCCGACCCGATCCGCTCTGACCCCCGCTTCGCCCAACTCATGGCCAAGATTCGCCCCCAGTAGCTCTCCTAGATGCAGTGCCCAACCCAAGCTGCCGCGCCCTCTTTATTGCACGGAGCCTGGCAATCCCGTTGGGTCACGATGGCTGCAGGTTGCACACCGGAGAAAATATCCGTGTGTATTGCCGTCAGGCGTTATGTACCGTCCGACCACGTCGCCTTGCGGGTCAATCCCGTTGCCTTCGCTGGTCGTTGCGCCGGGGATATCAATCGTAATGAACTCCCCATCGCGAAGAACAAAACCGTGCTGGTTTCCATCCTGGCTGTTGTAGAAACCTACGATTTCTCCTTCAGGGTTTATGCCGGTAATCCACGTGAAGGTGGAGTTGGGAACATCGATCGTGGTGAAGTTTCCTGCCTGTCGCAAGAAACCGTGGAATACGCCGTCACTGCCGATGTAGGTGCCAACAATTCGCGTCGAATCGATGACCATCGTCGGGAACGTTCCCGTTGCGCCCGGGACATCGATCACCGTGAATTGGCCTCTACTGAAAAGGTAGCCGTGCCCGTGGAAAAAATCGTTGCAGGCAAATCCCACGCCCACGACATCGCCGGCGTTGCTGATGCCGAAGCCGGCAGTACACACCGGATTGGCGCTGGGAAAATCAATCGTCGAAATGGCGCCTCCGCTCAACACGTAGGCGTGTCCTCCGGTATTGGTGCCATACCCTCCCACGATGGCCCCACTGGCGTTGACCCAGGCAACATCGGTGCTCGTTGCTCCTGGAATGTCAACGGCTGAGAAAGCGCCGTCGCGGAGGACGAACCCGTGCTGGCTTCCGTTCGAAGTGAAATAGCGTCCCACAATCTCGCCCGACGGCGTAATCGCCGCGGCTTGTGTGTTCGTTGAGCCTGGAAAATCAAAAGATTGAAAACTGGTGCCATGCCTCGTAGTAACGCTGGCCGCCTCCTGGCATTGGTTGTTTTGGCCGCTATTTCCCGCCACGGTCGGTGTGGCTAGAAAACCGTGTCTCGCCGGATTGCCGCGCACGCGATAGAGGCCGGTTATTTGACCGGCATTGTTGATGTCACGCGTCCCGGTATTTTGTGAGTCGGGATAGTCAAACGAGAGGAATTGACACGGCGACGGAGCCCCGCTCAAGGTCATAGCGCCCGAAAGGACAAACCCGTGACTGGGGAAGTTGGTGGCGTACTGTCCCACCAGAGTTCCAGAATCATTCAACTTAAATGCATCTGTAAAGTCGGCAAAGGGGAAGTCGAAGTTGTGGAACTGGGCATTCGGAGCACGCACGAAGCCATGCTCGTTTCCCGTCGGGTCGTCAAAGAAGCCACTGGTAAAGTTGGCCGAGTTGATGCCCAAAGCAAAAGTCTCCATGGGAGCCGCTGCGGGGTCATCGAATGACGTAAACATGCCTTGTGCATCAACGAAGGCGAGGGAAGTGCTTAAATCTCCCAGGTCGTAGTCCCCCACGCTCGTTCCATGCGAATTGATGTCGGTGAGTTCGGAATCAATGGAACCCGGAAAGTCTGTGGTGGTGTACAAACCGGAAGGGCTCCGCGTAAAGCCGTGAAAGGCTCCACTCTGTTCTTGCCATTCCCCTACGATTGTTCCCAAATTGTTAATGCCAAAGGCAATCGTAAGAATAGAGCCTAGCGGATCAATCGTCACAAACGTTCCGTCCCCGTGTCGCAGGTACCCGTGAACGACTCCACCGCCATCTTGGAACCTGCCGACGCTTTCCCCTCGGTCGTTAACCGCTTGCGAAACCGTATCTACTGAGCCCGGCGGATCAAATGTCACGAACGAGTAGTTCAGGATGCGCGGCCTCGCCGTTGTGTTCACCAGCACGTCTGCCGGACCTTGCCGGGCAGGCAGCGTTGCGGTCACAAGATTAGTGGAAGTGTCGAAAACCGAAATTGTGTTGTCGGCGAAATTAGCTACGTACGCGATCCCCTTGGGCGTTATCGCGACATTCCACGGGCTGTTGCCGACGGTAACAAAACCTGTCAGCGAACGCCCCAACACGTCGATCACTGCAACGGTGTTTGAAAAGAAATCAGCGACATAGGCGCGCGAGCCATCAGGGGTAAAGGCAATCCCGCGCGGGACCGGTCCCGCCGGAATCGAACTGACGATCGTGTTCGTGTTGGGATCCACCAATTTCACTACACCTTCACCCTGCACGCTGACCCACAGAAAACGGCCATCGCGGCTGAATGCGGAATGGAATGGCAGGGAACCGATGGGGAAGTTTGTGAGGATCGTATTTGATGCTGTATCAATGACGCTGATGGTGCCGCCGCTTTGATTCGAGATGTAGGCGCGGGAACCGTCGGGAGAGATAGTGACCCAGATAGGATTTGCCCCCGCACCGACCGAGATCGTCTTGATAACGGTGTTCGTCGCAATGGCGATCACAGAGACGGTATCCGAGCCCTGACTGGAGACGTAGGCATGCGACCCATCGGGCGTGATTGCTAGACCAATGGGATTCATTCCGACGGCTATCTCTGTGAGGGGCACGTTTGTTGCCGTGTCAAATACGCTCACACTGGCATCTTCGGCGTTGTCGACGTACATTCTGGAGCCGTCTGGGGTAATGGCAATGCCCCCGTTGGATCCGTGCCTCCAAGGAGCTGTGGCGAAGACCACGTTGTTGGTGGCATTGATCTCCGTGATGCCGCCTGCGGTGCCAGGCACGTAAATGAGCGGGCCGTTAGCCGGTGATGATGATTGCTGGGGTGTGGCGAACATCCCTCGGCCGAACAACAGCAGCGCAGCAAGCGCTAGGAAACGAATGGCAGAGGGACGAAAGAGTGACCGGAATCGGAGATCAGCGTGAATCATCGAATCCTCCTAAACTGTCAAGGGCCCCCCAGGATACCGGGACTGGCCAAGGTGACCCTAACCGACACGGCGTAGTGAGTGGAAGCGATCCTGGTCCACCAGCAGCAAGAGCGCAAGCGACAAGGAACGACAATGGAGAAGTGACGCAGTTTGTCGTGGGTTACAGTGACAAGTGACAATATCTAGGGATTGCAATCTTCCAATGCATGACCTAGGATGCGCATAAGTCTTTCAAGCAACGGCGCTTATAGAATGTCATATAACGAACCTCCCTCCTCTGCCCCGCTTGGCGAATCACGTCCGGACAACTTCTTGGACTCGTGGAAGGAAATTGCCGCTTATCTTGAGAGGGAGGTAAGGACTGTCCAGAGGTGGGAAAAGAAGGAAGGCCTCCCAGTACACCGGCAAATCCACGAAAAGCTGGGCACGGTTTATGCCTACAAGTCCGAGATCGACGCGTGGTGGAGAGAGCGGAGCGCAAAACTTGCTTCCGTCGCAAACGCTGAGATAGCAGTAGGCCCACGCATTGTCTCATGGCCCGCGAGCATGCCGGAGATACTTGGCGAGGAAGTTGCGGCCGCAACTCCGTGGCGCAGGGTCTTGCGATTGCCAGTTTATGCAGTAGCGGTTGCGGGCCTCTTAGCCATCGTTCTTGGTCTGTCTGAAATCGCGCATCTGCGAAATTGGCAATTCCTAAGTAGGCCATCACTAGAAGGGATTCGGATCGCCCGGCTCACCTTCACAGGACAAGTAAAAGACGCCGCAATTTCACCGGACGGCAAATACGTCGCTTTTGTGAACTTTGATTCAGCCGGCCGGAGCATGTGGGTGTACCAGATTGCGACGGGAAGCAGCGCTCAAGTGGTTTCAGGTGATATTGGGTGGTGGCCGTGGGGAGCGAGGCTCACATTCTCGCCGGACGGCAACTATATCTACTACGAAAATTTAGATTCCAGTGAGGGCACCGGGTTGTATGGTCTCTATCGGGTGCCTATGGTTGGCGGAACACCGCGAAAGCTGATTTCGGACGTGGATTCGGCTGTTACTTTTTCACCGGACGGCAAGCGGCTCGCGTTCATGCGTAATTCCAATCAGCGTGTCGAGGTGGCGCTGATGACTGCGGATTTCGATGGGAGCAACGAGCGGACGGTCGCGGTGCGCAAACGAGAGAGTGGATTTACGTTCGAAGCGCCGGCCTGGTCGCCAGACGGCAAGGTAATAGCCGCGGCTATCGGGTATGGGGGCGAATTGATTCGCAAGCAGATTGAGGTCGTCGCAGCAGATACCGGACGCGAAACGCCGCTGGGAACTCAGTCTTGGCGGTTTGTGGGCCGAATGGGGTGGCTGCCCGATGGCCGCGGTTTAATCTTCGTGGCCAGAGAGAATACGTCCTCGACGAACGCGCAGATCTGGCAGGTGGATTTTCCCAGCGGCGATGTGCGCAGGGTCACGAATGACTTGGCCAATTATTTTTGCTTGACTGGTTCGGCAGATGGAGCGCATTGGGCTGCCCTGCAGGAAAAAGTGGCTTCGAGTCTCTGGACTCTTCCGCGGGGCGATGCGGGGCACGCGAAACAGATTACTCCAGGAATTGACAGCGTGGACGGCAATTCCGGGTTCACGTGGACAGCGGATGGGAGAATCCTTTACACGTCTCTTCACGCAGGCGGAGAGTTCATGCGAAGCGTGGACGCTGATGGACGTAACGTGAAAGATTTCTCGCTGGGCCCAGGACAGAATCGAAGACCCTCAGCCTGCCCAGATGGCCGCTACATCCTGTACACCTCTCAGAGCGACACTGGCCGGAATGTCTGGCGCGCAGATTCCGAGGGAAAAGAGATCAGACAACTGACCTTTAGCAATGCTGATGGATTTGCCCAATGCGGACCCAACAGCAAATGGTTCATCTACGCTTCGGGGAACAAGGGTCATCCGACGCTATTCAAGATGTCAATAGAGGGTGGGCAACCCGTTCCCCTCAGCGACAAGTATCGAGACGCGCCCCGTTTGTCGCGCGACGGCCTCTGGGTCGCCGGAGTATTCGAGGACCCTCCCAAGCACACCGAGATGGCCGTCGTTTCGGTGGATAGCGGAGAGTTGCACTGGCCAGTTGAAGTTACGGAAGACATCGACTGGAATGCCCACCTCGCATGGACCCCGGATGGTCGTGGCGTGATTTATTCCGTCATCCGTAGCGGGGTCTCGAACCTATGGGTTCGATCACTTTCTGGAGGTCCAGCGACTCCATTGACCGATTTCAAGGAGGGGCACATTTTCTCTTTCAACTGGTCCCCCGATGGCAGCCAATTGGTCCTGGCTCGGGGCTCGATCACCGATGACGCGGTTTTGTTTACGAGCCGCAAGTAACGATCTTATGTAATTGGGAATGGGTGTAGTAAGTCTGGAACCCTTTGCTTTGCCCTTCTAGTCCGCCTTGTAGGGCTCTATAATCTGCGGGTCATGGAGAACAAACAGATTGCTCGCGTGCTTCGCGAGACCGCGCAATTCCTGGAAATTGATGGCGCGATTATCGACCGCTATGGCAGCTACAGCTCGTCATAGAGCACCTGCAGGAAATCGTGAAGACCAGCGATTATGCGCTGCGCAAGAATCTTCTCAAAAAGTATCCGACGACAGATCTGCTTCGTCTGGGTAGCTCCTGATAAGCCTCGACCGCGTCTTTGACGCGTCACTGATGCCAGAAACTTGTCCAGAACGATTTGTTGATTCGATGGAAGTGCTTGGCGTCAACGCCTGCTTTTGCCCGCTGCTCCCAGGTCATCTTTGGCCCCTGCGGGCCGTACACCTTTACGAATTGCGCCTTTGTAGGGCGTCCGGCGAGGGCAAAGAGGCGCGTCCCCTCAGCGATGTGCGCACGAGCGACTTTGGACCTCACTTGCGCCTGCTTCGGTTTTGCGAGTTTCTTCACCCTGGTAGCTTTCTTCTTGGCCTTCATGTCAGCGTCCCTCCTAGGACTGGCGCTACCATAAGGTTAAATCTAAAAGAAGTAAACCACCCCGAAGTGCTATTTTGGCGTACTTCGGTTCATTGGGAGTTTCTCACCTGTAATTTCACCTGTAAGAACTCAGGCTTACACGTATTTCGGCGTACTTAGTCGGTCTCC
>Ga0137359_10001790_pt1 | contig 17186 bp, 26 predicted proteins | sample Mad1_40_16metaG_FD_108281 | JGI IMG/M metagenome (GOLD analysis project Ga0137359, IMG submission 108281) | Vadose zone soil microbial communities from Angelo Coast Range Reserve, California, USA - Mad1_40_16 metaG | ecosystem: Environmental > Terrestrial > Soil > Vadose zone | place: USA... | reverse complement strand
GCAGAATGGCGATAGGGCGGCATTAAACATTGAGACCGATCCTCAATTATCGGCCACGGTCCGACAATTGAAACTTTCACTACCTCCTGCCTGATGTCGATCGCTTCACAGCCAGCAAACGTTCAGCTGCAAAACCTTCAAGGGCAGATCAATGAGCAGCAGGAAGCTCTCGATGCATACGTGAGTTTGGCTGGTAAAGCAAGTCAAGCCGCGGCCGTTGTGCCATTGATTTTTACTGCAACTGTAAGAGAATTAATTTTTCTGAAATTCATTGAAGTTGATAAAACACGTTCTCTAGATTGCACTCAGGACATTGATCAAGCATACATATGAGCTGGGGTCCATTCCGGACCTGACGCGGAAAACAATCAGTATCTATGCGGAAATACAGGAGTCCCGCGTTGCCGATAGATTTCAACTACATAGAATTTCGGAAACGGATCCCCATGTCGACACGCATCAGCTTTGGACGACATTACGGGATTACAAGGCAAAAGGTGCGAAGATAATATATACATCCCGGAGCTAACACTCATTTCTAATGACATTAAAATCGTCTTCATTAATCAACAGCAAAGCCCCCTTCATCGCAATCCATTCCCGGTCAAGGAAACGAGGCACAGCCGGAGGATGGAGTAGGTTTGAGTGAGGTTGCAAAAGGTAAAAGGAGAGAAAATGACAGCAGGGTGGTGATAAAGACCGAAACAGAGGATTCAACAAAGGTGATTTTATTCTTCAAGTCCATCAGGAACTTTCAATCAATTATGACCAGATAACTGTTGCACCTCCAACAACCGAAGGCAAGTCAGTGGCATGGGTCACTCCCCTTGTTACGGAAACACCCGCGCGACTACCGGAAGCGGAAACACAACCGACGGTTCGGGTGACGGCATTGAAGCGGAAAACCGTCAGCCCGATGGAAGTCGAGCGGGTAAAGGATGATGATACAGTAAATTTTCAACAGATTCTCAATGGCATGCCTCTAAACAATCAATAGACAACTGCAGCCAAGGAGATCATTGAAAGGTCAACCAAGCGACCGCGGGTATTTGTCGAGGAAGACGACAAATTGACCGAATCGGAATCGGAATCGGTCGGACCACCAACAAATTGGCAATCGGTAAGTCATCTCTGTCCATTCTGAAATTTCACATTTAACAAGCAATAGATACCGCAAAGAAAAGTTTGCGATGAATGTCAGCGGTTGGGAAAATCCCAAAACTGCTTTGTACCGAACGATGGACGGAAACTCGCTTGCTTTCAATGTTCCAGAGCAAAAAAACGTTGCTCTCTCTGTCCGGACCGCTCAAGGACGCGGGCACGCTCCGCGCCAGCAACTGCCAAGCGTACACGGAGTCGGTCTCGCAAAGCTCCGACACCACCACCGGGCCCGTCAAAGAATAAACCATCAACTTCCAAGAATGTTCTGAAAGCGAAAAAGAATCGGGTTCAAAAGATTGAAGGTGCGTGGTCACCCAATTACATAGCGATCATGATTAACATATCCAGCAGATGTTCCAGTTGTCGTTGTACCTCCATTTCGATCGTTGCGGCCATCTCAAAGTCGCAGCATTGAACCGAAGGCTGAGTTACCCGCTCTTCGCGAGGACATGCGGCAACTTCAGCAGCGATTGTCGACAGCAGAGGCCTGTTTGGCAGCATTGACGGGCATTTTCAGGGCCCAACATCGGCAAAACAATTCTGGGCCACTGCCGGAATGGCTCTCCGCCTATGATCAAATAAATCCGACGGTTCAAACATCGACAACAAGTCGGGAAGTGTCTCCCCTCCCACAGGCGGAGCCTACGCCGGGTCGGACCATTTTCTCTCCTCGCAGTCAACGTCCTTTGAATGACCCTTCCCAATCAACATTGCGCATCGACTCGGATTCGAACATCCCTAAGACCACTCCGCTGATTGACCAAAAAGCGGCGGAAGTATTGTCGATGGTAACGGATGACCTTGTACAGGGACAAATTGATCCACCGCGCAAAGGTACATCTTTTGTCATTCATACATTCAACCCATTGATAACGGTTTATTTTTTGTCTAGAAGTTCTTGACTTGGTTCAAAAAATCTTACAGCATATGCCTGAAGCATCCGGAAGCGGCACCCAGCAGGAGCCTCAAGACACTTCTTGGACGACTCACATGCGGGACCCTCCATTTGCTCATCTAATGCAATCTTCCGTCCACGGGAGTGGAGCTTCTGCGGATGCAGTGCACCCGACCAATGCACCTCTTTTCGGACCGATGCCGTCGGTACCCGTTGGAGATGTTCTCCCGGAGTTTAGTCTTTCCGGACCGATGCCGTCGGTACCCGTTGGACATGTTCTCCCGGAGTTAGATCTTTCCGGACCGCTGGCGTCGGGACCCATTGGAGACGTTCTCCCGGTGTCACCTCCTGAAAACCAACATGAAATACATGCAAATGCTGACGGACAGACTTTGGATGAGATGGAGATGACTTGCATTGATTACTCGCCGAAATAAATCTGATCCATAGAATTTGCACGTGTTATTGTATAGCATCTTGAATGGGTCAATTTTAATATTTTTGCATTCTTGACATCACACCTCAATGTCTAGGTGACTCTTCCTCGCAAACACATTCCCACTACAATTATTAAACATTTTGCATCAGCAGTAATCCTCTCAAATTATCGGATGAGATAGCTGATGTTTTACTGAAGTCCTTCAGTGACAAATTGTCCTCCGATACTTTTATTTCTCCCAGCAAACTTGATATTCCGAGCGGTTGGTCAAAGGAACTGGCAATCGACTGCGAACACTTGTCATATGTACTTGCCATTGCATATTTGAACCACAGTATGTCTCTCTGATTCCGAACACCCTACAGTATCTAACAGGGAATAGTCAAATTACCCTGGAAAGCAGATGACTACGCAACCAAACTTTCTCCTAGACCCACTGGATTTGATTCGCCTACGGAAGAACAGTTGGAGTCCGAATTTCCGCCATTGTCATCTCCGCCATTTCCGAAAGTCACCATGCCTTCAACATTGATTGATTCCAACGGCATCATATTGGCCTGGTACTTACCTGAGGCATTTTTGGATGCCAGACAGGTGAGCTATGTCTCATTGAATATGCACGGTCCAATGATTAAAGCGGTTAGCTGGTCATCTGGGAAGCTTTGCAATGCCTACAACCCCACTTCAATGGAGGGACCCCCGACGGTTGCTGGCGGGTCAACGAGGCATTTTTCAAAACAGCCGACGACTGCGAGGCATGCGCTCCAGGATCCGTCAATGTTTCTCCTGCATGGTTCGAACAGGCGAGAGATGTATGTGACGATATAAGTGGTTATTTGAGATAATATTAACAATCCAGTAGGGACCAGCCTTTCAACTTCTGCCTTCCGCCACTGTTAAAAAAGAAACCAAGATTCCAGGAGGACGTGAATGGTTGTCTGCCCATAAGGAATCTGCCGCATTGATGTCCGCTATGTTGAGGATCACTCATCCGGAATTATATTTCATGGCAAGAGAAGCTATGTCTTCCCTCCAGACACTACAAAACGTGCAAGACGTGGTTATGCTGTGGCACTCTGTGTTCAATGGATGTCAGGTAATCAGCAATCGGGAAACTCCAATCCATCGGGACAACAATTCACATGTAAAGTGGTATGACTTGCTTTGTTCAGTTGGCCCTTATACTGGAGCGGATTTGGAGATGCCAGGGGCTGGCCTTCGATTTGAATACAACACGGGTACGGCGGTCTTCCTATGTGGCAGATTGCTCCGTCACGGAGTTTCCAAAGCGGACGGCGATCGGGTTTGCATAGCTTATTATATGAGGGAAAATGTGCAGCAAAGGATGGGATCAAAATTTGCAGGATGGAGTCATCAAAGGACATATAAATACATCCTGCCGTAGTAATATGATTATTCCATCTACACTTTTGACTTTTGTTTCGCCTGACGTTGAGCCGCAGCCCGGGTTTGAATCGGAACATGCACCTGGCCGGACTCACTCCTTGTACGAACAATTCTCATGTCCGTCTCCGTCACCCGAATGCCCGGCGGTCCCTTTCTTTTCCGTGTTCTGGTCTTTCCGTCCGCCTCGGCTATGTCCTTCCCCCCCTCCGCGGCCGAATTATTCAACCCTCCTCTAGGTTCATCGACAGGGAAGTTTTCACCACCCACGGGACCGTTTGAATTGGAAGGTCCTTTTCTGGCCTCATCCAATTCCAGTCCCTTTGCGCCATTCAACCCTTCTTCACTCCGTGAAGCTGCATCAATATCGGAACGGAGGGCATTGGCCAACGGAGTCTCGTCATCGGCCTCGATTTGAACTTGTCCTTGGGAGCCCGTCGGAGTTACGTCGGTCCGAGCTTCTTCCCTGGAGGAACTCTGACCCCCCTGAAGCCTCTTCACATTCCTCTTGCCACCCTTCGTTCGTTTGGAACGTCCATTAGTCTTGATCTTATCAACGACATCCACAACATGTCCATTGGAGCGATCCTTGTATGCCTTAAATTGGAATGCGACGGGCACCCTGCTGCTTTGTTCCCGTTTGTACCAAAACAACAGCAACGTTTCAATCTCGGTCTTGTTCATCTTTGAAGGCTCCTTTTGCAGTTGGAAGCCAATGGGAAGATATTGATCGTCAATGTAATCACTTTGGTTTCTGGTCACATCGTTCCATGGCACCGATGCTTTTGGATATCCAGACGCGATACCTTTCCTTCGGCGTCAAACTTGTAAACGGCATAAGAACGCAAGACTCACGATAATGACAATTCAGATATTCCCGTAAAATTGGGTGCAATTTTTCAAAAGTCATGGTCCCATCAGCGACTGTGTTAGGCAGCAGGGGGGTTCCGTCGTCGTCGGCGTCAAGGACAATAGGGACCTTCTTCTTCCTACGCGATGCCGGCTCTTCGTCTGAAGATAGTTCGTTTTCCGGGTCTACAACATGCTGTCAGTGGGCACCAATGTATATGTTACTTAAAGTTCCTACCCAACTCAGAAGCAATGTATCTAGACCACTCTCCCAAGATCGGCTTCTCCATCCAATTCGGACGGACGTCTGAAAATGACCTTCCACCCAGGTCATCGTTAAAGTCATGCCTGTTGAGAATCATCAGCTAGGAATGGAATAATACAGATGATGAGCCGCACTCCGCAATGTCGATGCTCCCCAAGCTATCTTTGTGTGCGGTCAATATGAACACTCGCATTCCGAGTTGCATCCACATTTGCTCCGCAAACTGTTTCAAGTAGGCATGGGCATGTTTTTCCGCCATTCTGAATCATTAATATCAATTGTAATAAAATAAATTGAAGACCTTACTTCTGCTGCAGTTCAGCCGGTGGACGTCGTTCGGTCCATTCTTTGGCCATTGTTTCGAATCGTTCCCGATCCTCTTGAGACAAAGCCTTCACAAAGTCGGAAAGCACACTCTGATACATGCCAAAATACGGTTTGGAGCCCGGGGGGTGGCCACTTCGTTCCCGACACAAGTCTTCCACCTCCGCCTTCTTCTCATGGCCGACAACCTGGGACAGACTCCAAGATCGAACATAGGAGACGTGTATCTTGGATTTTTGCCTTCGCGCATGATTCCCCAGGTGAACCATCAAAGCCTGTAAAGAAAGTTGTTAGCATCCAAATGTTTAAATGGAATGTAGCGCAAACCGGATGAATAGATTTAATATTTTCTGTCCTCTGGTCCTTTTCATCCTGGGTACCGTTCATTCCCTTGGGAAACAAGGCTTGAATCAAGTTCTTCAAAACCTTTTTCCTCTCTTTCGCGGTGGAGTCCCTGTAAGAATCAATATACAAATCAATAGTTCCTTTCTGCTCATCGGTCAACTTGTCTGAAGCCATGTCGTGAAGGAGGGCAAGTAGAAGAAGAGGAAATGTGTTGAAGTGGATATTAGATTGATTGAACTTGGAATTGTTTGAATTGGGGAGCTCTCTAGTCATGTGCTTCTAATATATTGAAGTAACTCCGATCCAATGAGTCGGGTTCCGTAAGAGTGATGGCATTGGATGTCCGACCAGGTACATGAGTGGACCTTCCACAATACATCAGTTAGTAGATTCAGTGGAGCTGAATTTTTACGATGTCAAAAAAATACCTTTTATTTCCATTGCAATGCCATTGGTAAATCGTCGACCGGAAAGAAAAGCGGATACTACCGTCGGAGGGCCGGTTGCACCCTTGGCCCGGCGGCATATACGTCCAACGGTCACCGACGGTGTCGACTGATAACTCCGCGACAGTTCAGCGGATTCAACTATCTTCCGATCTTCGATTTCTAAACGGTGTATCAGCATATGAATATACATACAACGGCCATATCAACATTGAATATACATGATTTCTGACTAATGAATATTTAAACATGAAGGAGGACTACTGGGCCGGGGGGGTATCACGAGTCTTCTTACTTGTCATGTCGATCACAGCATTGCTTGCAGCTTTAAACCTGAATTGAATACGTCAGTCCACTGACAATATCTCAATTGATTTCTCTCACATTGCAGACATCGCAGCCGCCATTTTCTCATGCATGTGAAGTTGCTTGTCCATGATCTCCCTCTGACCCTTGTAGTTCTCAGACATCTGCTGGCCAGACTTCTGCAACATCTCAAGGATTCTTTCCAATGCTATCGAAGAATCAGTTCTTCAATGCAGTAGATCAGTTTACATGGGTGACACCTACGAGACAGTAGCGGTGTATTCGGACGAGGAGATGGGGCCCGCAGAGATGCGGAACGAGACTGCATAACAATATCACTTGAAGGCCCAGGTAAGGGCGGGCCAGCACTGGTACCAGCGTGGCTGCTGCTGGCACCGGATTGGTGCGGCGGAATGTGGGACATTTTTTGTGTGTTATAAAGATAACAATCAAGTAATAATCTTGTCACAACGTACACACTAATGCAGGTCGGTGTTAAGGAAAGTTCAGATATGAATGACATGACAAAGATTTCGGCATTTCCCGCCCACACGTGCTCCTCCGCAATCTGACCTGAGATGAGCGATATCCGACGGAGAACGGTTTATATAGGCAAGCTTCTAATAGAATGAACTGTAACCGATTTATATCACTGAAATTCTGATGTCACAACAACCAAACGGAAATAACCTATATGTTTCCATTAATCAACCCGTGGCTCCCGATCCCGATATCAACATGGAGCCGACAATAGGTATTGTATTTTTGATCACGACGGGATTTTTGAGTGAACTGAAACAGATTTCAGAGGAGCAGATCCTGATGGAACTCGAGAAGCATTTGGAAATCCATAGGGAATTTGGGTCATACAGAGAGACTGCAAGTGCCAAACTTGATTGTGCGTCAGGCCAATTGGAGTGAGTAACTGTTTCCTGTCGCTGGATTTTTCGTAACCTTTTTTGACAGCATCCTCCTTAAGCAATTCGACCTTATGTTGAAATTGTTGACTGTATTGGCCGACTCCGAAACACAATCCAATCCCTCCACTTCCGGACCTCCTTCCTCTGGTCCTTGAGAGGATTTCTGTTTGCTAGGGATAGATGAAGTGGAGGAATATTTTTGTAACATATCTACGCAGATCCGGAATAAATCAATCATGGAATCGGACTTCTTCCCGACTGGAGGCCGGAGTTGGACAATGCTCCCATGGGAAAGAATGAGCTTGGAACATTCCACAAATCAGCAATTCCGCCCAGCGGAGGATGTGAGACTGTTTTGTCGATCAACATCCTCCTGTGGACAAAAATTTCTTGAAGATATTTAAGTTAATGTCTTTTGTAGGGTCCTATCAAAGGAATGCTGAGTTGGATTTTTTGTAACCTTTTTGACAGCATCCTCCTCAAGAAATTCAACCTTATGTTGAAACTGTTGACTGTATTGGCCGACTCCGAAACACAACCCAATCCTTCCACTTCCGGACCTCCTCTGGTCTATGAGAGGATGTCCGTTTGCTATGGAAAGATGAGCCGGAAGAATATTTTTGTAACATATCCATGCAGATCCGGAATGAATGAATCTCGGAATCGGACTTATTCCCCAACGGAGGCCAGAGTTAGAAAATGCCCCCTGTTTTCCATGGGAATGAGTTTGGAACATTCCGCAATTCCGCCCGGCGGAGAATGAGAGACTATTTTTTGTTGATCAACATCCTCCTGCAGACTGAAATTCTTTGAAGATATTTAAGTTAATGTCTTTGTTAGGGACCCATGAAAAGAATTCTGAGTTCAATCTGAACGATTTCTTTTACAATTTGAGTCCCAAATCATCTAATGGACATTGACATGTATTTCTGTCACCGAGCTAATACCTCGAGATCGGGATAGTCATCCGCCGTCGGCTTGAACAAACTGTCATCTCCATCTTCATTTCGGCACTGAGTCTCTCTGTTGCAAATAATTAGACTTCATCAAATTCTTAACCCTTTCAAAATAAACCTACGATGGTGATGGGTCCAAAAAGGAACTATCTACTTGCTTGTAGGAGATTGTTTTTTTTGAACTTCTGGAATTTCAAGTCAACATGTGGGGGGTATGATTCAGAATTATTGGTGATCGCCACCTTTTCCTTGTCACATAGTAATTGTGTTGAGCAATCTGTCGGGCCTTCTTCTTCTCAGATTCAGATTTGTGAATTTTTGGTCTACCAGCAGGCATGTTGATTGGACAAAGTAGTTCAAGTCTAATATGGCAACATCTAATGATTAATGAGAACACTTTTGGAGGTGTGCTTCCCATTATAATTTGGCTGATTACCTGTACGGCTTTGAAGTAGATAATTTGAAAATTTTTCTTTGTGACTTTGTCAAATTATGATATTGATGTAATTTTAACTTGCTGTTGAGTTAGCTTTCAGTGCTATCTGCATATATCATGAATTCAGATCATAATTGTGGCTGAAAACCTGTTTACATTCATCATATCCAGCATAGCAGCATCATGGGGAAAAGTCGACATCACACTCTACACCCCAGAATCCGCCATGTTAGATATTCTGTTCAAGCCACGTCTAGAGGTCCTAAAACTGTCAAAAGGCAGGTGGATAGCAGCCCTTTCCTGTCGACCAAGTTCGAGTCAAATCAGACATCCGCAACGGATTTCCCGCCTCCAATGGAAAACAATGGGACCATGGATGATTGGTTTCAACAGACAGGAAAGGTACAATTGATCCAATATTACTATGTTTTTGCCCTGATGATTGAGTTGATAGAGTCAAAATGATTATCTCCGTGATTTTTTGCCAAAGAGGGCAGAATATGTGTCCAGAATCATCGCCAGAGAAGCACCAATGACCACAACCAATAAATGCTCATCCTGCATCAGGGAAGGTGTCTGGAGGTGCAAAGATTGTTTAGGGCTAGGAACTTACTGCACGGATTGCTTTCGGGAAAGGCATCGGCTGCTTCCCTTCCATCGGGTCGAGCATTGGTCCGGCGATCATTTCGGAGCAGCATGGCTTTGCCAAGCTGGAGTTGTCATCCAGTTAGGACACTCTGGAGGATGCTGCCCTGCTCAGGGCCATACCCCGAATGATTCCCAGCCGAATGCAGATGATGAGGATGATGACGAGCTTGACAATGTAGGTATGGATGAGTCGGATGACGACTGGGAAGATGAAGATATTTCATTCCCGGCGGTCAATGAGCAATCTGTATTGCCGGATCTCAAGGGTAAAGATGTTGTCATTGTAATAGACGTTTCAGGTGTTCACAAGATTCGGATCCTCCCTTGTCGATGTCCGAATGCCCTCACACTGGAACATCAATATTTAGAAATGGGATTTTTCCCAACAAGTTTTCTCGTCATCAAAAGTGTCGTCACATTTTCAACATTGGAGGATCAACGTCTGGACAACTTGGAATGTAAGACGGCAGTGTTAAAATACTGGAATAAAGTCCGGCGGAAAACAGCCCCAGTGGATTGGAACAAACTTCCGGTCAGTCATCACACTTGCCACTGGTTATTCATTCTTGTTTTTATTGGTTGCCTGCATAGAACCGATATCGGGAATTCATGCGAGTCACAAGGATGTGGCGAAATATTCAAAATCTTATTCAATTTGGGTTCGGACATCATTCAAGGAAGGTGCAACCCGGCGAACTAGCCATGTTTTGTTCGACTTGTCCGCAACCTGGCATCAATTTACCTGTGGATTGGAAAGATGATCCAGACGAGTAAGCCATGTCCATCAATATCCAACCGTATAATATTGAAGCATCGCAACAGATGGAAATATTCCCGTGGATATGTTTTTGATGGCAATTTCTCCGCAGAACAGCTCAAAATGAAACGTCCTGAAGATGATGTCAACTTGTCACTTGGATGTGGATTTATGGTTGATCCAGGTCCCTACAAGGAACATTTGAAGGTTGCCGTCGAGATAAAGGAGGTATGATTGATCCTTCAAACTCTACGGCATTTTATTCGGTTTGATATACGATTGCAACAGAAACCAACATGTCATGAATTTTATGCTGTAAAAAATGCCGACAACTTACAGGATCATACAACATATACCGGAATCGGAGCTGCTGCTTGTGTCCGCCACGGATGCTATTGTCCGAATTCCGTCGTTGATTTCCAGCGGGGAGAAAAGTAAGTGCCTGTTTCAGGTAATCAATCAAACATTAACTTTATCACATCAGACAGATGAATATGGATTATTGCGTAAACTCCGCGATGAAATACAACATGGATGGAATTCGATTGCTCATCCTCTACTATGATCTAATGTGTCAATATTGGAAAAATCTCCGGCGGAGATTCGATGGGAATCCGCATCTGGAATTTCCGGCCGATAAAGACATCAAACGGGGGATTGGTCTATTTCATGTGCATGGACATATAGACACCTGTTTTTCACGATATGCACCAAGCTTCATTCCTGGAGCTGGACAGATAGATGGGGAGATATTGGAAACCCTTTGGGCGGTATTGAACTCCATACATAATAGTATCCGGCGGATGTCAGAATCCCATCGGAGGGAGACTTTAGATGATCACATGAATGACTCCAACTGGAAAAAAATAGTCGGGATGGGTGAGTTCAATTTATTAGTATAATGAAAATAGACTGAATGTTCCGGTAGTCGATCGCTTATGCAAAAAGCTCCCCATCGCCAAAGATTCTATGCACGGGTCCAAATATGCATTTGACGAACTGGATTCGTCAGCGGATCCGGTAAAAGTCAGGGAATGGGAGAAACAGGAGGCAACGGCACAAGCTCGAAGGAATGTCGATCCGGAAGCAATGGATATTTTTGACGTAAAAGTTTCACCAGGTACGTTTATTTGACATCTCGAGGAATGCCAATACTTATGTAAATGCTAGTAAAAACCAAGGCAAAGGCCCACAAGGAACTTCTTGAAGAAGATAAATCATCGACCGGCGTTCAAATATGTGGACTGATTGCAGAGGCAATGAAAATTGAGGAGCAACAGTATGTTTATTCAAAATGTCATCTATAGGATATTCACATAATTCTCCACTGCAGGGCAACATTGAGAGCGATTAGTAGAAAGATTGGCCGTCATCCAAAAGATCGCGATTTGTTGGACTTGACTACAAGGCGGAGACGGCTTCAAGATCGTATTGACTCATATTCCACCCGTGCAGCTCAGAAATGGGCGGTTCAAGATTCAACATTTCCGACCGCTCTATATCATCATCCTTCGGAAGGCAATAATCTGTTATCGGATGATTCAGCAGACGAATCCGACAATCCTTTCTTCCTGCATAAGCCATCTGGTTGGAGCCCCGAGTCAGCCGTTCTCATTCTCCCTTCAAATCTGGGCATCCAGCAATGTACCGAGCAAGGTTATGATGCATCTGCGTATAAAGAAAAGTCCATGCGGATAGGGCAAGCCAATGATGCACTCCAGGGTTTGCGTATGGCATTGAGCCGGAAGGCCATCCTTTTTCGAGGTCTTAGGCAGGCCACTAGCAAGACAAAACGGAATCGATCTTGGGATAACATCAAAACAATATCGGAGAGTGCTAGACATCATGTCATCATGTATTTGAGAGCTAGAGAGGCTCTCATTAATCTGGGCGCTACGGAAGAAGAGAAATCAATCTATCGGCCTTTGACCCGAGAGCAGTTGAAAATCACCACGGCCATCATTGATCCTGCATTACGAGGTGTCCGCAATGCGACATTGCCATGGTTCTGGACAATGGATTTACAAGGAGATACGGAGAAAGCCCCGGACATGGACGAATGTGAGTCGGACATTGAACGTCTTATCATGAAAATTCATTTCACTTTCAACAGTTTACCGTGTTCATTGGCTCAAAGCCAAAGCCCGTAGAGATCGTTGGACCGAAGAGTTCAATTTACTGTCAAGTGAAATGGACTGGACGGTATCGTATTATCAATATCAAGCATCTTGCTGGCAGCAACGGGCTGATGTTATCCGACAAGGAGACGATATCTGTCCCGATGACAACTCCGATGATCGTTCAAAGCGAGGTAAAATCTGCTATGCTATGAAGCAGAAGCGGATGTGGAATATGATGGCGGAGCGGGCTGTGATTGTATTTGAACAATCGAAGAGGAAAGTCGGTCTTACCTGAAAATATATTGTTTTGAATACAATGGTGCTTTGAACTATTGAATCTACACTACATCTACATCCATAAAATCCAGTAGTTTACTTTCAATTTGTGACACGGAAGAGGTCAAATAGTATCATTCGATATCCGTCGGCAGTTTCCGCATTGAAACGCAGATTGAAGTTATCCGCGGCGGCAGTACCATCCCCGATTCCCAATTGCGGGATATAGCAAGTGGCGGAAAGTCCGTGTTGTTTTTCATTAACCCGTCGTTGTGAACGAAGGTTACCGGCGGGGCAATCAATATTTCAAGTCGGGTCTTTCTCAGGGACCCATTTTTTTTGAGGTTTAAAGTTTTTGCCTTCTCCATCATCATCCCAATGTCCTTGCAATCTCTAATTGAGTATGAGTCGCTCTCCGACGATGATGTTCCATCGTCCAATATTCAATCCACAGGTACCACGCAGGACGTGGCATCTTTGAAGTTATCTTTGCAAAGAGTCCGGGACAACCTACGAGAAGCCTTTAGACATCGGGCAAGTCAAACAGGACACCACCGCCTGCCGGATATGCTTTTTTTAAAAGGCATAGATTATGAGATGGTAAGGTCGTAAAATTGATATTTGGAATTGATATATTGATATCCTCCAGAATGAAGCAGCGAAAGAAATTGGGATCGCAGCCATTTCCGGTCATAACCCTGAAATACCTGTATTCCTCCGTGAACTCTGGCCCCTTCTGCAACAGCGATCAATGGAAGCAATCGAACGTTTCGTCAACAGTGATGGTGATGATGACATGGATTGTCATCCACATGTTACAAACATGAAGTGGTGGTTGAATTCCAGAGCTGCCTCTGACCTCCCTCGTTCTGTATGTCTGTCTCAATCTCTAATATGTGAACATGTTGACAAGAAATATAGTATGCAGATAATGTATTAGCTAGAAAAATGCTTGTCGACCGCCTCCTGTTCACCCGTGATGCAACCGAAATGGTTGTTGACAGCACCAGGGATGAAATGAAACAGTATGAGGAGGGAATACTGGATGTTGTTCACGTCATAGAGGCCTTTCGTCATGCGGTACATACGGCTCCTAGAGACAGACGACGTTCCCACTATCCCCCGCCCGAAGAGCATGAAAGTCATCGGTATACTCCTTCCGCTCCATCGGCCACGGACGGATCATCAGGACCTTCTGGTCCCCAACCGACAAATCCGATTCCGACTGCCTCCACTCAGCCGGAGGATACCACTTCCGCTCCACCGGCCGCGGACGAATCATCAGGACCTTCCGGTCCCCGATTGCCTATTTCATCTCCGCAAAATCCGATTCCGACTGCCTCCACTCTGCCGGTGGAGATAATAGATTTGTCTGATTTGTAGGAAAATTACAAACATTGACAAATATAAACGTCATTCATGTCTCAACCGCTGAAGTTGTGAGGCCATAAATATCTCATTTTGAATTTCAAAGGTATGAGAATGAGTTAAGGGTGTCAAGGCATTGAATAATTTTCATTCGAAAAGATTTCTGTCGATGGATTTGTTTCAACCCAGCCCGTCACAGGTCAATGAAAGTTCAGACTTTGACTTGCCATCTCCGCCATCTCTTTCGCATTTTTCAGCCCAGAATCCCACGATCGGAGGACCCATTCAATCCATAACTCTTTCAGAAACATCCATCCAAGATCTAAATACTTCCTTGAACGTTCAGGAGGACACCGTGATGGATGAATGGGACCTCCCAACCGCTCCGCTCCCTACCACGCTTAAATCACCCATGACGGGTAGACCGATGGAGCGGGATGAATGGCAACTACCGTCTCCTCCCGTTGATCATCGACTTCTCCAGCGCAAATGTTCACCTCAACTTGACATGCTGCTGTGGGACCTGCCCGTCCCTCCAACTCAAGGCAACTTATCACAGCCTATGCATACTCCGTCGGAATGGGATTTGCCTATCCCGCCTGTGGGCCAAATGAATTCCGTTCCGTCACATGTCACCAAGGTGTCTTTGGAACCACAATCTGTTGATTCAGTTCCTCCGCTGTCCTCTCATACCGACGTTCCCATTCGAGAAAGTATTATCCATGAACCAATCCCATCATGGTCGTCCGATGGATTGGAATTTGATCTTCCCGCTCCGCCCGAATTTGGTGCTCCCCTGGTGGACGTATTCACCCGTCAGTCATCCAATGTCTCTCCGCTGGAATTATCCCATACTCCGGACATAATAATGAGTAAGTTGACAAGATTTCACTGTTCTTATTTTACTGACCCCTGGGCTCTCGAATCCTACAGAAGATGATGAGATTCACGCCAATCCTTCATGCCCTTCTTCATCCCGACCGGCTGAAGACGATTCGGACCTTGCTTTTGAGCAAAAATATTTGCAAGAGTCAGTCGAATCGTATTTGCCGATACACATGACAAGATTGGAACACTGGAAATGGATTCGTGACATGGAGCAACGTGGCTCAAAATCCCCTGAACCTGGTGATTTTGACAACCAATTCTGCCGCTCCGCCGCAACAGTTCCGTGGATGCGCGTACCTCCATCCACATCCCATCCGGATGTCAGCAGAATGAAATTATTGGCTCATGCGGAGGCTAGCATTCGGCAAGAAGCCGGTCGGGAAGGACAACATGTTTCCGGAGCTATGTTTGAATTGTTCAAAGGTGGTATGTCTTTCTTGGACGACATTTTGATCACTGCCCAGAAGCATGCACGTCATACGTTGTCCATGAACAGCAGCGATAATGACATGAACAGCCCTCTGGTTGCTCTTATCAATGACTTAGAGCTTGGTTTAGTTCCGGTGTGATCGGCAATGTTTTTGGTTGGACATCACAGGACTTACATATGTTCATTAAATACTTTTCTTTAACATTTGATTCTCCATACCTATTTCCATAGATTTGCTTGCTTTCCTGTAGGTTCTGCTGTATTCAAAAGTGGTCCCTCACCTTACATGTTGATCTGCCCGTCGGGCACTCCGTCGGAATATGATATATCCGGTACCATCGTCCATGCCCAATTATCAACACCTAATTAGGTCAACACCTCACTTGTCATATGTTAGTAAAGCAACATTAAAGGATGAAAAATACGTATGTATTTTTTGTATGTCTCATCACTTCCACAAGCTGATTGACGGAATGTAGTCCTGATCGGTTAAGTCATTATCTGGGATGTCTTCCAACCGAACTGGAGGTCAAAATCAAAAGGATTTGTTACACCAACGTCAGTCCAACATACAAGCTTAACTGGATGCTGGCCTGGGGAGAAACCTGGTGCGGGTGGGAGGCTTGGCAATCTCTATTCGAGGTCGTAGACTTCCGAAGTGGCCAGGAGGCGGACACCTTCTTCGAAGCGTTCGGGAACGATTCCCTGACTGCAGAGAAGTTCGTTGTAATCTCGAAGGCGGCTTCACGAAATGTTTTTCAATTTGTGAAGCATCTCCGCATATCATTCGATTCTGGAGTCTACATGAATCAGATGCTTCAATTCCGTCACAATTTCAGCATATTTCTGGATCGTTCCGCGCTGTCCTCCATCACATTCCGGATCAACGAATGGGGAAATGGTTGGGACTTCATGGTTTTCACCACAAACCAATATCCTCCCTCTTTAAAGCTCGTGCAGATAGTTTCTCATGGAGAACAGGTAAGCATTATCCAGAATCAATTTCTTTTCCATTCCGTTAATTTACGTGCTGAAGGGTCCGTCGGACCGACGGAAGCTGCCTTGGTCGTTGGTGGATTGGAAGGACCGTATGGATAGGTTCCGGGGGGCGGAACATCTCCGCATTTTCCTCCGCGGAAACAGTCCATTCACCGATGGCTCCTCCATCTCCGCTCAGGCCTTCGGCGTACCATCATTCGGCTCCGTTAGAGTGTATGCCGACGTACAAAACATCATTTGCGATGGAGATGTTATACTCCGCTCCGATGGCGTTCTTTGTTATTCCGTGCAAACTGTTTGAACTTCACATATTCATTGCAAAGAAACTTGTGAGTATCTCGGATTTTACTAAGATAGACCGCATCCAAAGTCATCCAATGTGACATTCTGTGACCATTGCCTTATCCGGTTTTATACACCAAGCAGTGCAGCACAGCTGCATTAGGATTGTCAGACAAATATTGTACAGATTGTTGAATAACTGCATCGTATTTTCCCCAGCATAAAAACGGGAACGATCATTAATTCGACAGTTCATAAATACAGACAATGATCGTGTTTGATTTTCATTGCTACCCTTAATAGAATAGTTATTCAAATTTCTATCCAAAGTCACGAAAAGTCACACGCATTGGATGGCTTTGGATGCTGCCTATCTTATGGTTCTGTAGTTATTGTGTACCAGAAGAATATTTTCTGGTTTGAGGATCGGTGTGTATTAGATGAAGATCGTGCAAGACTAGAACAGATCGTGAGATCAGTTGAGATCGATAGTAATATAGGATTCCAGGAACTTACAAGCGACGCCGCCCAATAGTTGCCGCGCAAACGATTGTATGTGTTGTCGAGGGAAAGGTGGGCTGTTGTTGCCTCACTCTTGTTTCATGCCGTCGTTACTTGTTACCCATCGTTGTCTGTTGCACTACCTGTCGTAGCATAGTTAGTATCTAGATG
>Ga0137359_10001787_pt1 | contig 17204 bp, 16 predicted proteins | sample Mad1_40_16metaG_FD_108281 | JGI IMG/M metagenome (GOLD analysis project Ga0137359, IMG submission 108281) | Vadose zone soil microbial communities from Angelo Coast Range Reserve, California, USA - Mad1_40_16 metaG | ecosystem: Environmental > Terrestrial > Soil > Vadose zone | place: USA... | reverse complement strand
GTGCGCACGGCGCGCGACACGCCCGCCCACAGCATCTGGCGCGTATCGAGAGCCCACGCGATGCGGGCGCTCGGTTGCCACACGAACCCGCTGTAGTCGTTGTGCTCGAACTTCGAGCCCAACGTCAGGCGTACGCCATCCCAGAGCGGGATCTCGTCCTGCACGAACGTGGTGAAGAGATCGTCCCCCCGGTTCTTCGGCGTGAACACGAGCGTCGGACCGCCACCCGTGCGATCGCCGGTGTGACGATACTCGATGCCCCACACCAAGTTTTGATCGAAGGGCAGCACCAAATGATTCTGGAAATCGACGTCGTACGTGTTGCGGCGCTCGCTGAAGATCGCCTCGCGGCGGAACGTGTTGTCGTAATACATCGCCAGCGCGATGTCGGCCGTCGAGCTGAACACGCGCCGCCAGCGCGCGAGGAGGTTGCCGCCGGCGAGCTCGGCGTCTTGCGTGACGGTCCGCAGAGTCGGCGGCGTCAATTGCGTGACCTGTTCCTGCTCGCCGGCGTCACCGTCGTAGATGTCGCCCTGGAACTGCACGTGATCGCGCGCCGTCGGGTTCCAGTCGGTGCGAAACCCCTCGCGCGTCATGTGCCAGTCGTCGAACGAGCGGCCGTTCGGATTGAACCCGCCGTCGCGATCGAAATACTTGCCGTAAACGCGATAATGAAAATCGTCGCCGATCACGCCGCCGTAGCGCGCGCCGCCGAAGCCCCGCTCCTCGTTGCCGCCGCCGGCGCTGACGAGGGCCCCATGTGTCGCCTGTGCGCTCTTGGTGATGATGTTGATGACGCCGTTCACCGCATTGGCGCCCCAAATCGCACCACCGGGGCCGCGGATGATCTCGATCCGGTCGATGTCCTCCAGGAGCGTATCCTGGACCTCCCAGTACGTCCCCGCGAAGAGCGGCGTGTAGACGCTGCGGCCGTCGATCAACACGAGAATCGAGCGCGCCAGCCGGGTGCCGAACCCGCGCACGCCGACCGCCCATTGGTTGGCGGTGATGCGCGCCACCTGCATGCCGGGGGCGAGCCGCAACGCATCGGCGAGCGTCGTGACGCCGGCGCGGCGAATGTCCTCCTCGGTGATGACGTAGATCGGGGCCGGGGCGTCCAATCGCGGCTCCGGGCGCCGCGACACCGACGTCACCGGCAGGCTCATGAGCTCCTCGAGGCTGAGCGCGGTCAGATCGCCGCTCGTCGCTGTCTCCGCCGTCGCACCGGTCGCAGCCGCATCGTCGATATCGCGCTCGGCGGCGCAGGCATCGCCGGGGACGCCGAGCGTCACGCTCGTGACTACCCGGGCCAGGCACCCGATCGCGAGCATCGTCAGGACGGGTGACGCGATCGATCGCAGATATCTACGGTCTCGGAGCTGCATCCGCCTCCCTATTGGACCTGAAGATGGTCGTACTTAGGGCGCCGAATTGCGAGAGTCAAAATGATCCCCGGCTCGGTAGCCTCCGTCACGCCCGATCGCTACCAGTAAACGATGAGCACGCTCACGAGCACCGATCCGACGACCGGACGTACGATCGCGACCTACGAGACTTTGGGCATCGGCGAAATCGAGGCGCGGCTGGCGCACGCCGCGGAGGCGTACGGCCGCTGGCGCTCCGTCGCGGTCACGGCGCGTGCCAATTTGCTGACACGCGTCGCCGATCTCTTGGATGCGCGCCGCGAAACGTACGCGCGTCTCGTCACCGACGAAATGGGAAAGCTCCTCGTCGATGCCCGCGCCGAAATAGCGAAATGTGCCGCGGGCTGCCGGTATTATGCGGAGCACGCGGCGCGCATGCTCGCCGCGGAGCAGGTCGCGACCGACGCGACGCGCAGCTACGTCACGTTCGATCCGCTCGGCGCCGTGCTCGCCGTCATGCCGTGGAATTTTCCTTTTTGGCAAGTGTTTCGCTTTGCGGCGCCGACGATCGCCGCGGGGAACGTCGCGTTGCTGAAGCACGCCGCGAACGTCAGCGGCGCCGCGCTCGCAATCGAATCCGTGTGGCGCGATGCGGGAGCACCGGACGGCGTTTTCCAGACGCTGCTCGTCCAGTCCGAGACCGTCGCGGCACTGATCGCCGACGATCGCGTACGTGCCGTGACGCTCACCGGCAGTGAGCGCGCGGGCACGAGCGTCGCCGAGGCCGCCGGACGCGTGTGCAAGAAGTGCGTGCTCGAGCTCGGCGGCAGCGATCCGTTCATCGTGCTCGCCGACGCCGATCCCGTGCGCGCCGCGCACGCTGCCGCAAAGGCGCGCGTCGTCAATTCCGGGCAGAGCTGCATCGCGGCGAAGCGGTTCATCGCCGTCGGAGCCGTCGCGGAGGCCTTCACCCGCGCACTCACCGACGCGATGCGGGCGTTGCGCATCGGCGATCCACGCGACCCCGCCACCGACGTCGGCCCACTGGCGCGGGGTGACTTGCGCGACGAGCTCACCCGTCAGGTCGACCGATCGTGTGCCGCCGGCGCCCGCCGCCTCGTCGCGGCGGCACCCGTTCCGGACGGCGGGTTTTTTTTCGCGCCGACGGTTCTCGGCGGCGTACGTCCGGGGATGCCGGCTTTCGACGAGGAGGTCTTCGGGCCCGTCGCCGCGGTGATCACCGCCGAATCGGACGCGGACGCCATCGCGCTCGCGAATCGGTCGCGATACGGGCTCGGCGCCAGCATCTGGACCCGTGACACCGCCCACGCAGAGGCGCTCGCGCGCGACCTCGATTGTGGGATGGTTTTCGTCAACGAAATCGTCCGCTCTGATCCTCGGCTGCCGTTCGGGGGCGTCAAACGCTCCGGCTATGGACGCGAGCTTTCACATTACGGAATTCACGAGTTCGTGAACGTCCGAAGTGTGGTGGTCGGCGATGAGGAAAGCCCGTCAGAGCCCGGGCGAGCCGTCGAATAATCAGCCGTCATAACCGGGTTGCCACCTGGGACATCCGTCTGATAAGGGCAGTTCAAATTCGAGGACGGATTTTTCATTCCGTACCATCATACTTTCAGGGGGACCCCTATGCCACGAGGAAGACGATCCGCGGTGACGAGTGGTTTGGCCGAGCTTCGCAAGCAAGCACAATCAGTCATGAAACGACTGCAGCGGGCGGGCAAGCGTCAGCTCACGGCAATCGAACGACAGATCGAGAAGCTGAACAGGCAACGGCAGGCGCTGCTGCACGAGATCGGCCTCGGCGTCGGCGGCGGATCGGCACGCGGACGCGCGGCAGGTGCGGGAGGCGGACGTCGCGGCCGGCGCGCGCGCGTCGACTGGAACGGTGTCTTCGCGCGGCTGCCGAAGGGCTCGTTCAAGGCCAACGACGTGCGGAAGATCGTCCCCGGCGTCGCGGCCGGGACGCTGTCGCAGCGCCTCACCGGCTGGGTGAAGGAAAGGAAGCTGAAGCGCACGGGATCGCGGCGCGGCACCCGCTACACGAAAGCCGCCTGATCGCCGACGGCCGCACGGGCGACCCGCCCGTGCGGCCGTCCACCGCCATCCGGCGCCCGCTATAGATAACCCACTATAATATCAGGGTCAGTTGACAGCGTAGCGCGGCGGCGATTAAGGTTCTCGGGACGGCAGCTCCCCTTTCCCGAGGACCACGATCATGCGGATGATGTTCCCGACGGTGCGCGAGCGGCGTGTCGTCGATCGATTGCTTCGCGCGTTCTTCCAAACCTACCGTGAGTCGGATTTTCGGCGCGCGATGCGCCTGATTTGTCGTTTCTACAGCCTCAAGCCGCCGCCGGTGGAGTGGTTCGAGTATCTCGATTGGGGCAAAGGCGCAGGTCGCACCTTCGAGGACGGGACGATCCACCTCGTGCACCCGGAAAACTGGAAGCGCGGGCGCAAATACAACAGCATGAAGCAGTGGATCCACACCGTCCATCATGAGATCGGACATTACGTGCTGTGGACGGATGCGGAGCGCAAAGCCGATTTGTTTGCGTCGGGGATGATGCACGGACTCGAGCACGAGGTCACGCCGCGGGCGCTGCCGGCACGTCTCGCCGCTCGCCTGCGTCTCACCGGAACGCGACGCAGCGTCGGCCGTCCTCGCAACGCCTCCTGATCAGCGTCGCCGAGCGGGTCAGGCGACCGCGTTCTCGCCGCCGTCGACGCCGATGACGGTGCCGGTGATCCATTGCGATTCGGGCCCGGCGAGCATCGCGATCGCTTGCGCGACATCGGCGGTCGTGGTGAGCCGTCCGCTCGGGTTGCGGCCCGCCGCCTGCTGCGCCATCCATTCCCCGCCGGGAATCTTGCGCAGCGCCGGTGTGTCGGTCACCCCGGCGCGGATCGCATTGACCGTGATTCCCTGCGTACCGAGCTCGACCGCGAGCTGACGGACGTATGCCTCGAGGGCGGCCTTCGCCGCGGAGACCGCGCCGTAGCTCGGCCACACGCGCGCCGCGCCCGCGCTCGTCATCGCGAACACGCGACTGCCGCGGACGAGGAGTCCGCGCGCCAACGCGTCTTGTACCCAATAGACGAGGCTGTGCGCCATCACGTCGAGGGTCATCGTGAGCTGCGCTGCGGTCGCCGGGGTGTCGTCGGCGATGAGCGGGCTCAAGCTGCCGAACGCGAGGGAGTGCATGAGCACATGGACGCTGCCGCCGCCGTCATCGGCAATGCGCGCCGCGAGCGCGTCGAGGACGTGGCGCCGCTTCTCGTCGTTGGCGGCATTGACGTTGAAAAACAGCGCCTCGCGACCGTCGCTCCGAATCGCGCGCGCAATCTCCTCGACGTGCGCCATGCCGGCGCGACGGTCGAGGTGGACGCCGCACACATGCAGACCGCGCCGCGCCAGCTCTCGCGCCGTCGCTTCACCGAACCCGCTCGAGGCGCCGAGAATCAATGCCCAGCGCCGGTCGCCCTGCTCCGGCATCGTCGACGAGACATATGGCAACCATCGCGAGGCGGCAACTCTGTGATTCATTGCGTTCGGAGGATGTGCACGCTAAACGTTCGCTGCCATGGCCGAGCAACGCCGCGAAGGCGCTCCGGCGGTCGAGAATCGCTGGTGGGTGGACACCGGCAAAACCGAGGAGCGTACGCGTCCCGCCGCGCCGGCCGCGAAGGCGCCGGTCGGCAGCCGCTTCTTCGACATCGGCTACGAGTTCGATCAAGAATGCGCGCGCACGCGCCTCAGCGATATCAACCTCAAGTTCCTGGAGGAGGCGCGGCCCGAGCCCGGCGAGTGGACGACGCTGCGGATGGTGCCCGCGGAGAGCGTCCCTGCAGCGGACATCGAGCGCGTCAAGCGCCGCCTCGCGCTTCCCCCTGATGGTCGGGGTGTGATAGTGGACTCCGGGCGTTCGGCCCGTTTCATCATCACGGGTGATCCCATCGGCGAGCGCGTTTTGGAGTTCACGCTCGGCGAGGAATCGTCATTCGATTGCTGGATCCGCGGCGACTGGGTGCATGAGGAGCTCTTCCGAAACCTGGAAGATGCACTACGGAAAGCGGGTCCGTACGTGAGGCATTATCTCGGGTCGGATATCGAGCGGTGGTAGTCGGCGCGGTGCCGCTCATTCCAGCATACTGAATCAGGAGGCGTCATATGGCTGAGGTCGGTCACGAGGCGGAAGAAGTCAGAGACGTCGTGTGGACGTACACCGGATGGGCCGTGATTCTTCTCGTGTGCGTCGGCGCGGGGGTGTTCGTCGGCTACGAGCTCTGGGGACAAGCAGGCGCGCTCCAGGCGGAGCTCACCAAGCAGACGGAAATGGTCAACACGCTCAAGAACGAGCGCGAGACGATCAAGAGCCAGCTGGCGCTCGCGACGCGCGATAAAGAAGCGTGTCAGCGCACTCTCGCGTCGGCACCCGCCGGCGGCGCCCAAGCGGCACCCGCCGGCGGCGCCGCGCCCGCAGCGGCGGGCGGCGCGCCCGGCACGCCATAGTCGAAAACGTAGCGACGGCGACGCTCGGCGGCGGCACGTCGATGCGCGTCGCCGTCGTATCCCCTCGAGGTCGCGCTTCCGCGGCCGCTCACAAGTACGAGATGAACGTGCGCATCGCCGAGAGCAGCGCCTCGAGGTCGGCGTACGGCGCGAGATCGTCGTACAGGAGCGCGTAGTGGGCGCGCACCTGCGCCCGGTCGTGCTGTTCCTCAGGCTCGGCGACCTCGGCCTGAAGCATTTTCAACACGCCTTGCGTCTGGAGCTTGGTCTCGGTCGGTACCTCGTCCGAGATCGCGATCAAGAGGCGTAGCCGCTCGATCAGCCTGCCGACGATGTACGCGTCGCTGTGCTCCATCGTCTCCGACGCGACGACCGACAGCGGCGCTCAGGACCCGCCGCCCTCGTTCTTCTGCTCGGCGAGCTGCCGCTTCCAATCGAGCATCCGCGCCTTCGCGCCCTCGGCCTCGGCCTCGGGAATCATGCCTTTGCGCTGATAGAACATCGACAGGCTCGTATGGGCGAGCGTATCGTCCGGCGTCAACTCGAGGAGCTTCTTCCCCCAGGTGATCGCCTCGTCGAACATTCCTTTGTCCGCGTACGCCATCGCGATGCCTTGCACCGCATCGGCGAAGGTCGGATCGAGCGCGAGTGCCTGCTCGTACACGGCGATCGCTCCATCGAGATCGCCGTCGGCGATGAGATCGACCGCACGATCGAAGAGCTCGTCTTTCGTGGGCATGGTGCAGCGAGGGTAGTCCATCGTCCACCGGCGGACAAGCAGCGGGACTGGGTCAATTTGCGTCGCGATACTTCGTTGCTCGGTCGCTTCGCTGCTCGGCGTAGCTCCGCTACGCCTGCGCTGCTCGCTTCTCTCGCGCCTCGTCTCGCTCGCTTGCCCTCGTAGGGCAACTCGATCCAGTCCCTCCGCCACCAAAGTGATCCACTATCCAAGCAGCGCTGCGCGTTGACAGCCCGCCGAGAGGCTCCTATCGTTCGTTGCCGGGCCTTCCGGGAGCACGCCGCGAGCGCCCACACGAGCCCGCTTTCCGTGTACGCACGAATCGCAGAGGTGGAGGACGCCGAGCGATCGGTCGTCGCGACGCCGGCGCTCACGCCGGAGGCGCTCACGAGCCGTGTGCTGCGGTTCATCGCGGCACCTGCGGCGTCGGAGTTCGACGCGCTCACGCTCGCGGTCCACGAGCATCAGTATCGCGCGAACGAGCCTTACCGTCGCTTCGTCGATCGGCACGGAGCGACGCCGCAGCGGTGGACGGAGATTCCGGCCGTACCCGCGAGCGCATTTCGCGACAGCATTCTCTGCTGCGCGACAGGCGCGCCCAGCGCGTCGGCGCGCGTCTACGAGAGCAGCGGCACGACCGAAGGCCCGGGGCGTCGGGCGCGCCACGACGTTCCCGACGTCGCCGTCTATCGCGCCGCCGCGCTCGCCGGCTTCGCGCGCGCGCTGGCGCCGTTCACCGACGCCGCGACGGGGCCGCTCACGATGTCGCGCGAGCGCGGCCGCAGAGATGGCAACTGGCGCGGTACCGCGGCGAACGCGCCGCTCTCCGGGAACGGCGTCCTCGCGTCATCCATCGCGCCGCTCGCACCGACGGCGCGGTTGCGGCGGCCGTTCATCGTCGCCGCGCCCGAGCGGCACTCGCACCCCGCGTCGTCTCTCGGCGAGATGGTGACGTGGCTCCGCGAGACGTACGACGCCGGCGGGCCGGCATCGTTTCTTCGCGCCGACGTGCTCGATCTGACGGGGCTCGGCGCCGCGCTCGAGTCGCTGGATCCCGCGCGACCGATCGTGCTCGTCGCGGTCACGTCGGCGCTCCTGCGCCTCGTCGATCACGGACGCGACACCGGGCGGCGATGGCACCTGCCGTCGGGGAGCGTCGTCGTCGATACCGGCGGCTGCAAGGGCTATGCGAACGACATCGGGCGCGCGGCGATCCTCGACCGCTACGCGGAGCGGCTCGGCGTCGCGCCGGACGCCGTCGTGAACGAGTACGGCATGACCGAGCTCTGCTCGCAGCTCTATGCCCGCGGCGCTGGTCCGCACCGTCCTCCGCCGTGGCTGCGGACGCTGGTCTGCAATCCAGCGACTGGCCGCGAGCAGCCGCTCGGCGAGCCGGGCCTGTTGCGCCACGTCGACCTCGCGAACGTCGGCTCCGTCGTCGCCGTCCAGACGGACGACGTCGGGCGCGCTGTCGACGGCGGCGTCGAGCTCCTCGGACGCGCGGCGGGCGCGATGGCGCGCGGCTGCTCGCTGCTGGTGCCGTGACCGCCGTCATCGATCCCGCCGCGCTGCGCGCGTGCATCGATCGGCTCGACGATGCCGGCGAGGCGCTCCGGCACGTCGCCCTCGACGAGCGCATCGCGATCATCGACCGCGTCGCGGCAGCGTGGCGCGAGCCGGGCTCGCCATGGCGGCGACGCGCGATCGACGCACTGACGCGGACGACCGGCTATGCCGCCGCCGCGGTCGAATACGCGCTCGATGAGCTCTGGGCCGCGCAAGCTGCGGCGGAGCTCACGGCGGTCGCGGCACGCGAGCTCGGTCCCGACGCGGGCGCGCCGGAGCGCTTGGCGTTTCACTCGCTCGCGGGCAACGTGCCGGGCGCCGGAGTATTCGGCATCGTCGCCGCGCTCCTCGCGGGCGTACCGAGCATCGTGAAGACGGCACGGCGCGAGCCCGAGATGCCGGTGCTCGTCGCAGCGTCGATCGCGGCCGCTGACGCCCGTCTCGGCGATGCGCTCGCCGTGGCGCACTGGCCCGGCGGCAGCGAGGCGCACGAGGTGCTCGCCGTCTCGCGCAGCAGCGTCGTCCTCGCGTACGGCCGCACGGCGACCCTCGACCGATTGGCGGCGCGTGGGCCGCGGCGGCTGCTGCGATTCGGTCCGCGGCTCAGCTTCGCCCTCGTCGCGCGCGAGGTTGCCGATGCGTCGACGGCTGCCGTCGCCGCGCAGCAAATCGCGCTCTTCGATCAGCAGGGCTGCCTCTCGCCGCAGTATCTCGTCCTCGAGGAGACGGACGACGCGACGACCACCGCGTTCGTTGCCGCGCTCGCGACGTCGCTGCGCCGCCTCGCCGTCGCGATGCCGCGCGCGCCACTCACGCTCGACGAGGCGGCGCGCGTCTGGAGGTTCGTCGAGCGCGCGCGCTGGCGGGCGCAAGAGGGTGCCGCCGTGCGCGTGGTCGCCGACGGGGACGCGGGATTCGGCGTCGTCTGCGACCGCACACGCGTGCTGTACGGCAGTCCGCTCCATCGTCATGTCGTCGTGCTGCCCGTCGACACGCTCGAGGATGCGGGGGCATTGCTGACCCCCCTCGCAGGTACAATCGAGGCGGTCGGCGTCGCCGCACCTGCGTGTCGATGGCCGGACGCTGCCGCGGTCGCAGCGGCGTGCGGCGCGCATCGCCTGTGCCCGCTCGACCGCATGCAGGCGCCGCCCTTCGCATGGCGTCAGAGCGGCCACGCGCGGTTGGAGAGTTTTCTCGTGCCGAGGCCGTCGGGCGGGTCGCGCGTCGAGGCCGCCATTCCGCGGGAGCACCCGACCCCCGCTCCCGCGGCGCGAGCGGTCGCGCGCTCCGCGTGACCGTGGCCGCCGGACGGCGCCGGCGCGCCGTGGCGGCGGCAAGCGCCGCACTGGTCCGCGATTTCGAGCGGCACGTCGCGCAAACGTCGGCCGCGCCGCTCGCGCTCGAGATCGCCGACGCACGCGGCAGTTGGCTGATCGACGCGAGCGGCCGGCGTTACCTCGACCTGCTCGCCGGCATGGGAGTCGCAAATCTCGGCCACGGCAACATCGCCGTTCGACGTGCATGCACCGGCCAGCTCCGCCGCTACTTGCACGTCATGGTCTACGGCGAGCTCGTGCTGGCGCCGCAGGTGCGGCTTGCGAAGCGTCTCGCCGCCGCTGCCGGGCCGCCGTTCGAGACCGTGTATTTCGCCAACAGCGGCGCGGAGGCAATCGAGGGGGCGCTGAAGACCGCCCGCAAGCACACCGGCCGCGCCGGACTCGTCGCGTTCGAGCTCGGGTTCCACGGCGATACGCTCGGCGCGCTCTCGATCGGCGGCAACCGCCGCTACCGCGAGCCGTTCGCGCCGCTGCTGCCGCACGTCACGATCCTGCCGTGGAACGACACGCGCGCGCTCGCTCGCATCGACCACCGCGCCGCCGCCGTCGTCATCGAGCCGGTGCAAGCAGAAGGCGGCGTGCGGATCGCCGACACGGAGTTCCTGCGCGCGCTGCGTCGGCGCTGCTCCGAGGTCGGCGCCCTGCTCGTCTTCGACGAGGTCGTGACCGGACTCGGCCGCACCGGAACGCTCTTCGCGTTCCAGCAGAGCGGCGTCCGTCCCGACCTCCTCGTCCTGGCGAAGGCGCTCGGCGGCGGTCTGCCGCTCGGGGCGTTTCTCGGCCCGCGGCGGATCCTCGCCACGTTGGCGCGCCGGCCGCCGCTCGCGCACGTGACGACGTTCGGCGGTCACCCGCTCTCTTGCGCAGCAGCCCTCGCCGCTCTCGACGTGACGCTTGCCCGCGACCTGCCGGCGCGCGCCGCACGCTCGGGCGCCGTGTTGCGTCGCGGCCTCGACGGGCTGCGCGCACGCCACGGAGTCGTCCGCGACGTGCGCGGCGTCGGGCTCCTCCTCGCGATCGAGCTCGCGACCGCGCGTGCGACACGTCGGTTCGCAGCGGCGTGTCTCGAGCGCGGCGTGATCCTCAACTGGACGCTGCACCGCGACACGGTGGTGCGCCTGGCGCCGCCGCTCACCATCACGCGCAGCGAGATCACGCACGCGCTCCAGATCATCGACGTGGCGTTGGGCGTGGCGGCGCACTGACGGGGCCGACGCGTTACGAGCGTCGGGGCCACGCGCGCTGAGCCGCGCGGCCCGTGGCGTGCGAATCGCGCGCCGCCGCGCACGCATCGACGATTGCTGCGGGCGGTCGCGAGGCGGGGGGCGGGGGGAGGGTCGTGGAGCGCGAATGGGCCGTACGTGCTTCGAGTGCGCGGCGACGTACGGATGGATCTACACGCTGTCGCGCGGCGCCAGGCACGCTGAGCGCGCAACGACCCTCCGCCCGCCCCCCGCCTACGCGGGCGTCCCATCAAGGCGTGTCGTGCGTGCGTACGCGCCACGCGTGTCGTGCGTGCGTACGCGCCGCGCGTGTGCCGACGTCAGCGCGCCGCCGCGGCGCTCGAGTCGGTGATCTTTTGGAGGAGATACGCCTCGATGAAGCCGTCGAGGTCGCCGTCGAGGACGGCGTCGGTGTTGCCGGTCTCGTGCCCGGTGCGGTGGTCTTTCACCATGCGGTACGGATGGAGCACGTAGGAGCGGATCTGGCTGCCGAAGCCGATCTCCTTCTTGGTCTTGGCGAAGACCTCCATCTTCTCCTTCTGCTTCTCCATCTCGAGCTCATAGAGGCGGGCACGGAGGATCTTCATCGCCATCGAGCGGTTCTTGTGCTGCGACCGCTCGTTCTGACACGCCACGACGATGCCCGTCGGCAGATGCGTGAGTCGCACTGCGGAGTCGGTCTTGTTGACGTGCTGGCCGCCGGCGCCGCTCGAACGGTAGGTGTCGACGCGCAGGTCGGCCTCGTTGATCTCGATTTCGATGTCGTCCTCGATCTCCGGGTAGACGAAGACCGAGGCGAACGACGTGTGGCGGCGCGCATTCGCGTCGAAGGGCGAGATGCGGACCAGGCGATGGATGCCGGCCTCGGCGTGCAAGTACCCGTACGCGTACGGCCCCTCGACGGTGAACGTGACGCTCTTGATTCCAGCGCCCTCGCCCTCGAGCTGGTCGACGAGCTGCACCTGGTAGCCTTTGCGCTCGCACCAGCGGAGATACGTGCGCATCAGGATCTCGGCCCAGTCCTGCGCCTCGGTACCGCCGGCGCCGGGATGGATCGAGACGATCGCGTTGCCGGCGTCGTGCTCGCCGCCGAGCATCTGCTGCATCTCGAGCGCGGTGACGCCGTGCTCGCCCGCCTCCACCTTGGCGCGCGCTTCGACGATTGCGTCGGGATCGCCTTCGAGCGCGAGCTCGAGGAAGACCTGCGCCTCGTCGAGCTCGGTACGCTGACGACGCCAGCCGTCGAGCGTCGTGCGCAGCTTTGCGCGCTCGCGCTGCACCTTCTGTGCGCGCTCGTGGTCGTTCCAGAAATCGGATTGCTGAACTTGCTCGTCGAGGGAGGCTAGCCGCGCCTCGGTCCCGGGGACGTCAAAGATGCCCCCGAAGCGTCTCCAGCCGACGCTCGAGCGCGCCGAGACGCTCCTTCAGCTCGTTGGTCGCGGTGGTCATCTCGACCGAGATCATGCGGGTTGCCTCCCATCCATCGACATGGCGCGCGGCCGGGTGATCACAAACAGCGCGACCAGCGCCAAGATCAGCATGCAGAGCCAGACGAAAACATCGCCGACCTGCGTGTAAAGCGTCGTCACCCCGGGCCAACGAACCGTGTCGACGCGCCAGTCGGTCTCGAAGAGGTTCGTGCGCCAGCGGATGCGCCCATCGATGTCCACCATAGCAGAAAAGCCCGTATTCGCTACGCGCACCACCGGCACGCGGTTCTCGATCGCGCGTACCGCGACCATCGCGAGATGCTGATACGGCGCCGACGTGCGGCCGAACCACGCGTCGTTCGTGATGTTGACGAGGAAGTCCGCGCCGCCGGCGACGAAGCGCCGCGTGAGCCCGGGGAAGATGCCCTCGTAGCAAATCAACGTCCCGAACTTGCCGCGCGCGGTCTGGAACACGACGGGCTCGGTACCGGCGCGAAACTCGCCGATGCCCTCGACGACCTTGTGGACGAAAAAGAAAAGCCGCGCGAGCGGCACGTACTCGCCGAACGGCACCAGCTCCATCTTGTCGTAGTGCTGGTCGACGTTGCCGTCCGGGGCGATGAGGTACGCACGATTATGGAGCAGGAGATCGTCGTCGGTGCGGGTGAACGCGGGGCTGCCGAGGAGGAGCCAGATGTGTCGACGCTCCGCGATCGCGACGACGCGATCGCGCAGATCGCCGCCGCTCTGGAAGAAGAACGGCGCTGCGGTCTCCGGCCAGACGACGAGCTCGGCGCCGATCGCGACCGCCTGATCGGTGAGCTGCTCGTAGCGGTCGATCGTGGCGTCCTGGTACTCCGGATCCCACTTCTCGTCCTGTGCGATGTTCCCCTGGATGAAGCCGACGCGCATCGCGCCGGCGGGTGTCGCGCGCTCGAGGCCGCGAACTCGCCAAAAGCCCCAGCCGACGAGCACGATGAGGACGGTCGTCAACGCGAGGAGCGCGCGCGTTCCCGGCACTTGCCCGTCGCGCCAGCGCCGAAATGCGCCGTACACGACGACGTTCACCAAGACGACGAGCGCCGAGATCCCGTAGACGCCCGTGAGCTCCGCGAACTGGATCAGATACGTCGTTCGATACTGCGAGTAGCCGAGCGCGACCCACGGAAAGCCGCCGAAGATGTACGTCCGCACCCACTCGAGCACGACCCAGAGCGGCGGCGCGATGAGCGCGAGCTCGACGCCGTTCGCGCGCGCCCACTCACATCCCGCCATGAAGACGGCGACGAAGAGCCCGAGAAACGCGCAGAGGAGAAAGACCGGGCCGACGCTCACGAGCGGCGACAAGTTCGTGTACGTGCCGATCGTCAGCACCAGCCAATAGAGCGTCGAGAGGAAAAACAGCGTGCCCGCGACCCATCCGGCGCGGAACGCGACGCCGACGCCGCGTCCGAGACCGCCCCAGAGCAGCGGTACCAGCGCTATCCACGCGAGCGGATTCCAATCGACGGCGGGAAACGCCAGCGCGAGCACGGCGCCGCTCATCGCCGCGACGGCGCGCGGGCTCGCCGGCGCCGGCGCGTCCATCGTGGGTCGCGACGCGCCGTTCGTCCACGGCGGCGGCGGATCGCGGCGGCGGCCGATCACCGCCGCGCCCCGCTCCTCGCGCGGCGTCGTCGAGCATCCGTCGCCGCGCCGCGTATGCCGCTGACCGGACGACGACGCGCTATCCGCGGCAGCGCTGCACGGACGGCGCGTTCCTTGCGCTGCATGCGCCGCTCCTCGGCGGGCGAGCGCTCATGGTCGTAGCCGAGGAGGTGCAGGACGCCGTGGACGAGCAGCGCGTCGAGACGCGCGCCGATCTCGACGCCGTCGTCACGCGCCTGTGTCGCGGCGGTGTCGATCGAGATCACGACGTCGCCGAGGACACGCCCTTTTCGCGGCGTCGTCGCGACCGGCACCGGCACGCCGGGCGACACGTCCTCGGTGAGCGCGAACGCGAGGACGTCGGTCGGGCGATCGCGTTTCCGATAGACGGCGTTCAGCGCACGGATCTCCGCGTCATCGACGAGCGCGAGGCTGAGCTCGTCCTGCTCGAGACCGAGGATGCGCACGATCTGCTCGCCGCGAACACGCACGTGACGCGTCCACGGGCGCGCCGCGAGCGCCCGGCACGCGACCGTCACCGACATAGGCGAGCGCAGCCGTCGTCGTGTTCCTCTGGAAGCGATATGGAGATCCCGCCGCACCCACGGACGGATCTTCGAGCGCGTGCGGCGGTGACCGCCGCGATCGTCAGGTCCCGCTCCGTTCCGCGCCGTTTTCCGCACGTTCGTAGGCGGCGATGATGTCTTGCACGAGGCGGTGGCGGACGACGTCGCGCTCGCTGAAGCGCACGAATTCGATCCCCGGGATGTCGCGCAGGATGTGCCGTGCCTCTTTCAAGCCGGAGAGCTTGCCGGCGGGCAGATCGATCTGCGTGATGTCGCCGGTGATGACCGCCTTCGAGCCGTAACCGAGGCGGGTGAGGAACATCTTCATCTGCTCCGGCGTCGTGTTCTGCGCCTCGTCGAGGATGACGAAGGAATCATTCAGCGTATTGTGCGTGAGCAGGAAATCGTCTGTGACGTAGAGCGAGTCCTCGGCAGCGACACGAATGCACACGGAATCCTGTTCACCAACGGGGTCGATCGCTTCGATGTAACGCATCGGTCGGCCACCACCGCCGGTCTCGACATACGCGTCGCGCTTCCGCGTGAGACGGAATGGCACCATCCCGGGAGGCAGACGGATGTCGATGACGTATGCGTCATGTCGGTGCTCCACGTCTCGGCCGCGCGCTCGGCCGGGTCGCCGTCCTGCTGCCAGACGCGTGCGGCAGTACGCAACGCCGCCGAGAGAACGCACGAGAAAGACGACGTCATCACGCAATCGAGCGGAAGTCGTCGTGTACTGGATACGGCAGCTGCGCCGATCCTGAAGAACCGGTCCGCCGTCGGTGTCGAGGATCCCCTGGAGCAGCGCGAGCCGGATACGCGCCGAGTTCCAGAGATACACGTCAGGGACGAACTTGGTGTGCGAATGCGTCCCGCAAAGCTCGAGCTGGCGCAGCGTGACCGTCACGGGGTTCGCGACACGCAGACCTCCACGGCGGCCGCCGACGTGACGGAGCGTGTAATCGGTCCCGGTCTGCGCCGCGAGCTCGATGTCGTCGAACTCCCGTTCGAGTGTGAGGACGAGCTCCGCGTCGGCGGTCGTGAAGCTCGACGTCGTCTTCCCCGTGATGCAGCCGTCTCCGAGGAGCAGCCCGAGCGCGTAGGGATCCATCGGCACGTCGCGTGCGACGAATTCCGCAGGACGCGACAGCAACGGCAGCTCGAAGCGGTGTTGGTGTGCGCGCCGTAGCCGACCGATCATCTGCCGCGTCTCGATCACACGTGGCAGCTTGCCGCGCCCGCGGTCTTCCGGCGTGTAGACTGCCCACAGATGATCCCCACAACAAAGAGTCGACGCGCCGTCCTGCGCGACGACGCGGAACACGTCTTTCACGCCCTGAGGGAACACGCCCAAGACTGTCGTTGGACGGCCGTCGGAGCCGATCACGCACTCGCCCGGACGGAGGCTGCCGATAGGCCGCCAGCCTCGCGGCGTCAAAACTCTACTGAAGTACGGTTGCGCGCGTCCCCGCATGAATGCCAGCGGCGCGACCTCGATCGTGCCGCGCTCCAGCATCTTCTGCGCGCGTTCGAAGTCCACCATATCGTGCAGCGCGTCGTACAGCGGCCGCAGATACGGGTTGACCTTCTCGGCGAGATCGCCGGGCAGAAACCCGAGCTTCTCGCCGGCTTCGACCGCGGGCCGGGTGAGGATGATGCGGGTGAAGCCTTGCTTCATCAGATCGGCGATGCCCATCGCCATCGCCAAGTAGGTCTTGCCGGTTCCCGCCGGGCCGATCGCGAATACGATGTCGTACTTGCGGATGGCGTCGATGTACGCCTTCTGCGCGACGCTCTTCGGCGTGATCACGCGCCGGTGCGCGGCGATGTAGATCGTATCGAGGAAGATGTCGCGGACGTTGGCGGTGCGGTCGCCGGAGACGATACGCACCGCGTAGTCGACGTCGCTCGCGTACACCGGCAGACCGCGCTCGAGTACGCCGTAGAGCTGGGTCAAGACGCTCGCCGCGAGCTCCCGCGACGGCTCGTCGCCGCTGATCGAGACCGCCTTGCCGCTGACGCCGATGCGCACATGGAGGGCGCGCTCGATCGTCTTCAAGTGCTCGTCGTGATGCCCGAGCAGCTCGTGGAAGAGGCGATGATCCTGGAACTCGAGATGGGTGCCGTCGGCCGCGAGCGGCGCGCGCGTGCGATCACCAGCTGGCGTCGACACGTCGCCGGCGTCGCCGCCCGCGGCGACGTCGCGGGTCGCGTCCTGCTCGACGCGAGGGCCCGATCCCGGCTCGCCGCCCCCGGACGCGCTCGGCGTATGACGCGCGCTCATCCGATGATCTTGTAGACCTGCGCCAATGCGTCGTCGAGACGCGTCGGATCTTTTCCGCCCGCCTGTGCGAAATCCGGACGTCCGCCGCCGCCGCCGCCCACGAGCGGCGCGATCTGCTTCAGGAGGTTGCCGGCGTGATAGCGCTTCACGAGATCCTTGCTCACCGCGGCGACGAGCGTGACCTTGGTGCCGTCGCTGGTCCCGAGCGCGACCACGCTCGGCGCGAGCTTCTCCTTCAGCCGATCGGCAAGCTCGCGCAGCGCTTTGTCATCGAGGTTCTCGACGCGCGTCGCGAGCACACGGATGCCGTCGACGGTGCGCGCGTGGGCGGCGAGGTCGCCGCTCTGCGCGCCGGCGAGACCGCGCTGCAGCTTCTCGAGCTTGCGCTCGAGCTCGCGCTGCTGCGCCAGCAGGCGCTCGAGACGCTCGACCGTCTCCTCTTCCGACACGCGCAGGGTTTCTCCGATCTGCTTCAGGCGCTGCTCGCGCGCTTGCACCCATTCCAGCGCGC
>Ga0137359_10001785_pt1 | contig 17211 bp, 18 predicted proteins | sample Mad1_40_16metaG_FD_108281 | JGI IMG/M metagenome (GOLD analysis project Ga0137359, IMG submission 108281) | Vadose zone soil microbial communities from Angelo Coast Range Reserve, California, USA - Mad1_40_16 metaG | ecosystem: Environmental > Terrestrial > Soil > Vadose zone | place: USA... | reverse complement strand
TCGCGTCCGTGATGGATCAGCTGCGCGGCATCGTCCGCGGCGGCTACGTCGTCGTCGGCGCGAGCGATGACGGCCGCTTCGCGCGCTATGAAGATCTCCTCGCGGCGCAGCCGGCGACCGAGCCCGAGGAGCAGGCACCGCTGGCGATGAACGCGATGATCTACACCTCGGGAACGACCGGCCGCCCGAAAGGCGTCTACCGTTCGGGCGGGATCGATCCGATGGTGCTGCTCGGCATCGTGCAGGGCTTCGGCCTGCAGCCCGGCACCGAGGTGCACATCGTGCCGGCACCGCTCTACCACAGCGCGCCGACGCTCGGCGCGGCGCTGACGGTCGCCCTCGGCGGCACGCTCGTCATCATGGCGAAGTTCGACCCCGAGGAGTTCCTCGCGCTCGTCGACCGCGAGAAGGTGACGTCGTGTCTCGTCGTCCCAACGATCGTGAAGCGCATTGTCGCGCTTCCCGACGCGGTGAAACGCCGCTACGACGTCTCGTCGATGCGGTCGCTGATCGTCGGCGCCGCGCCCTTCCCGCTCGAGACCAAGCTCGCCGCGATCGAGTTCTTCGGCGACTGCGTCTACGAGTACTACGGCTCGACCGACGCCGGCCTGAACTCGATCCTCCCGCCCGCCGAGCAGCGGGCGCGCCCTGCGAGCTGCGGCAAGGTCGTCGCCGGCACCGACATCCTCATCCTCGACGACGACGGGACGCCGCTCCCGCGGCGCCAGGTCGGCAGCATCTACATCACGAACCCGCTCGTGCGCGCCATGCAGTACTACAAGGATCCCGAGAAGACGAAGGAAGCGTTCCGCGGCGAGTACATGACCGTCGGCGACATGGGCTATCTCGACGAGGACAACTACCTCTACATCGTCGACCGCAAGACCGACATGGTGATCTCCGGCGGCGTCAACATCTATCCCGCGGAGATCGAGGAGATCATCTACGAGCACCCCGCGGTGCTCGACGTCGCGGTGATCGGCGTCCCGAACGAGGAGTGGGGCGAGGAGCTGAAGGCCGTCGTGCAGCTGAAAGACGGCGCGCACGCGACCGCGGACAACATCATCGATTTCTGCCGCGAGCGTCTCGCCGACTACAAGCGCCCGCGCTCCGTCGACTTCGTCGCCGAGGTCCCGCGCAATCCCTCCGGCAAGCTCTTGAAGCGCGAGATCCGCGCGTCGTATTGGGAGGGGCGCGAGCGGCGGGTCTGAGCGCGCGTAGGACCCCAGGACAATTGCATGCGTGACCCGGAGATTCGCATCGTCGACGACGCCGAGATACCGCGCGCCGTGAGCATCCAGCTGACGGCGTTCACCTCGGACCCGGCCATGCGCTGGTCGTGGCCCGAGCCGCACGAGTACCTGCGCAACTTCCCGGCCTTGGTCCGCGCCTTCGGCGGCCGCGCATTCGAGAACAGAACGGCGCACGTGACCAGCGATTTCCGCGGCGGGTCGTTGTGGCTCCCCCCGGGCGTCGTTCCGGACGGTGAGGCGCTGGAAGCGTTGCTCGGCGAGACCCTTCGGGAGCCGGCGCTGTCTGCAGCTCCCGTGGTGATGGAGCAGATGGCGGAATCACATCCCGCCGAGCCGCACTGGCATCTCGCCTTCATCGGCGTCGATCCGACGCACCAGGGCCGAGGTATCGGCGCCGCGCTGCTGCGGCACGCACTGGCGCACATCGACGCCCAGCACGTGCACGCGTATCTCGAGTCGTCGAACCCCGCCAACGTCCCGCTCTACCAACGTCACGGCTTCGAGGTGGTCCGTGAGATCCGCGTCGGCGACTCGCCGGTAATCACGCCGATGATCCGCGTCCCGCGCTGAGCGACGGTCGCGGTGCGGGTGGCGAGCGGCACCTCGTGCGCGACGGTCGCGGCGATCGAGCAGCGCCCGGTCTGCTCGGCCCGCGTCGATTACGTCGATCGCGTAACGGCGTGTAGATCCGCGGCACTGATGCGTCCGCGCTCGACGGCGATCCAGATGCTGGTGTCGATCAGCCAGCCGGCCACGGGTTCCTCAGCTCCGAAACCCGGCCCGTCCGACGCTTCCGCAAGGCAGAGACGGCATTCGACAATGCATCGGCCGTCCGGTCGTCGAGCGTGCGATACAGATCTCCGAACACCTCGAGCGCGTTCTCGGCGGGTGCCTCCGGCACGAGACGTGCGACCCGGCGGCGGTTACGAACGAGGTCGATCTCCTGATGACGCATGAGACGCTGATGCGCGCGCCAATCGCCGTTCTCGATGACGGCGGCGTTCATCGGTAGTCGTCGCAGGAAGTACGCCCACGCGCGAACCACCGTACGATCCGGCAAACGGACCGCCGCATGCTGTCTCACGAAGAGACTCTTGTTTGCCCGCTGGCGATCGAACGCTTCGTAGCGATCGAGCCTCGCGAGAGCACCAGGCCGGCTATCCAGTTCCCAGATTTCGCCGTGGACACGACCGACATCGGCGTGCACCGCGGCCGGATAGCGACGCAAATCGAACAGGCGAGCGCGTATCGAGGCGCGGCCGATCCTGCGCGCGCCGCGCATCTCATCGAGCAGGTGGTGCGCCTCCTGCCCTCGCATGAGAGAGCCGTAGACGAACAGGCGAATCCTGCGGCGCGACGCGATCAAAAGCGCTCGCGGCAGTACGCCGCCTGCCCCGGCGCCTCGCTGACGCCGACCTCGATGTCGGCGAGCCCGCGGACGGCGTGCGCCGCGAGGCCGTCGCGCAGCCGGTGGAGCACGTATCTCGCGAGCTCCTCCGCCGACGCGTGCACGATCGGCAACAGTACGGTGTCGCTCGTCGGAAACGCGAAGCGCGTGCCGTCCTCGTAGGTCAGCGTGACGGTCGTCGCGTCGCGCGTGATCTCGAGACAATCGCTTTCCGCCGGCACCAACACCCGCTCGTCGAGCTCGGCGCAGACCGCCTTGGTGAGCTCCTTCACCACACCGAAGTCGAGGACGTACCCGTCGGCGCCGACGACGCCGCTGATCGCAACCGACACCTGATAGTTGTGGCCGTGGAGAGGCTCGCGGAAGCCTTTGTACGCGATGAAGTGCGCCGCCGAGAACTTGAGATAGTCCTTCTGCACGACGACGCGGTACTCGCCGCGCGCCGCCGCCTCAGGCGTCTCGTTCGCGACCAGCCTCGCGGGCTGCGAGCGCCGGAAGGCCGTGGTGCGACGCGGCTTCGTCATAGCTCGGCGAGCGCCGCGTGAATCGCGGCCGCGTCGCTCCAGTCACCGAAGGCCGCCGCGGGCGCGAGCGCGACGAGCTCCTCGAGCGGAATGCGCCCGCTCGCAACCAGCACGCATGCCATGCCGTTGCAGCGCGCGGCGGCGTGATCGAGCGGCGTATCGCCGATGATTACGCAGTCCACGAGCGGCACGTCGACGCCGCTCCGCTCGCGATGCCGGGCGCGGGCGATCTCCGGCAGCAGGTGGCGATCGGCGTGATCGCTGCCGAACGCGCCGACCGGGAAGAAAGGCGCGAGACCGGCGGCACGCAGCTTCAGCTCGGCGGCACGCTCGAGGTTCCCCGTGAGGACGCCGAGCGCGAAGCGGTCGTCGCGCGCCAGCGTCTCGAGCAGACGCGGCACGCCGGGAATCGCCTCGACGCGCGTCGAGCCGTCGGCGATCGCCGCCGCGAGGTGTGCCGCGAGTGCGTCGTGGAAGGCGGCAAATGCCGCGGCGTCCGGCTCGTCGCCGACGCCGGCCTGTGCCAACAGCTCGGTGACGATTCGCGGATCGGTCTTGCCGTCGGGCCGTATCCGCCGCAGCGCCACGTCGACCCCGAAGGTGTCATGCATCGCCAGGTCGAACGGCACGCGCCCGGGCGTGTGCCGCGCGTGCAGGATCGTACCGTCGAGATCGAATAGCAGGAGCTTCATCCGCCCGCCTTGCGGTCCCGCATTCGAAGAAGGTAGCAGAGAGCACGTCGCCGCCGCCAACACGCGGGCGGAGACGATCGCCGACGAAAAGGAGGGAGCGGCGCGAATCGACTTCGCGCCGCGACGCCCATCGAGCACGGCCGCGCAGCGGCCGGGCGCACGGGGGCAAAACAGAATGGACCTTGCCCATACGCTGTACGAGCCGGCCGGCGACGGGCCGCATCCGACGATCATCGCGCTGCACGGCTGGGGAGCGAGCGCCCACGACTTGATCGGCATCGCGCCGTTTCTCGGCGGCGGGCGCGTGCAGATGATCTGCCCGCAGGGCGCGTTGACCGTGCCGGTCGCGAGCGCCGCCGGGTTCGGCTGGTTTCCGCTGACCGGCTCCGGCCAACTCTTCGATGAGGGGGCGATCACGCGCGCCGCCGATCGCGTGCGCGCGTTCATCACCGCGGCCGAGGAGCGCTACGCGATCGACCGCCGGAAGCTCGTGCTCGCCGGCTTCAGCCAGGGCGGCGTGCTCGCGTACTTCCTGGCGCTCACCGAGCCCGAGCGCTTCGCCGCGCTCGTCGCCCTCAGCTCGTGGTTACCGCCGCCGATGGTCGCGACGCTGCGGCCGAACGACGCGCGCCGCGGCCTGCCGACGCTCGTGCAGCACGGCGCGAGTGACGAGACCATCGCCGTCGCGCGTGCTCGCCAGTCCGTCGAGTCGCTGCGCACGCTCGGCGTGCCCGTCACGTACCGCGAGTACGCGATGGGTCACGAGATCACCGCGGCGAGCCTCACCGACCTGGCGTCGTGGCTCGACGAGCTCGTCGGCTGACTACGCGAGCGAGTACAACGGGTACGGACCGGCGGAACGCACCGTCACCGGACGGCCGGGGTGACGCAGGATCACGCGCGCCTCGTCGACCGTGATCGCGCGCCCGAAAAGGCAGTAGCGCCGGCGCCCTTCGCGTTGATTGTTCGCCCACTCGGCGAGCTCGGCGGGTGACGGGCGATGGCCGAGCGCGACGGCGCATTGCCGCACGACGAAGCCGAGCATCATCTTCGCAGGCGTCTTCTCGTTCGGCATCGCGAATTATGTCGCGCGAAAAGCGTACGGAAGCCCGCCGGAGGTGTCAACGCGCGGCGCGCGCATCTACTCCGGCACAGCCGTCGGTTGCGTGGGCTCGGGCGACACCGCGATGAGCGCGACGTTGGCGCCGCGGCGGCTCGAGGTCGCGATGCGCCGCACGCGCGCGTCGCTGCGTGCGTCGGCGGTCGCCGACGGCAGGAGCACGTAGACGTCCGGCGCGCGCGCGACGCGCGGCACCGCGAGCGGGTCCTCCGTCGCGGTCCGCGGAATCGCGCGGCGCAGGCGATACGCGAGCACCTGCAGGTCGCTGCCGTCGAGATCGTGCGCGGCGTAGAGCGTCGCATCCGCCGGGAGGTGAGCCTCGACATCGCGCACGAAGACGAGCAGCGAATGGCGTCGCACGTCACGGAGCCGCGCAAATTGGAAGACCGTCACCACCGTCGCGTCGAATACGACGATCGCCAGCGCGACGAGCGCGAGGGCCGGACGCGTCGGGAATCGTCGCCGCAGCGCCGCGGGAACTGGCACGACGCCGAGCACGGGCCCGGCGGGAGCGCGCGCCGTCGCCGCCGCGAGCGCGCGTCCGGCAAGGAGCGCGAGCGCCGGGTAGAGCGGCAAGAGATAGATGTCGCGCTTCCCGTACGCGGCGGTGAACAGCGCGACGACGACGAGCCACCACACGTGCAGGAAGCGCGCGCCGAGGTCGGCGCGCGCGCCGCGCACCCACGCGACCGCTGACGCCACGAGCACGAGGTTCCACGGCAGGACGTCGGTCGCGAGCTGCGTGATCATGTCGAACCGCGAGCGGCCGCCGTGCATGCCGAAGACGCCGCGCCCGACCAGGCGATCGACGTTCTCGTGCAGGAGCTGCACCGTCAGAAAGTCGACGCCACCGCGACGGTACGCGAGCGCGTACCACCCGACGTCGACGAGCGCGACCAGCGCGACGAGCGGCCACGACCAGAAACGGGCGACGACGGCGCGGAAGTGCGCAAGCGGCCCGGCACCCCCAGCACCGAGCGTCGCCGGCGCACCGGCAAGGACTGCGGCACGCACGCCCGCGGCATCGTCAGCGTCGCGCCCCGAGTCGTCGTCCACCCCATCGACGACGCCTGCCGGGCCGCGGTGCCGACGCCACGACTCGCGCGCGACGAACGCGAGGACGATCGATCCCGGCAGCACGGCGCCGGCCGGGCCCTTCGCGAGCACGGCACACGCCGTCGCGGCGTAGCAGCAGGCGCGCGCGACGGCGCCGCCACGGCGGTACCAGGCGAAAAATGCGACCAGCGCCACCGTGATGGCGGCGACGAACACCATGTCGACGCGCGCCTCCCACGCCGACTGCCAAAAGCCGGCCATGCCGAGGAGCGCACCCGCGGCGATCCAGCCGCTGGCGCGGCCGCCGATCGCGGTGCCGAGCGCGAACGTCGCGACGAGCGTCACCCACGCCGCGATCGCCGACGGCGCACGCACCGTGGCGTCCGTGAGGCCGAACGCGCGCGCCGCCGCCGCGGCCATCCAGTGGAACAACGGCGGCTTCGACGGCAGCTCGCCGTTCCGCCGTGGCAGGGTCCACTCGCCGCGCAGCGCGACGTCCTGCACGACGAGGCCCTCGCGTGCCTCGCCGTGGGCAGCGATCGGCGGCGCGTGCAACGGCCACGCGAGCGCGCCGGCGAGCAGCACCGTCAGCAGCAGGACGTCGACGAGGCGCGCCACGCCGATGGTTCAGACCCGCGTCACAGCGCTTGCGTCACGCGGCAGTTTCCTGCACGGTGCGCGGCCATGGGTCGCGTCCTCGATTGGGCCGCGACGCTGCTCTTCCTCCCCGTCTTCGGTCTCGTTCTGCTGGTCTTCGAGGTCGTGCAGCGCGTGGCGAAAGCGTTCGGCAAGCGCCCCCACGATTACGCCGTCGGCGGCCTCTGCACCTCGCTCGTCACCGCGTTCCGGATCACCGGTCTGCGGCTGAAGGTCGAACGCTCGCCGGCGGTGCGATCGCATCAGGCGTATCTCATCATCTCGAACCACCAGAGCATGTTCGACATCGCACTCCTCGGCCACGTGTTCTTCACGAATTTCCCGAAGTTCGTCTCCAAGCGCTCGCTCGCGCGTCGCATCCCGAGCGTCTCCTACAACCTGCGGCGCGGCGGCAACTGTCTCATCGACCGGGGCGACGCGGAGCAGGCGCTCGGGGCGATTCGCACGCTCGGCGAGCGTGTCGAGCGGAACGGCGTCTCGGCGGTGATCTTCCCCGAGGGCACGCGCGCGCGCGCCGGCGCGCTCGGCGCCTTCAAGCCGCGCGGCTCGCTGGTGCTCCTGGCCGCCGCGCCGCTGACGGCGATCGTACCGGTCGCGATCGACCAGTCGTGGCGCCTCATGCGCGCCAATTTTCTGCCGATTCCGTTCGGCGTCCGCGTCCGCGTGCACATCGGCGATCCCATCCGTCGCCGGCCGGACGAGGATCATGCCGAGCTCCTCGACCGCGTGCACGACGAGATCGCCGCGGCGCTGGCGGTGATGCGCGGTGAGACCGTCGAGCCGCGGCGCCTCGCCGCCGCACACTGAGCGTCCGGACGCGGAGGCCGCGCGGCGCGGGATCGCGTACGCGCGCCCGCCGCGAGCAGGTCGCGAGCGTCGTCTCACGCGAGCGGCGCGGTGCACCACTTACAGCGCCGCGCGTCGAGCGCGACGGTCTCTTTGCACTCGGGACAGGACTTGGTCGGCGCCAACGGCTTCTCGCCGACGAGCGCCTTCGTGATCATGAAGACGAGGAAGGCGATGATCGCGAAATCGACGACGTTGCCGAGGACGTCGCCGTACTTGATCGCGTTCAGGACCGGCTTGCCGTCCGCACCCGTCGTCTGCGTGAGCACCAGCTGCGCCTCGCGCCAGCTGCCGCTCGGGATCATCAAGCTGATGACCGGCATGAGGAGATCCGCGACGATCGCGCTCACGACCTTGCCGGTCGCGGCCCCGATGATCACGCCGATCGCGAGCGCCAACGCATTCGTCTTCAGCAAAAACGCTTTGAACTCGCTCCACATGCGCGCACCTCCCGGGGGATTTTGCAGCGGTCGATCATAGTGGGATTCGACGGGGATTCCAGTCCGCGGCGCCTCACGGTCTTCAGCCGCCGAGCGGCGGGACGGCATCAGCCGCCGAGCAGGAGGCCCGCCGCGAACGTCGCCCCGGCCGCGAGCGCGCCGATCACGGTCGCCTCGACGCCCGCCCGCCACCACGAGCGGCCGGTCACGACGGTTTTCGCCGCGCCAACGAAGAAGAGGGTCGCGAGCGTGAGCGCGATCGAGGCGCGAGACGCCGCCGTCGGGCCGAGCGCCGCGTACGGCAGGGTCGGCATCGCGGCGCCGAACGCGTACGCCGCCCCGGTCGCGACGCCGGCGACGGCGGGCAGACGGTGCGGGTCGAGTGACAGGCCGAGCTCGTCGCGCATCATCGTGTCGACCCAACGGCTGCGCTCGGCGGTGACGTGCGCGACGATCGCGTGCAACACGTCGCCGTGAAAGCCCTTGGCGCGGAAGATCTCGCGGACTTCCTTGCGCTCCGTCTCGGGGTAGAGATCGACCTCGCGCTCCTCACGCCCGCGCTCGGCGAGGTAATACTCGCGCTCGCTCTTCACCGCGAGATAGCCGCCGAGCCCCATGGCGATCGTACCGCCGATCAGCTCGGCGAGCCCGGCGAGGAACACGACGTGCGCCGGCGCCGCCGCGCCGTAGACGCCGGAGACGACGGCGAACGCCGCGACGAGCCCGTCGTTCGCGCCGAACACGAGCTCACGCACGATGCCGCCGCCCGGAATGTGCGGCGCCTCCGAGTGTCCGCCGCGTCGCATGCGACGTGCACGATCGATTAGGTACCCGAGCATGCCCGCACCCCAATGTCCCGAATTCAGACTCGGGACACTAGGAGGCAGTACGCGTATGCGCAATCGGAACTCGACGACGGCGACGCGTTCAGGCATAGTTGATCGGAGATGAGCGGTCGCAATCGGAGAGGGCGCCGCCCTCCCTGGGATCAACGCTCCGCGAGCTCGTCTGGCCAGCCACGGTACGGCGGGGCCGGACCCCCGAACGGGTCGTCGCCACCGCGTGGCTACGTCGGTCCGTCGTCGGGAGTGCCGCTCGGTCCGTCGCGCTGGCAGGGCGCGTCGGACGGCCAGGCGCCGCGGCGCCCGCGCGGAGCAAACGGCCAGGCACCGCGCCCTCCCGACGGCGGCGGCAAATTCGGTCGCGGACGATGGTCGAACGGCGGAGCGGGCGCGCAGGGCGGCGGCCGCCGCTGGTCACCGGGACACGCGGCGCAGGGGGCCGGGGGAGCCTACTCGCAACCGCCGCGCTGGCGGCGCGGCGACGGCCGCCCGTCGCGCCCGGTGCAACGTGACCACCACGAGGCGCCTCGTCCGCAAGCGCCGAACGTGCCGCGCGGCGGCGAGATCGATCCGTTCGACCTGTTCTGCGCCTACCATCTCGGCATCACGGCGAACGGCGACTACCGCATCCAGAACATCCACGAGGTCGCACGCCGCTTCGGCACCAACGCCGCCGCGCTCCGCCAAACGCTCACCGCCTACGGCATGGACGCGGAAGACCTCGTCCACAGCGGCTTCGATCTCGCGAGCGCGCAGATCGACATCATGGTCGCCCCCGAGGGCATCAGCCGTCGCGAGCTCGCGCGGCCCCTCTTCGAGGAGTTCAAGAACGCGCCGCGCAAGGTGCGCAACTGGGCGAAGGAGATGGAAGAGGCCGACCGCGAAATCGAGCGCACGATCGGCAGTGAAGGTCGGTGGTCGCCGAGCCCTCGCAACGACGGCCGCGGCCGATAACGCCGCATCTGCCGCGTTGCTCCCTCGTTCGGTTGTGCGGCGTAGCTCCCGCTACGCCTCCGCCCTCACTCGGTCGCGCCTTGCAGCTGCAGCGTTCTCGACCGCGGCCTGCGCAGTCGCTAATACGACGGCGCAACGGAGGAACTCATGAATCGTGACGTGTTCAGCGTCGACGGGAAGGTGGTCATCGTCACCGGCGGCGGGACCGGGATCGGGGCGGAGATTGCGCGCGAGTTCGCCGGGCGAGGCGCGAAGGTGCTGATCGCCAGCCGCAACGCGGTGCATCTCGGCCCGGTGGCGGAGGGGATCCGCGCCGACGGCGGCGTCGTCGACAGCATCACGTGCGACGTCCGCGATCCTTCGCAGGTGGAGCGGATGGTGGAGCGCGCGTACGAGAAGTTCGGCGGGCTCGACGTGCTGATCAACAATCACGGGGCGAGCTTTTTTCAGCCGGCGGAGGAGATCAGCCCGAACGGCTTCGCGACGATCGTCGCGATCAACCTGCAGGGGACCTTCCTCTGCTCGAAGGCCGCGGCGCTGAAATGGATCGCGGCGAAGCGCCGCGGGCGCATCATCAACATGTCGTCGGACGCGGGCGTCTACGGCGCGCCCGGGATGTCGCACTACGGCGCGGCGAAGGCGGGTGTGCAGAACTTGACCCGTACGCTGGCGATGGAGTGGGCGCGCCACGGCATCCTCGTGAACTGCATCGCGCCGGGGCCGATCGACACCCCGGAAGCGGGCGCGCGCACGTGGCCGACACCGGAGTTGCGCCGCACGATCGAGCACTCGACGGCGCTCCGACGCATGGGACGCGTCGAGGAGATCGCCTGGCCATGCATCTTCTTCGCCTCGGAGGCGTCGTCCTTCGTCACCGGGCAGACGATCTCGGTCGACGGCGGACCGTCGTCGCTGCTGTTCGTGCAGCAGCGCGAGTGATCGTACCGTCCGTACGCGGCGGTCTCCGACGCATCGCCGAAGCGGCGTCCATTCTGGCGCAGAGCGACGATGGCGACCGAGATCAGCCGGCGAGCGCCGGCGCGACGTGACGCGCGAGCACGTCGACGGCGCGGCGGAACGCGTCGGCGTCGTCATACCGGGCCCCGTGCACGACGCCGGTCGCACCGGCGTCGGCGAACGCGCGGGCGCGCGCGGCCGCGGCGGCGGGATCGTCGAGCGGCAGCGCCGTCAGCATGACGACCTCGGGCGCGCCCTTCCCTGCCGCCGCGAAGAGCTCGCGCAGCTGCGCGACGGGTGAGCGCAATGCGTCCGGGTCGCGTCCCATCGGCATCCAGCCGTCGCCGAAGCGCGCGGCGCGGCGGAGCGCATGCGGCGCGGCGCCGCCGACCAGGATCGGCGGCCGCGTCGGCCGCGGCAAGAAGAGAAAGCGCTGGCCGTTCGCCTCGACCTCGTCGTTCGCGAAGCAGCGGTTCACGAACTCGAGCGTCATGTCGGTGACCTTCGCCGCGTCACGGCGCGCGACGCCGACGGCGCGGAACTCGGGCTCCATCCAGCCGACCCCGACGCCGAAGCGCAGGCGCCCGCCTGAGAGCTCCTGGATCGTCGCCACCCACTTCGCGGTCGCGAGCGGCGGACGATACGGCAACACGAGGACGCCGGTGCCGAGACCGATACGCTCGGTCGCGCCGGCGAGAAACGCGAGCGTCGCGAGCGGGTCGAGGTAACGGCCGCCGGAGCCCGCGGCGTCGTCGGGCGGGATCGCGATGTGATCGGCGACCCACACGTCGTCGAGGCCCGACGCCTCCGCCACGCGTGCGCACGCGACCAGCGTACGCGGCGTCGACTGCGGTCCCATGTTGCGGAGGTAGGCGCCGAGCTTCATTCGGGCAGGCTCTCCGGCACCGAGACGTTCGTCGCTGCCGTCGTGCATGTATGGCGCCGTCTGCACGATGTTCCGCAAGGTCGGCGTCCTGAACGTGCCGCGATCAGCGCCCGACCTCCATCCACCCGACGACGTCGACGGTAGTCTCGAACCGTCCGTCGTCGCGGCCGGGCAGCGGCGGCTCCGGCCGGTAGCTGAACTCGACCGTCCCGCCGGGCGGCAGCTCGTTGCGTACCGTGTAGTAGTCGGCACGTCCCGGGCTGTCCTCGCCCGGGTGGAACTCGTCCGCCCACAGCCAGGTGTGGTGGAAGAGCAGCCGGACGTCGCGCAGCAGCTTCTGCGAATGGTTCACCAGCACACCCGAGACCATGCCGGGACGCGCGGTGACGTCGCGCACCGTGACCATGCGTGATGGTTGCTCGTCGGCGATCGACGTCCCGGCGCCGACGGCGGTGCACGTCCCGGCCACCAGGCCGACCACGGCGACGAGCGCCAACGCGGGTGTGAGCAATCTCATTGTCACTCCTTCCCGGGCGCGCCGAGCACCGGCGTGGGATCGATCTCCTTCCACGTGCAGTAGCGACGGAGACCGTCCTCGGCCTGCTGGAACGCCATCGTCATCACGAGGGCGTCGTCGAGCGTGCCGATGCGCGGCAGAAAATCCGGGATCAAGTCGAAATCGTCGACGAGATACGCGAGCGCCGCGGCGAGCATGCTGATCGTGAAGTACGGAATCTGCGGACACCGCCCCGCCGCATGGTCGCGCAGTAGCGTGATCGCGAGCTCGAGCTGCGCGGCGAAGAGCTTCCCCGCCGCACCGTCGACGCGGCCCGCACGCTCGCGCAGCTCGTCCTCGCTGCCGAGGAGGTCGTCGACGTCTGCCGGCGCGAGGGTACTCGCGAGCTCGAAGACCGCGCGTCGCAGATCGGCGGCGGTGATGAGGGGTGCGGAGGCACGCTGCGCATGCGCAGGTTTGACGTCGCCGTTCCGCGCGCGTTTCGCAGTCGCGGTTCGCGAGGGTTTTCGCGATCTCATGGCGCGCCTCCTCAATAGGCCACGACACTTACGGAGGCAACGCCACGAGGTCGACGGCTGAATTCACCACCAGCGTCGCGTCCGCAAAATCCATCGGCCGGTCGCGATCGCGCGCCATCAAGGCGTCGAGCGCGGGAAGGTCGTCATCGGTGATCGGCGCGACCGACAGGCTAGGTGTGCGCGGCGAGCGGCTGCTGCTGCGTCGCGCAGTGAAACGCGCCGAGGCCCCACACGAGCGCCGTCGCGTCGATACCGACGACGCGGCGCCCGGGGAAGCAACGGCGTAGGACGTCGAGCGCGACGGCGTCGTTCTCGTGCGCGAAGGTCGGCACGAGGACGGCCTCGTTGCCGACGTAGAAATTGGCGTAGCTTGCCGGCAAGCGCTGCCCCTCCCACTCGACGGCGCCCGGCATCGGCAGCTCCACGACCTCGAGCGACCGACCGTCCTGATCGCGCGCCGCGCGCAACCGGTGCAGGTTCTCCCGCAGCGGGCCGTAGTTGACGTCGGCGGGGTCGGCCTCGACGGCCGTCACCACGGTACGCGGCGCGACGAAGCGCGTGAGGTCGTCGACGTGGCCGTCGGTGTCGTCGCCGGCGATACCCGCGCCGAGCCAGACGACGTGCGGTGCGTTCAGGTACTCGCGCAGGTACGCCTCGATCTCCGCGCGCCCGAGCGACGGGTTGCGGTTGGGATTCAGGAGACACGATTCGGTCGTGAGCACCGTGCCGCGGCCGTTCACGTCGATCGCGCCCCCTTCGAGCACGATGCCTGGATGGAACGCGCGCACGCCGAGAAGCTCGGCGATTCGTGACGGGACGGCGTCGTCACGGTCGTACGGCGGGTACTTCCCACCCCACGCGTTGTACCGCCAGTCGATGAGCGTGAGCTCCCCATCGCGGACGAGAAACGTCGGGCCGTGATCGCGGCACCAGGGCTCGTCGGTGGCGATGCGATGCAGCGACACTCGGTCACCGCGGACGGTCTTCGCGAGTGACGTCGCCGCGGACGCGTCGAGCGCGGTGCGCGCCGCCGCCTCGTGCCCGAAGAGCACGGCCCGTACCTCAGCCTCCTGCGCCCCGTCGCCGACGTTCACGTGCACGTGCTCGCCCGTCGCGAGCGTCGTGACCATCGCGCGCCAGAGCGCCGGCACCGCGTCGTAGCGCCCGGGGAAGCTGATGCCCTCGCGGCGCGGCCAGGAGAGCCACGTGCCCTCGTGCGGCTCCCACTCCGCGGGCATGCGAAATCCGAGCGCGCGCGGCGTCGGCGTTTCCATCGCGCTCAGTCGACGAGACGACGCGTCAGGTCGCCGTACGCGTCGACGCGGCGGTCGCGGAGAAACGGCCAGTGCGTGCGCGCCGTCTCGACGGCCGCGAGGTCGCACGGGACCACCAGCACCTCCTCGCGGTCGGCGCTCGCGCGCGCGACGACGCGTCCCACCGGGTCGACGACGAAGCTCTGCCCCCAGAACTCGATGCCCGGGCCGCCGACCGGACGCTCGTGGCCGACGCGGTTCGGCACCGCGACGAAGATGCCGTTCGCGATCGCGTGGCTGCGCTGGATCGTTTCCCACGCCGCGTGCTGCGCCTCGCCATGCTCCGTCTTCTCCGCCGGGTGCCACCCGATCGCGGTCGGATAGAAGAGGATCTCGGCGCCGTCGAGCGCGGTGAGCCGCGCCGCCTCCGGATACCACTGGTCCCAGCAGACGAGCGTTCCGATCCGCGCCGGCGCGGTGGTGAAGGCGCGAAAGCCGAGGTCGCCGGGCGTGAAGTAGAACTTCTCGTAGTAGAGCGGGTCGTCGGGGATGTGCATCTTGCGGTACATCCCGACGAGCGCGCCGTCCGTCTCGAGGACGACGGCGGTGTTGTGGTAGACGCCGGCGGCGCGCCGCTCGAACACCGATGCCACGATCACGATCCCGAGCGACTTCGCGAGCGCGCCGAGCGCGTCCGTCGTCGAACCGGGCACCGGCTCCGCGAGCGCGAAGTTGTCGTGGTCCTCGGACTGGCAGAAGTAGAGCGAGCGGAAGAGCTCGGGCAGACACACGATCGCCGCGCCGCGCCGCGCCGCCGCGCGCACGTCACGCTCGGCGCGCGCGAGGTTCGCGTCCGGATCGGCCGTGCAGCGCATCTGGACGAGCCCGACGCGCACGACGCGCGCGGACGTGCGCGGCGCGCGCGCGCGCGGCGCTCCGTCGCCGGCGTTTGCCGCCGCGGCGCTGCTGCGCGGCGCGCGCCGGAGATTTCGTCTCTTGCGAGCGGGCATGCGATCAGGCGTCCGGAATGTGGACGAGCTCGAGCTTCACGCCGTCGGGATCGGTGAAGAACACGGCGTAATAACCCGGCACGTATTCCGGGTACTCGCGCGGCCGATCGAGCATCGTCGCGCCGCGCGCGTCGAGCTCGCGCGCGAGCGCATCGACGTCGGCGCGGCTTCCCGCCGCAAACGCGATCTCACAGAGACCGACGCGATCTTTGTGGAACGCGTCGTCGGCGAATCGCGCATCCGCAGCCTTGATCCAGAAGCTCCCCACGCCGCTCGTCCATCCGGATGTGTGGCCGAAGTCGTGCATTTCGGTGTAGCCGAGCCGCGGCATGAGCCAACCGTAGAACGACCGCGCGCGGTCGAGATCCTTCACGTTCACGAAGACGTGATGCACGCGCCCGGCTGATGCCGTCGGCGGGCACCCGCAGCCGCTGCTCTCCATGCGCGACCTCTACACGCTCGATCGCGAGGACACCACCTGGATAGCGCTGGTCTTGCGGCTCACTCCACCGTCGGCGCGGTCGTCGACTTGCGGCGGCCACCGCGACGACGTCGGCTGCGCGCGCGCGCGCCGCCGGCAGCGGTACCGTCGCCGCTCGCATGCGAGGTCTCGCCGCCGCGGGCAGGCGCCTGCGCACCGGCGGCATGCGACACGTCGTTGCCGCGCCCGGTCGCGGGTGCGTGTGCTGCCTGGACGCCGGAGTCCCCACGCCGTCGTCGCCCGCCGCGCCGGCCGCCGGCGCCGTCGCCGCGCCGCGATCGTCCCTTCTCCGGCGCGGTGACCGCCGGCGGGACGTGCTCGTGCGTACCGTGATCGAAGTTCGGCAGGATCACGCGCGGCAATGTCGCGCCGATCGTGCGCTCGATCGTGAGGAGATCCCCCTCCTCATCGGGCGCGACGAACGTGATCACCTCGCCGGCGGCGCCGGCGCGCGCGGTGCGGCCGCCGCGGTGGATGTAGTCGTCGGCGGAGAACGGGACGTCGAAGTTCACGACGTGCGAGATCCCCTCGACGTCGATGCCGCGCGCGGCGACGTCGGTCGCGATCAGCACCGGGTACTGTCCGCGACGAAACGCCTCGAGCGCGGCGATGCGGTCCTCTTGGCGGCGGTCGGAGTGGATGCTGGTCGCGCCGACGCCGCTGCGCGAGACGGTGCGCGCGAGGCGGTCGGCATCGACCTTGCGCTTCACGAAGACCAGCACCGAGCGCATGCCTTCGCGCCGGAGGAGTGTGGTGAGGAGCGGTGCCTTTCGCATCTGCGCGACCGGATAGACGCTCTGTACGATGCCGCTCGCCGGCTTCTGCGCGCCGACCATGATCGTCACCGGATCGCGCAGGATGTCCTTCGCGAGCTGGCGGATCTCGGGCGGCATCGTCGCCGAGAACATCAGCGTCTGCCGCTGCGTCGGGAGCGCGCGCAAGATGCGGCGGATGTCGGGGAGGAAGCCCATATCGAGCATGCGGTCGGCCTCGTCGAGGACGAGCACCTCGAGCGCGCCGAAATCGACGTAGTCGAAACGCATGTGATCGAGGAGCCGCCCCGGCGTCGCGACGACGATCTCGGCGCCGGCGCGGAGCGCGCGCTCTTGCGGCCGCATGTCGACGCCGCCGACGACCGACACCGCCGTGAGCCCGATGTGGTAGCCGAGCGCGAGCGCCTGCTCGTCGATCTGCAGCGCCAGCTCACGCGTCGGCGAGAGAATGAGCGCGTGGCACGTGCCGCGCTTCCCGGTGTGCAAGCGTTGCAGGATCGGCAGCAAAAACGCCGCGGTCTTGCCGGTGCCGGTCGACGCGCAGCCGATCAAGTCGCGGCCGGCGAGGCCGACCGGAATCGCCTCGGCCTGGATCGGCGTCGGCCGCGTGTAGCCCATGTCGGCGACCGCTTCGGTGAGCGCGGGGATGAGGCCGAAATGGTGGAACGTATCCACGTCCCGCGTTATGTGCCGAATCGTTCGACGCCGCAAACGGCGCCCGTCCGTGCCGCGACCCGCGGATCGTGCGCAGGTGTGCAACGTCGCGCGCACGGACGTCCGATGCCTCCGGCGTGCGGTGCTCGATAGTGGTCAGTTTGCTCGGGTGGGACTGGGGCAAGTTGCGAGCGAGACGAGGCGCGAGGGAAGCGAGCAGCGCAGGCGTAGCAGCGCTACGCCGAGCAGCGGAGCGACCGAGCAACGAAGTATCGCGACGCAAATTGGCCCAGTACCCGCCGCTCCTGTCGGCTTGACCGGTCGAGAGGCCCGATACAGAACGGCGCTCGCATTCGCGTCCTCTTCGCGA
>Ga0137359_10001784_pt1 | contig 17216 bp, 13 predicted proteins | sample Mad1_40_16metaG_FD_108281 | JGI IMG/M metagenome (GOLD analysis project Ga0137359, IMG submission 108281) | Vadose zone soil microbial communities from Angelo Coast Range Reserve, California, USA - Mad1_40_16 metaG | ecosystem: Environmental > Terrestrial > Soil > Vadose zone | place: USA... | reverse complement strand
GGGATATGCGCTTGCCAATTCGATTATGATCGAAGGCCGTGACGGCATCATCATCGTCGACGTTACCGAGTCGGTCGACTCCGCCAAGGCAATCCTCGCCGAATTCAGAAAGATCACTGACAAGCCGGTCAAGGCCGTCGTCTACACTCACAATCACACCGACCACACGATGGGTGTGAAAGCTTTCACAAGCGAAGAAGACGTCAAGGCGGGGCGCGTTGACATCTTCGCGCACGAAACGCTGATGGACACGGTCATTAGTAATGCAAGCGTTATCGCACCGATTCTCGGTCTTCGCTCTGCATACAGTTTTGGCATCGCGCTCGAACGAGGCGCTGAAGGATCAGTCAATGAAGGCATCGGGCCGAAGCTGATAGTTGGTCAGCGAAGCTTCATCGCTCCCACCAAAACATTCAATGACTCTCTCGACATCGAAGTCGCCGGTCTGAAGTTGCATTTGCAGCACGCGCCAAGCGAGACCGACGATGAGATCGTTGTCTGGGTGGCTGAGAGCAAGGTCCTGCTAACCGCGGAGGTGATTCAAGGCGAATGCTTTCCTAATCTGCACACGCTTCGGGGCACGAAGTATCGCGACCCGGTGAACTGGTTCAAGAGCATCGACAAGCTGCGACTTTTCGGCGCCGAGCACATGGTCCCCTCTCACGGCCGTCCGGTTTCAGGAAAGCAAGACATCGAAGAACTGCTGACCTCCTATCGTGATGCGATTCAATACGTGCACGATCAGACGATTCGAAATATGAATAAAGGCCTGACGCCTGATGAACTGGTCGAGGTCGTCTCGAAGCTGCCCCCTCATCTTGCCAATCACCCGTGGCTAGGCGAGTTCTACGGCACGGTGAAGCACTCGGTGCGAGAGATTTACGTCGGCTATCTCGGATGGTTCGAAGGCGATCCGACTTTTCTCGACCCATTGCCGCGTGGCGAGCGAGCCGCGCGCTACGTCGAACAGATGGGTGGCCACGACCGTGTCCTGGAATCGGCTCTGGGAGCCTATGACAAGGGAGACTACCAATGGGCGGCCGAGCTGCTGACCTATCTGATTCGTGTCAACAAGGACGACGCCCAGGCGCGAAGTCTTAAAGCGAAAGCGTTGCGCGGGCTCGCCTACAAGACCGAGAACACCAACTGGCGCGACTGGTATATCTCGTCCGCGAGAGAATTGGAACGTTCACTGAACGGCATGGTGACGCTCGCGGCGACCAGCTCGCTTGCGGCTCCGGACATACTCAAGCAGCTTCCGATCAGCAAACTTCTTGAAGGGATGACGGTGAGGCTCGATCCGCTGAAGACTGCCGACGTCCATCTGACCGTTGGGTTCCGCTTCACGAACACCGGCCGGGGCTACGCTCTGGAAGTCCGAAGAGGTATTGCACAGCTGCACGAGTCTTTGCCAGCGCAGGTTGATGTCACGCTGAATCTGACAGAGAGCGATCTGCATCGAATCATCCTGCGTCAGACGACTTTTGCTGATGCGCTCAAAACCGGAGATATCAAAGCTGATGGGAAGCAGGCCGAGTTGGCGCGCTTCTTCGGTTTCTTCGACGCGCCCGCAAGCGAGCCGCCATCCCTGACGGCGCGTTGAGAGCTAGACAGCGATATGATTTCAAATCAGCGAATGAGGCGCCGGTCATTTCTGGGCTTGTCCGCCAGCATGCTCGCGGCGCCTATCATTGGCTCGCACTCGCACGCTTCATCCGGAGAGGAATCCAGGCGCACCATCGAGCGAGACAACGCGCAGCGGACTCTTCCGCTTGTGAATCCCAGGATCGTCGTCACGAAGAGCAGACGAATGCTGCAACTCTATTCGAATGGAACAGTCGTCAGAACATATCGCGTCGGGCTTGGGTTGAGCCCGGTCGAGGACAAGATACGCGCGGGAGATCGGCGCACGCCCGAAGGAGACTTCTACATTTGTCTGAAGAATTCTTACAGCCAGTTTTACCTTTCGCTCGAGCTGAGCTATCCGAACCAGAAACACGCCGAACGAGGTCTTCGCGAAGGGCTGATAAGCCGCGCCCAGTACGAACAGATAGCCGGCGCAATCAAGAGAAAACGTCAGCCTCCTCAGAACACTCGGTTGGGAGGTGAGATCTTCATTCACGGTAACGGGTCGCAGAGCGATTGGACCTGGGGCTGTGTCGCGCTCGACGACAAGGACATTCGAGAGTTATTCGATTCAGTGCCCGTCGGCACACCAGTGACCATACAGCATTAATAACCATAGGCCGGTTTGAGTGAACCTGTGAAAAGCTTTTCCGCAATTCACGACAAGGCGCAACCGCGTCCCTCTTTTTCTGAAGGCGACGCCGCGAAACTGGCTCTTGAACTCTACGGCCTCGCCGGATCGGTGAAAGAGCTGACGAGTGAGCGCGATCAGAATTTTCACATCGAAGGCGATTCAGGCGAGCAGTTCGTGCTCAAGATCGCCGCCGCCGCCGAGCGAAAAGAGACGCTCGAATTCCAGAATGCGGTGATGGCGCTTCTCGGCGAACGGGTCCGCTCAGGCTTCATCCCTCAACTGCGCAAGACAAAGTCCGGCGACGATATCGCACTCGTGGACGGCGAGAGCCATTCGCCTCATTTTGTCCGCCTGCTGACTTATCATCCGAGCGCGTTGCTGGCCGAAGTCAATCCACATACACCTGAACTGCTCCATGGTCTCGGTCATTTTCTTGGAGAGATAGATAAGGCGCTCGACGGATTCACACACCCAGGGTCACGCAGAGAGCTGAAGTGGGACCTGCAAAGGCCGCTCTGGATCAAAGAGTACACGCATCACATTGCGACTCCCGAGAGGCGTGCGATCGTCGAACACTTCATCCGCCACTTTGAAACCCGAGTTGTTCCGGTGACCTCGAACCTGCGAACGTCCGTGGTTCACAACGACGCGAACGACTACAACGTCCTGGTGAGAGACGACGGCGCAGGTCGAAGGACCGTCGCAGGGATCATCGACTTCGGCGACATGCTGCACACCTACACCGCGAGCGAAGTGGCCGTCGCGGCGGCTTACGCGGTGCTCGACAAAGCCGACCCGCTCGCTGCCGCTTTGGAGATCGTTGCAGGTTATAACGAGGTATTCCCCTTAACTGAACTTGAACTTGAAGTGCTGTACACGCTGATGTGCATGAGACTCGCCGTCAGCGTTACTAATTCGGCGCTCCAGCAGAAGCTGCATCCCGATAACAAGTATCTGCTCATCAGCGAGCGGCCAGCCTGGGAGTTGCTGGAGAAGCTGTACAGCGTTGATCCGGCGCTGCCTCATTATCTTTTCAGGCACGCTTGCGAGCTTGCGCCTTGCCCGCAAAGCGCGTCGGTAGTCGAGTGGCTTGCGAGAAACGCGAATGCGATTGGTCCGGTGGTTGATGCTGACTTGAAGGGCGAGCAGACCGAGCGAGTTCGTAGTTCGGCCTTTAGGCGGAGGTTCGTCGTTCAGAGTACCGACTTTAGTCGGCTCGTCGAAATTGGTCAGACAAAACCGCCGACTAAAGTCGGTACTCTGAACGACGAACTTCCGCCTGAAGGCGGGACTACGAGCATCTTCTTCGATCTCAGCGTCGGGAGTCCTGAGTTCAGCGATCCCGAGGAGCTCGCCGACACCGAGGCGTTCACCGCGAAGATATTCTCGCGAATGAAAGACGCCGGGGCTCGCGTGGGCATTGGCCGCTACAACGAAGCTCGATTGCTCTACACCAGCGACGTGTTCAAGTCGAATGACGGCGAACGCAGGACAATTCACATCGGCATCGATTTGTTTATGAAAGCCGTTTCGCCAGTCTTCGCGCCCATCGACGGAGTGATTCACAGTTTCGCCAACAACGCAGCGCCGCTCGATTACGGTCCGGCGATCATCGTTCAGCACGAAGCTGACGAAGGCCGTGTGAAGTTCTTCACTCTGTATGGTCACTTGAGTGAAGACTCATTGGAAGGTATCCATCCGGGCAAGCCGATCAAGCGTGGCGACCGCATCGCCAGCATCGGCGCGCCTCCGACGAACGGAGGCTGGCCGCCGCATCTTCACTTTCAGGTCATCTGCGACATGCTCGGCAAGCACGGCGACTTTCCTGGTGTCGCTCCCGCAAGCCAACGCGAAGTCTGGTTGAGCATCTGTCCCGACCCGAATCTGATTCTTGGAATCCCCGAAGACCGCTTCCCTGCCCCGACCTTGCGTTCTGATCAGATCCTTGACCTGCGCCGGCAGCACATCGGTCCCTCGTTGAGCATCGCTTATCGAAAGCCGCTGCACATCGTGAAGGGATGGAAGCAGTACTTCTACGACGACGAAGGCCGCGCTTATCTGGACGCGGTCAACAACGTGGCTCACGTTGGGCACTGTCATCCGCGTGTTGTGAAGGCCGCTCAGGAACAGATGGCCGTGCTTAACACAAACACCCGATATCTTCATGAGAACATCGCGCGGTTTGCGGAACGCTTGTGCGCGACGATGCCCGAGCCGCTGAGCGTGTGTTTCTTCGTTTGTTCCGGAAGCGAAGCGAACGAGCTTGCGTTGCGACTCGCGCGGGCTCACACACGAGCGACCGAGATCATTTGCGTCGACGGGGCTTATCACGGGAACACGAGTTCGTTGATCGACATCAGCCCTTACAAGTTTGACGGTCCCGGCGGGATGGGCGCGCCGCCTCACATTCACAAAGTCACAATGCCGGATGTCTATCGAGGCCCATACAAAGCGGGCGATCCCCAAGCCGGCGAGAAATACGCGCAACACGTCCGCGACGCCCTCGAACAGATTGAGCCGAGTGGGAAGCGCTTGTCGGCTTTCATCTGCGAGTCAGCACTCGGTTGCGGGGGGCAGATCATCCTGCCGGATGGCTATCTGCCAGAAGCTTACCGCCACGCTCGAGAAGCTGGCGGAGTGTGCATTGCAGACGAAGTGCAAACCGGGTTAGGCCGAGTCGGTTCGCACTTCTGGGCTTTTGAAACGCAAGGCGTCGTCCCCGACATCGTGACCATCGGCAAACCCATCGGCAACGGTCACCCGCTCGCGGCTGTGGTGACCACGCCCGAGATCGCGGCTTCGTTCGACAACGGGATGGAGTACTTCAACACCTTTGGCGGCAACCCGGTTGCGTGCGCAGTCGGTCTGGCGGTGTTGGATGTGATCAAAGATGAGAAGCTGCAAGAGAACGCGTTGATGGTCGGCGCTCATTTGAAAGCCGGGATTGAAAGATTGAAGAACAAGCATTCACTCATCGGCGATGTTAGAGGGTTGGGCTTGTTCATCGGAGTCGAACTGGTGCTTGATCCGGAGACTCTTGCTCCCGCTGCTCAACAGGGCTCATACATCGTTGAAAGGATGAAGGACTGTGGTATTCTGACCAGCACCGATGGCCCGCTGCACAACGTGCTCAAGATCAAGCCGCCTATGGTGTTTTCGAGAGCCGATTCTGATCGAATCGTCAGTACGCTAGACAGGCTGTTGTCAGAGGACTTCTTAAATTCAAAGTAGGAGGCGTTTTTATGGTGCGCAGTCGTTTGGTTCTTCTTCTTATTGTGTTGTTTGGTCTTTCCATCGTCGCTCACGCCGCCCGTCTGTTCGACCAGAAGGAAGTCGATGCGGCGATCAAGAGTTTCTTGTCGGCGCAAAAGTCTGAGCAAGAGGATACCGACTCCCTCGGCAGTGCGGTTTCCGATCTCAATGCCGACGGATCGTCGGAGATTGTTTTGTTGTGGGTGCGGCTGGGTCCGACATACTCGAGCAGTACGCTAACGGTCTTCTCTAAGACCACCGCTGGATACAAACCGGCTGCGTCGTTAGAACTGCCAGGTATCGCAAAAAAGCTGTCCTCAGTGAAGGATGGCATTATCCTCGTCGATCTGGATGCATTCGCCAAGAACGATCCGCTCTGTTGTCCGAGCATACCAAAGCAGGTGAAGTACCGTTGGCTCGACAAAAAGATTTCAGAAGTGAAGAAGCCAACGCGATCAAGGTAGCGCGTAGCCTGTCGATTTCCGAAATGCGTTTGTATGTTCGATATGCGCTGGCACACGTCGGTGACTGATCGCGCGAGCTTGCGGTCCTGGCAAATGAGAATAGTAATCCCGGGCGGAACAGGGCAGGTCGGAACAGTCCTCGCGCGAGCGTTCCACGGGCGCGGCGATGAAGTGATCGTTCTAAGCCGAAGCCGGCAAACCACGCCGTGGCGTGTTGTGGAATGGGACGCCGAGAGGCTCGGAGACTGGGCCGCTGAACTGGAAGGCGCCGAGGTTGTCATTAATCTCGCCGGACGAAGTGTCAACTGTCGCTACAACGCCGAGAATCGCAAGCTGATCACCGAGTCTCGCGTGAAGTCCACACGAGTCGTCGGCGAGGCGATTGGTCACGCATCCAACCCGCCGCGTGTATGGCTTCAAGCGAGCACGGCTACTATCTATGGTCACCGATACGACGCGGCGAATGATGAAGCAACCGGAGTCATTGGTGGTTCGGAGCCACACGCACCGGACACGTGGAACTTCAGCATCGATGTGGTCACCTCCTGGGAACGGGCATTGAACGAAGCGGTGACGCCTCATACCCGCAAGGTCCTGCTGCGCTCAGCGATCATCATGAGTCCGGATCGCCGAGGCGCGTTCGATATGCTGCTGACACTCGTGCGATTCGGTCTTGGTGGACGGGCGGGAGACGGCCGGCAGTATGTGTCGTGGATACACGATCAGGATTTTATACGGAGCATTTTTTGGCTGATAGACCACGATGAAATCGAAGGTCCCATCAATCTCGCCGCGCCAAACCCGCTGCCCAACTCCGAGTTTATGCAAGCTCTGCGAGCAGCGTGGGGCATTCGCTTTGGTCTACCTGCGACAGAGTGGATGCTGGAGATAGGAGCGTTTCTCCTGCGAACGGAAACCGAACTCATCTTGAAGAGCCGGCGAGTTGTCCCGGGCAGGCTGCTTGAGTCTGGCTTCCTTTTCAAGTTTTCAAGTTGGGTTGAGGCTGCGCAGGATCTTTGCACTCGATGGCGTGAGAGTGGCCAAAGGTGACTATTAAAGCCGGCCGAAATGTGGAGAGACCTACTCAAGCCGACAGAGGAATAGAAGCCGGTGTGCTGCAGGTCGGGTTAACCCAAGTGACAACCATTGCCCCGTGTCTCCTCCGGGCGGTTGAGTTCATATAGCCACGTCCCCGGATGCACCCGCCGTTAAGGAAGTATTCCCAGAACCTGTCCATAGCATAGTCCGGAACTTTCTCACCTCTTCGGTCCAGCTCTGCAAGAACTACATCGCTTTCAATCCTCTTATTTCCCGACTGCCAAATCTTTCGGATTGTCCTCCACATCAAGCGCATTAGGCGTTCGTCGATTTGCAGCTTGCAAGTTATGACATACATCTTCTCTACCCTAAACCCGTACCACCGATAGCCCGTAAGTTCCTTCAGTTTGTGCTCAGTAGGCACGATCTTCTGTAGTTCTTTTACCCTAGGGTCGAATACGTCCAGCGGAGCGATCTTAGAAATAGTTGCGAACTCCTGTGCCGTAAGATAGGAGCGCAGTTTCTTTGTTAAGTACTCCAATGCCTGCAGGCTTTCTTCGCCAATCCACGTAGCTGAGATAACCAAGTCCCAACGATCCTCTACTTCTTCATCAGTTGAGAAAAGAGCGAAAAGGTCAAAGGGCCCCTTCTCTGACGCCACCGCTGTTTCGAGGCGAATCAGTTTCTTGATTATCTCTTTCATAGTTCCCTCAGAAGTATCCTAGCAGAATCGATCATTTGTCGAGCATTTGCTTTCAATTCCGCTTTAGCGCTAGCTCTGTTCGCCCTATTGGCCCTGATCGTTGGCTAGTAGCGCGAATCGGGGTCCCACGAAACCATTAGAGACCATTGCGCATTGAACCTACTCCTCACCTTGGCCTCTAGCCCTGAGTAGCTCAACAGCAGATCAAGCTGGTGAATCTTAAACGGGTTGTACTTTCGGTGTTGTCCGAATTCTTGGTTGGTCTGCGGGAAGTCAGACCAGCGCAGTGTCTTGCAAATCCGCGCTTTCAATGCAATCTAAACGGCATACCCACAGGTGTACATTGCGCCTTCGTACCGTTCAGCGGCGAGCAGCGCCTCAGCATCTTTGATGCGTTCTCTAGCTATTTCGCGGAGCTGTCTGACGGTTAGCACGGAGCCATTACCATATCAAGCAACTCGGCAAACCGCTACGACGAGACTGTTTATATTCAGGGATACCCGAACTGCTTACCGCAGAATGAATCCGTCTCTCAGTGGATCATCGGGTGCGATCAGGAACTCGTGCTGCCCAGTGACCCATGCGCTGCCTTCGACCTCGGGAATCACCGCGGCATACTCGCCGAACGTTGTTTCGCGAACAACTCGTCCGCTGAAGCGAGTCCCGATCAGGCTCTCGATCACGAAGGGTTCGTCGACTGCCAGCCTTCCTTTCGCGTGTTCGAGCGCTACGCGGCCGCTGACACCGGTGCCGGTCGGCGAACGATCGACCTCGCCTTCCGCGAAGATGCATACGTTGCGGCTATTGGCGCCCTCACCGTGAGGCTTGCTGTCGATAATCGTCCCGTACAAGAAGCCCAGGTCCTCCTCGAATGGATGCCTGATCTCGAACGAGTCCATCACCGCGCGCTTCACTGCCATGCCAATCCCGATCAGCTTGCGGAATTCTTCAGGAACAATTCGCACGCCGAGGTCTTCAGCTTTGCAGTAAGCGTAGAACGCGCCGCCGAAGCCAACGTCGAACCGGACCTCGCCTATGCCCGGAACCCCGACTGACTGGTTGAGCATGTAAGCGAACGATGGGACGTTCTCGAAACCCACACCGCGCACGCGCTGCCCGTCGAAGTTCGCTCGCGCGGTCACCCGTCCGGCCGGCGTGTCGAGCCGAATCACCTCGCGCGATTCGAGCATCCCGGTTTCAAGCAAGACAGTCACCAGTGCGATAACGCCGTGGCCGCACATCGTGCTGTAGCCTTCGTTGTGCATGAACAGCACTCCGAGGTCTCCGTCGGGCGTGACGGGTTCGGTCAACATGCAACCGTACATATCTGCGTGGCCGCGAGGCTCGAACATCAAAGCTCGACGAATATGATCGAGGTGTTCTCGTGCGTAGCGGCGCTTCGCGAGAATCGTGTCACCGGGAATTGGCGGGAGCCCGCCGGTGATCACTCGCAGCGGTTCACCGGCGGCGTGCGCGTCGATGGTTGTGATTCGAGTCCAGTCCGATGGTGGAGTCCAGGTCATGGTAAATAGAGAATATAGATCCTATAAGTCCTATAGGTCCTATATTCATAGCGCACCGTAAAACTTCCAATTTGAAACAAAGTCACGCGTCAGCTTCTGCTTCGTCAGGCTTGCTCGCACCATTTCGATCGGGATCCGATTCTCTTTCAACACTGCGTCGTTAAATGCGCGATTAGTCATCTTCCCCGAGTCAACAAGCTCGTGATGAAGCCCGCGAACCTGCAACCCGCCGAGCAAGTACGCGCATTGATAAAGCGGCCCATATGCTCCCCCAAACGAGCGCCGCACCTCAGCAGTCGCGTTGTCGACTTCGTGACCCACTCGCTTGACCAGAAGATCGATGCATTCCTGCGGCGTCATCTTTTCGAGATGAAAGCTGAGTGAAAAGATGATTCGCGCTGAGCGATGCATTCGCCAGAAGAGCATGCCGATCCGGTTCTCGGGCGACTTCGCGAAATTCATGTCCCAGAACAGCATCTCCCAGTAGAGCGCGCCGCCTTCGCCCCAGAACGGCGTTGTGAAGAGCTGCCGATACGGCCGGTACCGAGCGGCCATAAATCCCTGCAGATGGTGCCCCGGGATCAACTCGTGAAATACAGTCGCGCGAGAGAAGTGGATGTTGTTCCCGCGCATGCTCATCATCTTCGCTTCGTGCCCCATCGTGTTCGTGGGATATGACACTTGAATCGTCTCGCCGCCGAGAAAGAACGGACTAACCAACTGGCGCTCCGGCGGCATCATCTCCATCCGCCAGGTGTCGCGAGCCAGTTGCGGGACGGTCACCAGATCGTGATCGTCCACGAACTTGATCGCTTCCAGCGCCAGTTCGCGTATCAGGTCGGGCTGCTTGCCGGGCTCGACGTACAGCGTCTTCACATACTCGAGCGCCTTCATCCAATCGTCGCCGTAGCCAAGCTCGCGTGACGCGCGTTTCATCTCCGATTCACACCACGCGTACTCCTTATTGGCGATCGCGATGAGTTCCTCAGGCGTGTACGGAATCATCTCGTAGGCAAGCTCGCTCATCAGAGCTTCGCGGCCTATCGGGTCGCCGACGATCTCGGTTGTGTCGCCCGGCTTGAGCCCGAGAACCTTCTCCCGTAGGAACGCGGCGTATTTCTCGAGCGATTGATCGACGGACTTGTAAGGCTCGCTCACCCACCAGGTGAACATCGGATCGTAGCCGTTGTAAAAGCCGTACCAGGCTTTCAGCGTGTTGCGAAGGCCCATGATCGCAGCGGCGGCGCGGTTCGCGATGGTCTTCTTTGCTTTGATCGCATCGGATTTTGCGTCGGGTTTGAGCCCGTCCTCGACTGCCTTGCTTGTCACGTCGATCTGTTTGGCCATCCTGGTGAACAACGCCGCGATCCTGGCGGAATCGATGGCTTCCATCCGGCGGCGAGCGTCTTCTAGATCGGTGATGGTCTGCGCAAACGGGACGAGCGTCGCGACTTCAGCGAGCGCTTTGGTCTGCAAATCCAACTGGCGCAGCTCGTGGTCGAGGTGATTCTTGAAAAGCAGGTAGTCGATGCGCCCGTCCTGACTCATGGAATCGAAATCAAGCTTGGCGAGCGTAGCGAGCCAGTCCGAGTAAAACTGTTTCATCCGAACTTGTCGAGCCGATGAAGCTTCAACCGAGTAAAACCGAGCAAGGCTGCCGCGGTCCGCTGAGTACCTTTCGATTACACCGCGCATCTCGCTTTGCCGCGAGTCAGTGTCGTTCAGATCGAGGGTTGAGTCATTGCCCTTCTTTGCGTTGCCATCGGAGGTGAGGGCCTTCTGTTCCGCTGCGTCGTCAGCACGCACAAAGGAGCTGAACCCACCGCCAAGCGTGAGCATCGCAATCAAAGCCTCAATTATCGCGAGTCTTGCCTTACTCATCTTTTTCACCTCATCGATCTGGTCGGAGTTGCGTTCAAATCTCAAGGATTCGCTCAAAAGGCGCTCAGCTAAGCCGTCGGTAACTCAGCCAGCACTTATCCCACAACTCGCGGTGCGCTCGCAACGCCCCGGGATGCCTGCGCTCCCATGATGACTACGCTCCCGGAAACACGCTCCCGGAGACTCGTTGAGGCGGCCGAGAATCTGGGATAAACTGTCGCGCGTTCCTCGCAAATGGCGTGAGCTACGCAGAGTTCAGTGATTTATGCCCCAAGAACAAGGCCAGGAAGAACCATACCCGCCGGAAGGCTACGCGTGGTACGTGGTCGGCGTGTTGACGTTCGTCTACATCTTCTCATTCATCGACCGGCAGATTCTGAATCTGCTTGTCCGGCCCATTCGGCGCGACCTTGGCATAACCGACTTCCAGATGAGCCTGCTCATGGGATTCAGCTTCGCGCTTTTCTACACCTTCTTCGGCATCCCACTTGGCCGGCTCGCCGATTCGCGGAGCCGCCGCACTATCATCGCTGTGGGCTTCGCGGTCTGGAGCGTGATGACCGCGGGCTGCGGGCTCGCCAGGAACTTCACCCAGATGCTGTTGCTGCGCGTTGGGGTGGGCGTCGGAGAAGCGGCGCTGTCACCCTCTGCTTACTCAATGATCACCGACTACTTCCCTCCCAAACGCCGAGCGACGGCTATTAGCGTCTACTCGATGGGGATCTACATCGGCTCGGGAGTCGCCTTTATTGTCGGCGGCCTCGTAGCCGGCATCGCATCCGCCCAGCAGACGTGGGAGCTGCCACTAGTCGGGGCAACGCGGCCCTGGCAAGTAGTTTTCTTCATAGTCGGTCTTCCAGGCGTTCTTCTCTCGCTGGTTGTGTACACAGTGCGCGAGCCCGTTCGCCGCGGCATCCGAATGATGAAGGCAGCGGACGACAAGACGCGAGTCGCACAGGTTCCAATGCGCGAGGTCGTCGCGTACCTCAGACAGAATTGGCGCACTTTCTTTTGTCACAATGTTGGTTTTGCTCTGTTGTCATTTTCGTCCTATGGCGCCGCGGCCTGGGTCCCAACTTTTTTCGTGCGCAATCACGGCTGGAGCGAGGCGAAGGCTGGTCAGGTTTTTGGCTGGATCGTTGCGATAGCCGCCACGCTCGGAATAGTCGCGGGAGGGCGGCTGGCCGACTGGATGGTGGAGCGCGGCCGGCGAGAAGCTACGATGCGGGTCGGGTTGATCGCCGCGCTCGCGTGGCTCCCCTGCGGCATGCTCTATCCTCTCGCGCCGGATGGTAACTGGGCCGCCGCGCTGCTTGTTCCTTCGGTCTTTCTGGCAGCCGCACCGTTTGGCGTTTCAGCGGCTGCGATTCAGCAGATGGTACCGAGTGGGATGCGAGGGCAGGCTTCGGCGATCTACTTGTTTGTGGTCAACCTCATCGGTCTTGGCCTGGGACCGTCGGCGGTGGCTGCTGCGACCGATTTCATCTTTAAGGACGATCACGCGGTCCGATACTCATTGCTTTTGGTCGAGTCCGTCGCGCATGTGGCAGCCGCGACTTTGCTTTTCGTCGGGATTAAGCCGTTTCTCGCCAGCCTCGAACGGCTGAAGCAGTGGAATGCAGCTAACGCTTGAGACACAATACCCCGAGGGCTTTGCGTCCTTTGCGGTACTGAGTCCTTAAGCGCCTCGTTCTTTACTGAACGTCATCGTCTCGGGATTCCAGTCATACGCCCGGTTGTCGAAGTAGCTCCGATTCGTCAGCAAAGCCGGACCCGCCGCTCGGAAGCCAAACACCGCGTCCTCGACGACTGACTTCCGGGAGCGCATGCCTTCAAAGAAACTCGTAAAGTGATCCACCGAGTCGCTGTAGCCAGAAGGTGGCGCATAGGTGTCTTGACTCGAGCCCGAGACATCCTGTTTGTTCTCGGGATACTTCGCGCGGTAGTCCTTCAAGAAAGCTTCCTGCGTCGCCTTCGGGAAAGTGTCGATCGTGTAGCCTGGCTCCTTCGCGCGCTGTTTCTTGGCGACCGTGACTGCGCCCGAGAGCGTCATCACGCCTTCACTGCCGATGAACCGGAACCCTGAACTCTCGTTCGCGCCTGAGGCGAAATCGACTCTCAGACTTAGATTGAAGGCGGGTGTGTTCGCGGTCTTGGCGTAGTCACACAACGCAAGCATCACATCGGGTACGTCCCGGCCATCGTTCCAGTAGCGCGTCCCGCCAGTTGCCATCACTCGGGTCGGGCCCGTCGTTCCGACGACGAAATGCAGCCCTGAAAAGAGGTGAACGAACAGATCGCCGGCGATTCCGGTGCCGTAGTCGCGATAGTTTCGCCATCGGAAGAACCGTGTGGCGTCGAATCCTCGTTTGGGCGCTTCGCCAAGAAAACGGTCCCAGTCAACCGTGGCTGGCGAAGCATCCGGTGGTATCGAGTATTGCCACGCGCCGATCGCGCTGCTGCGGTCCCACCAGCATTCAACAAGGTTCAGCTCGCCGATCGCTCCCGAAGCGAGCAGGTCCTTGGCTTTCTTGTAGACGATCGAGCTGACGCGCTGGCTGCCGACCTGAAAGATACGGTTTGTCTGCTGCGCCGTCTCGATGACGTGCTTGCCCTGTTCGAGTGACTGAACCATCGGTTTCTCGCAATAGACGTCTTTGCCTGCCTTCATCGCATCATTCGAGATGCGCATGTGCCAGTGGTCAGGAGTGGCGATAACGACGGCGTCAATGTCTGAGCGAGCCAAGACCTCGCGATAGTCGCGCGTTGTGAAGAGCTGGTTCCCCCAGATCTCTTTGGCACGAGTCAGTCGCCCGTCGTAGAGGTCGGCGACTGCGACCAGCTCGACTCCCGGGACCTTCAACGCTTCGCGAGTATCGCCCATTCCCTGCCCGCCGGCTCCGATGAGACCGAGCCTGATCTTGTCACTCGGTGAAACTCGTTCGGGCTGCCTTGCTTCATCGGCGGCAAGGATCGTGGTGGATGTAGCGGCCGCCACCGTCGCGGCAGTCGTCAGCTTGATGAAATCTCGTCGAGAGGTTTTTCCTGTTGAGTCCATTGTTCAATCTCCTATTAGGGCCTGGAGCCCCTTTTGGACTGCGGTGGCAAGTCTTCGCGACGCCGCTTTTCTTTATATCGATCTTAAGAAACCGCGAAACAAAAGCGGCGTCGCGACTAAAGGCTGTACTCTGAACTGCGAACCCCTCTCACGGTCGCTTACGAAGTCGGCCGATCGAGCGGTGGCCCGGTCGTGTAGAAGTCTTCATAGAAGCGGCGGCTGTACGATTCAAGCAGCTGCTCGACACGTTGAGGGTCTCTCGATGCGACCACCAATCCGGCGTGATGAAGTTTGTTCAAACGATAGACGATCTCCGGATCGTCATATGCCGAAGTATCCGGGTAATCTTGCCGGGCCAGCGAGATGATCACCCCCGCGTAGTCGTCGCGATGCGGCGGCAGCTCGTATGAGCCATCCTCTCCAGCCATCTCGATCTTCGCCCATTCGGCCCAGAGATTCAACCCGGTCGCCGCTTCGATAGTTTCGGCGATGTTTGCGCCTCCAACTCGCGCGGCAGTCTCGAGAAAGTACAAGCGGCCGTCCGCGCGGCTTTTGATGAACTCGGTGTGAGTGACTCCGCGAACCAGGCCCAGCGTACTGATCACTTCTCGGTTGAGCGAGTCCAGCGCCAGAGCATCGTCGGAGTCGCGAGGGATCTTACGTGTCGTGAAAATTCCACCAAGCGAGACATCCATCGGCGGGTGTCCGTACTTGTGGTGCACCGCAAACTTTACTTCCCGCTCAAAGACCATCGAATCGACGTGATAGATATCACCGGGAAGATACTGCTCCAGAACGTAGAAGGATTGGCGGTCGCCTAGTGCGTCGAGCAGCGGCCATAACTCCTGGGAAGCCGCAATCTTCTTGATGCCCATCGAAGCTGCTTCCGAGCGCGGCTTCAACACCCAGGGCGCCGCGACGCGAGACATGAATTCGCGCAGCCGGTCGTAGTTGAGCGCGTGGACGAACTCGGGAACGAGTATGCCTTCGTTTCGAGCCTTCACGCGCATCGCAAGCTTGTCGCGGAAGTAGCGGGCGGTCGTGTCACCCATGCCTGGATTTCGCAAGTGCTCGCGCAGGAGCGCCGCCGTCTCCTGATCATATTCATCGAGCGGCACTATGCGGTCGATGTTTTGTGTGCGAGCCAGAAAGCTGACGCCTTTAATTATGTCGTCTCGCGAGTAGCCATCGGGCATGTAGAATATTTCGTCGATGGCCTCCCGCGGCCAGTTCGCGTCGCGGAGTTTTTCAACGGTGATCAGCAGTACGCGCCAGCCGTAACGCTTGCACTCGCGCAGGAAAGCTTCGCCCTTTTCGTAGCTCGCCAGACAGAGCATTGTGAGCGGATTCTGATCGGACACGGCGCGCTCCTTTCCGATTGCGGGATTATATATACCCTTCTTTGCAAGGCCAAAGCTAATCGGTTAGGATTCTGAGCGTGCGAAGCATAGTCGAGTGCATTCCAAACTTCAGCGAAGGCCGCCGCACCGAAGTCATCGATGAAATAGCCGCGGCGATTAAATCGGTTCCCGGCGCGGTCTTGCTGGATCGCGAATCTGATCCCAATCACAACCGCTCAGTCGTCACGTTTGTTGCGTCGCCCGATCGCGTCGTCGACGCCGCTGTCGCCGCGGCCAAGAAGGCGGCTGAATTGATAGACCTGAACAAGCACACCGGCGAGCACCCGCGCATGGGCTCGACCGACGTGATTCCGTTCGTGCCGATCTCGGGAGTCACGATGGATGATTGCGTCGCGCTTGCTCGCGCCTGCGGAGAGCGCTTATGGAGTGACCTCGGAATTCCGGTATACCTCTACGAGAAAGCGGCTACCAGACCCGAGCGCGAGAATCTCGCAACCGTGCGCAAAGGGCAGTTCGAGGCCATACGTGACGAGATCGCAACCAATGAAGCCCGACGCCCCGATTTCGGTGAGGCGCGAGTGCATCCGACCGCCGGCATAACCGCCGTCGGCGCGCGCCCTCCATTGATCGCGTACAACGTGAATCTCGGCACCGCTGATGTGGAGATCGCCAACAAGATCGCGCGCGCGGTTCGTCATCAGTCGGGTGGCTTGCGCTACGTGAAGGCGTTGGGGTTTGAGCTGAAGGATCGCGGCATCGTTCAGGTTTCGATGAACATGGTGAATTACGAGGGCACGCCGCTGTTCCGCGCTTTCGAGATGATCAAGCGCGAAGCCGAGCGCTACGGCGTCGCGATCGTTGGCTCAGAGATCGTGGGCCTGGTTCCTCAGCGCGCCTTGAACGCCGTCGCGGATTTCTATTTGCAGCTCGAGAAATTCAGCGAGGACCAGATACTCGAACACAGATTGGCAGGAGCGATGGAGGAAGCCCAGGCATGAGCGAGCCCGCCATTGCCGATCGAAAGTCGGCGCTGTCAAACAGCATAGGCAACTTCACGGAGCTTGTAGCGGCAGGCACACCGGCGCCTGGTGGTGGGAGCGTTGCTGCCTATTGCGGAGTGCTTGCGGCGTCACTCGGACAGATGGTGTGTAATCTAACAATCGGCAAGCAGAAGTACGCCCAAGCTGAGCCGCGGTTGAGAGCCATCAGATCGGAGCTCGAACGGTTGGGCGCGCGGCTGCGCGAGTTGATCACCGAAGACGCCGCAAGTTTTGAAGCCGTCCTCCAGGCGTACCGGTTGCCGAAGGATAGCGACGAGCAAAAGGCTGAGCGTGGGGCACAGGTTCAGATTGCGCTTCGAGGCGCGGTTGACGTTCCGGTTGAAACGGCGCAGCGCGGCCTCGATGTTCTCAAGCTGCTCGGCGAGCTGGCTGATATCGGCAACCCTAACGCGCTCTCCGATGTGGGGGTCGGCGCGCAGCTCGCACAGGCTGCAATCAGAGGCGCTTCCTACAACGTTAGCGTTAACCTTGATTCGATTTCCGATCGCGTAGCCGCGGACAACAGGCGTGAACAGATGAAGGGTATGATCGAGCAATCGAAAACTATCGCAGAGCAAGTTGAAGCAAAGTTGAAAGCGTAGGGACCTGTAGGGGCGTCCCTCTGTGGGCGCCCCT
>Ga0137359_10001774_pt1 | contig 17253 bp, 24 predicted proteins | sample Mad1_40_16metaG_FD_108281 | JGI IMG/M metagenome (GOLD analysis project Ga0137359, IMG submission 108281) | Vadose zone soil microbial communities from Angelo Coast Range Reserve, California, USA - Mad1_40_16 metaG | ecosystem: Environmental > Terrestrial > Soil > Vadose zone | place: USA... | reverse complement strand
TGGCCAGTGTACTCACGTGATAGCTGAAATCATCCTCGTGACTCGGACACGGTCGCGCGTCCCCAATTTAGCAAACTTTCTGTGAAAACGGGCAGATTTGAATCTGATCAGGTTGTCGGGCGACTCTTAAATATGACTTTTTCATGTTCATTTTCTGGACCTGGCGTCGCTGTCTGATTACCTTCGTCCCATCTGCAGCGCCAACAAGATTCCGGACAAAGTCAATGGTTTATCGAGGCGCTCAACGTAGCCCTATTCTCGCACTTGTCTTTCTTTTTCTCCCATCTCTGTGCTCAAATGCCTACCCCTATCCGTCTTTTCATCCGTCTTTTCATTCGCGAGACCTCGTGTTGATGAATGACTCGTTCATTGAGACCTTTACCGACAACGGCTCGGTCATCATCACCCCTAAGCCAGTAGAACATCCTCAAGTCATTGGCCCAAATTTCGAGGATAATCTCCATGTCATCGTTGGATGTTCTCTTGCGCTCATACTCGTCACCTTGTTGGGGCTCTTCGTTCGACACCACGGGTTGAGGTTAAATACTGCCAACTCTCAACTGCCACATACCGCTAGTATGGATACAGAAGATCAAACACGTTTATATGGGAAAGAAGGCGTATCTGGTCTCGGTATCAGTGTGAGGGTGCCACCGGCAGCGCGTGTAAAGTAGTAGAGGGATGGGTCACGTGTCTGCGTCTGTACGACTGTATCGTAGTGCTTTAGCTACAATAGCCGAGCTCAGGCCCAAGTGCTCCTTCATTTAACTTCTCGTTACACATCCCACGGCTCAGTGACGACATACCACACCTACCTCATATACCCATCACATACCCAACCCACAGTTAGCTGAGTTGACCAATGGTAAGATTCGCTACTCAATATTCCACAAGCCCGATCCACACCATTCGCTTTTTCATACAAACTAGGACTCTCACCACTCGGATCCCGAAGAATTCTACGTAAAGCAGGACAGGATTGGTGTGTTTTCTTTACTTTACTCTTCAGCACAGACGCATGCACTGAGCGAAACCAGGCAAGGGTTCCTTCGGTGAGGTTTTCAAGGGGTGCGTTTCTCGTCACCTCGTCATTGTCTCTGACACTCACGCTCGTCTGTAGATATGATAAGCGGACACAGAAGACCGTCGCTATCAAGATCATCGACCTCGAGAGTGCTGAGGATGAAATTGAGGATATCCAGCAAGAAATTCAGATACTGTCGCAGTTGGATTCTCCTCATGTAACAAAGTTTGTCTCCGTCTTTACCATCGCCGGACGAGACATTCAGAATCGCAGGTATCACGGCTCGTATCTCAAAGGATCACACCTCTGGATAGTTATGGAGTGAGCCCACCATCTCCAAGCCTCGATAACCGTTTAATCATCTGTTCCAGGTACTGCTCAGGTGGCTCATGCTCCGACCTTGTGCGTCTCTTGGTTGTCTAATTCATGACAGATTCTTGAGCCTTGTGCAGATGAAACCGGGTGTTTTTCGCGAGGAGTATATTGCGATCATTATTAGGGAACTACTCCGCGGATTGGACTATCTCCACACCGAAGGAAAGTTGCACCGCGACATCAAAGGTAGGCCAATCACGCCGTTCCGCTTCTCAAAATTCAACATATACCCTCTGCATAGCGGCAAATATCCTACTCTCTGCTGGAGGGGAAGTGAAACTTGCGGACTTTGGTGTTTCGGGACAATTGTCTGGCACTTTATCCGCGAAGAAGAATACTTTCGTAGGGACCCCCTACTGGATGTCTCCAGAAGTTATCAAACAGAGTGGTTATGATCACAAAGCCGATATATGGAGCCTTGGAATCACTGCCATAGAATTAGCGAAGGGGGAGCCGCCGTACGCAGAACTCCATCCCATGAAGGTACGCTTACATAATCGCGAGGTTCATCCACACGGACGGCCTCTCATCGCGTTCGCAGGTGTTGTTTTTGATACCAAAGAACCCACCACCGCAACTCGATGCCATTTTTTCAAAGCCGTTCAGGGAGTTCGTTTCATATTGCTTACAACGAGATCCTCGTGACGTGAGTTTGGACAATCTCGGGTTTACGGTCTTGTCTTCATTTGGTACAGCGACCGTCTGCTCGCGAATTGCTAAAGCACAAATTCGTTCGCATGGCCAAGAAGACCAGTTACCTGACCGAGTTAATAGAGCGCCACGAACGATGGAAAGCTGAAGGAGGGGAACGCGCGGAGGAGGAAACGCACGACCGAGCCGAAGACCTGTCCGTGATGTTCTGTATTCTTTAATACCATCTCTCAACGCTTTTCAGATCGGCCGCGACGGATCCTGAAGACCTGTGGGATTTTGGTACTGTTAGAACCGTTGCGCGGCCGGGAACCATAGGGCGTACAAGCGGTGTCCAAGCCTCTGGCCCACCGCTGACATGGGACTACAATAGCACGACGCGGTCTCGAGGGTCTTCAGGATCCGGGGCTTCTATTGCGAGTGCCAATGGGTCAAGAAGAGACCCTAGTGCAGAAACAGATACCACTCTCGGGGCCTCTGTAACAGCCAAGCCAGATCGCTTACCTCCCTTAGCTTCGTCTGACCGAGGTACCCCCCGAAAGCTTGATCAACAAGCCACTGTCAGACACGGATTTTTGGGTAGCAACGAGGGTAATGGGGTGCGCCGAGAGCCATCAGATGAATATGACGACCCCGTGGGCCATATGCCTGAGGATGATCTACCGGATACAACCATGCTGGACTCGGTCGTTCTGCCGGCCATTGCTTCGGTAAGTAAAAGCTAGCTGTAGTCTCGGTTGATTTGATAATATGTTTTCTTAGCTTTTCCCGCGTGTATCAACACAAGAGGCGCGCATTGCTTTGAGCACCTTGCAGAGAGCCTTCACAGAAGCTGAGCGGATGATACCGGGTGTCACATTGGAGCTGGTGAACGAGATTGTTGACTCAGTGGAGCATGTCGAGGATGATCGATGAACCTCAGGCTGGAACCTCTCCCATCCCTTCCTACTCGATTAATTATCTATTCTCACGTTGTCGCGAAGACATCCCATCCTCGTCACACTACAATGTACCGAAGTCAAACATTAATATGTCTCATGATGGACTATATAGTTTGTAGTGCTAATGAGATTTTTTTTATCGCAGTTACAAAGTGCAATCTTCATTCCGCATCAACCCGCCTTGATTTTGCAGACGACACCTTTTTCTTTTTGGTGCGTTTCACCTTGATGGGCTCTGGGGTTACCATGCGAGGAATTTGCTCATCTTCGATGTAAGCTGGTGACGACGAGAGCATTTCGGAAGGCGTATTGATGGAGTGGGTGTTTGTGAGCGGTTTCAAAGAAACAGGTTGTGTCGCGCCTTCTGGCATCTCTCCGTTTTTATCAACTATGAACGGCTCAGAAGTCATGACAGTCGCAAAGTCGCGCAATAGACTAGGATAACGTGTTTCTGTGGCTTTGGCGGTGGGGTAGTGAGATCAACGTGGGGAACGGGAGGTATTAGTGTACGGACCTTGTGGTAACGGTGGAAGGTCGTCTAGACGGACAACTGGTATAGAATCGACTTCGCTTGTAGATGGTACCGAATACGGTCTATCTGGTAAGTAGTATGGGTCATGTCGATGGAGTTCCATTCTTGCCAGCCGTCGCTTTGTGTTTACAAAGCAGGTAAGCCGATGCTGTCTCGAATGTTAAGCAGCCTAGGCTACTTACCCTCTCGTTCTCTAGCCTCTCTTCCGTATCCGAAGTGTACGGGGGATTCATAGGATCGGTTTGGGGGTCATGGGGTTCCATGGTTGCCACTTCTGAGCTTTTCACCTTCCCTTTCCCTTTCCCTTTACTTTTAACTTTCTTTTTGGTTTGAGGGTGTTCCCCTGCCTGGGAATCATCAGTGAATGCTGAAGCAGGCATCAGAAACTCCTGTGGGGGTGGCACAATCCAAACGTCGATATCAAGGCCTTCTGGAACCGAGATACTCTCTTGGGCCGCGGCGTTGACAGTGTTGAGCTCGTAAGTAGAAAACAGTGGATTTATCAGCAGCAAGCTCTTTGGATAGGGGGGATGTTGGGTGGTGTTATCGATCACGGGGCTAGCAGCCGACTCTTCGACGTGAAAAGATTCGAGATCGGCTTGAATGAAAGTGAAGAGCTCCACCGCATTTGCGGCCTAAATGTGGCATTCAACAAGCAAGAAATCGTCAAGTATCCACGCGGACTCACCCGTTCCTGGACTTCGATCTCCGAGTGCGAAGTGAAGCCCTTGAACCGTGAGACGAGTGTGTCGACTACTTCTATAGCATCCTGAATTTTCCCACTGTCCCAATCTTGGGATAGTCCCGTTGACCATGTACCAAAAAGCTTTATCGCGGCTTGAAGGTATGCCCCGATTGTCTCCGCGGAGAGAAGCGAGATATTCGGCTGTAGCAAATACGGAAGAAGCTTTCGCGGCTCTGCGATCTCTCTGCTCTTGGAGTTACTTCGACGGTTGGAAGCCAACAGAGAAAGGAGCGGACTACCTGCTGTTCTCCCCACAAATCCAAGCCGCTGCCCATAAGACCTCTGCACAGCTACCTTCTTCCTGTGAATTTGCGAGGAACGAGTCATCCCTCAGCAACCTTGTCATGAGTTCGACAGCCCAACGCTTGACAGCTTTGACTCTTGTCACGATATCCACTAGTTGATCCCTAATCTGATCACCCACATTGACGGAAGCAACATAAGTTAAGTCCAGGAGGACGGACAGGTACCATTGGAAATCCACGATGTTGTCGTACGTGTCATGTGAGCACATCGCGAGAAGACGTTGAACAAGTGCGAGGCGATATGAAGAAAGCTGCGTTGGGGGAAGAGTCAATCCAGCCCCTTCAGCGGGGGGTGAGGTAATAACGACAGCTAGTGACGAAGCTGCTGCAGGGAAAGAAGATGGGTCCGGGCGAACCAGGTACGACAGGAGCTGCTGCACGATTGATTGCAGATTATCTTTGGTGACCTGAAATCAAACCACAGTGACGGTAGGCTGATTGTAAAGCATGAAGATGAAAGGAGGCACACCATGGCTGAAAGTAAATCAAGAGCACGCATGCGGATGCTGAAGTCCTGGTCACTGACACTAGACAATATCATGTCCTGATACTTGGCCACAAGATGTCGATGTGTGGGAACTATCTTTGCAAGCGCTAACAGCGCGATATACTTCACTTGAGAGCACAACTCCTAAGGTCAGGGAAATCTCAGGCAACAGTGTGCTTACGATTCTGATCAGGATCTTGGAGGAATGCAGCTAATTTGGTAACGCATAGTTCAGCCAGTGAGTCTCCAGACGAACGCAGGAGCATTCCGCCGACGATGCAAGTATGCACACACTCATACAAGAGGGATATAGCTGGCGTTGTGGATATGAGTTCCGTAATCGGAGGTTGAAGCTTCTTCACCAGACGTGGCTCATGTGGGGAAAGAAAACCGAACTATGAAACCGTGAACTCCTGCAGCATCCAAACATTCATCACCTACCAACTTGATCAGCTTTATGAGCATCCAGTTATTAGATGACGTCGTCATCAAACGAAAAAGCTGAGGGGCCAGAGAAAGATAGTCTCTCGGCTCTCCTCGAACCAATTCACACAGGACGTTGATTGTGGCGGCAACGACACCTGGTAATGATGATGATCAACCGACTCGATGATAAGTCTACTAGTGAATCACCCACCGAGATCCTCATCGTCGAGCTTCTCCTTCAGTCTTGTAAGGGCAAACGGGGCTGCGTCAGGATATTTTATGAGTGCTTTGTAGACCGCGATGACCGCCCTCTTGCGGATATGGGGCTTGGAATGAGTGAGCATTGTCACAACATCGTTGGAAAGATCCCGAGCTAGGTCCGGCGAGACAGTATTAGATAGACCGTTTAGACCGACTGCGATGTCATTAGGAGTTGAAGTTAGATCCTGTATGCAAATCTGTCATTGGGTTCAATGTAAGCATTGCTGGCCTCACCTTCTTCAAAAGGTTTGTCGTGAGCATTAGAACGTCCGTGTCGGGGCCAAATGATTGAGTAGCAGCCAGATAACCGACAGTCTTTAGGTGATACTTGGGGGACGACATAACCTCCACGACGTGGAATGATGCCCAAGACATATCGTAGCCAAGCATCTCCAGCTATAGGCACTAAAATTCAGTAACTCCTGCTAGACGCTATGCGACGTACGTAGGTGAGCTTGAGGACCGCTCCGGCCTTGAGGTCCATGTCCTTACCCTTGACCTCCTGCCTAATCTCGTCCACGGCCTGAGCAATAAATTTCGCTTCATCCTTTTTGTTCGCACGCAGACCGCGAATGAGGTCTTGTAATGTCCTTTCCCACATGAGCCTGAGACGAAAAAGAGGTGTCTCTAGACTCTGCCCAGAAAGTTGTTGTGTGACTGTATGCGTGCGCTATGACTGACCAGCTCCGGTCCGCCAATCATCAAGATGAGTGCGCATATACACCACCTATTGGACGAGTATGTAGCCGTCCACCTTGCTACCAATTACACCGACTTCACTCAGCTACAAGTATACCAGGTCAGTCTTGCTACGATAGCACTAAAGGAGGTTGAATACCATGGACCGCATAGGTGCTTACTGGTGGCTGGCTCCCGATCTCGGCCAAAGACACACATTCTCTCTTACCTCCGTCGGAGCCGTTGGACAACTTCGTTCAGGAAAACTGCCGTATTGAACCCCCAAATACATGGGAGAGGCTCACTACGGTCAAAGGGGCTCACGAGCTCATCTCTTGTACCATCGGAGCAGTGCCATTTGAACGGACTAGTTTTCACGACACCTTTTGCAGTTGTCTGTCCTGAAATTCATTCGGAATGTCACCTATACTGACATGTATCACGACAGTCTCCCCACGTTTTGACTGTGACACAGACTCACCGGTGCTTACCGTTCGCTCCGTCCGACTTACCCCAAGATTTGGACACAGCGGAGTACCCCAGTTTGTTCCCGTCCATCTTGGAGGTATCCTCAGATTATGCGGAGTTGAATTGGAAAAAGAGGGAGATTTCGGATGTGACAATGTTGGCGGCACGACAGAGGATGTTGTGTGAGCTCCCAAGCTCTATTTCTCAGCGTTGATTTGACCCGCTGGCACCTAACTAGTCACCCCCGGCTGACCGTGGACAATCATATGTTGAAGCAAATCGTGTCGTTATATCCATTCTCGGCCGCGCTGCGTAGTGAAGCAAAACAATCGCTTTCTAGTGTGTTTTTGTGCCGGACGGCATCACCAACTCTATTATCTTCTTCTCCTCAAACGCCCCCTTTATTCTCGAGGGGCCATGCAACGCTCGGAAAGCCTGTACAGGATCTCACCACAATGACAAATCTCCCATCGATAATACCTCTTGCAATGAGCGATGATAATGAAGGAACCCCAGAGTATGATGTTATCACTGACCTGTGGTGTACGAAGTCATACTTGCTTTCGTGGCGCAACTAACCAAGTGGAGAGTAGCTATGCCTACGACGTCATCACAGCCGGCATCACCCCTGGATGACTGCCAAGGAGAACAGGGTGAAATCTTCGCACCCTCCTCGGATTCACGAGAGCCTATTGGGGATCTTCTTGCAGCGAAAATGGGTATGAGGTTGTACCTCGAGAAGATACAGTTACCGATGTCCTTGCTGCAGACATGGTTTGCATGCGAAGAAGCTCGGGGTTTGGAGGGTCCCACAACATTCTGAACGTGCCTGGTCAGCATCAGCGGTAGGTTCTTCGAGCTCAACTGCATTATATTTTTCTTACTCTTTTTGATAGTTTACACGAGTATATTGGTTCCATCATAGATTTTACTTCGGCTTCGAATATTATTGCAACTTCGTCATTACCATCCCCAACTGATAATGTTATCACTTCCCTCACCTCGGCTCATCAGGTCTGCGCCTCACACCAGCCTAACGACATTCGGCGACATTCCGACGACACGGCGGACAATCCATATTGTCTTCTCTCCGGTGACTTATCCAAAGAAGGGATAGATGTCGACCTCTTCGACTGGCCTGAGGAGACTGGCTTAATGGACGGTGTGTACCTCATGTCAAGGTTTCGTCTCTCTAACGGTAAGACATGTAGTTCCGCCGTTACCCGCCCCAAACGTGCACACTCGCCACATTGCTTTGTCCAACGATTTGGGCTCTCTTCTCGCCCACCGAGATTTTTCCTTTTTTTGCGTAGTCAAAGGTATAAAGTCGCTGAATCTCGAACTGTCATGGAGGTTAGCTGGCACTCTGAATCCTACCGTGTCGATTGGAAATTAAACGAGTGTCAACGGGACAGGCCCTATAGCTTTGAACAGACAACACCGACTCTCGACGAGCTTGTTGGAATCTCAAACTTTCAAAACTACCTCGCAACAACCTACTCCGACCCAGGAGGGGACAAGAGTCCGCGCGCTGACCTGTCGAATATGTCACATCTCCTGACACGCCCTATCTGCATCGAGGATGATAATCAAAGGGGGGTAGAAGTAATCAAGAGTGCCACAGCAGAATTGGATTCCTCCGCTTTTGATTCTACTTCAATCGAAGGTTCTGATTCAAATGTCCTGCTCACTAGGGCAGAGAGGCATCAATATAAGTCCCTAGGCGTACCCCAGACGGAACGAGGCCGAGGATACGCAGGACGTGGGGATGCAACTAGATGTGACACACACTTGCACTCCTCTAAAAATGTGGTTGGCAGTCTTTCTGAGGTATTCACCCTACGTTTTCCTGCCGTAGAACCCTACTCGACTGGTCTCAGTGTGTTTATTGCAGGGAAGGCACTAGTTACGACCAGCCGAACTCAGCGGTGGACACGGGTCTATGTTACCCTTCGCTGCCTGATTCTTTGAGCGGTGAGTGATGCATCACAACCAGTCGTTTAGTTTTCTGTAGAAAGACAGATGCAGCATCAAGTAGCAAAAGTGGCGGCGTCTCCGTACACCATGGGCGGTTGTCTGCGAGACCACCATCGGCTAGTCCGTCCCGGAAGTCCCTCTCAATGACGGGCCTAGAAACAAAGATACCTATCCCCAGCCTGTTGCACTCGTCCAAGTGTCACCAAGTTGATGGCGACTGTTTTTCTTCGATCAAGGCTTCCCAGCAGTCGACGGTTCATGACGAACAATCCTTGGGAGGGTATTTGACTATTATCGCCAAAGATCGCCTACCAGGACCCAGTCACGAGACCCCCCTTGCTTCCCCGACTTTCTCTGAGCAACCAAGAGTGTCGCCTCTGCCATTTGATGTCGAATATTTGCTTTCGGAGCTCACGAACCTAACAAATCCAGTTCCACCCATACAAGCACCACCTCTACGGGATCGTCGATACCTTGCTTCTGTTGAACTACTTCAAAACCGTTCTCTTATGCATTCACTCCAACTTGATTGGCTCCGCTTAAATCTCCTAGAGAGGGTGTGGCTCAATGGTGCAGACCTCGTCTTCGATTGCAACACAGCCTTGGTCTTCTCACCGTTGTGTGTGCTTCCGTCCGATACGCGTTCTCTGAGGGATAGGCTTTGCTCATTGTCTTGGAAGTATACTCGTCTTGCCGTTGTCTTCAGGCTTTACGGTGATGGTGTTCCTGGTTTGCAGTTTCCTCAGACAGAGAGAGGACAAGAGGATTTATCTGCTCGGGTTATTCGGTCTTTCAAAAAGCTTTGTAGGGATTTGGCAATTGCAGAGGCGTTCGAAGAAAAACAAGCGCAGAGTGATATCCAGATGTATCTTGCCCGTTCTGATGAGCAAGCCGCGATCGTAGCCCGTACTTTGGGTGATATTGCCGAATCTCGATCTCGATGGCGTCCATGGGACGATCGCCTGTTGCTAGGAGTGGACGAGCAAGAGGTATCTCTTGCATTGCTCCTACCAAAGAACACTGGAAAAGAGATACGCTTACAGGAAGAGTCCTACCTAGCAAACATTGATGGAATGAATGCTTTCGCAGCTGCGGCGATCCTCAGCCAGATCTCTCTTCATGACTTTCTTGCCTTGAGTCCCAGCGAGCGGCTTCAACTTGCAACACGAATACCAATTGCAGAAGGCATGATAGTGGGTGATATGGCCATTTCTTTTTGTACCCAATAATTATTCGCGCAAGGAACAATTTAACGAGTCTATTACCCAACGACGCGAAATTTTCGAAATCTACGTCGGTAGTGGAGATAGTGATCCTGATATGCAAGGGGCTTAGATACACTGAGACTCGTGTACCCTCCACACCTTCACTTGGACATTCAAGCGCTTTTGAATGTGCAAAGACTATTAATTCTAAATACCAAGTCCAACCCATGAAAGCAAAATGTAGAAAGCGGCCCTATTAATCCCCTTACAATTGACCATTGAGGTCACGCAATGGTCTGAGATGTTTTGACGTGAATGGAAACCCCTGGGACGTGACTATATCCTGAAGTGTTGATCGAAACGCAGCTGGGAGAGGAGAAGCACCTACCTCGGGTCTGAGTTGGTACTGCCGGAATCGCCGTTGCCTTTCTCCAGGTCTACCGTATGGGTAATCCGAGTCGGTCCCTGCTTGAAAGACTCGCCCTCGTGTGCTTCTAACTGCGACTCGGCTCCGGTGAAGTGGAGCGATCCTACCGTCGTAGTACGACCCTGCGTGGTGGAGGAGCCTGAAGAATCGCCGACTCTGGTTGACCGTGATCCTGATGCGTGGTCACGGAAGTAGATGCGATTGTTGAGGTTCACTAGGAGGGTGTTCGAGTACCTGGTCATTTCTCAGCATGTTTCGTGCACGAATAAGTCAAGTGTCCCTCACAACTTCCCGATAGTCGCAGCACTTTTCACTCACATTAGCCAGTTGGATTAGCCAGTTGGAGCCCATGGTCGAAAAAAAGGACGCACGGGAGTAGATAATATAACTCATTCTATGGATATGGTCAGAAGGCGAATCGTTGAGCTTTCAGTCCGACTCACGTGAAAGGCAACAAAAAGTATCAAAGTCGCAACGACTACACTAGCTTAAAAATAAGTCAGACCCATATCGAATCAGAGGTGATACGAAGGATAGATACTAGTGAGGATGTTTGTTTCAACGGTAAGCCGTACTACGCGAACACAAAAGAAACGAGGCAATGATCCTTCGATGCCATGCGACATTCTTATCTGTGAAAAGGGGCAGTTAGTCGAAAGGGTTGGAAATCTAATGAGGTGGACGATGGTCCCTACCAGCAGTGTTATTGCTGTTGCGATCATAAGGTTCGTCAAGGTACTTGCTATTGACCATAACTAACACAATGGAGTGTGAAATGGTACGGCCAGTTAAACCAAACGAGTGTGCGTACATATACAGCCACCTTGGGAATTGCAAACTCCTTGATAGGAAGTGACTGGACTTCAATGTAACGATTAGACGTCACGGTGTATCTGTTTTGTACTTACAGCGAACCCCGCCCATGCTGCCCCGGTTACGCTAGTTACTATCGTCTGCGTTAAGGAAAACGTCAAGCGCTTGGATAACGCGGGGACAAATAGGCACACGTACGATGGTAATGGCCGTGCAGACCCACAAATTTCCTGACAGCATCCAGATTCGATAGCAGAGGTAAGATAGAACAATGGACTGAACGACTGCGCATATAATGAAAACGTCTATGGGCAGGAAATGGGCGTTCCTGAGTCGCTCCACCTGGCCAAATCCGCCAATGAACCAGTAGTAGGCATCGGCTCCAGTCAGCGCTGTTTGGGCGGTCTCCAGCGCGAAAATGGAATAAACTAGATCAAGGTATACGTTCACGAAAGAGTTCGAAGTAAGGTCGAAGACTCACCGGTGAATTTTAGGAGTCGTCTATCCTTTGTGAAATTGTAGCTGTAGACGTCTGTGCAAGAGTCAGTGAATGAACAGAGCCGAAGGGGATAAGGACCGTACAAGTCTGGACGCAGAGAACACCGTACAGCATCCAATTGAATACAATGCCGAGGAGCTGTAAGTGCTGTTAGAGATATCTATTGCATGGGCAGCAGAACAACGCCGGGCGTACAAGAGGGGAGATTCTGGAAGAAGCATTGTTAAGGGAGCCACAGGTGGGGTAACATTTGTCTAACTTACACTCTGGAAATCTCGCCATGAGTGGACAATGATCCCACCATTGGCGAAGTAAGTATCAAGTAAGTATCGAGGAGAGGAGTAGAAAAAAAAATCGGGTCTAAGTTACTTGACCCGATTTTTTGTTCCTTGCCCCGAGATCCATAGCTGTTGGCCCCTGTCACACTTAGACATAGTAACGGAGTTGTACCGAGCCAAATTTTCGGATGCGGAATTCTATGCTTATGTGATATGTTATCGGGTTAGGTTAGGAGTGCTCTCCTTCCCGTTCCCGTCTCCGCCAAGTGGTAGTTACACTCGAGTGCAGGTACTCAACAAGAGGTACCGTTCACATGTCTTCAACTAGCCGTAGCACAGTCCAAAATGCAGTGAAAGGTGCGAAACGCCTTTCGGCTTCTGCCCAGGAACGCGGTTGGTGTGATTGTCTAGTCTTAATGAATTGCACATAACTAATGCGTTCCAACGACAGCAGCGGCCCAGCAAGCCTATGCCTCCGATCCTAAATACAAGAAATACGCGCAACAAGTTGATAGATGCTTGAACTCATTTGATAACGTCCATGAGTGGGCAGACTTCATCGCATTTTTAAAGCAGTTGTTAAAGGTACGCTCCAACCTTTGTTCAGGCTACTTTTTCGGGTTCAAATTACTTTTACTTGTGAAGACCCTCCAAGCGTACTTGCAGTTCAAGGAAATTCCTCGGAAAGTCATCGTTGCCAAACGTCTCTCGCAGTGCTTCAATCCTGCTTTACCAACTGGTGTACATCAAAGGGCACTGGGTGTTTACACGCACATCCTTGGGGTCATTGGCGTGAGAACACATCGTTCCATTTTCTTACCAGTGCAACTCAGTTAGTCGCAGATAGATGGCTTGCGAAGAGATTTATTTCTGTGGACATCGGGTCTGTTCCCATTCTTCGAATATTCAGCAACCGCGGTGAAGGTGCGCTACGAACTTTTTTCCACTTCGACCTTGCTCACAATGCTCTCAGGTCACATTAATAAATATTTATGATGCATATTTTCTTCCTCTGAAGGACAGCTTGAGGCCTGTGATGAAGTCATTTATCCTCGCTCTTCTCCCCGGACTCGAGGAGGAGACGAGCGAGTTTTTTGAGCAGGTAATCTAGACTGCGGGGGATGGTGGTCCAACAGCTGACACCAAAATAGGTCCTGAATCTACTTGACGGACTGTCCACCACTGTTTCGCTGTCTTACTTTCTAGAAAACGTCTGGTTGATCATGCTGACTGTTCCATCTGCCCGCGGTACCGCTCTAAACCTGGTATCTCGTCGTTTGCCTAGATTAGCGGGGGCGAACGGTATGCCTTCAAGTGAATGATAATCGACGAAACTCATGACCGTGATAGATTTTCAAACGATGCTCGGACACGACGTCGGACTCATGATCCGCGCTTTTGCTGCTGCGTTGGAGGATGACAACATACTCGTCCGTCGCAACGCGCTGGATCTTATTCTTCAGGTTCTTCGTTTGGACGGGGTGGCAATACAAAGGGCGTCTAACGAAGATCGCACCATTATTATGCGAGCAGCGACATGTGTTGTTATGCGAAGGGACCTTTCTCTTAACCGTCGTCTGTATACGTGGCTTCTGGGTCCGGACGAAAACGCAGAGCAGCAAATTACATATCTCCACGCTCACTCTCTGGGGCTGCTTCAAACGACTTTGCGAGTAGGTGTATTAGTGGCGACGACTTCCCCTGCTTATTTCATATGTCAAGAACGAAATGTCTTCTCCGTCAATGGAGTACCCTGAATCCCGACCCTTCAAAGTTTTCATTTCTTTGTTAGACAAGTGGGAAATTGGCGGAGCTCTAACGGAAGCAATTGTGCTGGGCGTCTTCAAGGCTCTCAAAGCTTTAATTGAATCGGACAGAGCATCTGGCGAGGATGTAGGTAATATTATATTTGCGATCTCATTGCCCATGCCATGGTGATCATGCAGGTCGTAATGACTGCGAGTACACTTTACGAAGCCGTGGAGCCACATATTGTGTGGAAGCAGTTGTTAACTGCGATATTGAATGAACTCATTGGAGATGGGAAGCAGAATGAGGTTCGAAATACCTTGTCCAAGAAATTTTCGTACTCATTTGTTTTGTCGACGTAGGCGGTCCAATTGGCTCGCTTCATTTTGAAGACAATACATGTTCGGGATGAAGAAATCCAGACCGTTCATTTACCAATTGTATTCTCAGCCCTTTGCGAAGCCTTGCAGGTTGGAATCCTCTTCCGACATATAGAAAATAATTCTGATCTTGGAGCGCCTCAGAATCAGATCACGCAGAATTCGGCAAGAGATTCTCTTCCAATTGTGTCCGATATCCTGCAGCTTCTACATGCCCTTAGAGATGAGATCCCTCCATCTGCCTTGCTTCAACGCTCCGTGAATGAGGGACAAGATTCACTTTCGAGTGGTGGCCCGTTGCAGCTCGCGTTGACATTCTACGGACTGGACATTCCATTTCCCAGAAATAAGATCAGGGCAACTTCTCAGGTGCCATTCGTGACGGCTTTCGAAGATATTGTCTCTTTTAGCGCCACATGTGCTGCTTCAATGACAACCCCTTCTGACCGTAGAAAGACATACCGAGATTTCTTGATAGTTTCACTTGCATTGTTGAACAAACTGGTGACTGCTGCTGGTTCGGAAAAGGAACAAAGTCTAGTAATTGATTGGAATCCGTCCGACTGGGTGACCCAACTCGTCGCGGCTCTGGAGACAGAAGTGAGTGATCCGTCGTAAAGGCAATCACAGCTCACATACCAAATGTTGTCGCCGAGGATACGACGTTCCTCCTCGTTGACGAGATAATCACTTTACTAGTCTTTCTACAGGACTTCCATGGGTTGCAACCACCTATGTCCATCAGCCAACGCCACGTGGTAGCCAAGCTATTGCGCACTGTACGCTAACATGCCTTTGGAAACCCAGCTTGACAGATTACTGATAGCCTTTGAACCACTAGCTGTTCAGATATCTGCGTCCGAATTATTCGCTGTATCACGCCCGCGCAACTAGCCTTTTGTGGACACTCGAGAATACCTCTGCGCATCGATATGTGGAAACGATAGTTGCGGAAACCCTAACCTCTCGAGACACTACAGAAAAAGAGGCTTCATATCATGCATTTGGGGCACTGTGGAGGTTAACAGGTAGCTCATACTCCCGTCTCTGGTATCGAGGTTTGACGCGTCATGAAGAGGATAGCAAACTCCCCGGCTTCTCGTTGAAAGTCCCATTGATGATTATCCTGGATTCATTGAAGAATGACGACCCTAACCTCCGTCGGATCGGAGAGACGTGGATGAGATGTAGCCTCAAGTCCTACCTACGGTGAAGTATATCTACTGTTCGTTCACGCTCGTCTGGCTTACCCGATCCCTGCAGTGTACTGGATCCCATCCTTTATGATCTTTTTGATCCCTCCATAATAAGGGTACCTTTTATCATCTCAGTGAACGGGAAACAGCTACAGGGATACTCTTATGAGCGCCCATTTGATCAGACTTATGTTAACCACCTACTGGAGACCTTATTATCCGTCGTCAAGTTCGGAGGTCAAGGATTTGGGAAGACTGCGCGCACGAGTTCGATTCGAAGATGTCAACACTCTGGTCTCGTTGAACGAATACAATCCGGTACGCTTTGTCGTGTCATTCTCCCTTCGTTGGCTGACCGCCGTCTTTCTCCAGCTGGCCTGACCAAGGTTGATGCGACCTACCAAGATGTCCTTTTGGAGGTGTTGACCTAGTGAGCGTTAAACGTACATGGATAAATTGGGGATTCTCATACTGTTACATAGTTTCCTGCTATCAGAGTGCAAACTCAAGCGCGTCGAGGCAATGGCACCGACCAATATCCTAATACAGTCTACGACCATCGATCTTATGCAAGCTATCCTGGCGCGCGGCGAGGTTGACATGGCAACTCTTCAGAATGTTCAGGCCGCTGTTGTCAAAAAATTATACCTTTCTATTCACACGCAACGGTTGGAGCTCCAAAACAAACTTCTTCATCTCCTCCACTCGGTTATCTCTGCTGTGACAGCCAGTCACGATCCGCGCTTCATTCGCCAGTCCAAACTCGTTCCTACAGACTCATCAACAGAACTGCCAGAGGATGACAAGGTGGAAGACTTCCATGCGCCTTTACTCAATCCGCTTCTCGTCCAGACGTTGGTTGATGGTATCAGTCTGCCTTCGAACAATGCTGTATTGCAACACTGGCTGGATTTCGTTCTCATGGCTGTCCCTCAGTTCCATCACATGTTCCAGATCCTGGTGTCCCCACTAAATGACTGTATTTGCAAAAATTTGCTCATTCGCCTGGATGACGTCTGCAGAGCCCTGGGGGACGGTGACGGTCATCAGGATCTCAAGTCGAACACAACCGATGCAGAATTAATCATGCTACTTAATTCCTTGGAGCGGTTGGTCCTTCTCAGTCTTTCGACAGCAGACGCCGGGAATGCAGAAGAGGAAGACATCCCAGCAGAAAAGCCTCCAGGAACAGAATCAGGAGGGATCCTGGGAATCGTGACGAGCGTTTTCTCATCAGATTCCGCACCCAGCAATTTGGAAGAACAACTCACGGTCGGTTGTCACTAGAACTTCCGTTTGTCAGGTAATCATCGTACGCAGGTTCGCTCACCAGGTTATCGTTCGCTGCATGAGGCCGTACGCGTCCTTTACAGTGTCTGGGCTGCTACGGCACAGACAGAGTTACGCCAATCAACCCCCGAGTACGAGATGCTTTCCCTAGTATACACGAAAACGCGCATCCGTTGTCGAAGAGTATTTGAACATCTCTTCCGCTTGCAGCCCGCAGAGGTCCTTGAGTCCGTCATTGACTGCTGGAACTCAGAGAGATCGGTCAGTGCAAACAACCGGATCACGACGTAATCTAACACGTTGACAAAGGCTACATTGTCGGTCACCCCAGCATTCGAACTCGTAGACGCGCTTGCATCCAGTGCTCACAATGTCGTACATATGATATGTGAAAGCATCGCTTGTCGCGTGACTGGGCTTTCGGACCGGAATCGTAAGCAAGTCATCAACCCGAACTTGTGGGTTCTCCCTATGTAAATGTATTCGATTTATCCGATTCACGAACGACTAGATCCGACGGGTTGCTATTCCGCTTTTTGGAGCATT
>Ga0137359_10001772_pt1 | contig 17270 bp, 17 predicted proteins | sample Mad1_40_16metaG_FD_108281 | JGI IMG/M metagenome (GOLD analysis project Ga0137359, IMG submission 108281) | Vadose zone soil microbial communities from Angelo Coast Range Reserve, California, USA - Mad1_40_16 metaG | ecosystem: Environmental > Terrestrial > Soil > Vadose zone | place: USA... | reverse complement strand
GGGCCACCTTTCACGGCCTAGATCTCGTACCTTTAGCTTCCTGAGCAGTTTTAGAATCGCTGTCGGGTCGCAGAGGAGACGCAAGAGACGCACGTCCCATCGACCTAAGCCATGCGAACATTTCAGCGTCGTACTCTCCGAGAACCGTGAAACAAGGCTTACGGATAAATGCCTATCACGTCGCCAACAACAGACTCACGAAGAGCGCACCGCAGGGCGTCCTTATTACTGAGAAGATGTTGACTCTTTGCTTTGGATGTCTCCGCGAATTCCTGTTCAAACTTTTCGTAAATATCCTCCTTTTCTGCTTCCCAAGTGGCGCATTGTTTGGGAAACATATTGCGGAAGGCCAGTTGAATCAAGATGTCGATGGCCTCCTCGTCAAGGGCCTCCGATAGAACTACGGTATTCTTTTTCCTGTGAAAGAGTAAGTGTGATGTTGAACGAAAAATTGGGTGCTCACAGAAGCTGGGTTAGGCACAATTTGGTAAGCGTGCACTGATCCCAAGTATCAGAACGCGTATGACACCGCCGAGCATAGCTGGCCGTCATGAACCCCTGAGAAGTTTCCCCGCGCAAAAGGCGAGGAATAAATATCGACGGATCAATGGAGCACTCGTTAGGCGCAACGTAACGCGATATATAATGTGAAAGCATCTTTAATGAGTCAGATTTGGACGTACACGCGATGGGAGGGAGTGTACCTGAAAACCGGGGCGTGACACCGCACCTTCATCTTTTTCGTTCGTCTTCGCCACTTCGAAGGTGAACAACCTGTCTGTCTCGCCGACATCCATGTCCACGGATTCAGTGTCACTGCCTTCATCACGCCAATTTATAGATGCAGACTGCTGAGCAGATAGGAGTGCGACGACTTGATCGCATATCTTCGTGAGATATCTATACTCTCGATGTGAGAAATCCGAACACAAACTGACTGTCTGCAAGCGATTACCGCATAAAGGTGACTCGGTTGCGGCAAACCGAAGAAGGTGCTGAATCATTCCAAGTGGTGTCCTCAGGCCAGTATATAATATAATGACGTTCATCAACGGGATCCCTCGGCGAAGTTGTCACGACATATAGACCAGATGACAGAGCTGGCCTATTGCTACCAATCTCAGTCGACTCGAGTAACAGACAGGCACTAGTCACGTAATGGTTAGACAAATCTCAAAACGACGCTTAAATTCACATATCGTCGTCCACGGCGCCGATGGTTCGCAACAGGCGCACAATCTCGCATTTTGACCCGTAAATACCTAGTGGTTTTATGACGAGTCGATCGAGTTCTTTGAAGTCCACTTTTGAGATTGATGCGTATGCTCCGGGACACAATGTATTGATGAAGCATTCAAGGGATTCTCGTGCGATGATTACCTTATCAACTGTGACCCAGGATTAGCCATGAGCACCGTACCCGAAGGTAGTATAGAAGACTGCTTGGGACCTCCCCTTTCGGAAGTTGGTCACAAGCCTGCCAAGAAGATGCCTTACCGTAGCCGTTGCTCCCAGACTCGTTAACTAAGTCCAGAATACGGTACATGCCCTTGACTGCCACGGCTAAGTCCCGAGGAAAAGATTTAGCATTCGCTTTCGGTTCTATGACCATCTTTTTGCCGACGTTATTAACCTCGTGGCATCCATTGGACTGGCCTAGGACGAGAAAGCACGATTAAGCTGTTTTTCGCGACAAAACCGCCATCCAATTACCTGCTTCGTTAGATGCCTTTTGCGGCGCTGGATTTGTATCATTCTGTAGATCTACCTCGCCTTATGAGGTGAAAACAATTCACGTCAGTAGTTAGCCTATAGAATAATGTATGCAACTACCGTCAGGTGGGAGAGATTTCACGTTCGATACTTTAACGTCTATTGGCACATGGATTGAGAAATCAGGAACCATGACAAACACAAGACTCACCAAAACTAACAGGAGGGTCGATGTCCATGAGTGAGGTGTCTGGAAACATCTTCGGCGGAGCGTACGAAGTGCTCAAGTCCATTTGTGCTGGTGTAGGAATGCAGAAGACACAGACGTCAATTTAAAGGGGTCAGCTTGGCTCCTGGCTCCTGAGAGATTGTTCCTTTTGGTTCTCGTGATCGAGGAGTCCTATTCAAATTGGCAATCCCCAGCGATGTATTTGCGCCAAGTAAAAAGCCAAGAGTAACAGTTAAAGGGGTGTTTAATAGTCGGTGCATACAGCTACTCGACTGAAGTGGTTTACTGCTGCTAAGACCCGTCATATTAGAGGCTTGATAGAAAGAACAGAAATCGAACATAAAGCGGAAGTTCGACGGTGTTATCCGAGATTTCAATGTCCGACATCCCATGCCCGCGTCGCGCATCGCCACCGAAAACCCTGGCACTACAAGGCAATGGCAATGACATCGACGTATTCCTCGAGCTCAAGAACGAATCCTTTTCTGCGTAATTACTCTCAGAAGAAGGCCCCAGATGTAGATGTCTCGAGCATCGTTCGCAGTGTATTGCTCGACGGGACTGAGCACATCGTCTCTCATGAAGGCACAAGCCAATACAACAAGGACGGATCGGGTGCAGCAGCTTGCGGACTCGCAGCGCTGAATTTTGCAAGGGTAGCATTCTTGAAGGAGCAAGACGGTTTGCGCGATGGTCCTCTTTTACAGGCCGTGTTGTCGCGCGAGTGTGTAGAGGTAAGACAATGCTTTACCACTTGCGTCCAAACATTGCCTCATTTACTCAGGAAGTCACTTCGGTCTGCGCACTATGGTCCGGAAACCTTCACTTGGAAGTCGAAGAAATCTGTCGCATTCCACTATTCGACAAAACTCTAAAGTTGAAGGATACGACATACGGTCAACCTGGTGTCCATCACTTTAAGTCTTTACTCACGTAAGTATACATACGCCATAATTGAATGGATCATCCGATAAATTGTCTCCAAAAGAAATTTGATTCACCTCGATTCCTCGGCGGTCGTTATTATCACCCGCCCACCAGAGATCATCGCTTGCTTGAAATTGCGCCTTTCGTCACGCAACGTCTTCATCATATTCGACTCGCATCCCCGCCCATCCTATCCCAATGGTGCCGGGGCGATTGTCAGCACCTCAGCAGAGTATACAGCACGCCGTCTCACCGAGCTCCTTCCTACCGTCGATCTTCACGATGGTGTCCTTCAGTGGCAAGCGCAACTTCTGAGCAACTGTAGCGGTCACGTGTTCGTGCCACATGGTCTCGATACGTCAACGGCGGCATTATGGCAGGCGGTGCTCGAGTCTAGCCTCGCACAATTACACATGCAAGCCGAGATTTCGGACCTGCGCTCACAGAATGAATTTCAGGTTAGCGAGCAGGAACGCCTGGAAACCGAACTGAAAGAGATGGAAGAACGATGTCGACGGCAAGAAAGAGCGATTCAAGAGCTCAGATCTCTTGCGAACAAGCCCCATTCCCAGTACACCTCAACGTCGCAGCGGTACTCGACATCGTCGTCGTCGTCGTCTCGACCATTTAGCCCGTCATCGACGTCGTCATCGTCTCGACCATTTAGCCCGTCATCGCCCAAACCGTCCACGTCTACCCTCACTCGTTACACGGCCACGTCTCAATCCACCACCAGCTCACGAGGCCCACCAACACCACCCTTCGATTGGGAAGATGGTATCACGTACGCGCGGCGCTTACAGAATGAATTTGACAACGAGGACCACGCGCTCTCCGCGGAGCGTATTAAACTCTCCCAGACAGCACAACGAGTGTTCGAGTGCGGCATATGCATGGAAGAAATGCCCGAGGATTCTGTCGCTCGCCCTGATCCCTGTGGACACGCATTCTGTCGAGATTGTATGCGCGGATACGTTTCTTCGCGCCTCGAGGAGCACAGATTTCCCATACTATGCCCTACTTGCACTGCAGGTAAGGGTAAGAATAAAGGCATCACCGGCGGTATGTGAATATTCTCCTCTCCTTCATTCCGAGTTCTCATGGCTGTTTTAGAGGTCTCACAGGGCCTCGCTCTGAATCTCGGACTTACCGACGAGCAGTTCAACATTTGGACAGAGATGCAGATGGTCTCGTTCTCCGTACTTTTGCACTGCAGACAGTACGCCTGTGACCTTTGTCTGCCGCGCGTACTAACGATATCGACATAGGTGTAAGCGGTCCATGTTCGTTGCGAGAGACGAACACGAAGAAGTCAAAATAATCGCGTGCCCGCTTCCGGACTGCAATCACGCTTGGTGCAAGCAGTGTGAACAAACGATTGACTTTAGTGGACCACAGCACTCTTGCGACGGCACGACGGAACTAGATCACTTGATGAAGCAGCAAGGATGGAAGTATTGCCCCTGTATGCCCCGCTCTCACCTGTTCAATTTCGACCTTACTCACCTTCCTTTCTAGCGTGTAAGACACCGATACAGAAGGTATCGGGATGCAATCACATGTCGGTACGTTTTCGTCTTGATTTGGCGTTTAATTCAGCAGTTAGTTGAACGCCCCTCCTGCAGTGTATGACCCCCGCATGCAACACGTAAGCGCTAGTCGCACTGTCTTCTCGTTCAGGTCTGATGCCGAGTTTTTCTAGACACTTCTGCTACCTCTGTGGCGATCTCATCGTAAAGTCGGCGCTCGGCCAGGAGATCAAGGAAGCGACGACGAACCACGATAGGTCAAAGTGCCAGCTCTTCGCAGTGCCCGACGAGTAGCCATCAAATACCCGACGTTGACTGGGCTGTCCCCCATGGCATTTCATCATTATTGCGAATGTCATACTATTGCTACCGAGTAACGCACCCGACATGTAGCAGCGATATTGTCTTTGTACTCCGTATCCCACTGTTGTAGTTTGTCGTCCTTGCGCACGTGGAGGTCACCTGCGTTCGCCCTGTGACGTATTTCAAACATTTGGGATTCAAGGTGGGTAACTTAACTTTTTCCAAATTTCTGGAAATCCGAAACTTTCCTCTGCTTCGATGACCACGCAATGCCCTGTCGATACACACCGAAACGACCCCAGGCCAGTCAATTGCATGAACATGCACATGGGTTCACCAGGCAAATGATTGTATAGTCTAGCAATAAAACCAAAGGACGACAACTTTAGCTCTTTTTGTTCATCCTGAAACGTACTCAAGTTAAGCGCCGTGTTATTCGCCACCAAAGTGATGTTCTAGTCTCTACATGTCAAATTGAAGCAAGCTCGTGAATCAAACGACGTGTGGCTATTGCTGAGAGGATCTGAAACTAGCTAGTTGGATGTTGTGCTTGCGGTCTGGCCTTTTGTTCCGTTCCGGCGCCTTCGGAGGGATCGGCGGAGTGTTCGGACCGAATAGAGCCCGGGGCCGGCGACAACTGTGTATACCTTCCTTTTGATGAAATCAATCAATCATTATGCCTGGCTGTTTGTTATGCCAATGCAGACTTGCAGGGAATCCGAGTCACTTTTCGATTCCTCTTCGATCCTGTCAAACGTCAGGAGGAAGCGATAACGTGGATGTATGGGTGAGTTCACGGAGTTTCTGATGGGAGGTTGGGGTGGGTCGCGAATCTCCAATATCTTGGAAATGTCTTTGGCAATCTGATATACTTTATAGTGTACCATCGGACACGTGTCCAAGGGAAAGGGAAAGGAAAGGGACGAAATAGCCGGATGTGCCCCTGGTTCTGCCTAGCATCTAAGGCGCACTTCTGTGGTGGGACCACATGATAATGCGAGAGTTCAGCAGCACGCATACCCATACACTTCTGTCCGTTTCGATCGGCCGACCGACGAGAAGTTTCGTCGTGTCATCTGGCGCGTTTCGACATTTTGTATTGCGGTTCCCCTGCTTCTCTAGACCTTCCATTATCCGGGGAATGCTATTCAGGTGTGGGGTCCTTGTTATAAAGAAGGATGGGTACGCCATACTTCAATTGCCTACTTTCTTCGCCTATCACTTTGTCTCCGTAAAACTACCTCTTACCAGTTATGCATTCCGACACCAGATCGCACACCGACTCCATGGGGACAAGATATGAATCCACATATGAATACTATACACGCTTTCCCAATATGTGGGCACGCATACGGTACGACTCAATCATCCTCTAGTAACCGCTCGGTCGGCTGACTTTCCCTTGTGGCGTTAGGGAGCATATCCGCGAGCCGGCCGCAGAGATGATCGGCACGATGATACTCATTCTATTCGGGAATGGCGTCGATTGCCAAGTCGTCCTTGGTGGCAGCACCAAGGTTCTCCCATCCGCGAAAGGCGACTACTTTTCTCTGAACACCGGATGGGCCATCGGTGAGGCACACCCTTACCAGTTACTGGGGGGAGGCACCTGACTGTTTTGTTATAGGCGGTGCGCTCGGCGCATGGATCGCGGGTGGCATATCGGGTGGACACCTTAACCCCGTAGTACGTGACCGTTACCGTGGAGCTTATCTTCGGGAACAACATCTCATGCTGATACTTGAAACGACCAGGTGACCATCTGTTCAGCGATGTTCCGAGGGCTTCCGTGGAAGAAGGTGCCGCTGTATATCTTTGGCCAGGTCCTGGGCGCATACTTGGGTAGCCTGTTCGTATACTCCAACTACTTCCACGCGATCGATTTGTTCGAGGGCGGGAAAGGCGTGCGCACGGTACCCGGCACCGCGTCTCTTTTCGCTACGTACTCAGTAAGCACCAACCCGGAAGAACTAATAAGGCTGAATCCCTCACGCACCACCCATCTAGGCTCCATACATGCCCTCTGCGAACTGCTTCTTTGATGAAGTGAGCCCCACTTGCACACGTCTTTTGCATGCTCACATGATCCTTTATTAGTTCCTCGGCACGTTCCTCCTTTTAATCGTCATCTGGGCCGTCACAGATCCGCGCAACGGCCCGCCTCCGTCCGGGATGGTCCCACTCGTTGTATTCTTCGCCATATTGGGAATCGGTGCCGCGTTCGGGATGCAGACAGGTTCATCCATCCAGTGGCGTTTACTTTTCGAAAGAAGCTGATGACGGAATACAGGTTACGCTATCAATCCTGCACGTGACCTCGGCCCGCGATTGATGACTTGGACTGTTGGCTACGGCCGTGAAGGTGCGAGAGCGAGAGCGAGCGAAAGCCAAGGCGAACTGTAAGGACTGACTCTCTTGCAGTGTTCAACTACCGTAGCCAATACTGGCTCTGGTGCCCGATCCTTGGCTCCCTATCTGGCGGCATCGTCGCCTGCTTCCTCTATGACACCCTCCTCTACGTTGGCCCCAACAGCTTCATCAACAGGCCGTAAGTTGACGTTCTATCTTATTTTATGTGGTGCTCAATGGTCACGTTTAGGAGCTCAACGGCACGCCATTATCTCGCTACACATCCAAAGAACGAGGACACACGACTGTCGTCTTTGAATGGGGTTGTTTAATTAATTGTTCTTTCTTTCTCTGCTGGGGACCGCCTTGATCACAAAATTAGTCTATTTATTTGCATAATATGTGATAATGAAGTGTATACAAATATGTTGAACTGACTCATCTCGAGTCGATCATGAAGACCAGCGCCTCTCATGCTCCTTAAATCCTGGTCGCGTCGCCGCACCATCTCACATACCATGGCGGCGTTCCGACCCTTCTCGCAGGAAGACTCGCAGTTAATCGTCGACCTCCATGCGCTACACAAAAAGTCGCCGAAGCTCGTCAAACCCTCACAATATGCCGCTCCAGCGCTCCCCGACGTCACGGTGGAGACCTGGAAGATGAACGAATTCAAGTATTACGACGTCCCCTCGCCATTCCCGACTCTCGCACGCGGCCTATTTTCGATTAAGGATCAAGACGCGGAACACCGATATCAGATCGTCGTGAGAGGATACGACAAATTTTTCAATATCGGAGAGGTTCCATGGACGACCGTGCGTATTTTCCCCCATCACCTGCTCATTTTAACCGCATGTATGCGCGCAGTGGGCATCCCTAGAAGCTCATACCAAGCCACCGTATACCCTAACGCTCAAATCGAACGGATGTATCATCTTCGTCGGGGCGCTGTCGCCGTCCAAGCTCCTCGTCACTTCGAAACATTCAATAGGTCCCGCGTCTGGCGCCCCGGAGAGTCATGCGGAGGCTGGCGAGCGCTGGCTATGTCAACACCTCCAGCGGGCAGGCAAGACACCAGAACAGCTCGCGGAGGTGCTATGGGCAAAGAACTGGACCGTCGTAACCGAGGTACGCCGTCCCACACCCTCACCCAAGGTCCGACATCCTATATATGTACACGCAGCTCTGCGACGACAACTTCGAAGAACACGTCCTCCCCTACTCGGCCGACAAGACAGGCCTGCACTTGCACGGCATCAACGAATGTTCGCGGCACTTCCGCACACAGCCCACCGCCGTCGTAGACGCGTTCGCGCGCGAGTGGGGCTTCATCGCCACGCTCTCTCTCGAGCTCGAGTCCGCGCAGGGCGTCAAGGACTTCACGGACGAGGTCGGACGCACGGGGAAATGGAACGGCGAGGCGCTCGAGGGCTTCGTCGTGCGCACGACCGTGCGTTCCTCCGCTTCGGCCGACCACCGCGACACGCGACCGCCATACTCCGACGGCTCGTCGTTCTTCTTCAAAGTCAAGTTCGACGAACCGTACATGATGTACCGCGATTGGCGCGAAATCACCAAGTCCCTCCTTGCGCGCGGCGAGAGCGCGAAGCTGCCGAAGAGCAAGATGGCCCGCCCCGAGACGAAGGTGTATGTCAAGTGGGTAAAGGAGGAGATCAAGAGGCACCCCGCGCTGTTTGATGGCTTTACGCAAGGCCACGGCATCATCGCCACACGTGAACGGTTCCTTCGGTGGTTGGAGACCGACGAGGGAGAGAGGGATAAGCAGGCGGCGGACAGCGCAGAGGTTGCCCCAGATGAGAACAAGTTTGGAAAGACGATCATCATGCCCATTGCAGTGCCCGGCGTTGGTATGTCATATGCCCCCATTCACTTGCTGGCGTTGCTGAATATCGCATAAAGGAAAAACAACCATTGCCGTGGCTCTCGTAGAGCTATTCCAATTCGCACACACGCAAAGCGACGACGTTCGCTCCAAAAAGGCGCGACCTGCGTTCATTCAAAACGTCAGGAATCTCTTGCGAAAGCACGACGTGGTCATAGCCGACAAGTTGCGTAGTGTTCTGCCACTAGTACTCGCTATGTAGCCCCCACTAACGGTCACATGTAGAAACAACCACCTTCACATGCACCGCCAGGATCTCCGAGACGCCTCCAGGGGCATGCGACCGCCCGTTCGCCTCCTGGCGCTCAACTGGTCACTGGACCAACCACAATCCGAGATCCACCGGATCTGCGCGGATCGCATCATGGAGCGCGGGACGAACCACCAAACGCTACACGGCGACGAGCAAGGAAAAGGGCACGAGGGCGTCCTCTGGCAATTTCTGCGGAACTCAGAGCGGCTAGCGGAAGGCGAAGCGGACACGGTGATCGAGATGGACGTGCGCGAGGACCTCGAGCAAGGCCTCGCGCGCGCCATAGCCGGCATCGTGCGCGTATTGGGGCTCCCGCGCCCAGATACGGAGCGCGTAGGCGCCGCGCTAGCCAAGGCGCGCGGATATCGGCCCTCGAGCACCGACGCGCAGGCGAACTTGAATAGTAAGCAGCAGCAGAGGAAAGCCGCCGCCCCGCCGAGGTATTTCGGTCTGCTGGCGGAAATCGACCTCGTCGACGCCCTCGACGCACAGATCACCGCAGGCGCCGCCGCCGGAGTGCGCGAGTTCTGGGACGCCCTCAAGAAGCGTGGAGACGTCGCCCGCCGTCCGCACGTCACCATCGCTCACACCAAGAACCTCCCCGATCGCGCAGACTTGTGGGAGCGCTGCACCGCGCTGCACGCCCTCCCGTCCCCCCCGCTCTTCCGCGCGCGTCTGGGACACGTCGTCGCGAACGAGCGCATCATCGCGGCGACGGTCGACGATCTCCGCGTCGAGGACCCTGAGGCCGACGAGGCGCAGGCGGGCGCTGCGTTCGTCGCGCAGCTCGATCAGCCGCTGAGGGAGAGCTTGCATCTTACGATTGGCGTCAGGGATAAGGACGTCCCGCCGTTCGAGGCGGGCGCGTTGGTGGCGGCGTTTAGGAGGGGTAAGGAGGGCGTGTGGAGCGTGCCGCTGGAGGGTGTGTATATCAAGGGGAGGATACGGGGTTTGTTCAGTTGAAAGGAGCGAAAACGTTGCATTTTGTGTAATACCATACTCAAGAATACCTCACCGTGAGGTAAATATCGTTTGTGCAGATTCTACGGGCATAGATAGAAACACTCGGGGATGTCAATTGTGTTAATGTAACGTACTGTACGTACGATGTAGAGCACGACGCTTACACAATGGGTCCGTAACTCAGTACTCATTTGAGGATCTGTTCGAGATACTCAACAATCGAGGAAAGGATAATGGAGATTTAGATAGACAACAGCACAAGAGTACTGCACTAATAATAGTCCACTTTGGCATGCGAGTGTTATCGTTGCTATTTGCGGTATCAGGGTAGGGCGTTAAGGTATTCTATAATTATCCATGGGACTGTGCCTGGAAACTTGAAGGCGTCAACGTCGAACGAACCAACGTAGTGGAAAAACGCGTCAAATAAATGTTACGCGAGCCATCCTCCTAACTTATAGCTATCCTGCGTTGGAGGAAAGTAACCAGTTCCGGCGCGTATGGATGGGGATTCGCGTGCCAGTGCAAGGTAATATGATCCGACTCGAGGCTAATTACAAGCTAAATAGCCTCACTGATAGTGGGTGGATCTGTGTCACGATGTTGGGCGTCGGCCGAATGCGCTTTTTTCGCCATGGGAACGTTTTGGCCAATGAATTGATTGGCCGTTTAATGGGATTTGTCCATGATGCACACGTCGTAAGCACGCCCCGTCCGCGCACGCCCTTTGGTTCCACAGCCAAAATGGAGCACATTTCGCCGACGAGCCCCCCTCGACCCTTACCATGTCCCTAGTGTTCCCCCCTCCCAGCGGCATTGCGGCAATAACAAAACGCGCAGCCATCTCCGCGTCCTCAGCGTCAGGCAAGAATCTATCGCCCGTATTCGTGGTGATGATTAGTGCCGCCGTCCTCGCGGTTTGCATGGCGTCGCTCTGTATGTGGCGGAGACTCCTCACTCGGGACGTCGTCCAGTACGTTCCGTTTCGCCACCGGCACCAGATCGCGCGACGGCGAGAGAACTTCGGTGATCACGAGGATAGAAGAAGACCGAAGATGTTCGACGCCTGGATAGAACAGCATATCTCGAGTGGTCTGAAGTGGGAAGAATATAGGAAGGTGAGTATAATGCCAAACGCATCTCGAGTGGGTGGTCATCACCGATTACGACCACTTTTGTAGCCGATCTCCGTGACGGTCTCGATCGACGCAGAAGCGAAACGCGCTTCTGGACCTGTTCGGAAGGTCAAAAAACATCGGAGAGACGGTGCGAGGGGGTGTGAGGACCACAACCAGGGGAGCTGCAGCATACAACTCGCGGTCGTCGTTTCGATGCCATCACCACTACCCCGCACGAAGCATTACGGCAGTGTAGACCAGGAGCTTTCGGGAAGTCCTCTGGGGGGTGAGCTAGCCATTGGACTTGTCAAATTTCCATGGTTGGAGGAGAACCATCGTCTACTTGATAAAACCGCGTCTTGACTCTTCACTACCGATACATCGCATGTTGTCCTTTATCCTAGTAATCGAGGCTATCAGTCATGCGTCAGGTACGCTACACTCTACCCCATTTGGCTCGCCCGCGTAAGCCCGAGGTATCTCAATAACGAAGGACGCACGAAAGCTACTGGGGGCGATATAGTGATGTGTCAAAGCTATGGACCCACATTTGGAGCAGTTGCCAGTGGGCACAAAGACGTTCAGGGAAAATAGCAGCGAGCGCGACGCCGCGGGTGATATCGCTGGCCTAGGATCAACAAAAGCATCTGCGACGTCGTGCAGGTTAGACAAGCTGTACCACAGTAACATGCGAAGGCTGCGAGCGAAGGCTGCGAAGAATGTGATTTACCGGCCCGGCCTTAAAGTCGGGAGCCGGCCGATGCCGGCCGATGCGTTCCTCTGCCATCTGCCATCCCTTTCCTATGTACTCCGAGTAGCAAGACGATGGCTTCGAGGTGTTCTAACTATCTCGCCACGCAAGGCTCCGGCTTGTACCGACTGATCCCACGGCACGCATAAAGTTCGAGCAGGCTGCAAGCAATGCAGGTCAGGGCTGCCAGTGTATCAGTAGAATGTCGCCATCATTGCCGTCAGGGGTACACGTAGCTCTGGGTTGCATCGATAGAGCATCCCGATCGACAGCGTCAAGCCCTCCCACATCCTTAGGTGACAGCTCCTGCTACGCTGCAGCTCCACTTGAGTCTATGTCTCCTCCAAAATCCGCATCTGAGTTGGAGTTACGGCACAAGGTGGAGGTAGGGTTGGAATACGAGACGTGCATGCAGAGAGGTCTCTGTATTTGTAAATACACGAAAACTGCGCACATCGCAGATTGTGTGGGTGCCGCGAGATACGAGAAGGACGCGTGGTCTTGAGTTCATTCTAGCCCTGTCAGCACACTTGTCTTTGCTTGTTACGCGTTGGCTGAGCAGCATATACACGGTCTGGTTCGAATTGTTCCGCATCTGGAGCTGGAACGAAACTTCTCTGCTCTGCGCAACTGCGCAAAGAACATGTGTGTTCGCACGCTTCGGCAAGATCCGTGAATCTGAACCCCGAATTGGGGTGAACCAGTTTATCGGCTCTCAGAGTCATTCTCACTCTTATACAACCAGTCGTTGGCGTGCTGTAGGAACCTCCTTGTATTCAGAAAACCTGCGCGATACCGTAATAACCTGGCGACACGCGGCCTTATCGAGGCCCTGTTAAGTTAGACTGTATATGCCTCGGCCCCATGTGTTCCCACGGATCAAGTCGCCGGGATTTCGTTGCCACAGGCCATCCTTTCCATTGTAGCCCTTTTCTCCCCCATTTCTCGATCTATCAACACAATTTGGCTTCAGCGGGTTAGCGCAAACTGAAGACTGAAGACAAAGTGGCGAAACGGTTCTGGCAGACGACTGTACACTAACAACATGGAATCAGCCGGAAAACAGGAACCTGTCGGAATACAGACGGAATACAGACCCAGTTGGGCAGCATCTTTAAGGCTTAGGCTGTGGTTGATTATCGATTATCAATTGGCAGACGCTCAAACCACTTATCACCCCGAGCCTCTCTGGCTAACCCTGGAGGCTGGAATCATTCTCCTATCATACGTTCGACGCACTCTCGCACTTCTTGTATAACTACCTATTCTGCAATATGGCCACCACACAAGATGTGGAGAACCACCAAATCGCTGGATCACAAATTGATAGAAATTTGTCTCAACTTCGTGTTAACGTGACCGGTATCATTATGTGCTTACATCCTAACTCGTTCACGTCTCACAAGATTCTCTTTCTTAGTCCTCCGAGCGGATAATGTCCCCAGTATCAAGAAACTCTTTCACCGCAATTGCGAGTTCTTCGTTACCGTATCCAATCAGAAGACAACACAGAAGACAGCAAGTGTTCCGTTTCAAGTTGACGGTCAGACGGTCAAATGGAACCAGAACCTTGACGCAATGTTGGTCTTCTCTTTTCTAATTCTAATATTTTTGGCTGAAAGTTCTCTTCAGTCTTGTACAACAGTCTTCCCATATTATTTTTTGTCTTTATGCGAAACGATTGGCACACGCCGACACCCTTCTCGGCACGCATGATATCCCGATGCCAGTCGCGTCCCAAAGCGGTCCGTCTTTCTTTAGAACCCCCGTTTAACTAACTGAACATCCCACGCGCAGATGTACCCTTTATCCTCAATCACGGCGATGAGAAAGCTGGTCAGCCGACGCAGCCCATCACGCTCTACATAACGATCTCTGTATCCGGGTCCGCGGACTTTCCCTCTCCGATCTTGCCAAACCACCCGCCCCAGATGTCAACCGGAGGAAGCGTCTCCGCCGAGAAGGCTGCTACGCCTTCTATCATTTCAGATCCTTTGACAACCACTCAACCCGCCGCGCCCGAACCACTCTTTCCCCCGCCGGGTCACCTTGCCGTCGACATTGGCACTGCTATTCCGCAAGGCCAGGCAGAGATTTCACCTTCGGAAAAGGCTCTGCTGGCTGTCCATGACGCCGAGGAAGTTATGAAGCCGATCGAGCACGTAAACACCGTCAAGTGGAGAAGCGTTGTCAGTAAAATCAAGTGGGTAATGGATACTCTAAGCTCGGTTGCGGAAGTGCGTACAATCTCTATTCTGCCTTTCCGCGCCCGAGCAAACTTTCGCTCTCAGCTGCACCCGTATACGAAAATGGCATATGAGTTGGTTTCGAAGATCCCCGAGGTGCAATTTTTACGGTGGTTTAGGAATGAAGTACTTATGCTGTGCTGTTTTTTCCCAGAAACTCCTAGAGCAATATGACCGTGACAACAGCGTCTTAACACTGCTCGAAGCCATGCACGATGCGTTCGATTTCACGCACCATGAAGACACTTTGAAATCGATTAAGCCGGGCTCGAAGCAGGCACAGATCCTCACACTGATGCTTCAGGATGTCTGTAATTGCGGCGACTTTATCCGATCGTACGCGAAGGATTCGCCGTTCTGTATGTTATCTCCCTCTACTCCATCGATTAGTGTTAACCGTCGATTTTCAGGGAAGCGCACGTTGAAGAATATCGGTGGTGGCGCTGAAAAGGGAATCGAGGAGATGTCCAATGCCTTTGTTGAGCATCGGAAAGTTTTCCTGGACCAGGCTATGATCACCACCGAGATTACTGCATTTCAAATTTTGGATGACGTGGGAATAATCTCAGCAAAGGTGGACCAGATATCTACGCAGCTTCAGTGGGTGTCTAGCCAAATTCCAGATGTTGGTACGTAGCTCTGATGGCCCATGGGATACTGGGTTTCCGATCTAACTATCATCATAGAAATCGATGCGAAAATCAGAGAAATCCCATACGGGACCGGTTCACGCTTCACACCCAACAAGGGCTGCCTTACGGGAACGCGCACCGCCTTCTTGGACTTTATCGTAAATTGGGCGAACGATCCTGCTTCCGAGCGTGGTCTCATTCTTCTCGGCCAAGCAGGCATGGGAAAGTCATCGATTGCACATGAGTTTGCACGCCGCTTCGATAACATGCATCGCCTTACGTCATCGTTTTTCTTTTTGCGGAAGGAGCGAGCCAAACAGGAAGCGCACCATCTGTTCACGACTCTTGCTCGCGATCTCGCAGACCGGTATCCTTCATTCAAAACCGCGCTTGGAAATGTGGTTAAGGACAACTCCTCTCTTCGAGTCGGTACACGCGATTATGAAACTCTGTTTGAATCGCTTATCCGGAAGCCGCTCTCGGATCTGCACATCGTCGGCCCCATTCTCGTCGTAATTGACGCCCTGGACGAGAGCGGTGACGCATCCGGTAGAACAGGGTTACACACATTCCTTGCCAAGAACCTCGTCAATCTTCCATCGAACTTCCGCGTGCTCATCACTTCAAGACCAGAGGACGGCATTGAGTCCGCGCTTGATGGAGCACCATCAGTCAGGATCAAACGTATGAATGACTCTGAACTGGCTGCTACGACACATGACGACATTCTCGCCTTTCTTAGGAAGCAACTCTCTCCAGAGGAGTTCAACAATTATGGAGACGCGTTGGCACAAAAAGCCGAGGGATTGTTCCAGTGGGCGGCGGTTGCCAGTCAATTCATTCTAGATCCTCCTGCGTGCTTTGGTTATAGCAAGAAGAAATGTATCAACCACCTTTTGAAGCCCAGTCCCAATCGCGGCGGGCAAGACCCCTTGGATGCGTTGTACAAAGTTGTCCTTGAAGGATACTTCACAGACGAACAAGCGCGGCTCCTATTCCGCTCTGTCGTGGGACAGCTCATCAGTTCGATCGAACCTCTTACCATTCATTCCCTCACCATTCTGCGACTACATACCCCCTCCTCCCACGATGACGGCGACGATGACGGCGACGATGACGACGACGACGGCGACAGAGATGCCGTTCTTAGATTGCTTGGTCGCCTTGGCTCGTTGTTGAGTAACGTCGCTGTCAGTTCGGCCGACCACGGCCTTCCCATTGTGCCTCTTCATACATCATTCCGCGATTTTCTCACAAATAAGGAGAAGAGCGGCGATTTTTGTGTTAACCTTCGTGATTCTCACCGTCAACTAGCGCATTCCTGTCTCGGCCTATTGCTCAACGACCTCAAATTTAACATCTGCGATCTCGAGACATCATATCTTCCCAATAAAGATATCGAAGACCTTACCTCCCGCATTGACAAACACATCTCACCTTCTCTGTTATACGCCTGTCGTTTCTGGGATGTTCACTTGGAACGCGTCGCTTTCGAAACCGATCTGTTCGTAAAACTTCGAACCTTTTTTGAGGCAAAGTTTCTCTTTTGGCTAGAGGCCCTCAGCTTGACGGATAATGTGCGTCTCGCTTCGCTGGCGTTCTCGCCTTTGAATGTATGGCTAGAGTCCGGTCAAGGCGTGAGTATTAGTATTACCAGTGGATGAGAAAGGCAAAGACTGATAGCTATTACCACAACAGGCTTCGCAGACAGAGCTAGCGGAATTCAGGTCGTTCGTCAATGACGCTTCTGCCTTTGTTCGTTATTTTGCGATGCCCATAGCAAAGAGCGCTCCACATGTCTATCTATCCGCTTTACCATTCACACCCAGTCAATCTCATGTCTCTGTAAATTATTCTGGCTCATTTCCTCGGATCCTGCATTTGGAACGTGGCCGGTTGTCTCATTGGCCGCCAATCGAGATGGTGATTTCAGTTGACAAGGCCATTGTCTTTTCAGTTGCTATCTCATTGGATGACCAGCGCATCGTCTCAGGCCTTTCTAATCACACCGTTGTCGTGTGGGATGCAACGACAGGAGAAGCAACGACAGGCCCACTAATCGGACACAGAGGTTGTGTCACGTCTGTGGCATTCTCACCAGATGGCCAGCACATCGTCTCGGGTGCGGAGGATACAACAATTCGGGTGTGGGATGCTACGACCGGAGGGACGGTGGTAGGCCCATTGACTGGTCACTCGCATCACGTCACCTCTGTGGCATTCTCGCAAGATGGCCAGTACATAGTGTCAGGCTCCACCGATGAAACCATTCGCCTGTGGAATGCCAAGACCGGAGAACCCGTGGAGGGCCCGTTAACTGGTCATTCGCGTGGAGTCACATCTGTGGCATT
>Ga0137359_10001770_pt1 | contig 17286 bp, 19 predicted proteins | sample Mad1_40_16metaG_FD_108281 | JGI IMG/M metagenome (GOLD analysis project Ga0137359, IMG submission 108281) | Vadose zone soil microbial communities from Angelo Coast Range Reserve, California, USA - Mad1_40_16 metaG | ecosystem: Environmental > Terrestrial > Soil > Vadose zone | place: USA... | reverse complement strand
GACCCCGCATTGAAGATTCCCGTAGCCAGCGCCCGCTCTTTTTTCGGAAACCATTCCGCAACACTCTTGATGCTCGCCGGAAACACACCAGATTCGCCAAAGCCCAACGCCGAGCGCGCAACCAAAAAGCTGGTAAACGAACTTCCGATGGCATGTCCCATCGAAGCCAGGCTCCAAAACACCATGGCCAGCGCATAACCCAGCCGAGTGCCGAGGCGATCGATCAAGCGCCCAACGACAACCATCCCGGCGGCGTAGGCGGCCTGAAACGCGAACACCAGATTGCTGTAGTCAATCTCGTTCCATCCAAAATTGTGTTGGAGTGTGGTCTTTAAAACTCCCAGGACCTGCCGGTCCATATAATTCTTGGTGACTCCGACCAAAAGAAGGGTGCAGATCACCCAGCGGAAATAGCCGGCCGCGGACGACGGTTTAGGATTCCCGACCTCGAGATCTTCGACGCTCGCAGGCACACCCGGCTTCAAATTTGTCTCCATGGCCCAGCCATCGTTGTAGCATAACTCTTCCGAGCGGGATGCTCGCAGAATCACTAACGGCGGAAATGTTCAGCACGAAGCATGGAGGATTCAAAATGAATCAGTACCGCAAAATGTTCATGTTGCTCATGGCCGTATGCATGATAGCTCCCACACTGCCGCTCCAGGCACAAAACGAATTCAAGAAATGGCCCGCCGGAAGTTCGCCTCAAGAAGTTGGCAAGAAAGTCGCAGAGCGCCTGGTAACGTCACCACACCAGAATTTCGGTCAGCCCCTCCCTCCCTCGCAGATCACGTACCCCGAAGTCGTCACATGGTATGGAGCTCTAACTTTTGCAAAAGTAACTAGTGACAAAGCCCTCAATGCCCAGCTCATCCAGCGCTTCGAACCGCTATTCAGCACTGAGGCAGACTTAATCCCGAACCCCAACCACGTGGACAACACAGTTTTCGGCGCCGTGCCTCTGGAAATTTATATCCAGACAAAGCAAGACAAATATCTCGCCATGGGAAAAACTATGGCCGATAAAGAGTGGGCCAACCCCACTCCGGATGGCCTGACCGATCAAACACGCTTCTGGATCGACGATATGTACATGATCACGATCGTGCAGTTGCAGGCCTATCGTGCGACCGGCGATTCCAAGTACCTTGATCGTGCCGCCCTTGAAATGTCGAGCTACCTGGACAAATTGCAGCAACCAAACGGACTTTTTTATCACGCACCCGATACTCCCTTCTTCTGGGGCCGCGGCGATGGTTGGGTCGCTGCCGGCATGACCGAGATATTGACGTCGCTGCCGAAGAACCATCCGCAACGTGCGCGCATCCTGGCGTCCTACCAGAAAATGATGAAATCACTTTTGCAGTATCAGGACAAAGACGGCATGTGGCATCAGCTGATCGACCACCCCGAGTCCTATCCGGAAACTTCGTCCACCGGCATGTTCACCTTCGCCATGATTACTGGCGTGAAAAACGGATGGCTCGACACGAAAACTTATGCTCCCGCCGCGCGCAAGGGATGGCTGGGATTGGTCAGCTACATCGAGCCAAACGGGGACATCCGCAACGTCTGCCAGGGCACCGGCAAAAAGAACGACTTACAGTACTATCTTGATCGCCAGCGCATAACGGGTGATCTTCACGGCCAAGCGCCAATCCTTTGGAGCGCCACAGCGTTTCTGCGCTAGACGGCTGGATGCATGCCATCGGTGGATTCACAACGCGTCATCGTCTATGCTGTCGCGCAACAAAGCGGCACGCAGAACTGAGAGGAAAGAAAGCATGTTCGCTGAAAATACGCCACGACGAAAGTTTATGAAACTTGCGGGCACAGGGATTGCCGGCAGTGCAATTGGCGCTTCGGCAACTGCCACCGCGAAAACACAGTCTGCCCCCGCAATCGGAGATCAATACAACGTAAAAGCCTTTGGTGCCACCGGCGACGGCAAGACCCTCGACACCGCAGCCATCAATAAGGCAATCGATGCCGCAGCCGCTGCCGGAGGCGGTATTGTGCTCTTCCCCGCCGGCACTTATCTGTGCTACTCCATCCATCTCAAGAGCAATATCACTTTATATCTCGGCTCCGGCGCGACCATCCTGGCAGCTGATTCGGCCGCGTCAGGCAGCGAGGGATACGATCCACCCGAACCTCTCGCCTGGGACAAATATCAGGACTACGGCCACAGTCATTGGCACAACAGCCTGATCTGGGGTGAAGGAATCGAAAATCTCTTCATCACCGGCCCGGGCCGCATTTGGGGCAAAGGCCTCAGCCGGGGCGAGGGCGATAAGCCCCTGGCTCCGGGCGTGGGCAACAAATCCATCAGCCTCAAGAATTGTCACAACGTCACCTTGCGCGATTTCTCCATGCTGCACGGCGGCCACTTCGCCATTCTCGCCACCGGCGTCGATAACCTCACCATCGATAACCTGATCATCGACACCAATCGCGACGGCATGGACATCGATTGCTGCCGCAACGTGCGCCTCTCGAATTGCAGCGTGAACTCACCCTGGGATGACGCAATTTGCCTAAAAAGTTCCTATGGATTGGGCTTCGCGCGCGCCACCGATCATGTGACCATCACCAATTGCAACGTGACCGGAGGCTACGAAGAAGGCACGCTGCTCGATGCGACCTTCAAACCCATCAGTCCAGATAAAGCTCCGCGCAATGGCCGCATCACGTTCGGCACCGAGAGCAATGGCGGGTTCCGCAATGTCACCGTTTCTAACTGCGTGATTGAAGATTGCCGCGGCATAGCTCTGGAGACCGTGGATGGCGGGCTACTGGAAGATGTCTCCATCAGCAACATCACCATGCGGGGGATTACCGACGTGCCGCTGTTTGTCCGTCTAGGCCGCCGAATGCGCGGGCCCGAAGGAACGCCAATAGGCCAACTGCGTCGCGTCAACATCAGCAATATAATTTCCTCGCACGGCTCTTCGCGCCAGGCATGCCTGATTAGTGGTATTCCCGGTCATTCCATTGAAGATTTAGAACTAAGCAACATTATGATTCTCCACGAGGGCCGGCGGTACGAAGGAAGACGCGGCTATTCAGCCACCAGAACTGGAGACGGACTATCCCGACCCCAACCGCTTCGGCTCCATGCCGGCCCACGGCTTCTACATTCGCCACGTGAAAGGAATCAAGCTGCGCGACATCGAAGTCAAATACGTGAAAGAAGACCTTCGCCCCGGCTTCGTCCTCGACGATGTACACGGCGCGTACTTCCTTCACGTGAAATCAGAGCAAGCTGCAGGTGTTCCAACCTTCTCCCTGAAAAACGTCTCCGACTTCAGCATCTACTTGAGCCGCCCCATTCCGGACTCACATTTAGAAAAGATCGAACAGGAGCAGCTTTAGAGGATTTAGCGGTGTAATGTAGGGACGGGCGTCCTCGCCCGTCCACGCCTCTCGGAGACCACGCCTGCCTTCGTTACCGAAATACGGTAAAAGATTCTTAAAGTCCGCGATAATCAATTCGCGACGCCCCTGCTCCGCAGTTCGGGCACGAGTGAAATTCTTGCAGCACGCCGCCCTGCGAGCGGTTATATCCTGAGTCCCCAGGCGAGGAAAGCGTCAGCTTTTCCCCATGAAAATTCATTTCACTGCCGCACTTGGGACACACCATTTTGCCTTCGGACACCATATGAGCTCCTCGAGATCACTCCAGCGGCACACTCTCGCGGCCATGGCGCAACGTCTTCGCCATCCAGATCAGCTCTTTCAGAAATTGATCGATAAATGGGAGGGTTGATTCATCGCGTAACTCGCCATCACGATCAAACGAGTTGTACACGTTGGAGAAATTCACATCCCAAAAGATTGTGACCAGTCCCAGTTCGCGCATTACCGGCAGCAGGTCCTGAATGCCTCGCGTACCGCCGAACGGTCCAGCGGAAACTCCGGCAATTCCTACCGCCTTATGCACATACTCTTTCAAACAGCTGTCGAGGACATGCTTCAGAAGCCCGCTGTATCCGTGGTTGTATTCCGGCGAGACGATAACCAGCGCATCCGCGCGGTCCATCTTCGCCGCGAAATTCGGGTCTTTTGTGGTCTGGCCGTCATCGTCCGTGGGTAACGGAAGTTTCGCAATATCGATCAACTCCGTTTCCACGCCTTGGCGCTTGGCAACTTCGTCGTGCATCACGCGGGCTGCGTGCGCACTCATTCGCCCCTTCCGCACCGTTCCCAGGATCACCGGGATAAATAAAGGACGGGATTCCATTTCTTCCCTCTCGTAACCCGTAGCGTAGCGCCCAGCGCAGATGACCAGCCAACAATCCGTGATCGGCCGGATGCGTCGTTGCTCTAAATCACCCGAACTCCGCAACAAAAAGCAACCTGATCATTATAAGTATTACGGATTGCAATTGCCCTCACGTTTCAACCGCTGAAGTGAAGTTCAATTTGCAGAGGGCTTACCGCGCGCATCTCGACCGGCGTCGTCTTTACCTTCGGAGGGAAGTAGCCGTTATGAGTGCGTGCCTGAGAGTTCTTTCACAATATTGCTGACAAACGCTTTGGCGTCGCCGAAGAGCATCAGCGTCTGGTTCATATAATAAAGAGGATTGTCGATCCCAGCGAACCCGGGATTCATACTGCGCTTGATCACCATCACCGTATGGGATTTTTCCACATCAAGTACCGGCATGCCATAGATGGGACTCGACTTGTCCGTCTTCGCCGCAGGATTGGTCACATCGTTCGCGCCGATGATCAGCGAGACGTCGGTCTGCGCAAAGTCGCCGTTGATATCATCCATCTCCATCAGCCGGTCGTACGGAACATCAGCTTCGGCAAGCAACACGTTCATGTGTCCAGGCATGCGTCCCGCCACGGGATGGATCGCAAACCGCACATCGATTCCACGCTTCGTCAGCGCATCGTAGAGCTCGCGAACTTTGTGCTGCGCCTGCGCCACCGCCATGCCGTATCCAGGAACGATCACGACTTTGCTCGCCGCCGCCAGAATTCCCGCCGCTTCATCCGCACTCGCGCTCTTGACCGGCCTGGCCTCCTCCGCACCCGCCGCGGCTGGCGCCACTTGCCCGAACGCTCCGAACAAAACGTTCGTGAACGACCGGTTCATCGCTTTCGACATAATTACCGAAAGAATGAATCCTGAAGAACCGTCGAGCGCACCGGCGATAATCAGCAGTTTGTTGTTGAGTACGAACCCCATCGCTGCCGCGGATAGTCCGGCATAAGAATTCAACAACGAGATTACGGTCGGCATGTCCGCGCCGCCGATGGGGATCACCAGCATGACTCCGAAGACCAGCGCGATCCCGACCATGACCGGATAGAGGCGGGTTGCGCTGGGATCATGCACCAAATAGGCCGCAATACCGACGGCAACTAGAAACAGCACTAGATTAACGAGGTTCTGTCCTTTGAATGTGATCGGCCGTTGCGGAAGGACCTCTTGCAACTTGCCCGCAGCCATCAAGCTGCCTGTCACCGTCAGTCCGCCGAGAATCACTTCGCAGCACAGCACCGACATCATTAGCGGCTGCACGTTCGGCGTGCGCAGATAAAACTCCGCGGTGCCCACCAGCGTGACGCAAAATGCACCGAATGCATGGCTGAGCGCGGTCCGCTGCGGCACCGCCGTCATCTGCACCAGGCCGAGGGGGACTCCGATGCCGGTCCCAATCGCCAGCGCGATCATCACCCACGTGTAATCAATCGCCAGGTGTTGCAGCTTGCCGTCAACTCCAAGCTGCAGCAGAGTGCCGCCAATGGCGAGCACCATGCCGGTCTCGCCGGCCAGAATTCCGCGCCGCGCGGTGACAGGCGTGTTCATCCACTTGAGCGCGAGGATGAATAGCGCGCTGGCCACCAGATAAATCAATTCGATGAAGTGCTGGCCACCCAGGAAGTCGATCATTAGTTTGATTTTGCCGGACGGCTCGACTTAAACATCCTCACCATACGATCAGTAATCAGAAATCCACCGACGATATTGCTGGTCGCCGCAATCACCGCCAATATCCCCAGAATGAACGACAGACGGCTCTCGTGCTTCCCCACCAGCACAATCGCGCCCACCACCGCAATCGCGTCGAGAGCATTGGTAATCGACATCAGCGGCGTGTGCAGCAGCGGCGAAATCCGCTTAATGACTTCAAACCCAATAAACCCCGCCAGCATAAATACAAACAAACCGTCAATAAGAGAAGAACCCATCGCTGCTCTCCATTCCAACCGCTTCCTCTGCGGCCTTTGCGCCACCTCTAGGTACTTTGCGGTTAAAGTCTTTAAAAGCTTTTAACCGCAAAGATCGCGAAGGACTCGCCGAGATCGCAGAGAAATTCGTAAATCCGAAACTTCGACAATTCGTAAATTAGCTCTGCGCCACCAGCCCCGGCATCCCCAACAACTCTCTCACCCGCGCATTCACCACTTCCCCGCCCTGCGTCACCAGTGTGTCGCGAATAATGTCATCACTCTCCGCCGGACGTACTTTCCCATCTTTCACCAGATTCGCCAGAAAAGCCGTTAAATTTCGCGCATACATCTGGCTGGCATGATGCGGCACGCCACTCGCCAGATTAATCGGCCCAATCAAAGTCACTCCATGCTCAACGATCGTTTCTCCCGCCCGCGTGAGCTCGCAATTTCCGCCGCGCTCCGCCGCCAGATCAAGAATCACCGATCCCGGAGCCATGCCCTTCACCATCTCCGCCGTTACCAGCACCGGAGCCTTCTTTCCCGGCACCACCGCGGTCGTGATCACCGCATCGCTCTCCGCCACCACGCGTCCCAGCAACTCACGCTGCTTGGCGTAGAAAGCCTCATCCTGCGCCTTGGCATACCCGCGCGCGTCTTGCGAATCCTGCGTCTCCAGCGGAAGTTCCACGAACCTTGCGCCCAAACTCTGCACCTGCTCCTTCGCCGCCGGACGCACATCGTATGCCGATACAACTCCGCCCAACCGCCGCGCCGTCGCAATCGCCTGCAATCCCGCCACGCCGACGCCAATGATCAGCACGCGGGACGGAGTAATCGTTCCCGCCGCCGTGGTCATCATGGGGAAAATTCGGGGCAGCGCGTTGGCCACCTCCAGCACCGCTTTGTATCCGGCGATCGACGCCATTGATGACAACGCGTCCATGCTCTGCGCCCGCGTCGTCCGCGGCATCAGCTCCACCGCAAACGCGCTCACGCCCGTCTGCGCCAACTGCTGCACTGTTTCCGCGCTGATCTTGCCGTCTTTGAGTGGTGTTCCCAACGGACGCAGAAATCCCACCAGCACCTGGCCACGCCGCATCAGCCCCAGATCGCTCGCGCCATTTTTATCGTTGGCCCCGTGCCCGAGCACCTGCGCGACAATGTCCGATTGCGCGAACACCGCCGCGCGGTCCGTCAGCACCTTCGCTCCCTTCTCCTCATACTGCGCATCGGGGTATCCCGCCTCCACACCCGCGCCCGCCTCAATCGCCACGTCCAGCCCCGCCTTGGCGAGCATGGGAACAACCACCGGCGTCAGCGCCACCCGCCGCTCTCCCGGATAAATTTCTTTCGGAGCCCCAACGATCACGAGCTCATGGTCCTTTCGACTTCGCTCAAGGCAGGTCCTTTCAAGGAACGAGTATTGTATCCGATGATCTCTGTCCGTCGACTTTGGCTTGGAATATAGTGACAGCCCCCACCCAGTCCCGCCGTCGGAGGCCGGGTGCCCCATCCTTTCGCGTCTTTTGCGAAAGGGTGGGTACCACGAACCTCCAGTGACAAAAAGATTAAGAGACAAGAAGAGAGCCGCTCTCAGGCCGCTGTGTATCGTGTTTTAAGGCCTGCCGATCCGGGTGCATTGATGAGCACCAAGCCGGGCTCATGATAAGCATAAAAACGGAAGCTGCTCCAGGACCACTGCTCCCGTTCAAGTACCAGCCCCCTTCGCACCGGATTGCGGTGCATGTAGCGTAGCTTCTCGATCCGCTTGTGCTCGCTCCACACGTTGAAGTCATAGAAGCGTCGCTGCCAGAAGTGTTCCGGATCCGCGTCCCAGAGGCTGGCCTGATCTGGACGTTGTCGTCGTCGCACCGCGGTCAAGACCCGCCGCCGCGCCACGCGCTGTTTCAGCACTTGCATAACGCGGGAGAGGTCACCTTGGTCCGGCTCGCTGAGCAAGAGATGAATGTGCTCGGGCATGACCACGTATCCAATGACCGTGAAAGTCATAGGCGACGCGGACCTGTTCGAGGACATTTAGGAACAGAGTTCGCCGAGCGGGAGTGCCGAGCCACGGGCGGCGCTCATAACAACTGCAGGTGATGAAATGTAGGTCCTGACCGCCGTAGTAGCGCTTCAACCCGATAGGCACAGGAGCAAAAATAATCCCTACTTGCTTCGTAGAATACGGCTGGCACAAACTTTTTTGTTCTCTAGTTCCATTGGGGAAAAGGTCTGTGGTACCCACCCTTTCGCAAAGAGCGCGAAAGGATGGGGCACCCTCGTTTATACTGTGCCTCGAAAGGGTGGGCCACCCTTCCAAGCCAAGTACAGAAGGGACAAGCGCCGAAATCAGTGGATCGCGTCGATTCTCCGCGTTTCCCAAACGAAAAGCCCCACGTCGAATTTAAAGACGGAAATGCGTTGAATAATGACGGAACTTGGAAGCACGGCGGACGCGAGCTTACGAATGCCGAGAAGGATTGGATCACGCAAAATGGCTGCAATCTACCACAATAATATCAGTGAACTGGAATCGAGAATCGAGTCCTGGATGCGCACGATCATTCAGAATGGAGGTATCGACAGACACGATGACCTCCACATTGATCGGATTTGGGCAGGCTGGAAAGATCAAAACACTTGGATTTCAGCAGGACTGCATGTTTATGATCTCGCATTGAATGTTCGAGATCGAGAGCAACTTCCTTTTTTGGTGGTGCTTGGGTTCTCGCTGAAATCAGGAATTCAGCGGAACGGTATCAATTTCGGAGCTATAGCCGATGTTGAGAGGGAGTTGGGTATAACCCCGCCATCGCTCTATCTCTTTCGTCCCGGCCAGGAGCCGTGGGCAGAGGCAGAGCGCTTGAAAGCAGAGAATCGGGCTGCGGATGCGATCGTCGAAAAGATCGACCCGGCGTTTTCGGCACGTTGTTCCGTACGAAGGGATGTTTTTATTTCGAGTTTAGAGCCGGTGCAGATGAGGAATATTCTAGAAGCATATTGGTTGCAGGATGAAAACTGAGGCGAGGGTGGCCCACCTTCTCCGGCTCTTGCCTTCGTAAAATAAGCTGAGGCTGCCCCATCCTTTCGCGTCTTTTGCGAAAGGGTAGGTATCACAAACCTCGACGGTAAAAAAACAAAGGCCGCCATTTCGGCGACCTTTTTGCTCTAGCTGACAGTTAAACTAATCCCCCGCGACCGGCTCCGCCACTTCCGGCTTAGTCTCCGGAGCAGTGTGTCCATTGCCTTTCGATTTCCCCAGCGCCCCGAGCGGAATGAATCCATTCTCCGCGACCACCGGCTTTTCTTTCAGCACGACTTCGCGATACAGCGACGCCATGCGCGCGTTGTACGCCGGATCAGCCTTCTGCTTGGCATCCCGCGCCCGCTTCTTCTCTTCACCGGCGTTCTTCGCGATACCCAGCTTGTCCAGATCGTGCTGCTCTTCCTGCGTGACGATCCCGTCCCGCAGATAGAGCTCATGCTGCTTCGACTCCAGGCCCACGTTTTTGCCGCCGGCAAAAATCTCATGCCGTCCATGCTCTTCGTACCACTTGGTAAGCGTGGCCGTCATGTGCATCTTCTCGATAATGTTTCTCCAGCCCACGCCGGTGTTGTACGCGCAGAATGAAATTTCGCCTTCCTGCGTGGCATACGGAATGATGCACTGCTCGGTGCGCCGGAAGTCGTAATTGAACAGATCCTGGAACCACATTCCCGCGATGAACAGGAAGTTCCACCGGTCCTGACGCCGCTTCATGACGTCATCAATCGTGCGGTCCGGCCCGACTTTGCCGTAGTTCTTGCCAGTCGCATTGAAGTTCTTGTCAAACTTCTTCAGCAGATCCATCAATTTGAAATGCTTCGGCGACTGAAACGGATCGTAATTCTTCATCAAACAAAGCGCCATCCCCACAATCGTCAGAAACTTCCCGCGCGCCGCATCGTTAACTTTGGCAATGTCCTTAGCCAACTGGTCCCCATGCAAAAACGCCGTAACCGGAACCGCCTCCTTGGTCTCCTTATCAATCATCACCGCCATCCCAGTCCCGCAATTCGGATGACAGCCGCAGGAGAGTTGGCCCCAGTCGTTGTTTTTGTCTTCGACGTGCATCAGGTCGGCCCAATCGCTAAACGTGGACATGAAGCTGATGGGGAACCAGTCGCGGGCGGGTTCGCCCAGGCCGGTTTGATTTTTTACGTCGTGCGCCAGGTGCGACAACGTGTAGCGCTGCGCTTGACGGCGTTCGTCGGTGATGGCTTCGTCGCGTCCGGTGAAACTTACTGGCTGGAACGACAGGAAGCCGATCTTTTTCGGATTATCCAAAGCGAACTGGATGATGCGTCCGACTTGCTCGTTGTTGATGCCGTTGACGATCGTGACTACCGGCACGATTTCCACGCCGGCGCGATGCAGGTTGTCGATGGCTTTCAGTTTAACGTCAAACAGGTTGCCGACTTTGCGGTGCGCGTTGGCGGCGTTTCCGATGCCGTCGAATTGCAAATACGCATAACGCATTCCGGCTTCAGCGGCCTGCTCGGCAAACTCGAAGCTCTTCGCAAATTCGATTCCGTTGGTCGCGGCCTGAACTGAGTTGTATCCCACGTGACGCGCGTAACGAACTGCGTCCAGGAAATAAGGAGACAGCGTCGGCTCGCCGCCGGAGAACTGCACGCTCATCTGACGCCGCGGCTTAATCGTGATGGCGTTGTCGAGCATCTGCTTGATTTCCGCCCACGTCAGCTCGTGCACGAAGCCGACCTGATTGGCGTCCATGAAGCAGGGATCGCACATCATGTTGCAGCGGTTGGTGAGATCAATGGTCAGCACCGAGCCGCGGCCGTACTTCACCGTCGAAGATCCGTGATGATGCAGCTTCTCATCGTTGTGGGCGCGAATGTCGCGGCCCGGGAAGACGTCTTCCAGATGCTTCGAAAATTCAGTGTCGATGGACATCACGTCTTCGAAACGGCCGTGTGTCGGACATTCCTTTACCATCAAAATCTTTCCGTCGCGCTCGACGATGGTGGCCTTGATTTCGCCGACCTTTTCGTTCATCAAAACTTCGTAAGGCAGATGGCCGTCAAGAATCTGCTGACGGATTTCGGGGACGCATTTGGGGCACAGCGAGTCAGTCGCGCGCGGCCAACCCAGCGGCGGCTTGGTCTTTTCGTAGGACTTGAGCAGCGGCTTGTCCGACCACTTGGGCGTCGGCGACGCATTCTGCTTGACCCGGTTCAGCCGGTCGAATACCAACCATGCGCCCCTGGCGCCAAGCGTGACTGCTTTCTCTACGTACTTAACTGGCTTGTGCATGTGTCCGTTTACCTTTCTTGTAGCTGTCAGCCATCAGCTTCCAGCTTTCAGCTAAAACCCTGGGTGCCCCATCCTTCTCGCGTCCTTTGCGAGAGGGTGGGGAAGTTCACTCAACTGGTCTCCCCGCAACCGCTTGGAGACAACCTGGGCACACCTGCAACTGGGGTTTTGCTGTTGTTATCCTATTGAGCCTCTGGGGATAAGACACGGGTAAGACAATAAGGGGGTGAAAATCGGGGTTGAGCGGCGGAAATCCGCAGTGGATGGACGTAACTCGTTGAGGGGATTAGAAGTTAACCGAATATAATCCAATGAGTTTCAATGCAGCAAGTCCTCCTCTACGACCGAACTCGCGTCCCGCCGAACTGGATGGAACTGGTCCGGCCGGGGCAGTATGCTGTTTTTCTCAGCGATGTTGAGAGCTCTGCGCCGCTCTCGAGCGACGGCACTCCCGTGAGTTCCGCGTCTGAATATTTTTGTCTGCTGTGTGATTCGCTTGCTGAGGCCGAGGGCTACTGTCGCGAGGCGGTCATCAAAATTCGCCGCCTGAAATGTGAGGTCTTCGACAGTGCGGGGCGGGCGAACGCGCCGGTTGCGGTCCTAGTCAATGAAGAATTCGCGCACACACTCGATACTGAGACGCGGGCGCGCCAGTTGATGCGCTGGGGACTGATTTCATTTGCCATCTCGCTGCCGCTGTTCTGGTATGCGTGGAGGTCCGGTGCAGAGGTAGTTTGGTGGCCGGTGCTGATTGGCACCCAGTTGGTGTTTGCCGGGCTGCGGCTCATTCATTGGGGACACGGCATGAAGGACGAGTTGCGTTACCGGAAAGATGACGCCGCACGTCGTCGGCAGCAAAACGCGGCAAAACAGGTGGGTAAGTGAGCCACCTGAGTGCGCATGATCTAACGACGATGTTCTTCGCGCTTGCCGTTCTGCTGGGCGCGGCGAAGCTGGCGGGCGAGCTCGTGCAGAAGATCGGGCAGCCGTCCATTCTGGGCGAAATCTCCGCCGGCATTCTGCTTGGACCTACGGTGCTCGGCCACTTCCGTCCGCAATGTTATGCGACGTTGTTTCCCTCCAGCGGGCCGGTGCCGATAGCACTCGAGACCGTTGCCACTCTGGGCGTTGTCTTCTTTCTACTGGTTGCCGGTCTTGAGACCAGCTTGCACAGCATCTTCCGTCAGGGCAGAAGCGCGCTGTTCGTCAGCTTCTTCGGAGTTGTGTTTCCGTTTGCCACGGGATTTCTCGCCGCAGAGTTGTTCCCGCATTTTCTCGGCGCAGAGTCGGGATCCGACCGGCTCGTCTTTGCGCTGTTCGTAGGAACTGCGCTCTCGATTTCCGCTCTCCCCGTCATCGCCAAAATTCTGATGGACCTCGGCCTGCTGCAAACCGAACTGGGTGCGGTGGTGATGTCCTCCGTCATGTTCGACGATCTGGTGGGATGGATTCTGTTCGGCGTGGTGCTGGGCATGGTCAATGGAGGAACGACGGGGGCACATACAGGCCCCGGAGTTCTACGCACCATTATTCTCGTCGGACTTTTCGTCGTATTAACTCTGACCAGCGGACGATGGCTTATCGCCAAAACTCTTCGTTTCCTTCAGTCGCACACCAGCGGCCGCGGCGCGGTCCTGGCTTTCATCTTTACTCTGACGCTGGCTGCAGCCGGATTCGCCGAGTACGCCGGAATCCACGCCATCTTCGGCGCGTTCATCGTCGCCATCGCCATCGGAGACTCACTGGGTGCCCCGTCCTTGTCTTTCCCGACTTTGGAAAGACAGGGCGGGGATTCTCTTGCTGGGATCACCACCGACATCCGCCAGATCGTCACCAACGTCTTCGCCCCATTTTTCTTCGCCAGCATCGGCCTGCGCACCAACTTCGCTGCCAACTTCAGTCTCGGAGTGACCCTCACCCTCATCGCCGTCGCCTGCCTGGGAAAAATTCTCGGCGCCAGTTGGGGAGCGCTCCTGGGCGGCATGGACGCGCGTTCTGCATGGGCCGTCGGCTTCGCCATGAACGCCCGTGGTGCCATGGAAATTATTCTCGGCGTTATCGCGCTGCGCGCCGGACTGATCGGCGAGCGCATGTTCGTGGCGCTGGTGGTGATGGCGTTGTTTACATCGCTGATTTCCGGACCGGCGATAAAGGCGGTGATGAAGGCACCCGCTGTCGAGACCTCCGCAGTTTGAAAGGCGCAAACGGTGGGGGGCAGCTCAACGGTTAGGCAAAACTTGCCATTGTGTAAAGTTTGATGTAAAGTATTAATCGTGACACGCAATTCTCCCGCTCTTCACCTGCGGCACGCGCCACTCATCTACGTCGTTGCCCAAGTGCGATTTTCCGCGATCGTAGCCATTGAAAAGTACGTCCCTGAGATACAAGAGCGATTGAGGCATAAAGGGTTCCCACGTTTTTTGAAGGGTCAGGTACACGAGATTGCATTTCAGGCCGACGGCGCTCCGAAGTTTAATGCTATCGACAGGTTCGAGTTTCAGGATAAGGATGCCTCCCTGGGGATTGTGCTGCAATCCAATTCTGTAGCAGTTCACACTAACCGGTATTCGAATTACGAGACGTTCGAGGAGCACATTAGGACAGCGTTGCTGGCCGTCAATCGCATCCTGGGCATAAGTTTGGCAGAGCGAATCGGACTTCGATACGTTAATTTAATTCGTCTGAAAGCAAACGAAACGTGGAGCGAATACCTGCACGCGGGCCTGCTCGGATTAGATCCCGGTTCGATTGGAGTCGAGAGTTGGATTAGCAATTCTCAGTTCCTCGGAAGGACAGAGGTCGGCCAGTTGGCGGTACGCTGTGCGCGATCGGCTCAGCCATTTCCCCCGGACTTGCTTACCACGACACTCGCTTACTCGTTAGAACTTTATAAGGCGGAAACGGTAATAACGTTGGACTTTGACCACTTTGTCGAACAGACCGTCGACTTCAAGGTGCCTTCAGCAATGTCTACTTTGGAAAACCTTCATCAGAGTTTGGATAAGGTCTTCATGGCCTCCGTAACCGAAAATGCGTTAGTCAAATGGGGAAGGGTGGAAAACTGAATGCAGAGCCGTCTCGAAGCGTTCACCTCTGTGGTGCCTACCGGCACCACCTCAAGCTCCTCGAACTCGGAGCCTCTTTCAATCAACTGGAGTAATACGGTTCTCGCAGCTTTGTTTCTAGTCGGAACGGGCGGTATTGCAAATCCACAGGCGATCAACCGTGTTTCGTGCGGGCCCATTGCCCAAGCCACGGGAACATCCGTGCGAATCATCAGCGTTTCAAATAACACTACTGACGTCGATCGACTACTGGATGTTCAAGAGAAGCTGGCAGGCATTCGCCGATATCTATCGATGAACGTCACCGACATAGCGAAGGTTTTGCGCGTTGCCAGGCCAACCGTGTACTCGTGGTTTCGGGATGAATCGAGCCTGAGAGGCAGTCATCTGCGCCGAGTTGAGGCGGTTTACAAAGTCGCCAGACAATGGCGGAGGATGTCTAGTCAACCAGTCGGAGAGTTCCTCTCTCAACCATTAGTGTCTGGCGAGTCACTTCTCGATCTTCTGTCGGCGAAAGCATTGGACGAGGTTGAAATCCAAGATGCCTTCGGGCAGATTCAGAGGACGATAAGTCGTTCGTCAAGGCGAGTAAGTGTTGTGGATGTAGCCAGGAAGCGAGGCTTCAAGCTTGTTACCGTTCAACCGTCCGCACACTGGTCCTCTAATGAGGACGTTGACTTGTAGTTCGCAGCGATTAGTCGAGGATTGTAATTGCCAACCGTGTCCGCTCTGCTCGAGTCCGAGTGGAGGCAGGGTACCGTGGTTCCGCACGACCTATTACCGTCCGGGACCTTGCCTACATCAGTACCTACTGATGCGAAGCTGATCGTCCTTTCGCACGATTGCGATCTCGTCAACGGTTCGTACGAGGCGGAGCCCTTCGTAGAACTCTTTGCCGCACGCCCCAGACCTCCCGAACACAAGAATGGCGTCCTATTCAACGGCAAAAATCCGCGGAGGCTTCAATTCTTCGTCCAGGAGAACGGAGAACCACGGCTCTACGAAATTGATGTTCACGAAAAATACCGCGTTGACCGCCGAATTTTGGAGAAGGGCAGCCGTGACTCATCAATCGCAGTTCACGAACGCGATGTGGTGACGATGGCAAAGTGGGCATCACGGCGTTATAACCGCCCCTCGATGCCAACAGCATTTTTGAACCGAATCAGCAATCCGATCAAAGACAAGCTCACAAAAAAGTTGAAACGAGACGGAGAAGATGTAGTCTGCATATTGGTTGCCGCTAACACAATTGAGGAGCTTGCCGACGACAAATCTTACCGGATCATTCTTTGGGTGGTAATTTATCCGGACGCGGGCCAGGAGGAAACCAGAGAACAGCGTGCGATTGGAGTTGTGAGCGAGTTGCGTAAGCTTCTCTCACAGTGCCAGGGTATCGAAGTCGAGGATGCTGATTTAAGAATAACGTCCGAGGTCACAATGTTCGATTTACAGAGTCTTGTTCGCTGGGATTTCGACTACCTCAGTCCAGACGATGCACTGGTCGAAGGTTGAGAATCAGCACATTCCGCACGAAGGCGGGTCGCGCGAGGCCGAACATTCGCCCGGGCGATTACCTGTGCAAAATTCTGTCAAGCCCCTGCGGCCCTCGATTTCCCCTAAACTGTTCATCCTGCGGCAAAAATAAACTTCCAAAGTGTGGCACAATTAGCTAAACGAGTGTGTTATTATATAACTATAAGATAAACAATTCAGACGCGGCCCTTGCGGGGCCGCGTTTTTGTTTTGGGCCGAATCCATGGGGGAATCAAAAATTGAATTTCAAAACTTTGAAGCAGCGCGGCGAGTGGGTGGAGATGCGCTTCATGGCCCGCGCTGCCGAAGAAGGCCTTCACGTCAGCAAGCCCTGGCGAGAGTCCACCGCCTACGACTTCATCGTCGAACATGCCCGCCAGTGTTTGCGCATACAGGTGAAGTCAACCATGATTCGTCGAGACAACGGCTTCATCTGCAAACTGGTCGGCTCCAACGGGACGCCATATGTTCAAGGCGCTTTCGACTTCGCTGCAGTGTACGTACTCTTCCTCGACGTGTGGTTCATAATGCCGCAACTTCCCACCAATGCTGTCTTCCTTAGACCGGGAATGCCGAAATCGAAGAATCACAAGTACGAAGAAGCGTGGCATCTGCTGCTGTCGGGTTCTGACGGCACTACATGACCTGTCCCATCACAACGCCAAGGGTGCCCCTCGATAAGAGCGAAGGCTCTGTCAAGGGCATAGTAATCCTCGGCGGTGCGAGAGCACCGCTTGTTTTGTCCAGAAAGGTTGAGGACCAAGACTCTGGAACATCACGCGTAAATCATTTCGCGGTGAAACGTCGTTCCACCAACCATCGATTCGACCTGTAGATCGGCCATGATTCTTCTATGCGAACATCCCGTCGCTACGGGATGCGAGAGCGCCCAATCAATTTCCAACGGTCTAGCTTGCGCCGACCAGGGGCACCCGCGGGCTGCTCTCGATGCGAACGATCTCTGGATAGCCGGTTTGGGTGCGTAGCATCCAGTACAGTCGTACCGCCAACTTACGCGCCGCTGCCACCTTCGCCACACCTTTCGGCTTCTGATGGCAGCGATGCCAATACGCTTTGCGAAATTCGGGATCCAAACGAACCGCCGTTTGTGCCGCTTCCACCAGCAACATGCGCAGCATGCGGTTGCCCTGCTTGGTGATCGCACGTGCGATG
>Ga0137359_10001767_pt1 | contig 17300 bp, 18 predicted proteins | sample Mad1_40_16metaG_FD_108281 | JGI IMG/M metagenome (GOLD analysis project Ga0137359, IMG submission 108281) | Vadose zone soil microbial communities from Angelo Coast Range Reserve, California, USA - Mad1_40_16 metaG | ecosystem: Environmental > Terrestrial > Soil > Vadose zone | place: USA... | reverse complement strand
GCGTCGAGCGCAAAGAATCCCCTGAAAGTCAGCGGGGTGCTGGCGCCCGGCGACGTCATTTACGTGGAGCCTCTGAGCAAGGACAGCGGCCAATACAAGCTGCGCCAGATCCCCGAGGTTTCCGGCGGTATGGTGGTGATGGATCCGTTGACCGGACGCGTGCTGGCGCTGGTCGGCGGCTTCTCGTTCGATCAGAGCCAGTTCGACCGCGCCACCCAGGCGATGCGGCAGCCGGGCTCCTCGTTCAAGCCGTTTGTGTATTCCGCTGCCCTCGACAACGGCTACACGCCGTCCTCGATCGTGGTCGATGCGCCGATCGAGATCGACCAGGGCCCCGGCGTGGGCGTGTGGCGGCCCGAAAACTACGCAAAGGAAAAATATGCCGGTCCATCGACACTGCGCTTCGGCATCGAGAAATCACGCAATCTGATGACGGTGCGTCTGGCGCAGGATATCGGCATGCCGCTGATCGGCGAATACGCCAAGCGCTTCGGTATCTACGACAACCTGCCGAACTATCTGTCCTATTCGCTGGGCGCGGGAGAAACGACCGTGCTGCGGATGGTCACCGCCTATGCGATGATCGCCAATGGCGGCCGGCGGGTGACCGCGACCATGATCGACCGCATCCAGGATCGCTATGGCCGCACTGTCTACAAGCACGATCAGCGCGAATGCCGCGGTTGCGATGCGAAGAAATGGGAGAACCAGCCCGAGCCCGGCCTGATCGATCGGCGCGAGCAAGTGCTCGATCCGATGACCACTTATCAGATCACCTCGATCATGGAAGGTGTGATCCAGCGCGGCACTGCGGCTGTGTTGAACGAGGTCAAGAAGCCGATTGCCGGCAAGACCGGCACCACCAACGACGAAAAGGACGCGTGGTTCATCGGCTTCACGCCCGATCTCGTGGTCGGTGTTTACATGGGCTACGACAAGCCGCGCCATCTCGGCCGCGACGCCACCGGCGGCCACCTCTCGGCACCGATCGCCAAGGATTTCTTCAAGGCGGCGCTGGCCGACAAGCCTGCAATGCCGTTCCGCGTGCCGCCCGGCATCAAGCTGATCCGCGTCGACGTCAAGACCGGCCAGCGCGCCGGGCCGGGAACCACGGGCGTCATCCTGGAAGCCTTCAAGCCGGGAACCGCTCCGCCCGAAAACAACGCGGTCGCGGCCATGGGCGGTGCCGAGACCACGGGCGTCAGCCCGGAGGCGGATGGTGCGGTGCGCCGCGGCGGGTTGTATTGAACGCTACGCGCTTGCGCAATGCCTGCGGGATCGCTACATGCGGCACTCGACTCCTCTCTTGAGCCGGTGAGATCATGCGCGCGGAAATTGCGACCGTTGTGGGCGAAATCAAGCAGTCCCTGGGGCTGCTGAGGAGGCATCTTTGACTTCGACAAGGCGCGCGCCCGCCTCGCCGAGCTGAACCACCTCGCCGAAGATCCCAATCTGTGGAACGATCCCCAGCGCGCCAGCCGGCTGATGCAGGAGCGCACCTCGCTTGAGGAGCAGCTCTCAGCGCTTGGCCGCATCGAGCGCGAGGTCGAGGACAACGTCGGCCTGATCGAGCTCGGCGAGGCCGAGAATGACGCCGGCGTTGTCGGCGAGGCCGAAGCGGCCCTCAAGCGGCTCAAGGGCGAGGTGGCGCGCCGCGAGCTGGAGGCGCTCTTGTCCGGGGAGGCCGACGGCTTCGATACGTTCGTGGAAGTCCATGCCGGCGCCGGCGGCACCGAGAGCCAGGACTGGGCCAACATGCTGCTGCGCATGTACACCCGATGGGCCGAGCAGCACGGCTACAAGATCGAGTATCTGGAAGAGACGGCCGGCGAAGAAGCGGGCATCAAGTCGGCCACCATCCAGGTGAAGGGCCACAACGCCTATGGCTGGCTCAAGAGCGAGGACGGCGTACACCGGCTGGTGCGCATCTCGCCGTTCGACTCGAACGCCCGCCGGCATACCTCCTTTGCCAGCATTACGGTCTATCCGGTGATCGACGACCGCATCGTCATCGACATCAAGGAGGCCGACGTGCGCACCGACACCATGCGGTCGGGCGGCGCCGGCGGCCAGCACGTCAACAAGACCGAGTCGGCGGTGCGCCTGACCCACATCCCGACCGGCATTGCCGTCGTGTGCCAGGCCGAGCGCTCCCAGCACAAGAACCGCGCCCAGGCCTGGAAGATGCTGCGGGCCCGGCTCTATGAGCGCGAGATCAAGCGGCGCGAAGCGCAGGCCGTCGCGGAGCAGGCCGCCAAGACGGATATCGGCTGGGGCCACCAGATCCGCTCCTATGTGCTGCAGCCCTACCAGATGGTGAAGGACCTGCGCACCGGGGTGAGCACCTCCAACACCGGCGCCGTCCTCGACGGCGACCTTGACGACTTCATGGCGGCAGCGCTGGCGCAGAAGGCGTTCGGGGCGGAGCCGCAGCAGGTGGAGGACGTGGAGTAGGAAGCAAAGCGCCTCCGACAGAGTGCTTTTGCAATACCGTCGAAGAGCTTGTTTCGCTCTACATGCGAGCGTAAGTGAGTCCCATGGATCATATTAGTATCGGAGACTTGCAGAAGCTATCCGTGGAAACGATCAGAGCATTGCCGGGACCGACCGCGGTGAAAGCCGGCGATCGTACAGTTGGGCTGCTCGTACCGCTCAAGGCTGCTGACCCTGATTGCCTCGCTGCTGTGTTGGCCCGGGCCGAAGCGCTCGCAAAGGGACGCGACTCTGCGGCGGACAATGCGGCACTTGCTCCCTTTGGCGACGTCGATCCAGTCGATTGGTCGGCGGAGGCGGTGCGCGCACTTACGGCCGAGCAGTGGAACGTCGCGATATGAATGCTTTGCTCGAAAAGGCCCTGGCGGAAGTGGCACGTCTTCCGGAAGACGAACAGGAAGCCATCGCTGCGCTCATCCTGGATGAGATCGCGGCCGAACGCGGCTGGGATGAGCGCTTCGCCAAGACGCAGGATCAATTGGGCGCTCTTGTGCGATCGGCTCGCGCCGAAGTGGCGCGGGGCGACGTTATTTCTGATGATCCCTCCGGCCGCCCGGTCAAGTGATTTCCCGCACAACGAGGAACTTTTGGAAGCATTACGAGGCGTTGCCCCAAGAGGTGCAGCGGCAGGCTGTTCGTTCCTACACACTATGGCGCGCCGATCCGAGCCATCGCAGTTTGCAATTCAAATGCGTGAGCGCGAAGCACGCCGTCTTCTCGGTCCGCGTCGGCATTCACTGGCGCGCGCTTGGATACCGCGATGTCGAACTCGGGGAGGACACTTTGACGTGGTTCTGGATCGGCTCGCATGCGGACTACGACAAACTCATTGCGGGTTTATGAGCTGATGTCGCCATTGGGCAAAGCGTAGCGGTCAGCTAATTCGAATCCACCCGCGGCGACGCCTGCGCCCCTTCTGGCGGCGGCAAGTTTCCGCCCAGCTCGATTCCCGCCGGCGCAAGCGCCCCGAACCGCGGAAAGCCGCCGACCGCATCGCGAATCGCCTGTCGAACGCCGGCGTTCGACAGGAAGAGATCGTGGTTCAGGATGCCCCAGCCTTGGGCCGAGGCGTCGATCACCCGCAGCCCGAGCTTCTCGAGCTGCGCCTTCTCGGCCGCGCCGACGCGGGTGGTGCTGCCGTTCACCCACCGCGACACCGCGAGCGCGCGGTCGTCCGTTGCCGTGATGATCGTAATCTTTGGGGCGAGCGGGCCGATCCGCTGCACCGATGCGGTGAACACATCCATGTCGATGTCCGGCGAGGCAAACACCACCGCGCCGATGCGGTCGGCCGCGTAGTCGCCGAGCTTGGCATGGAGTTGCCGCAACGCCTCCATGGTCAGCATGGTGCCGACGCTATGCGCCACGATATTGACGCGGCCGACGGTCGGGCTCGCCAGCAAGTCTTCGAGCACCTGGTCGAGGGCGTCGCGCGACCACATGGCGCTTTCGCGATCGTAATTGTAGTCAAGGAGCCTCGCCCGCGACGGCCAGGAAAACACCAGGGTGTCGCCGCCAAACTTGATGGCGTCGGATAAACGCGCAGCGTCGAGCGCGGCCGCCTCGAAGGTCTGGTTGAAACCGTGAACGTAGACGAGCAGGTTCCGTCCGCTGGTCCCCTGGCCGAGCAATTCGTCGATCTGCGGTACCGGCTCGATCGCGGCGATGCCCCAATCGGAAAGACCGACCGCGGAAAGCGAGAACCGGCCGTCATCGGGCGGCGTCATCGCGGCGCGTGCAAGCGTAATCGTGCGCGACCGCTCGGTTCCGAACCACGGCTTGGCGCGCGCTCCGGCGACCGATTTGCGCGTGGTGGCCACCAGGAGCGTCGGACGGGTCGCGAGCTCCGAGGCGCCGAAGCGCGGCCCATTCACCGCCACGCCGGCGCAGCCCCCGACCGCAAGCGCCGTCGCGGCCGATGCGAGGCCGCGCAGCGCGGTGCGACGCGAAACGGCAGTGCGATCAGGCTGCATGCGGCGATCGTTCTCGCGTTGTGGTGGTGGCGCGCCAAGATGGCACCGGGCTTTTTGACGCCCGATCGCGGCGATAACAGGGCAGGAGCAGCACGGATCGTGGTCCACGGAATTGACGAAATTACCGAACGATGAGCGCAGCCCACGCGGTCAGACCGGGCATCTGGCGCTTGTCGGAGAGGCCGGACCGCGTGGGCAACGCGCCCGCGATGCTGAGCGTATTCGCGAGGCCGCAGGAGGGCGCGTTGCCCACCCATTTCACGCCTGGTCGGCGATTTCGTCATAGCCGCGGCCGAGGAATTCGATAAAGCAGATGCCGTGACCGAAGGGATCGGCCATCTGCGCTATGCGACCCCAGTTATGCGTTCGAATCTCGCCCTCCAGGGTGGCGCCTGCATCAATTGCCCGATTGACCGCGGCGACAATATCAGGAACCACAAAGTCGAGATGGATCGGGGTCCAGTGCCGACGGTAGCGGCGCACATCGTCCGCTTCTGCCGATGGCCTCGTTCCCTCAGGCTTGCGCAACAGGTAGATGGCTGACGAGGCGCCATGCATTTCCACGGCGAATGAGCCGAACCGCCGCCCGATCTGCAAGCCAATCGCCCGCTGGTAGAATGCAATCCCCTTCGACAGGTCATCGACATCCACGTTGACGAGCAAATCCATTGCCTAATCCACAACCTGTGTCACGGCGCGGACGATCGTAAGCCTGCAAGACCATCGCTACGGGCGTATCGCGGCGGCCGGCAAGCTGTTAATCTGGGCGAGTGGACTAACGATCGTCCTGAAGCCCTTGGGGGAACGCATGCACGCCGCGCGATCTTTCCTCATGCCCGGCCTTGGCGCTATGAGCATTGCCGCCGCAGCCCTGCTCACGCCGCATGTCGGGATCGCGGCCGAGAAATATCCCACCCGGCCGATCCATTTCATCGCCGGATTCCCGGCGGGCGGCGCCGTCGATATCACGGCCCGCGTCATGGCCGACTGGTTGTCAAGCGATCTCGGCCAGCAGGTCATCGTCGAGAACCGCTCCGGATCCGGCGGCAACATCGGCGCGGCGGCCATGATCAATTCGCCGCCGGACGGCTACACCATCTTGTTCGACGGGGCCAACAACTCCATCAGCACGTCACTTTACAAGAAGCTGCCGTTCGATTTCATCCGCGACACCACGCCGGTCGCCGGCATCATGCTGCTCACCAATATCATGGTGGTGCCGCCCTCGCTGCCGGTCAAAACGGTGGCGGATTTCATCGCACTTGCCAAGGCAAAGCCCGGCGAGCTGAGCTTTGCGTCCTCTGGCAACGGCACGTCCGTGCACATGTCGGGTGAGCTGTTCAAGTTGGCGACCGGCATTGACATCATTCACGTGCCGTATCGTGGCGCGGCGCCCGCCTATCCGGACCTCATGACCGCGAAGGTCCACGTGCTGTTCGACAACCTGCCGGGGGCGATCGAATTCGTCCGCGGCGGCCAGTTGCGTGCACTCGGCGTTACGGTGGCGAAGCGGTGGCCCGCCTTGCCCGATATTCCAGCCATCGGTGAAACGGTTCCAGGCTACGAGGCCGCCCCTTGGTATGGCATCTCGGCGCCGAAGGGCACGCCGGCTGACGTCGTCGAAATCTTGAACAAGTCGGTCACGGCCGCACTTGCCAATCCGAAAATGCAGGCGAAGCTCGCCGAGTTGGGCGGCATCCCCATGCCCATGTCTCCGGCCGAATTCGGCAAGTTCGTCGCCGAGGACACCGCGAAATGGGCTAAGGTCGTGAAGGCCGCCAACCTTTCGGTGGAGTGAGCCCAAGCCGCGTTGCCGGCAGTCGTGCGCAGCACGTAGGAGGGGGTTGAGCTCGTAGGATGGGTTGAGCGTCAGCGAAACCCATCGGCGATGTTGCCGTGGGAAAGTCCTATGATGGGTTTCGCTGACGACCAATCCATCCCACACGACCGTGCTACCTCGCCTCCGCCGCCCCGGCAACCTTCTCCTTCAACTCCTCCCACGCACCCTGCAGCGGCGCGAACGCGAAGTGCACGCGATGTCTCCCCGGCCCGACCGGCACAGCCCGGAACAGCACGTTGGCCTTGAGAATGTCGATCGCGCGGCCGTCCACTTCGGCGCGCCACCAGGGATGCCAGACATCGTTGAGGACGAGGAAGCCGCCATCCGGCGCGTCCGCCTCGATGTCGATCTCGGTGTTCCCATAGCGGTCGATGCGGGCGCTGCCGGCAACGGCTCTCGAATCCGCCGCGCGCGGCGACACCAGGGGCGGTTGCTCCAGCAGCACGGTGCGGCGCGGATCGATATCGGGCCAGCCATTGCGGAGGAGGTCGTCGAAATCGGCGATTTGATAGTCCGGCACGACCATCACCCGGGGCAGGGCCCGCGGATTTTCGTACACATAGGCGTCCTTGGTGCGGGCAACAAACTTGAGGTCGCCGGCGTGAAGCGAGGTATCGATCTGTTCGACCGGGACGCCGCTCGCGATGAAGCGCACGCCGCACAGATCGGCCATGGTGGAGCGGTAGGACGGGAACAGCGGCGCGAAGGCGCGCTGCTGCGGCGTCGCCACGGTATCGCCGACGCCGGTCGCAAGCGCAAAGTCGTGGAGGCGGAGCGGGTTGTGCCCGAACAGGTGGTCGAACCCTTGAGCGAGTGCGACGTCGGGCCAGTGATAGGCGATGCCGATCAGCTCGACGCGGTCGCGGCGGTCGGCGCCGGAGGCCTCGGCAAGCTTTGCCTTGAGGAGCAACACCGTTTCGTCGCTGCCATCCGGCCGCAGCGCTTCGTAGAGCGACGGCGGCAGGCCGGTCGATTCGTTCGGCGCATTGTTCCAGGCAAGGTCGAAGACGGTGAAGCCGCAGAGCAGAATGGCTGTCGCGGCAGGACGCGCCGCCGCAAAGCGGCGCATCACTTCGACAAGCGCGATCCCGCCGGCCGCGAACACGACGCCGGTCGCGACCGGCAACGCGGCCAGATCGAGCTTGCCGGCTTCACGGGCGACGGCAACCGCAATGGCGATAGGTATGGCCACCAATGCGGATTCGACGGCGACCCACCAGCGCGGCGCCGGCGCCGTGCCGGCAAGCAGACGGTGGACCAGGTAACCCGTATTGATGGCGAGCAGCAGGCCGATGATGAAGGTCGCATCGGCAGGACGGCGGAACAGGTCGACGCCCGGCAGCAGCTCGTACATGAGACGGAAGGCCGGCGTGTACCAGCCGAGCGCATAGAGCAGCACGACCGCGAGCATCACCGCAAAGAAGCGGATTTCGCGCGTCCATAACAGGCCGCGCGCAAGCCCGGTGCCGAAAAGGAGGATCATGGCGAGAATACCACAATAGATTTCGCCGACATTCTGCGCGAGAAAAAGTCCGGTGGGCGTCATCTTCTCGCGCCAGCCGGGACTGGGCGGACCCCAGAAAACGACGTTGGGATCGGCGGCGCCGAACAGGTCGGAAACGACCAGCATGAGCAGCAGGGCAGGATGTAGCGAGCCGCGCCCAGCGGCCTCCAGGCCAACCGTTGGGCGATTGCTGGCGGCTGCAAGCAGCGCAGCGAGCACCACCGGGACGACGGCGATGACGGCGACGGTCGCGGCGCAAGCGGTGAGCGGAAGCACGGTGCTCCTGATGCGCGCCAGCCGCCCTTTGCCATCGAGCCACCAGGCGAGGACGAAAAGGGCGAGCACGTAAAGCCCGATAAGCGCCACCTGGTCGCGTCCGATAATCAGGAGGGCGATGATGACGCCGGCCGCAAGGCCGATCCGCCATGATGCGCGGTCGAGCGTGCGGGCCAACAGCCACAAGGTGATCGGCACATAGGAGAGGCTGATGATCTCGCCAGTGTGCTGCAGGCGCGATGACGCTGAGCCGCCGAACGCGAAAATCAATGCGGCCGTCGCAGCGCCGACGGGATGCCAGCCGCGGTCGCGGAAGAACAGCATGAGCCCGAGGCCGCCGGCAAACAGATACGCGAAGGTGACAAAATCGACTGCGCGAAAGCTTGGCGTCGGGTCGAACGCCGCAAGGGCGAAATGCAGCGGCGAGAAGATCAGCGATTGCGGATCGGCGATCTGCGGCCAGCCGGCAAACAGGTTTGGGGTCCAGAACGGCTGTTCGCCGCGGGCGAGCGAAGATGCGAGGAATTGCAGCTCGGGCTGGAACTGGGCCTTGGCATCCCACGGGATCGTGACCGCGCCCGAGAGCCACGGCCATGACAGGACCGCAAACCCGGCGATGTAGAAAACCACCGACAATGCGAAGGTGCGCAATCGTGATGACTGAAGCGGCATTTTGGGGCAGCTGCGGATGTCGAAACGATCGGCCTTACCGTAGGTAGGTCGCGAAGCCGAAAAACAAAAAAGGCCGCCACTAACTCCGACCTCATCCTGAGGAGCGCCGCCTTTTGGCGGCGCGTCTCGAAGGATGGCCACGTGCCCGGCCGTGCCTGCTGCATCCTTCGAGACGCGCGCAAGCGCGCTCCTCAGGATGAGGTCGGAGTTATTTCACGGCCGCTTTCTCGCGGTAAGACGGCGTTGATTTTGACCTCCTCGGCCAACGCGCACATGGATTCCCGAGTGATTTCGATGCTTTCGCCGCGGCAAATCGAGGCTCTTGCAATATCGACGGCGGCGAGAATCTCCGTGCGGCGACGTTCTCGATCGACCCAGAGCGTCATTGCTGCCTGGACGGCATCTTCGGCGCGCTCAAACCAGCCGCTCTCGATGGCCCGTCGGACAAAATCTTGCTGCTCGGGAGTGAGGTCTATCTGCATGCTGCATACGTAGCGCGTTGAATCCGTCTGATCAAGCAGGGGGCTTATCACTGGCCTTTGCCTCGGTTGCCTCGGCCGCAAGACGATCCAACGTCTGCTTCATGACCGCCATGCCTTGTTCCATCATGGCGCCGACGGCGCCTGCGGCTTCGTTCGGGAGAAGATCGGCGATCCAAACCACTTTGGTCAGTCCTTTCGCATCGGAGAAGACCTGCGCCGATGCGTTATGGTGCGTCATCGGTCCGCCAACCACCGACCACACGACGCGACGTTCATCATCATCGATTGTAACAATCAACTCGCTAGCCACTATGCCGTTGCCGAACGTCACGACACGCGCACCGGGCTCGAGACGCGTGTCGGTCACGAATCCGGGCACCAACCGGGTGTCGAGAGCGCCAATGTCGCGCAACGCATCCCAGACGTCGTCCGGCCGTGCTTTAGTGAGGATTTCCTTGCGTATCGATGCCATTTTGCGCTCCCCCGTTTCTGTGGACAGGAACTGTTCCAAGTGATCAGGCGGCCTTGTCGCAATAGGCCTCGATCCGATAGCCGTCGGGATCGACAACGAAGGCCGCATAGTAGTTCGCGCCGTAGTCGGCGCGCAGCCCTGGTTTGCCGTTGTCGCGGCCACCGTGACGGATCGCGGCCTGATGAAAGGCATCGACGCTTTTCCGCGTCTGGGCCGTGAAGCAAAAATGCAGCCCGGATTGCGGATCGGACGGAACCGGACTTGGGCTGGCACTGATCCAGAATGCAACCTGTTCCTTGCCGTAGCCGAGCGAGCCCTCAGACGAACTCAGACAAGAGTAGCCGATCGGCTTGAGCGCAGCGTCGTAGAATGCCTGGGCTTTCGCAATGTCGCGGACGCCGATGGATACGTGATCGATCATGTTGCCCTCCTTCGCTGGTGCCCCCATATGCGGTGCGGTCCGGTTTCCGGGCTTGGGGAAAATTGCTAACTTCGCGCCATGCGACGAAACGACAGCACCGCCAGCGCTCTGGTCGCCCGTCCTCTGCTTCAAGGGCAGGGGTGGAGCATTGGCGAGTACCTCTGCACCGCAGGTCCGGATGATCGCCCCTTCGAGGAGCGACGCGAGGAGTTCTCGATCGCGGCCGTGATCGAGGGGACATTCACCTACCGGGCAGATACCGGTACGGCAGTGATGCACCCCGGCGCCTTCCTGTTCGGCAACTCCGCCACGTGCTACGAGTGCGGCCACGATCACAGTACCGGCGATCGCTGCGTCGCGTTCCATTTCTCGCCTGTATATTTTGCCGAAGTAGCCGCGAGCATCGCCGGCTCGGGCCGGTTCAAGTTCCCTGCTCCCATGTTGCCGGTCACGCCGAAGCTGCTGCCTTGGCTGGCGCGGATCGAGGCGCGGACGGCGCTTGCGGAGCGCCTCGAGATGGACGAATCCGCGCCCCGCTTCATGGAAGCGGTGATCGGCGCAGTATCCGGCACGACGCCGCTGCCGGTTTGCGTGTCCGCCCGCGATGCGCGACGGGTCGGCGATGCCCTGCGCTACATCGAGCTGCACGCCGCAGATGCCCTTGATCTCGACACCCTCGCCGGCGTGGCGATCATGAGCAAGTATCACTTCCTTCGCACGTTCCGGCACATTGTCGGCATGACGCCCTACCAGTTCGTTCTGAGCGTGCGGATGCGCAGGGCGGCCGTGCGCTTGGCGACCTCATCCGAGCCGGTGTCGGCGACCGCGTTTGAGACCGGCTTCGGCGACCTCTCGACCTTCAACGGCCGGTTCCGGGACGTGTTCGGCATGAGTCCGACGGTCTATAGGAGCCGCGAGCGCGCCCCCACCCTACCCTCCCCCGCATGCGGGGGAGGGTAGGGTGGGGGGTGGCGCGCTGTCGGAACCTTCAGCCTTCACGCGGCCGATCGACTGTTGTTATCGGCTGCTGGTATAGTCTGGCGCCATCCAATCCGTCCGCCGCGTCTTGCGACCATAACGTTGAGGGACCTGCATGTATCGTTCGCGTGTGTTCCTGTTGAACATCGCCGTCCTGACGGTCTTCGCCTCCGGCAACATACCCGGCTCCGCCGCCACGCGATGCGATCGCTTGCTGGACCGGCTCAAAAGCAGGATCGCCGACGCAACCTGCTTTGAGAGCGCAGATCTCACCACCGCCAATCCGGCAACCACGCCGCCCAATAACTCCCTGCCCGGATTGCCACCGTTTGCATTCACGCCGCAGACTGATCGCGACGTGATCACGCCCCCGGCCGGTTTTCGCACGCCCATCACCAAGGCGGTGCGGGGCGTCCAGCTTCAAGCCCGCATCGCAAATGATCCTCTGGGCGAAGCGCGAATCCTGATCCGCCTTCCGGATGACTGGAACGGCAAATTAGTGGTGGCCGGCGCATCTGGCACGCGCAGCGAATTCAACGGCGATTTTGCCTGGAGCGACTACGTTGTGCAAAAAGGCTATGCCTATGTTTCGCAGAACAAGGGCATCTACAATCTGACCTTGTCGACCGCAACCGATCCATTGGGGTGCCGGCTCAACCCCGGCCCCGGGTCGGGAGTTTTCGTCCATTTCTATGACAACGACCCTGCGGCGGTGTTCACGCGCTGGAATGAGGTCATGCTGGCGGCGACCGAGATCGGCCGCTCGACGCTCGAATTTCGCTACGGCCGGCGTCCCGCGCGCACTTATGCGGTCGGCACTTCGAACGGCGGTTACCAGGTGCGCCGCGCCGTGGAGACGGCGCCGGAGCTGTTCGACGGCGGCGTCGATTGGGAAGGCACTTTCGTCGATCCCGTCGCCCCCAATATTCTCAGCACCCTGCCGCCTGCGATCCTCAACTATCCGGACTATGTCGCGTCCGGATTCGACGACGGCAGCACTGCGGCCAAGAACATTCACGCCGCCGGCTATCCACCCGATCTGACCGTCACCTCAGGCGGCGCCACCACGTCCTTGTGGGGGCTTTATTGGACCCAATTCTGGGAAGTCACGCAGTGCCAGTGGCAGAAGCGCCTCGACCCCGCCTATAACACCTACGTTTCCGGCACCGGCACCTATATCTATGTCGACCGCCTGTCGGCATCCGACGTTGGTGCGAATGTTGCGGCGTTCGCCACCACCGGACGGATCAAGCGACCGCTCATCACGGTGGCCGGTACCATGGATGGCCTCCTACCGATCGACGTCCATGCCCGCGCCTATGCCCGCAAGGTCGCGTTGCATCGCGAGCGCGAGGCGTCGGATCGTCCCTCTGACGAACGCGCGCCGGACTATCGGCTCTATGAAGTGCAGAACGGCAACCACATCGAAACCTTCGCAACCACGTTCCCGCAGCTGCAGTTCATCGAGCCCCATGCGCAAAAGGCCTTCGATTTGCTAGTCGCCAAGGTCGAACTCGCAGCCGCGCTGCCACCGAGCCAATGCATTCCGGTCGGAGGCCAGATCGCCGCAATGCCGGCGCAACCGGGGCATTGCGCGAGTTTGCTTGCGCCGTGAAGGCGGGCCGGCACCGGCTTGCGGGCGGCGGAAGCGCGGGCTAGACCGTGCCGATGCAACCGATTGCCCTTTATCCAGGCTCGTTCGATCCGGTAACCAACGGCCACGTCGACGTGGTGCGCCATGCCGCGTGGCTCGCCGGCCGGCTGGTGATCGCGATCGGGGTCCATCCCGGCAAGGCGCCGCTGTTTTCGGCCGACGATCGCATCGCGATGCTTGAGGAGACCTGCGGCGCCGTGGTTCGCGAGGCGGGTTGCGAATTTGCCTGCATCACCTTCGGTGACCTGGCGGTTGCGGCCGCGCGGCGGGTCGGCGCCACCATCATGGTCCGCGGCTTGCGCGACGGCACCGACCTCGATTACGAGATGCAGCTCGCCGGGATGAACGCCGCCATGGCGCCGGAGGTGCAGACGGTGTTCCTGCCGGCGTCTCCGCCGGTGCGTCCCATCAGCGCCACTTTGGTGCGCCAGATTGCCGGCATGGGCGGCGATGTATCGGCCTTCGTGCCGGCCGCTGTGGCGGACCGGCTCAAGATCAGATTTAAGATGAACACACGAACCTAAGAGGAATCTCTCATGTTACGCTTGATCGCCGTCTGTTCCTTGCTTGCAGGCTTTACGCTGTCGCCGGTCGCCCCCGCCGCCGCCCAGGGGCTGCCGGCCGGCGCCGATCCGCAGAACTCCTTGGTGATCGACACGACCCAGGGCCGCATCGTGGTCAAGCTGCGCAACGACATCGCGCCGCAGCATGCCGCGCGTCTGAAGCAGCTCGCCCGCGACAAGTTCTATGACAATGTGCCGTTCCATCGGGTCATCGCGGGGTTCATGGCGCAGACCGGCGATGGCCAGAACGGCAACGGCACCGGCGGTTCGAAATACCCTGACCTGAAGGCGGAGTTCTCCCAGGTGCCGTTCAAACGCGGCATTGTCGGCATGGCCCGCAAAGGCAACAGCAATGACTCCGCCAATAGCCAGTTCTTCATCATGTATGCCGATGGTTCCTTTCTCAACGGCCAGTACACGGTGATCGGCGAGGTGTTGTCCGGCATGGACGTGGTGGACAAGATCAAGAAGGGCGAACCCGTCCAGGATCCCGATCGCATGGTCACGGTCCGCGTCGCGGCGGACGTCAAATGAACCGGCCTCTCCAATCGGGGGAGCAATCGCATCATAGGCGGTCTTCACCTCCCCCTGGAGGGGGGAGGTCGGCCCGCGTCAGCGGGCCGGGAGGGGGTGACAGCGCTCCCGCATACACTGCGCCGCTATCGGCTCCGGCATCGCCGTCACCCCACCCCGGACTGCCTGCGGCAGCAAAAGGACGTCCTTTGCCCTCCCCCTTCAAGGGAGGGTGGCCGAATGCAGCTCTTCTCGCATTTATAGGCGCTGCCGTGCTTGCGATCGTATCCACAGTGTCGCCCGAAAGGGCGGAGGCGGCATGCAGCGTGCTGAGCCATCATCCGTGCACGCCGTATTTCGGCAGCGTATTCCGCCGCCATCCTTTCACGCCGTATTCCTGCGGTGTTTTCAGCCGCCCGGGCTGCACGCCTGAGCTTCTGTTTCCGCTCAATCAGGTGCCGGTGCTGCGCGTGCAGGGGCATGTCGGTCCGCCCGAGCCGCTTGACCGCGAACACCCGGTCGACCGGATCAATGAGCTCGGTCCGCTGTTGTCCAAATGCCTCGAACTGCCGCCCGGCGACGAAGCGCAGGCCGGCATGCAGCTTAGTCTCAAGCTTGCCTTCAAGCGCGACGGCGAGCTTATGGCCGATCCGCGTTTCACCTACACCTCCCACGATGCTCCGGAAAAGGTGAAAGCTGCCTATCAAGCCGCTGCCCTCGATATGCTCAAGCACTGCACGCCGTTGCCGGTCACCGACAAATTCGGCGGCGCCATCGCGGGGCGGCCGTTCGTGGTCGCCATCGAGGAAACCCGCGATCTTAAGGCCGGCGACCGTCCTGACAATGCGGTGGTTCCCGCCCCGCCGGGCGAACCGAAGCCGTGACAGAGCGCTATCACCAAGGAGCTCGGCGATGCCATTGCGGAACGCCCCTTCGTGATCCCGATCGTAGAAACCCGCAAGGAAAAGAAAGCTGAAACCGCCCATGACCCAAAATCCTGAAGTCGATCGCGACAACACGCTTCTTCTCGAAACCTCCAAGGGGCCGGTCACGATCCTGATGAGGCCCGACCTTGCACCCGTCCACGTCGCCCGCATCAAGGAACTGGTACGTGACGGCTTCTATGACGGCCTCAAGTTTCACCGCGTCATCGACGGGTTCATGGCGCAGACCGGGTGTCCGCACGGCTCCGGCACCGGGGGTTCGGGCCAAAAGCTCAAGGCCGAGTTCTCCAAGGAGAAACACGAGCGCGGCACCGTCTCGATGGCGCGGGCGCAGAGTCCGGATTCCGGCGACAGCCAGTTCTTCATCTGCTTCGAGGATTCGAAGTGGCTCGATGGCCAGTACACGGTCTGGGGCAAGGTGACGGCCGGCATGGAGAACGTCGACCGGATCAAACGCGGCGAGCCGGTCTCCGATCCGGACAGCATCATCACGGCGCGGATGGCGGGGGATGCGCGAGCGTGACGCGGCGATCGAGCAATGGCTCCGCGACGAAGTGATCGCCGGTCATCAAGAGTACTTGGCCGATCCATCGCGGGGTGTTCCGGCTGACGAAATTCTTGATCGCATCAAGGCGCGCCGTTCTGCGCTTGCAGCGGCCGGAAGCTTGCACGCGTCATCTTTACCCCAAAGCTGAGACGGGATGAGGCCGCCATCCGGGAATCGAGATTGCCCGACTTGTATCTTGCAAAGCCTCATGCGCACCGACCTATTCGACTTCGATCTACCGCCGGATCGCATCGCGTTGCGGCCGGCGAGCCCACGCGACTCCGCGCGGCTCCTGGTGGTGCGGCCGGGACACGACCCTTTGCTCGAAGACCGCGTCATTCGCGATCTCCCGCAGCTTCTGCAGCGGGGCGACCAGCTTGTCGTCAACGATACCAAGGTGATTCCGGCGCAGCTTTCCGGCCGGCGCGTCGGCGGAGCAAGCGAGCCTCGGATCGAGGCGACGCTGATCAAACGGCTGGACGGCTCGCGCTGGCAGGCGCTGGTCAAGCCCGCCCGCAAGCTCAAGCCGGGCGACATGGTGCGATTCGGAGAGGAGGGGCAAGGCGAGAGCGGCGTCTGCTTTCTCGGCCAGCTCGACGCCGTCGTGGAGGCGAAGGGAGAGGCCGGCGAGGTGACATTTGCGTTTGCGTTTCACGGCCCGGTGCTGGACCAGGCCATCGCGGAGCGCGGTTGGATGCCGTTGCCGCCCTATATCGCGTCGCGTCGGGTGCCTGACGCGCGCGACCGCATCGATTACCAAACCATGTTCGCCCGGGAGGACGGCGCCGTGGCGGCGCCGACTGCCGGGCTGCATTTCACCGAACGCCTGGCGGGCCAGCTCGCCGCGCGCGGCATCTCCTTTCACACCGTGACGCTGCATGTGGGCGCCGGCACGTTTCTGCCGGTCAAGGTGGACGACATTGCGGGGCACAAGATGCATGCCGAATGGGGGCAGGTGACGGACGAGGTGGCCAAGGCGCTGAATGCGGCGCGCGCCCTGGGACCGCGGGCGTCCCGCCCGCCCTTCCCGGGGACCGCGGGCGTCTCGCCCGCATCTTCTCTGCCAAAGAGCGGGCGGGACCAAAGTCGGGCCTGCCCGACTTTGGCACCCCAAGATGTCGAAATCGGCAACAGCCGATTTCGATTCCGCGCTCCCAGGATCGTTGCGGTCGGCAGCACCTCGCTGCGATTGCTCGAGAGCGCTGCACGCGACGACGGCGTCATCGCGCCGTTTTCGGGCGACACTTCGCTGTTCGTCACGCCGGGCTACCGGTTCCGCGCCGTCGATGCGCTGCTGACCAATTTCCACCTGCCGCGCTCGACGCTGTTCATGCTGGTGGCAGCATTTTCCGGGCTCGACGCCATGCAACGCGCCTATGCGCATGCGGTCGAAAAGGGCTATCGCTTCTATTCCTATGGCGACGCCTGCCTGCTGTTCCGGAACGCCGAATGACCGCTTTTACGTTTTGCATCGATGCCGTCGAAGGCGCCGCCCGCGTGGGCGCGATCGCCACGCCCCACGGCATCGTGCGCACGCCGGCCTTCATGCCGATCGGCACTCAGGGCGCCATCAAAGGCGTGCACTGGCGCGATGTGAAGGCATCGGGCGCCGACATCGTGCTCGGCAACACCTATCACCTGATGCTGCGGCCGGGCGCCGAACGCATCGCGGAACTCGGCGGGCTGCATAAATTCATCAACTGGCCGCACCCGATCTTAACCGATTCCGGCGGCTTCCAGGTGATGTCGCTTGCGGAGCTGCGCAAGATCGGCGACGACGGCGTAACGTTTCGTTCCCATCTTGATGGCGCGGTCGTGGCGTTGACGCCGGAGCGGGCGATCGAAATTCAGGATTTGCTCGGCTCCGACATCGCGATGCAGCTCGACGAGTGCATTCGGCTGCCGCAGGAGCGCGGCGAACTGGAGCGGGCGATGCGGCTTTCGCTCGCCTGGGCGGAACGCTGCAAG